>ULQU01002847.1_pt1 | contig 46840 bp, 45 predicted proteins | sample 1954841 | NCBI WGS metagenome assembly ULQU01 (sample SAMEA4835664, study PRJEB28245) | human gut metagenome | biome: gut microbiome; material: fecal sample | place: Denmark | collected 2008
TTATGCCTTTGCATACGTTGTTTCTCGTTTGCGGTTGCAAAGGTATTTAAAGTTTTTGAAACTGCAAATTTTGACTGGGAAAAGTTTGAAAAATAAATTTATTGAAAAAAAAGTTCAGGTTTTATTTTGTCGGTATCAGAAATATATCTATCTTTGCAACCGCAAACGAGATAATTCGGGAGCAATCGGAATGTAGCGCAGTTGGTAGCGCACTACGTTCGGGACGTAGGGGTCGGGCGTTCGAGTCGCCTCATTCCGACAAAAGCCGAGGGTTGTTTTCAATCCTCGGCTTTTATTTTTATTCTATGACCCATCTTTTATCGTGAGGAATGGTTATGCGTGGGTTGTAATGCATTCCTTTCTCATCGGGTATACGTATATAATAGACTTTGCCTGCATGGATGTTAAGTGAACTGCTTCTTATCCAAGGGTTCATGTTACGTAAAATGGCATAAGTTGTACCTTGGCTTTTGGCGAACCGGGGCAGATTTGTTATGTCGTTTTCAACTTTCACTTCCCGGTATGGAATGGCAGGATATAAGTCGCTGGCTCTTAAGAAGAAACCGAAAGCTTGTGGATTGGAAAACATGATTTTGGCTGCCATGATCCGGTATACGTACCGTGCCGTTTCTTCTACCAGTTGCAGGTCGAGGGCATTTTCTTCGAACTGTTCTGCCAAAGACTTGGAGATTCGGCCTTGGCCGGCGTTGTATGATGCTGCCACACTGATCCAACTGCCAAAGCGTTTATAGGCTTGTTTTAGGTATTTGCAGGCAGCACGTGTCGATTTTTCCACATCGTACCTTTCGTCAATGGTATGGCCTACAGCCAAGCCGAATTCGCGTCCGGTAGTAGGCATGAATTGCCATAAGCCGGCAGCTCCGGCTCCGGAACGTGCAAAGGGGTTTACATTACTTTCAATGGCCATCAGATACTTGAAATCATCGGGGACTCCATTTTCCTTTAAAATCGGTTCGATTACCGGGAAGTAGCGGTTGGCGCGCTTGATGATCTGGATAGATGTACTATGCATATAACTGAATGCCAGAAGTTCGCGGTCCATCCGTTCACGCCGGTCGTAACGGGTCAGATCGACTGTTTCACCACAAAAGGTGAGGCTGTCTGGAACCGGAACGCAGCTGTATATTACTTCCGGGACAGGCTTATCGGCAGAGACTGGATCTTTTAGCTGGATCTGTGCGGAAAGATTGGCTGATGACAGGGATAGGATGAAGGAAGCTGTTATGATTGTCTTATGAAGATAACGGGAGTTTTTGTCTTTTTTATTCATTGTTGTGTAGTTTAATAAATTCTCCCGAAAGTATAAAATAAACCCCAATGCAGGACGGATTCTTAATGTAATTTCACACTAAAATGGTAGGGGGAAACCATAATGATTCCCTGCATTGTATGGCATATTACAATGCAGGGAATGGAGGAAGTGGTTAGGATATTAGGTTATTCTTCCAATCTGAAGCTTTGTAGAATCTGACCGGGAATACTGTCATTCTTCTGGTTGTAGACGATTGACACGTAAAATCCACTGCTGTCGTCTTTGCTGAGCAGGAAACAGTAAAGGCATTGTGAATCGCCTTCGCAGTTTCCCTGTAATTGTGCACCATAGAATTGGGAGAGTTCGAACGTTTTGACAGGAGTCTGATTACTCACTTCATCATCGTTCGCGATATTTTTCAATTCTCCCGAAAGTTCGGATTTTTTTATACCTTCACCTTCCAGTAGCTGTACGGTTATAAAATAGGCCGGCGTGCTGATGATATATCCTTCTTCCGAATCATCTTCTACATTAAATCCTTCCGGAGCCTTGAAACTGATTCCGTACGAGTTCCATGTGGTAGTTTGCAGATTCTGTGCATCTATATCCATACCGAATACAGAAAAAAGCAGGACAGTCAATGCCGTGAGGATTCTATTTTTCATACTTTTCTTTGAGCTACTATTTTTCTTGCATACACTTCTTCCTCTTTATTAACCATTACCAATACTTGCCCGCCCATAGTAGAGTATGGGGAAGTTACTGCAGACAATGTCTCGTCTTTGATCATTGCTTCAACTCCGGCTGAATTAAGCAGACCTTTTATCAATTCGGCTTCCCAAAGTGTTCCTTTGAAAACTTCAACCAATGAACCGTAACATCTTGTATCCATAGTCTTAATTTTTAGGGGTTAATAATTAAGGATAAATTCTCTCAGTTTGTTATTATCAAAGATAAGGATTTATTTGAAATATTCTAGGATTATCGGAGAAAAAGAATAGAAATAACAGAAATAATTCTATTTTTGCATTATATCATCATTTTGTGTGGGTTGGGGGTATCCCCGATACCTATTTGTCAGTAACATGAATTTATTATGGATATTATAGAAACCTTAAAGGCTGTACGCCAGGCATCCCGTAAACTGGCACTGGCGGATGAAAGTCTTATTGATGAAGTATTGGTGGCCGTAGCCGATGCTGCCGTGGCACATTCGGATGAAATTTTGGCTGCCAATGCTGAAGATTTGCAACGGATGGATCCTGCAAATCCTAAGTACGACCGCTTGAAACTGACGGCGGCACGTCTGGAGGGTATTGCTTCGGATACGCGGAATGTTGCTGCTCTGCCTTCTCCTTTGGGACGGATACTGGAAGAAACAGTGCGCCCGAACGGACTGAAACTGAAAAAGGTGAGTGTCCCTTTCGGGATTATCGGCGTGATTTATGAAGCCCGCCCGAATGTCAGTTTCGATGTCTTTTCGTTATGTATAAAAAGTGGAAGTGCCTGTGTGTTAAAGGGGGGGAGTGATGCCGATGCGTCTAACAGGGCAATTGTGAAGGTTATCCACGAAGTGTTGGAACGTTATGGTATGGATCCCCATATCGTAGAACTATTGCCTCCTGGCCATGATGCCACTACCGGATTGTTGCATGCCGAAGGATTGGTAGATCTGGTTATTCCCCGTGGAAGCAGCCGGTTGATTGAATATGTGCGGAAAGAGGCTACAATACCTGTGATAGAGACAGGTGCCGGTATCTGCCATACTTATTTTGATTTGGACGGTGATGTAGAGAAGGGAGCGGCCATCATCAATAATGCAAAGACCCGTAGGGTAAGTGTCTGCAATGCATTGGATTGCCTGTTGGTTCATTCCGGACGTCTGGATGATCTGCCCCGTCTGTGCGCGCCGTTGAAGGATAGCCGGGTATTGATTTATGCCGATGAGCCCGCTTATGAGGTATTGGAAGGCCATTACCCGGATGAACTGCTTTGTCATGCCACGCCCGACAGTTATGGTACGGAGTTTCTTGATTATAAGATGGCTGTCCGGACGGTACGAGATATAGACGAAGCTTTATCGCATATTTATACGTATAGTTCCAAGCACAGTGAGTGTATCGTGACGGAAAACAAGGAGGCTTCCGCTTATTTTTCGCGTGCAGTCGATGCGGCTTGTGTATATACCAATGCTCCGACTTCGTTCACTGACGGTGCTCAGTTCGGACTGGGGGCGGAAATAGGTATAAGTACTCAGAAACTGCATGCTAGGGGGCCTATGGGGTTGCGTGAAATTACAACATATAAATGGTTGATTGAAGGGAACGGACAGATAAGGAAGTGATTTGCCCGGGTACCTGGAACCTGAACGAGCTGGTATTGTTCCGTTTCTGCTCTTTTGAAAGTTTTTCGGTTAAAATATTGGCTTGTTGTATTTTTATAGTATATTTGCCGTGAAAAATAAATTAATATACAGTTTGTCCTATGAAAACTTACACGAATGTATTTGATCTTGGTGATTTGAAGACAGCTTTGGCTGAGGCTTTTGAGATTAAAAAAGATCGTTATAAATATGAAGCGTTAGGCAAGCATCGTACTTGTCTGCTTATTTTCTTTAACAACAGTTTGCGTACCCGTTTGAGTACCCAGAAAGCTGCACGTAATCTGGGTATGGATGTGATTGTACTTGATGTGAACCAGGGGGCATGGAAGTTGGAGACAGAGCGTGGAGTGGTTATGGATGGCGACAAGAGTGAGCATCTGCTGGAGGCTATCCCGGTTATGGCCTCTTATTGTGACATCATCGGTGTCCGTTCGTTTGCCCGTTTCGAAAGCCGTGAAGATGACTATACGGAAAAGATTCTGAATCAGTTCATCAAGTATTCCGGTAAACCTGTGTTTTCAATGGAGGCAGCTACAGGGCATCCGTTACAGGCATTCGCCGATTTGATTACAATAGAAGAATATAAAAGGAAGGAACGTCCGAAAGTTGTATTGACATGGGCTCCCCATCCACGTGCCTTGCCTCAGGCTGTACCTAACTCCTTTGCAGATTTTATGAATGAAGCCGATGTGGATTTTGTCATAACCCACCCTCATGGATATGAACTGGATCCGAAATTTGTCCGTGGAGCAAAAGTGGAATATGATCAGATGAAGGCTTTTGAGGGAGCCGATTTCATTTATGCAAAAAACTGGGCTTGTCCGGGAGTGACAAATCCGGATGATTATGGGAAGATACTGAGTAAAGACATGAGCTGGACTGTAGATACTGCCCATATGGCTGTAACTGACAATGCTTTTTTCATGCATTGTCTGCCGGTACGGCGTAACATGATTGTGACAGACGATGTTATTGAAGCTCCTACTTCTTTGGTTATTCCGGAGGCGGCCAACCGTGAAATTTCGGCAACTGTAGTATTGAAACGGATGTTGCAGGATCTGGACAAATGATGTTTGGATAGCGTTTAAGAAGAGTTTATAAGGCCTATAAAGCAGACGGGGAAACAGATGGATAGTGATTCGCAATCTGTTTCCCCGTCTTTATTTGATGGCAGGCAATTATAATTCTATATCCTTTCCGTTCTCTTTCCAGTTGTCGAAACCTTTGTCCAGATTATATACTTTATATCCTTTCTTTACCAGCAGACGGGCTGCATTACGGCTTCTACGTCCGCTTTTGCAATACACCGCTACGGGTTTTCCTTTGTCGAGCAATTCGTCGGCATCCGCTGAAAATGAATCATCCAGTACGTTGATGTTCAGACTACCAGGTATATGTCCCTGACTATATTCGGCGACTGTACGTACGTCTACACGCTGTACGTCCTCGTCTTCAATGAGACGTTCGAATTCGTCGGCCGACAGGTTCTTGAATTTGTCTTGTGACTTGGCGCTGCATGCAAAAAGTCCGAAAAGTGCAGCGCATACAAAAAACATGAAATAGATACTTTTTATCATATCAGTTCTAGGCTTGCGGTTAATAATCGAATTCTTTCTGGATAACCCCTTGGCTGTATGTATTGACGTAGAAACGGATTTTGTCTCCTTTATTCAGTTTCTCCCTGTATGATTCCAAAGGGATAGACAGATAAGCTTTATGTGTATAGGCTTCGTAATCGTCTTGACTGTCATGGTAAAGGCGTATTTTCAGAACCTGGCAGTCATTCTCTTTTTCTATACCTTCGTCAATGAAGTGATAGGTATGTTTCTTGGCTTTTATCCTGACATCCAGAACCATATTGATATATTCTCCAGATCTCCAGATGCGTTCTATGTCGGCGGGATCAGTCTTGATTCCGTCCTTGAATGAGGAGGAGGGAACAGGGGTAGGGGCAAGAATGAATTGACATTGGTACAGTTTTACCATGTTATTTTCTGTACCGTCTGTCAGTGGTTCGTAGATTGAGACCGACCGATAGAGTGTATCGGCTGACAAACCGCTCAATCCGTCGCGTGGCTGGATTACATATGTTTTACCATTGTCGGTTATCAGGTGGCTCAAGACTCCGTTTCCGTCTGTCTGTGCATTGATGAATTCCGTGAGTACACTCGGATATACATAGTCGTCTTCTTTGCATGCCCCGCATAGGGACATGCAAAGAATGGCTGTGTATAGGGTCAGTTTGTTCATGCTTCGGTTGCTTTCAAGTAATTTAAAGCAGGATTTGCATACATTGTCAGAATGCATTTCTTCAGGAACGATTCATCTTTGCCGGGTAATTGGATAAGATCAAGTTTTTTCTGTAGATAAGCTTCGAATCGTATCTTTTCTTCTGCAGAATATTTACCGGTAAACCGGGATGTACCTTCCAGCATGTCGCAGGCAATGTAGTTTCCGGGATAAAGACGGTAATTGCTATGGATATGCTTGTCGATGATGGCTGAAATATGGACAAAGATTTCGCTTTTAGGTAATCCTCTAAGCGATTCCAATTCTGCATTGATGCATGGGCCGGTCTGGAAGTGTACTCTTCCCTTATATCCGAAAATTCCAGTCTTCATGTTGTTCAGATCATCCTCCTGGCTTTTCTTGAAGCCTTCGATATCCCGTTTCTGCTGCATTTCCATTGCTTTGAGGAAGTCGCATGGATCGTACTCGTACGATAATGCCGTGGGCACAATGTTCAATGACTTCAGACGGTCGATGGTGTCGCCTTCTCCTCCCATTGCCAGCATTTTCAGCACACTTTCCTGGGTGCGGTCATTTGAATCCTTGGCACGTCCTTCCCGTTGGGCGATCCAGATGTTTTCTTTCTTTTCACTGATTGCAAAATGAATATAACGTGACATGCGTAACGAGGATTCCAGCATCTGGCGCATGGTCAGCGCTCTCTGTACGATGAATGCTTTGTTGATGCGTACGAGTTTTTTGATCCAAGGGTATATCAGCAGGTTGTCTCCGATAGCAATCTCTACGGTATTTGGGAAATTGTTGTCAAGCAGTCCTACCGACAAGAGTCCGGAATCAAGTACGATATCCCGATGATTGGATATGAATGTATAATTTTTCTGTTTATCTGCCAAAGAGGTTGTATCCATGTCGAATCCGTCACTGTATTTCTTGATGATGTCTTTCAGCAGTTCATAGAAGAAGGCTTTCTGTACATCCAGATTTGTTTTACAGCTACGGAACTTGGCGGCGATCATTTCGATAGGTACACCCGGCATGACCACGGAAATGACTTCCTGAAACGAAGGATCAGCTAAAAGTTCGTCGGCAACTTGTGGAAGCTCTTCGGGAGTGTACGGTCGGATTTCATTGAATTCGGCAGGTATGTTCATGGTAATGTTATTTATTTAGATAGTCTAAATATAGCGATTATTTGGCAATTATCAATTGAAATGGTCTTCAATAATGTCTGTCATCACATCTTTTATGTCAATCCCCGCCGCGCGGACCTGCTGCGGGATGAAGCTGGTGGCTGTCATACCCGGAGTAGTATTGATTTCGAGCATATTGATTTTTTCACCTTCGGTGATGATATAGTCTACACGTACAATACCTTTACATCCTAATATATCATAGATGGCGGATGTGAGTTTCTGTACGCGTGCGGTAAGTTCCGGTGTCAGGCGGGCTGGAGTGATTTCGGTTACTTCGCCGTTATATTTGGCATTGTAGTCGAAGAATTCGTTTTTGCTGACGACTTCGGTTATCGGGAAAACGACCGATTTTTTCTTGGTCTTGTAACATCCGTTGGCCAGTTCGGTTCCGTTCATGAATGCTTCTATCATGACATCGGAAGATTCCTTGAAGGCTGCTTCCAGGGCCGGCTGGATCTGTTCCTTGGTCTTGACTTTGGTTACACCGAAACTGGAACCGCTGGCATTAGGCTTGATGAAACAAGGCAGTCCGATTTTGTCTATCACTTCTTCATCAGAGATGCCGTGACGTTTGTTGACAAGCATTGATTCTGCCACTCGTACACCGAACCCTTTCAGATACTGGTTTAAGGTGAATTTGCTGAAAGTCATGGCCGAAATCAGGACATCGCAGGTTGAATAAGGGATACCGATCAGTTCAAAATAACCTTGCAGTATACCGTTTTCTCCGGGGGTTCCGTGGATGGTGATATAGGCGAAATCCGGTATTACTTTCTGATTGTTATGGCAGAAACTGAAGTCGTTCTTGTCTATTGGGGCACGACTTCCGTCCGGCAGAAGGGCTTCCCATTTCTGTCTGGTCAACTCTACAATGTATAATGTGTATTTGTCTTTATCTATGAATGAATAGATTCCTTCTGCACTGCGCATGGAAACATCATGTTCCGAAGAGTCTCCTCCGGCTACGATAGCAATGATACGTTTCATAATTCTTCTCTGTTACTGATATAATTTCTCCATTTTTCCAACAGACGGGTCATGTCTTCCGGAAGTTCGGAGGTAAAGAACATCTCCTTACCGGTGCGGGGGTGTACAAAACCCAGGGTTTTGGCATGAAGGGCCTGTCGGGGACAAATGTCGAAACAGTTGTTTACAAATTGTTTGTATTTACTAAAATGAGTTCCTTTTAATATTTCATGTCCACCGTATCGTTCGTCATTGAACAGTACGTGGCCGATATGTTTCATATGCACCCGGATCTGGTGTGTGCGTCCGGTTTCCAGTACACATTTGACTAATGTGACATAACCCAGTCGTTCCAGTACCTGGTAATGGGTAACGGCGTGTTTGCCTTGGGTCGGGTCGGAAAGAACTGCCATCTGCATGCGGTCTTTCGGATTCCTTCCGATATTACCTGTTATGGTTCCTTCATCTTCATCAATGATTCCCCATACCAGGGCGTTGTATTCCCGTTTGGTTGTCTTGTTATAGAATTGTAGCCCCAGACTGGTTTTCGCATCCGGGGTTTTGGCCACGACCAATAATCCTGAAGTATCTTTGTCGATACGGTGCACCAGTCCCACTTGTGGGTCGTTAGGATCGTATGTAGGGACGTTCCGTAGATGCCAGGCAATGGCGTTGACCAAGGTTCCGTGATAGTTCCCGCATCCCGGATGTACTACAAGTCCGGCCGGTTTGTTGACAACCATCAGGTCATCGTCTTCATATACGATATCTAACGGTATGTCTTCCGGTATGATGTCGTTTTCGTAGCGTGGACGGTCCATCATAACCGTCAGAACATCCGACGGTTTGACTTTATAGCTGCTTTTGACCGGTTTGCCGTTAGCCATTACAAAGCCGGCATCGGCCGCGTTCTGGATACGGTTCCGGGAAGCATTGACAATACGTTCGAACAGATATTTGTCGATACGTACAGGGGCCTGTCCCTTGTCGACAACAACCCGGAAATGTTCATACAGTTCTGGAGTCTGGTTTACGGGCTCAATGTCGTCCAATGAATCCTCCAGTTCGTCGTCAATATAATCTTCAGTCATTTGCTAGGATAATAATAGCGTTTTTAGGACTTAAAACCATGAATCATCTACTTTGGGAGCGCTTTCGGCATCCCCGTCTTCCGGAAGAATATCCATGTTGTTAAGGCTGTCCATACTCAATGAGTCTCTCAATTGCGTACTGCCGATACATAAGGTAAGCAATGCTTCGTGTGGAACCTTGTCGCCAGCCATCAGGCTTCTTCCTTTATATTTGATTCCGTATACCCAGTCTTGTTCTCCGCTGACAAGTTCTGGTTCGGTCAACTGGAAATCCATGGCTCTAAGCTTGGCTTCAGCCTGACGTGCAGAGCTGTTGTCTATGAGGTCTGGTATCTTGACCAAGGGAACCCTGTTGGTATTTATGGTAAGATAGATGGTACGTCCTTCCTTTACACGCATTCCGCCGGCTGGAGTCTGGTCCAGAATAATTCCGAAAGGCATGTTCTTGACATAGCTTGAATCGACCACAATTCCCTGCATATGTTGTTCTTTCAATAATATTTCGGCTTGGGCGACTGTCTTGTCTTTTACGTCGGGTACAACATAGGATTCACCGTGATGCGTATAACGGTCGAGCCAGAAAAGGGTACCCATAACAATGGCAAAGACTGCAACAATCATGCCGATGATGTTCAGCCAGAAAAAGCGGTTATTCTTGAATGAAAAGAATTCTTTAAAAGTTACCATATTATATATGTATATAGTTTCGGCAAAGATACAATTTTTTCAGATATAATTCATTAAAGGACAGGTTCAAGAAAAGAAAAGCCGCAAAACACTGCCATAACAATGTTTTGCGGCTTTCTTAATTCTTATTTCCAACGCACGGATTATGCCTTCACGCCGTTGTATTCGTCAGAGATAGTCAATTTTTTACGACCTTTGGCACGACGTGCAGCCAATACTCGGCGACCGTTTGCAGTAGCCATTCTTTCGCGGAAACCGTGTTTGTTTCTTCTCTTTCTGTTAGAGGGTTGGTAAGTTCTTTTCATTTTCGTATATACTATTTATGTTATTATTCTATTGCGTTCGGGCTGCAAAATTAGTGACTTTTTTTAAATAAACCAATAGCTAAGTCATTTTTAGACAAATCTTTTTGCGTTTTTTCGTGATTTCAATTAATTTTGCAGTCGGATTTCCAGAAGGACGAATTAATAATCACATATAATATAAAGAATTTAGTTATGATTAATGCTCAAGACATTAAGATTGGAACAGCTATCCGTATGGACGGCAAATTGTATTTCTGTATTGACTTCCTGCATGTAAAACCTGGTAAAGGAAACACTTTCATGCGTACCAAACTGAAAGATGTTGTTGACGGTTATGTTTTGGAACGTCGTTTCAATATCGGTGAAAAATTGGAAGATGTACGTGTAGAACGTCGTCCTTACCAGTTCCTGTATAAAGAAGGTGAAGACTATATCTTTATGAACCAGGAAACTTTCGAACAGGTTCCTATTGCCCGTGATTTGATTGAAGGTGTTGATTTCTTGAAAGAAGAAATGGTGGTTGATGTTGTGTCTGACGCTTCTACCGAAACTATCTTGTTTGCAGAATTGCCGGTGAAGGTCCAACTGAAGGTTACTTATACTGAACCGGGACTTAAAGGTGATACTGCTACCAATGCAACTAAACCTGCAACTGTTGAAACCGGTGCTACTGTACGTGTTCCTCTGTTCATCAATCAGGATGAAATCATTGAAGTGGATACACGTGACGGCTCATATGTAGGTCGTGTAAAGGCTTGATTTATACTTGACGGCTTTTGTCCGGTATATTATAAATGACGCAGAAGCGGGATGTTCCAGTCCCGGTTCTGCGTCATTTCTTTTTTTATGTCTTTTATCCGGTAAAATATTTCTGGGGCAAGGTGATTTATCAGAAAAGAAGATTTATATTTGTCTGTATAAATAAAGAACAGGTATGCGATATTCTCTGATAATTCCCGTGTATAATCGTCCGGATGAAGTGGATGAACTGTTGGAAAGTCTGACAAACCAATCTTTCAAGGATTTTGAAGTGATAGTGGTTGAGGACGGCTCTTCGGTGCCTTGTAAAGATATTGTAGAAAAATATCGGGACAGGCTTGATGTGCATTATTACAATAAACCGAATTCGGGGCCCGGGCAGACCCGTAATTACGGCGCGGAAAGAAGTAATGGAGAATACCTGTTGATTTTGGATTCCGATTGTGTGATACCGGAAGGATATCTGGATGCAGTTGAAGCGGAACTTTGCCGTGAGCCGGCCGATGCCTTTGGTGGTCCCGACCGGGCACACGATTCGTTTACACCGGTCCAGAAAGCGATCAATTATGCTATGACCTCATTCTTTACTACGGGAGGAATCCGTGGCGGGAAAAAGAAAATGGACAAATTTTATCCGCGAAGCTTCAATATGGGGGTAAAGGCCGATGTCTATAAGGCGTTAGGAGGCTTTTCACGGATGCGTTTCGGGGAAGATATCGATTTCAGCATACGTATATTTAAGGGTGGATATCGTTGCCGTCTGTTCCCGGAAGCCTGGGTATGGCACAAGCGTCGTACTGATCTGAAGAAATTTTTCAAGCAGGTGCATAATTCTGGCATAGCGCGTATCAATCTATATAAGAAATATCCGGAATCATTGAAACTGGTACATATGCTTCCTGCCATATTTACGGTGGGGGTTGTACTGGTTATTCTGTGTTCATTCATTTGTATATGGAGCTTATTGTTGTTGGCTGTTTTTGCGGCTATAATATTTGCTGATTCTTCTGTTCGGAATAAAAGTGTGAAAATCGGCATACTTTCTATCATTGCAGCGTTTATACAGTTGACAGGCTATGGAAGTGGTTTTCTTGCTGCATGGTGGAAACGCTGTGTGTTGGGTAAGGAGGCTTATTCGGCTTTTGAAAAAAACTTTTATAAATAGTATCCGGCATTTTTGCCGGTCGTCTGGTTTGTTAGTGACATGGCAGAAAAATTGTCCATCAATCAATGGGCGGAGGAGGACCGTCCTCGGGAGCGTATGATGCAGTATGGTGCTTCAACACTAAGTAATGCCGAACTGCTGGCTATACTTATCGGGTCCGGTTCTTCCGGAGAATCGGCCGTAGAACTGATGCGCAAAATATTGGGAGCGTATCAGAACAGCCTTTCATCCTTAGGAAAGGCATGTATAGAAGAGTTGTGCCGTTTTAAAGGAATCGGGACGGCTAAGGCGGTTACTATTCTGGCAGCGGCCGAACTAGGTAAGCGCCGGATGGAAGAAGAACCGTTGGAGCGGAAGAGTGTACGTTGCTCGAAAGATATCTACATGTTGTTTTATCCGCTGATGTGTGATCTGCCGGTGGAAGAATGTTGGATACTTTTATTGAACCAGTCATCGAAGGTTATCGACCGTCTGAAGGTGAGTATCGGAGGTCTGGCTTCTACCCAGGTCGATATCCGCTGTATACTTCGGGAAGCCCTTTTGAAACGTGCCGTATCTGTTATTCTTTGTCACAATCATCCTTCCGGTAATGTCTCTCCCAGTAGGGATGATGATCGTTTGACCGAAGCCTTACGTCGTGCCGGTGAGGTTATGAATATTCGTCTGCTTGATCATATTATAATAACCGACGGTACGTATTATAGTTATTCCGATGAGGGAAGAATTTGACGAAGTTTCGGTTATTCTATTTTTTTATTACATTTGCATATCTAAGAATTAATACGAGAATTTATGGATAACGAAACTAAGTTGAGGATAGAAGAGAGAATTGTCGATATGCTGAAAACGGTATACGACCCTGAAATTCCCGTCAATGTATATGATCTTGGTCTGATTTATAAAATAGACTTGCAGGATGATGGTGAGGTAGTGATTGACATGACATTGACAGCCCCCAATTGTCCGGCAGCCGATTTTATTATGGAAGATGTCCGTCAGAAGATAGAATCGATTGACGGGGTGACTTCCGCAACGATCAATCTGGTGTTTGAACCGGAATGGGATAAGGATATGATGACGGAAGAAGCAAAACTGGAATTGGGATTCTTATAAAACAGATCTGATTATGGAAGGGATGAAGAATGTATATTTTTTGTCGGACGCTCATTTAGGCTCACGTGCTATCAGACATGGCCGTACTCAGGAACGTAGACTCGTGAATTTTCTGGACAGTATCAAGCACAAGGCTTCTGCCGTTTATCTGTTAGGTGATATGTTTGATTTCTGGTATGAATTCAAGTTGGTAGTGCCTAAGGGATATACGCGTTTCCTGGGAAAACTTTCCGAGTTGACCGATATGGGGGTTGAAGTACATTTCTTCATCGGAAACCATGATATCTGGTGTGGGGATTATCTGGAAAAGGAATGTGGCGTGATTCTCCACCGGGAACCACTGACGTGTGAAATTTACGGGAAAGAGTTTTTTCTGGCACATGGCGACGGACTGGGAGATGACGACCGTAAATTCAGATTCTTGCGCACGGTGTTTCACAGTAAGACCTTGCAGACGTTATTCTCTGCCCTACATCCTCGTTGGAGTGTGGAACTGGGGCTGGAATGGGCCAAACATAGCCGTATGAAACGTGAAGACGGTCGGGAACCGGATTATATGGGTGAGGATAAGGAACCGCTTGTCTTGTTCTCCAAGGAATATTTGAAGACTCATCCGGATATCAATTATTTTATATTCGGTCATCGTCATATCATGCTTGACTTGATGCTGACCCGTAATGCCCGAATGATGATTCTGGGAGATTGGATTACGGAATTTTCATATGTGGTATTCGACGGAGAGAACCTCTTCCTTGAGCAGTATATTGAAGGTGAGACGATTGTCGGGTAAATTCCTGACATTCTGATATAATGGAACGGTTGCAGTGGTTATGGAAAAGTGCCCTGCAACCGTTTTTCTTTATCGGGCAAGTTCTCCGGCTTCGTGCAGTGCCAGCAGACTTTCCACTTCCGATTTCTTGACCATGTTGCTGTCGCCTACGATGGTATTTTTCAGAACGGCCGCTGCAGTTGCGAAATCTACACGTTTCTGGTCGTTGTCATAGGCGTGATGAGCATAAAGCAATGCGCCGCAGAAGGCGTCACCTACACCCACGCAGTCGATTACATTTTCTATATCGAAAACACGGCTGTATTTCAATGTATCGTTGGAATATAGGATTCCGGCGAATGTGTGATGTTCTGTGCTCATTACATTACGTAAGGCAATATAGATGTATTTACATTCAGGAACCTGTTTCTTGATTTCTTTGCAGAATGTTTCATATGCCTTGACGTCATATGGTTCGTTGGCTTTGGTGGCCTTGAAGCCTGGCCCTTTCAATCCCATCAGCAGGTTGTATTCACCTTCACTGCCGAACATGATGTCACTGTAGGCCATTAGCGGACGTAACACCTCTTGTGCAGTCTTTCCATAGTTCCACAGGTTTTTCCGGTAATTGATATCGTATGAAACCATCAGTCCCATATCTTTGGCTGTCTGGATGGCCTCCTTACACACTTCAGCCAATCCGGGGGTCAGGGCTGCGTCAATACCCGACCAGTGGAAAATTGCGGCATCCTTAAAGATTTCTTTCCAGTCAATCATTCCAGGTTTCAACTCCGAGAAGGCTGAAAACTCACGGTCGTATATTACTTTTGAGTTACGCATAGCTGCGGCTTTCTCCATGTAATAGGTACCCAGACGTCGTCCTCCTATCAGGATATGGCTGGTATTGATATTGTGTGAACGGAGTTCTGAAATGCAGGTTTCGGCCAGTGCATTGTCGGGAAGGCGTGTTATGTAATCGACTTCACCTCCGAAATTCGCAATGGAAATGGCTACGTTGGCTTCACTGCCACCGTAATTGACCATAAATTCTCGGCTTTGCTGCAGACGGAGGTTATCTGGAGTGCTGAGGCGGAGCATAATCTCGCCGAATGTTACAATTTTCTTTTTCATAATGATTTGGGCTTAGTTGTATATATAATAAAAAGAGGATAGACCCGGCAAGTCCCTTTCTCTCTTTTGTTTCAAAGATAGTGAACTTACGAGGAATATCCTCTTTTTTTAATCTATATTAAATATCTTATTTTTTCAGGCCGCTTACAATATCCATTGTATCCGATGCAATCATCAATTCTTCATCGGTTGGGATAACTACAACTTTTACCTTTGAATCGTCTGTAGAAATGATGGCTTCTTTGCCGCGGACTTTGTTTCTTTCTTCGTCAATCTTGACTCCCAGGAAGCCGAGGGTCTTGCATACTCCGCTGCGGGCTGTAGCCTGGTTTTCACCTACACCGCCTGTGAAGAGGATGACATCAACGCCTCCCATGGCTGCTGCATATGCTCCGATGTATTTGGTGATACGGTAGAAATACATTTTTTCTGTCAGGATAGCACGTTCTTCACCTCTGGCAACCGCATCTTCCAGTTCACGCATATCACTTGATTTCTCGAAGATACCCAGAACACCGCTCTTCTTGTTCAGTAATGTTGACATTTCATCCGGTGTCATGTTTTCTTTCTTCATCAGGTAAGTGATTGCTCCGCCGTCGATGTCACCGCTACGAGTTCCCATCATGAGGCCTTCAAGCGGGGTGAGTCCCATCGTTGTATCAATACATTTTCCATCTTTTACAGCTGCGATAGAGCCACCGTTGCCGATGTGACAGGTAATGATGCGTGAACCTTCCTGAGGGATGTTCAGGAATTCGCAGACACGTTTTGATACATAGCGGTGAGATGTTCCGTGAAAACCGTAGCGACGGATACCGTATTTTTCGAAATATTTGTAAGGGATGGCATACAGATATGCATAATCGGGCATGGTCTGGTGGAATGCTGTATCGAATACGGCTACCTGAGGAACTTCAGGCAACAGTTTCTGTACGGCATAGATACCTTTCAGATTGGCCGGGTTGTGTAGCGGACCCAGGTCGCAACATTCTTCAACTGCAGCGATGACCGCATCGTTGATCAATACTGAACCGCTGAATTTTGTTCCTCCATGCAGGACACGGTGACCTACGGCATTGATTTCATGCAAGTCTTTTACTGCTCCATATTCGGCATTTGTCAGTGTGTCGAAAATGAACTGTACACCGGTTGTGTGCTCCGGAACGTCTTTTTCAATGATCTTTTTTTCGCCGTTAGGTAAGGTCAGTTTCAGGAAAGAGCCTGGCAGACCTATCTTTTCGATTCCGCCCTGTGCAAGGACTTCTTTGGTAGTCATTTCGAACAATTTATATTTGATTGAAGAGCTACCGCAGTTGAGTACTAGAATTTTCATATATAAGTTTTATTGTTTTAATGTCGATGAATAAAAACAGAAGTCATCCAGGCAATTTTGCCTGAATGACATACTGTTATAATAAGTTCTTGGCTTACTGGGCTTTGGCAGCAATAGCCTGATTAGCTGTAATGGCGATCATCTTGTAGACATCGTCGATAGAACAACCGCGTGACAAGTCGTTGACCGGACGGGCGATACCTTGCAGGATAGGGCCGATGGCAGTTGCATGTCCCAAGCGTTCTACCAGTTTATAGGAAATGTTACCAACTTCTAGGCATGGAACAACCAGTACGTTTGCTTTGCCTGCGATTTCAGAACCTGGAGCCTTGCTTGCACCTACCTTTGGAACCAATGCTGCATCGGCCTGCAGTTCTCCGTCAATCTTCAAAGTCGGATCCATTTCTTTTGCCAGCTTCAATGCTTCCACAACCTTGTCTACCACTTCGTGTTTGGCGGAACCTTTGGTTGAGAAACTCAGCATGGCTACGCGGGGATCCAAACCGGCAACAGCTTGAGCAGTACGGGCTGTACAAACAGCGATTTGAGCCAACTGACCGGCATCAGGAACCGGAGTAACGGCAACGTCGCCCATTACCAATACACCGTTATCGCCACATTCAGGAGCATGAGTCAGCAACAGCATGGCACCTGAAACGCAAGTGATACCTGGAGCTGTCTTGATGATTTGCAATGCCGGACGCAAAACGTTACCGGTTGTATTGCGGGCACCGGCCAACTGGCCGTCAGCATCGCCCGACTTGATGATCAGACATCCTAAATACAAAGGATCCAGAACAAGTTTGCGTGCTTCTTCGATAGTCATGCCTTTTTTCTTGCGAAGCTCGCACAACAGCTGTGCATATTCTTCTTTTTTCGGATGATTTTCCGGATCAATGATAGTAGCTTTATGGATGTTTCCCAAGCCCCATTCTTTAGCAAGTCCGTTGATTTCATCAGGATTACCCAACAGAATCAAGTCTGCTACTCCGTCTGTCAATATCTGATTGGCAGCTTTCAATGTACGTTCTTCAGTTCCTTCCGGAAGTACGATGCGCTGTTTGTTAGCTTTAGCGCGTTCAACGATTTGACTAATTAAATCCATGATTTATATATTAAATATGTTGTATCTCTTTTACCTCATCGTGTACGATAACAGAACTGCTTATCCGCACTGCAAAAATACTCATTTTTGTAATATATGGTTTGCAAAAGCAGGATTTTTTTCGGATAAAGTATACAAAATTTATATGTTTGACAACATCATTGATAAAATAGGATATCACAATGGTCACGTTGCTTGTCAGATATGTAACTTTGCGACGGTTTTTAATATTAGTTTTTTAAGGTATGATACGTCAATGTTCCATCCTTTTCGGATGTTTGGCTTTGGGTGAATTGATTGTTTATCTGACGGGAATCAAACTTCCTTCAAGCATTATTGGAATGCTTCTTCTCACCCTGTTTCTCAAATTGGGTTGGGTCAAGCTGCACTGGGTGCAGGGCTTGTCCGACTTCTTGGTTGCAAATCTGGGCTTTTTCTTCGTGCCGTCGGGGGTAGCCTTGATGCTTTATTTTGATATCATTACGGCACAGTTCTGGCCTATCGTCATTGCGACGTTTGTCAGTACGGTGCTGGTATTAGTAGTAACGGGATGGGTTCATCAATTAGTGCGGAAGTATGGATTATTTAGAAAATGAGTTCTTTTTGCTGGCCATCACATTTGGCTTCTTTTTCTTCTCCAAGCTGTTACAGAAAAAGACGGGATGGGTGATTCTTAACCCGATTCTGATAGCGATCGCTTTGCTGATCTGTTTTTTGAAATGTACGGGTATTTCGTACGAGAAATATCACGAAGCCGGTGCGCTGGTAGAATTCTGGCTGAAACCGGCTGTCGTTGCGTTGGGGGTACCTTTGTATCTGCAGTTGCGTATGATCAAGAAGCAGCTGATGCCTATCATTATCTCCCAGTTGGCGGGATGTATCGTAGGATTGGTATCGGTTACAATTATAGCCAAACTTTTGGGGGCTTCTCCCGAAGTAGTAATGTCTTTGGCTCCGAAATCAGTGACAACCCCGATTGCCATGGAAGTGTCGAATGCTGTGGGAGGTATTCCGTCATTGACGGCGGCAGTGGTGATTGTGGTAGGATTGTTCGGAGCAATCTGTGGGTTCAAGGTCCTGCAGGTCGGACGTGTAGGAAGCCCGATAGCACAGGGATTGTCTATGGGTACGGCTTCCCATGCGGTAGGAACTTCAAGGGCGATGGAAGTCAGCGGTAAATACGGTGCCTATGCGAGCCTGGGACTGACATTGAACGGTATTCTTACCGCCTTGCTGACACCGACTATTTTACATTTGCTGGGATTATATTAACTTTGCAATTCCGATAATTTAAAGAGGCGGGGTATATCCGCCCGGAATCATGGGCAGGTGCGCCGATGATGTTCGGGTGAATATAGTCCGCTTTTTCATTAAAGCATAAATTGTTATGATCGATTTTCAACCTATAGATTTAGAGGATAAGGATAGGGTACAGAGATACACAATGCATGGTAAGCGCCGTAATTGTGATCTTTCGTTTGCCAACCTGTACGGATGGCGTTTCCTTTATCGCACGGAGATTGCCGAACTGGACGGTTTCTTGCTGTTCCGTTTTTACGTAGAGGACGAGCGGGCTTACATGATGCCGGTAGGAACGGGTAATGTGGCTCCGGTTATTGAGGCATTGATAGAAGATGCAAGACAGGATGGTGTACCTTTCCGTCTGTTGGGTGTGTGTACAGACTTGTGCGCTGAACTGGAAGAGGCTTTTCCGGGACGTTTTACTTTCACTTCCGACCGTGATTATTCCGATTATGTTTATCTGCGTTCGGATCTGGCTATGCTGCATGGCAAAAAATTCCAGCCTAAACGGAACCATATCAATAAATTTAAAACCTCCTATCCGGATTATGAATATAAGCCGCTGACTCCGGATCTGATACCGGAATGTCTGAGGTTGGAGTCTTTGTGGTGCAGGGCCAATGACTGTGCCGAAAACGAGGCTTTGCAGGATGAACGCCGTTTCATGACGGTAGCGTTGAGTCATATGGAGGAACTTGGACTGACGGGAGGTGTACTGCACGTGAACGGCAGGATTGCCGCATTTACTTTCGGGGCCCCCATCAATGATGAGACGTTTGATACTTGTGTGGAAAAGGCCGATACGGATATTGAAGGTTCATACACCATGATCAATTATGAGTTTGCCAATCATATTCCTGAACAATATATATATGTAAACCGCGAAGAAGACTTGGGATTGGAAGGCTTGCGAAAGGCCAAACTGTCTTATCAGCCGGAAACCATACTTGAAAAACATATAGTTGAATTACGATGAATATAAAGGAACAGACACGCCGGTTGTGGAAAACCTGCTTTGATGATGATGACAGGTTTGTGGATCTTTATTTCAGCAGACGCTATCGGGAAGAGATAAATCAGGTGATAGAAAAGGACGGAATGGTGGTTTCTGCCCTGCAGGCTATTCCTTATCCGATGACCTTCTGTGGAGAAACGGTACCGATGTCGTATATTTCCGGAGCCTGTACACTTCCCGGTTACAGAGGGCACGGGTTGATGAGGGACCTGTTGGCCCGGACACATAGGGCTATGTATGAAGATGGAGTCCTTATGGCTACCTTGATTCCGGCCGAAGAGTGGCTGAAAAATTATTATGCATTATCTGGTTATGCCGTCTGTTTCCGCTATGCTCTGAAAGTTATCAACAGTTGTGAACAACCTGTTGATAACTTTCACAATGATTTGGATATCAGGAATATAGATCTGTCAACTCCTGTGGATAATTCTCTCTTTTCCTTTTTTAGTGAACAGATGTCTCGCCGTTCTTGTTGTGTACAGCATGACAGGGACGATCTGAACCTTGTTCTTGCCGATTTGCAGTTGAGTGGCGGTTCCTTGTGGGTGGCACGTAAGTGCGGCAAGCTTGTCGGCATGTTCTTTTGTGTTTCCAAGGGAGAAATTCTGTCGGTAAAGGAAATGCTTCTGTCCGACGGCTTGGATGCATCTGATGTATTGATGTACATCCTTCATCTTCAGGGGCTTCATCAAGCCGAATGTATCGTGCCTTCCTGCAATGCTTCCGAAGAATTGGGTATGGCACGTCTTGTTGATGTGGCAGGATGTTTGCGTCTGTTGGCTGCATCACAATACAGGCGGGAACTTGATATAGACATACAGGTGGAAGGCGATGAGGCCATTCCTGAAAATAACGGGTATTATTCGTTGCATGGGGGAGAGCTGTTCCATAGATTCCGGGAAGGTGTTTCTTATATCCGGATGAATATTCATGAGGTGACCGCCTGGGTCATGGAAAGGCTGCATCCTTACATGAGTCTGATGTTGGACTGATTCAGTCAGGCCGTTTCTTTCGGTTCCGGTTCGTTGGTCAGCATACGTTCCAGTTCTTCGGCGCTCAACCGTAGGTAAAATTCTCCCTGATATGCTATGGATATGCCTCCGGTCTCTTCGGATACGATGATGGACAGGGCGTCCGTCTCCTGTGAAATACCCAGTGCCGCGCGGTGGCGCAATCCCAGTTCTTTGGGGATGTTCAGGTTATGTGATACTGGCAGGATGCAGCCGGCAGCCTTGATCCGTTTGTTGCTGATAATCATGGCGCCGTCGTGCAACGGGCTGTTCTTGAAAAATATGTTTTCGATAAGACGCTGGTTGATATTGGCGTCGATGATATCGCCTGTCCGGGCGATGTCGTCCAGCGGGAATGATTTCTCGATTACGATCAAGGCTCCTACTTTCCCTTTGCTCATGTTCAGGCAAGCCATGACTATCGGCATGATCTCTTCTTTCTGGTTTCCTTCTTTCCGGTTTCCTTTCAGAAACCTGAAGAGGCTGTTGCTGCGGTGCCTTGAGCCCAAGGTGAGCAGGAAATGACGGATTTCGTCCTGGAAAAGGATAATCAGCGCAATGACTCCCACGCTGACCAGTTTGTCGAAGATGGAGCCCAGTAGCCGCATCTGAAGTACCTGTGAAACAATCACCCAGATGACAATGAAAATCAGTATTCCGGTAAATACGTTGATGGATCCTGATGATTTCATCAGCTTATAGGTCTTGTAGAGCAGATACGCTACCAGCAGGATGTCGATAATGTCTTTTATGGTCAATATGGAGATATCAAAGGGCATGGCTTAATCGTTTTGTTTCAATCCTTTCATGGTTGCTATGATCTTTATGGCTTCGGTTGCGGCTTTTACATCGTGCACTCTCAGGATATCGGCTCCTTTCATAAGGGCGATGGTATTGATTATGCTTGTTCCGTTCAGGGCATCTTCCGGACTGCCTCCCAGCAGGCGGTATATCATGGATTTCCGAGAAACACCTACCAGTAACGGAAGGCCGAAAACCGAAATTTCTTCCAGCTGGTCCAGTAATGCATAATTATGCTCCAGTGTCTTTCCGAATCCGAAGCCCGGATCGATAATGATGTCCTTTACTCCCAGTTCTTTAAGTTGCTGGACTTTTTCGGAAAAGTAATAGAGCACTTCCTTCAGAATATTACTGTAATGGGGATTTTGCTGCATGTCTTGGGGAGTACCCTGCATGTGCATGATGACATAAGGTATGCCCAGACGGGCAACGGTAGAAAACATCTGCTTGTCCATATTGCCGGCCGAGATGTCATTGATAATGGCCGCCCCATATTCTTCCACGCACATGCGGGCTATGTCGGCACGGAAGGTGTCAATGGAAAGGACTGCATCGGGATATTCACGCCGGATGATGTTCAGTGCATTGCGCAGGCGTGACATTTCTTCTTCCGGAGTGATGTGTCCGGCATTCGGTCGTGAAGAATAGGCTCCCAGATCGATGATGCTTCCTCCTTCTTCCAGAATCTCGCGGACGCGTCGGATTATTTCTGTTTCAGTCTGTTTTCGGCTGTCTGCATAGAAAGAGTCGGGGGTCACATTCAGGATACCCATAACCCGTGGATAGGCCAGATCCATCAGCTGTCCGTTTACATTGATAAGTTTCGTGACTGTTGTCTCCATGTTCGCAAAGTTCCTCTTGGTGTTGCAAATGTACATACAATAATTTGTTTTTTACCGTTACTTGAACGTATTTTTAATTTATCTTTGTGCATGGTATAAAAAAACTTGAAAATGGGAATAGATGAGTTATATAAACGCTTTCTGGAATGTGGAGTCGTAACGACCGACAGCCGCAATTGTCCGGAAGGATCCATGTTCATTGCGTTGAAGGGAGAAACTTTCAACGGCAATACTTTTGCGGCACAGGCGTTGGAACAGGGATGCCGTTATGCCGTGGTGGATGAAAAGGAATATGTCGGAGATAACATTTTTCTGGTGGACGACAGTCTGAAGGCCTTGCAGCAGCTGGCGAATTACCATCGCCGTCGTCTTGGAACCCGTATCATCGGGATTACGGGAACAAACGGTAAGACAACCACCAAGGAATTGATATCCGCAGTATTGAAAGAGAAGTATAATGTGCTTTATACACAGGGAAATTTCAACAACCATATCGGTGTACCGTTGACCTTGCTGCGTCTGACCGACAAGCATGATATGGCTGTGATCGAGATGGGGGCCAACCATCCCGGTGAAATCAAGACGTTGGTGCATATAGCTGAACCGGATTATGGCATCATTACCAATGTAGGTAAGGCACATCTGCAGGGATTCGGTTCTTTCGAAGGTGTGATCCGGACGAAAGGAGAACTTTATGATTTCCTGAGGGAAAAAGGAAATTCCACTATATTTATCCAGAATGAGAATCCTTATCTGAACGGAATCGCCCATGACTTGAATTGTGTACGTTACGGACAGACCGAGGGCTTGTTTGTGAGCGGCAGAATGGTTTCCTGCTCTCCTTTCCTTGCATTCGAATGGACGTCTGCCGGACAGACTCACCAGGTGCAGACACATCTGATAGGTTCCTATAATTTGGATAATGCCTTGGCCGCAGCTGCTATAGGCACTTATTTCGGGGTGGATGCAGCCCATGTATGCCACGCTTTGGAGGGTTACGTTCCGCAGAACAACCGTTCCCAGCTGATGGAGACTGCCTATAACAAATTGATTGTCGATGCCTATAATGCGAACCCTACCAGCATGATGGCGGCTTTGCAGAATTTCCGGCAGATAGAGGCTTCACCTAAAATGGTTGTGTTGGGTGATATGAAAGAGCTGGGGCCGGGAAGTTGTGCCGAGCATCAGAAAATAGTGGATTTTCTGGATGAATGTAAGTTCGACCGGGTACTTCTGGTAGGACCTGAATTCGGTGCGGCCACTACACATTATGAACATTTCGGTGATGTCGAGGCTGTCATCAAAGAAGTGGAGGCTCATCGACCCGAGGGGTTCTATATCCTGATAAAAGGTTCCAACAGCATGAAATTGAGCCGTCTGCCCGAATATCTTTAATCTGGAGGAAATGCCCTTATCCGTTCCTTGGCCGGTACGGATAAGGGTGTTTCTGTTTTGTATTCCTTTGTTACCTTTGTTATGAAGCTTCTTTTTTTCTGTCATTTATTTCTTGTTCTGGTCTTTTGCGGCTGGTATAGCCTGGCTTGGGGGCAATTGGTTGAAGTGGGTTATGGATATAGCGCTACTTCGGTCAATACAGCTGTGTTCAGGAACAGTTCCTTGGTTACCGATGGTAATATACAGTATATTTCTTATTATGATCCCGACGGTTATCTGGTTATAGGTAAAAGATGTCTGGGTGATACCGTCTGGACTTTGCAGCGTTCCCGGTACAAGGGGAATGTTGCCGATGCCCATAATGTAATCAGTATGGCTGTAGACGGAGAGGGATATATCCATGTGGCTTTCGACCATCACGGAAGCCGGTTGAATTATTGCCGTAGTCTGGCTCCCGGTTCTTTGGAACTGGGCGATAAGGAACCGATGACTGGAAAAGACGAGCAGGATGTGACTTATCCGGAATTTTACAGGATGCCCGACGGTGGTCTGATATTTGTTTACCGTTCGGGTATTTCGGGCCGGGGGAACTTGGTGATGAACCGGTATGATATCGCAAAGCACCGGTGGAGGCGTGTACAGGATATTCTAATTGACGGTGAAGGACAACGCAATGCCTATTGGCAACTGTACGTGGATGAAGCAGGGGTAATCCATCTTTCCTGGGTGTGGCGTGAAACCTGGATGGTGGAGACGAACCATGATCTGTGTTATGCCTGCTCGCCCGACGGAGGTGAGACCTGGTACAAGTCGACCGGCGAGAGGTATGATCTGCCTGTGAGGAAGGATAATGCAGAATACGCCTGCCGTATTCCACAGAACAGTGAACTGATAAACCAGACCAGTATGAGTACGGATGCAGAGGGGCATCCGTATATCGTGACCTATTGGCGTGATGCTGGAAGTGATGTCCCTCAATACCGCCTGGTATGGAATGACGGCGACCGGTGGAATGTACGGCGCATCATGGACCGTAAACTCGGGTTTTCACTGAAGGGGGGAGGTACGAAAATGATTCCGGTAGCCCGTCCGCGTATTGTCGTGGATAAAGACAAGGCATATTTCATTTTCCGTGACGCGGAAAGGGAAAGCAAGGTTTCGATGGCTTATACCGATAATCTGGAAAAGGGAATCTGGCAGGTGAAAGACCTGACTGTTTTTCCGGTAGGAGCCTGGGAGCCGAGTCTGGATACAGAGCTATGGAAACGGGAAAGACAGCTTCACCTGTTTGTCCAGACTTCCTGGCAGGGGGATGGTGAAAAGGTGGTGGCTGGCAGCCAGCCGACCTTGGTCTATGTGTTACAAGTAGAAATTTAACCTTAAAAATAGAAATGACATGAAACAGATTTTGAAATGGATGGCCGTGTGCCTCGCCGTTTTATTGCCTGTAACGGCTGGTTACGCAAAACCGTCTGAAGCGGAGCGGGTCCGCAGGATGATTGATAAAGTGAACCGGCATTGGCAGGAAAACCATACTCCGGAGGTCAGGGCCTTTTGGGATCATGCCGCTTACCATACAGGGAATATGGAGGCGTATTTCCTGACAGGGAATGAGGATTACCGGGCTTATTCGGAAGCTTGGGCCGAATATAACGGATGGAAAGGCGCTAAGAGCGACAACCGTTCCGAGTGGAAATATTCGTATGGTGAATCGGACGAATATGTATTGTTCGGCGACTATCAGGTCTGTTTCCAGACGTATGCCGACCTGTATCAGCTTGATCCCGACGACAGGAAGATCCGCCGTGCCCGTGAGGTGATGGAATATGAGATGAGTACCCCTAACCGTGATTACTGGTGGTGGAGTGACGGGCTTTATATGGTAATGCCTGTCATGACGAAGCTGTACAAGATTACCCGGAACAGGCTTTATCTGGACAAGCTTTATGAATACATCACTTATTCAGACAGCATCATGTTCGACCGGGATGAAAACCTGTATTACCGTGACGCGAAATATGTATATCCGAAGCATAAAAGCCTGAACGGGAAAAAGGATTTTTGGGCAAGAGGTGACGGTTGGGCCCTGGCCGGTCTGGCTAAGGTCCTGAAAGATCTGCCTTCCGATTACCGGTATCACCGCTTTTTCGCCGATAAGTTCAGGAAGATGGCGAAGGCTGTTGCGGCTATACAGCAGCCCGGAGGTTACTGGACCCGTAGCATGATGGATCCGGAACATGCGCCGGGACCGGAAACAAGCGGTACAGCTTTCTTTACCTATGGATTGTTGTGGGGAGTGAATAACGGTTATCTGGATGAGGCTGTCTATATGCCTGTAATCAGGAAGGCATGGAATTATCTGTCTGAGACGGCCCTGCAGAGGGATGGCTCGGTAGGTTATGTTCAGCCGATAGGTGAAAAAGCTATTCCTGGACAGGTTGTCGATGCCGGATCGACCGCTAATTTCGGAGTAGGAGCTTTCCTGCTGGCTGCCTGTGAGTACGTACGTTATCTGGAAGGCGGTATCAGCAAGGACCGGGCGTATTGGTGTAGGCTGGCTTACCGGATGGCCGAACCGGTATTGAGCAATATGGCCAAAGGGGAACTGCAGAAGAATATGCTGGTGGAAGTGAGTCCTACGTGGGACGGTCGTGATAAGAGGGTTATTTACATGGAAACTTTCGGACGTTTGATGGCCGGTATCGCTCCGTGGCTGGTTCTGCCCGATGATGATACTGAAGAAGGGAAGATGCGCCGGCAGTTGCGTGAATGGGCGTTGAAGAGTTATGTGAATGCAGTTGATCCGGATTCTCCCGATTACCTGTTGTGGCGCAACGAAGGGCAGCCATTGGTCGATGCCGCTTATGTGGCCGAAAGTTTCCTGCGTGCGTTCGACCAGCTCTGGATGCCTTTGGACGAAACGACGAAGAAACGTTATATTGAAGAATTTACCCAGTTGCGGCGGATCGACCCGCCGTATACGAACTGGCTTCTGTTCTCGGCTACCATTGAGAGTTTCCTGGCCAAGGCCGGAGCACCTTTCGATGTATACCGTATCAATTCGGCTATCCGGAAGGTAGAAGAATGGTATGCAGGTGACGGATGGTATGCCGACGGTCCTTTCTTTGCTTTCGACTATTACAGCAGTTATGTGTTCCATCCCATGTATCTGGAAACGCTCGACGCCCTGGTGGATGCCGGTGTCCGCACGCGCCTCGATTATCCGAAGTATTATGCCCGTGCCTTGAAGCGTGCACAGAAATACAGCCTGATATTGGAACGTTTCATTTCGCCGGAAGGCACATTCCCAGTGTTCGGGCGTTCCATTCCGTATCGGATGGCTACCATGCAGCCGTTGGCCTTGATGGCATGGTATAAGGAACTGCCGGCTGGAGTTACCCTGGCACAGGTGCGCTGTGCGTTGACTGCTGTCATGAAACGGATGTTTGCCGGTGATGACAACTTCAATGAAGGTGGTTTCCTTACTATCGGGTTCTCCGGACGCCAGCCGAATATTGCCGACTGGTATACCAATAACGGCAGCCTTTACATGACGTCGCTGGCTTTCCTGCCTTTAGGCCTTCCTGCAGCCGATCCTTTCTGGACGGATGCTCCCCAGGATTGGACCAGCAAGAAGGCGTGGAGCGGGAAACCTTTCCCGAAAGATCACCGTTGGGCGGATGATATCCAGACTTGGGACTTGTATTGATGATGTAAGCGGTTATGAAGACAATTTGTATAATGTCATTGCTGGTCTGGCTGTGGATAGCCGGACTTACTGTTTGCCGGGCACAGACCCGACTGGAAATGACGGTTTCGAATAATTGGGATATGGAACGTGACGGGGAACTGCTGGAGGTCCCTGTGTCACGTCTGGAAGCTTTGCATCTGTCTGCGGAGCGGAAATTGGTGGTTTACGACAGCCGAGGAGTACAGGTGCCATATCAGATTACACATGATGGTTTTCTGCTTGTGCCGGTTACGGCAAATTCCCGTTCCCGGACAAGGTATACGCTGGCTGCCGGAACTCCGGATTCCATGCAGGTCTATGCCTGCGGAAAATATTATCCTGAGCGTATGGATGATATCGCATGGGAGAATGATAGGGCGGCTTACCGTGCCTACGGTCCGGCTTTGCAGGATTCGGGTGAAAAGGCTTTCGGCTATGACATCTTTACCAAATCGGTCCCTTATCCGGTGGTGGAAAAAAGATATGCCTTGCAGTTGGATTCCCTCTCTTGGGCTGAAGTGAACCGTTTGAGATCCGAAGGCAGGAATGTAGAGGCCGACAGCCTGTACAGTACTTTCTGTTATCATGTAGATCATGGGAACGGGATGGACTGTTACAGTGTAGGTCCTACGTTGGGAGGTGGAACCAATGCCTTGCTGTCCGATTCGGATATCGTATACCCCTATTGTTATCAGAGTTTCGAGATTCTGGATAACGGTCCGTTGCGTTTTTCTGTCCGGCTGACTTTCCGGCCGTTTACATTGAAGGATAGTAAGTCGGTAGTGGAAACACGTGTCATATCGTTGGACAAGGGATCTTATCTGAACCGTACCGAGGTCACATACGCCGGATTGACGCATCCGGTACCCGTTATAGGAGGCATTGTGATACATCCGCAGAATCCGGACGGATATTGTTTCGATAAGAAAGCCGGTTATATCGCTTATGCCGATTCTACGGATAATGTGGATAATGATAACGGCATTGTCTGGGTAGGAGCTGTATTCGGTGAGCCGTTGACAACGGCCGGGGTAAGATGGTTCCCGGCAGAAGAACGGAAGCATAGGAACGGTGCCTTGGGGCATGTTGTGGGAGAGACGGTTTATAACCCCGGAAAGAGTCTGGTCTATTATTGGGGGAGCGGATGGAGCAAGGCCGGTATTCCCGATATGGAGGTCTGGAAAACGTGTCTGTTGCAGTTCCGGAAACGTTTGGAAATGCCGTTGGAATTTGATATTAAGGTCATTAAATGATTGTATTGTTATGTATTTTATCAGAATAAGTGTATTTTTGCCATTATACTGATAAAAAATAAGGACTTAAATCTTCTTGTTATATGAAATGGAAACACATGGCTGCCTTGGGGGTGGCATTGGCTGTTTTGCCGGTCTCTGTGCCGGCACAGAATCTTGTGAATCGTACCGATTCCGTATATCTCTTTTCGTATGCGACTGTTCAGGATGCCGGACGTAGCGGACTGCAGTTTGCCTGGAGCCGTGATGCCCGGCAATGGTTCCGTATCGGTGGAGGATATGTCAGATGTGATTATGGTACATGGGGTGCCGAGAAGCGCATGATCAAACCACACCTGATGCGTGCTGCTGACGGTATGTGGCATTGTGTATGGCAGCTGAATGACAAGGGGCTTGAGATGGGGCATGCCGCGTCGGTCGACTTGTTGTCATGGAAGCGTCAGACGTATTTCCTGAAGGGGCAGACCGAAGGAGAACAGTCTGCTCCGGATTTCACCTCTTTGAATAAAGAAAAGAAGGTTTCGGCCCTGGTAGACGGGGCCTTGTACGAAGGATATATGCAGAAAGTGGCCTGGCCGGAAGTAGACCGGATGTTGGAATATGCCGGTTACCGTGCAGAAAAGGGAAGGCTGGATGCGGAGTGTACGGCGCAGGATGCCGGGCGTTTTTCCGGATTGGAAGAAGTGAACATGCAGTTGGATGTGCGTCCGGGCGATGCTTATCCCATCAGTGATAAGCTGATAGGTGTATTTTTTGAAGACATCAATTACGGAGCTGACGGTGGCTTGTATGCCGAACTGGTGCAGAACCGTGACTTTGAATATTCGGCAGCAGACCAGTCGCGTGAAAAATGGGATGGATCGTATGCGTGGAGTGTACAGGGCAGCGGCGGACGCTTTTCGGTCGTGGAAGGAGATGATCCGGTGCACCCGAACAATCCTCATTACGCAGTCTTCGACGTACAGACTCCGGGCGTGATGCTGAAAAACGGAGGTTTTGACGGCATTGTACTCAAAAAAGGAGAGAAATATGACTTTTCCCTGTTCGGCAGGATTCCTTCCGGCTATAAAGGCGGCAAGGTGGATGTACTGCTGCTCGATAAGGAAGGCAGGAAAGTGGGCGGAACTTCGGTGCGGATCACTTCAGACAGATGGAAAAGGCAGAAGGCTGTGTTGAAGGCTGAGGCGGATGTGAGTGAGGCTTCTTTGGCTCTTGTGCCCCAGACAGCTGGAAAATATGAGTTTGATGTAGTCTCGCTTTTCCCGCAAAAGACATTTAAGGGACGGACGAACGGTTTGCGGGCCGATCTGGCTCAGGCTATTGCCGACCTGCATCCCCGTTTCATGCGTTTTCCGGGAGGGTGCGTGGCTCATGGTGACGGAATAGACAACATCTATGACTGGAAAGGTTCAATCGGACCGCTGGAGGCACGAAAGCCGTTGCGTAACCTGTGGGGTTATCACCAGACTCGCGGATTGGGCTATTTTGAGTATTTCCAGTTTTGTGAAGATATGGGGGCCGAACCGGTACCTGTCCTCGCTGCCGGTGTTCCGTGTCAGAACTCGGCTTATGAGCAGGATAAACTGTTGAGCGGAGGTCAGCAAGGAGGAATCCCTATGGAGCAGATGGATGCCTATGTGCAGGATGTCCTGGATTTGGTCGAGTATGCCAACGGTGACCCGAAAACCAGCAAGTGGGCGAAGATGCGTGCGGATGCGGGGCATCCGGAGCCTTTTGATCTGAAGTATATAGGTATTGGTAATGAAGATCTGATAACGGATGTGTTTGAAGCACGCTTCAGCAAGATATTCAAGGCGGTGAGTGAAAAGTATCCCGATATAACTGTCATCGGGACTGTAGGTCCGTTCTATGAAGGGACCGATTACGAAGAAGGATGGGATCTGGCTACCCGTTTGAAGGTCCCGATGGTCGATGAACATTATTACAATACGCCTGGATGGTTTGTCAATAATCAGGATTTCTACGACCGTTATAATCGTTCCGGTTCAAAGGTTTATCTGGGTGAGTATGCCGCCCATCTACCCGGGCGTCCCAATAATATTGAGACAGCTTTGTCCGAAGCTTTGTATCTTACGTCGGTAGAACGTAACGGCGATGTGGTAGCCATGTCGTCATACGCTCCGTTGCTGGCCAAAGAGGGACATACCCAGTGGAACCCCGATCTGATTTACTTCAACAACGGGGAGGTAAAGCCTACGGTAGGATATTATACCCAATTGCTCTTCGGGCAGAATTCGGGAGATACTTATCTGCCTTCCGACCGTACTACGGACAATAACCGTACCGATGTAAACAGGCGTATCGCTACGTCCGTTATTAGGGACAGCCGCAGCGGAGATGTAATTATCAAGCTGGTAAACCTTTTGCCGGTAGCAGTAAAGACGGAAATAAATTGTCCGGGCTTGCCGGAGGGTGAAGCTGTGCTGAATGTCCTTAAAGGTGATCCTTCCGACAAGACGGCCCGACCCGTGGAACAGACTCTTCGGGTAGGAGAACGGTTCGGTTATGAATTGCCGGCTTATTCGTTGAGCGTTATCCGGGTGGCCGGTTCGGCTCCGTCTGTAAGGTGATATGGAGGTGGCTGAAAAAAGAACTTGAACTTTTGGCAAAAGAACTTGGAATATGTGCCGGAAGAACTTGATGTGTGAGAGAAAACATCAAGTTCTTCCGGCTTGTTTTTTAGGACGTATTAAATGAAGTATCCTATTGGTAAAAACGGTTTGTGTAAATAGATATTTTTCCTTAATATTGCAGGCAATTGAAAAACACGGTGATATGGTAATGAGAAAAATTATTTTGCTGGTATGTTGCCTGTTGGGTATTTCCGGTATGGCTCAGGCAGAGGGAGGAGCTTATCTGTTTTCGTATTTTATAGGGGATAGCCGTGACGGGCTTCATCTGGCGTATAGTGAGGACGGACTCACGTGGACACCGTTGAAGAACGGTGAGTCTTTTCTGAAACCGACTGTAGGGAAAGACAAGCTGATGCGTGATCCCAGTATTTGTCAGGGGCCGGACGGAACGTGGCATATGGTGTGGACTTCAAGTTGGACGGACCGGATTATCGGTTACGCCTCATCCAAGGATCTGGTCAACTGGTCGGAACAGAAGGCTATTCCAGTGATGATGCATGAACCCACCGCTCATAACTGTTGGGCTCCCGAACTGTTCTATGACGAACCAAGCCAAACATTCTATATTATTTGGGCGACAACCATTCCGGGCCGTCATAAGGAGGTGCCTGTCATTGAAAGTGAAAAAGGACTGAATCATCGTATCTATTATGTTACGACTAAAGATTTCAAAACCTTTTCTGAAACCGGCATGTTCTTTAATCCGGATTTCAGTGTGATTGATGCCGCCATTGTCCGTGATCCGAAGGTCAAGGATCTGATTATGGTCGTGAAGAATGAAAATTCATTGCCTGCCGAAAAGAATCTGCGAATCACCCGAACAAAATCAATAACCGACGGTTTCCCGACTGAGGTTTCGGCTCCTATTACCGGAAATTATTGGTGTGAAGGTCCGGCGCCTTTGTTTGTCGATGGAATGTTATATGTGTATTTCGACAAGTACCGTGAACATAAATACGGTGCAGTGCGCTCGGCCGACGGCAAGAGCTGGGAGGACATATCCGATAAGGTTTCATTCCCCAAAGGGACTCGTCATGGAACGGCTTTTCCCGTTGATGAGGAAACCTTGGAACGTTTGAAGAAACTTTGAAAACCTCTGGGTATGTAAGGGGAAAAAGCGGACTATTGTTTCCTTTGGTAGATCCGTGAAAGGCATCTTGTACTTATTTCTAGCTTTTCTGTACTTCTTTACATGACACTACGGATTGTTTCAGTTATTTTCGTGTCGTGCTTATAATGGCATTGAAATCTGTTAATGATATAATATTATGAAGAATAAGTGTCTACTGTTGTTGGTGTTGCTGGCCTGTTTCTTTGTTTCGGAATCATGGGCAGCGATCGATAGAGTGAAGTACAATTTCAATGGCGGATGGCTTCTGAAAGTGGGAGATATGAAGGAAGCCTCACAAACAAAGTTTGCCGATCAGGACTGGAAGGAGGTGACATTGCCTCATGCCTTTAATGAAGATGAAGCCTTTAAGGTGGATATCAAAAATCTTACCGATACCATCGTGTGGTACCGCAAGCATTTTGTATTGCCTGCCGGAACCGGTGATCGTAAAGTGTTCATCGAGTTTGAAGGTGCCCGCCAGGGAACGGATGTCTATGTGAACGGGAAGCATGTAGGAATGCATGAAAATGGAGTAATGGCTTTCGGCTTTGACTTGACACCGTATGTGAAGCCGGGCAAGGAGAATGTGATAGCAGTGCGTATTGATAATGACTGGGATTATGCCGAACGTGCTACGGGAGTGAAATACCAGTGGAGTAACCGTAATTTCAATGCCAATTATGGGGGGCTGCCGAAGAATGTATGGCTACATGTGACCGGTAGGATATATCAGACATTGCCGTTATATAGTAACCTGAAGACAACGGGAGTATATGTGTATGCACAGAATATCCGTGTGAAGGCAAGGAAAGCCTTGATTCATGCAGAATCGGAGGTGAAGAATGAAACAAAGAAAAGTCAGACTGTCGGGTATCGGGTGGAAGTTATTGACCGGGACGGTACGTCAATGGCAGTTTTTTCCGGGAAAGAGAAAGTGGTAGAACCTGGACAGACGGCCGTATTGTGGGCTGAACAGGAAATCGGTGGCCTGCATTTCTGGAGTTGGGGATATGGTTATCTGTATACGGTAAAGACGACTTTGGTAATTGACGGTAAGAAAGTTGATGAGGTCTCTACCCGTACCGGTTTTCGTAAGACCCGTTTTGCCGAGGGGAAAATCTGGTTGAACGACCGTGTATTGCAGATGAAAGGTTTTGCACAGCGTACCAGCAACGAATGGCCGGCGGTGGGAATGTCGGTTCCTGCCTGGTTGAGTGATTACAGCAATGGCTTGATGGTGGAAGGGAATGCCAACCTGGTACGCTGGATGCACGTGACTCCCTGGAAACAGGATGTGGAGTCATGCGACCGGGTCGGTCTGATCCAGGCCATGCCTGCCGGGGACGCTGAAAAAGACTGCCGTGGACAGCAGTGGGAACAGCGTAAGGCATTGATGCGCGATGCGATTATCTATAACCGTAACAATCCGAGTATCTTATTCTATGAATGTGGTAATGAGTCGATTACACGTGAACATATGTTGGAGATGAAGGAGATCCGTGACAAGTACGACTATTATGGAGGCCGTGCCATCGGTTCGCGTGAGATGCTGGATATCCGTGATGCGGAATATGGAGGTGAAATGCTTTATATAAACAAGAGTGCCCATCATCCGATGTGGGCAATGGAATATTGCCGTGACGAGGGCTTACGTAAATATTGGGACGAATATTCCTATCCGTTCCATAAGGAAGGCGAGGGAAATACTTCCTACCATTCGGCTGCGAGCAACAAGACTCAGAAACATGCCGATGCCGGAGCGTATAACCATAATCAGGATATGTTTACCAAAGAGAATGTAATCCGCTGGTACGACTATTATCGTGAACGTCCGGGCACAGGGAGACGTGTCAGCTCGGGAGGGGTGAAGATTATTTTTTCGGATACCAATACCCATTTCCGTGGGGTGGAGAATTACCGCCGTAGCGGTGTGACCGATCCGATGCGTATCTTCAAGGACCCGTATTTCGCCCATCAGGTAATGTGGGACGGCTGGGTTGATATAGAAACCCCGCGTCTGCATATTGTAGGTCATTGGAATTATGACAAGTCGGTTGTCAAGCCGGTGTATGTCGTGGCAAATACAGACAGTGTAGCGTTGTTCTTGAACGGAAAACTTTTGCCTGCCGGGAAGCGTGAATATAATTTCCTGTTTACGTTTGATAAGGTTGCTTTCGAACCGGGTATATTGGAAGCTGTAGGATATAATGACGGCAGGGAAGTGACCCGTGCACGGATTGAGACGGCCGGTGAGCCGGCGGCCTTGAAACTTTCGCTGATACAGAGTCCGAAAGGCTGGAAGGCCGATGGGGCCGATCTGGTCCTGGTGCAGGTTGAGGCAGTAGATGCCCAAGGTCGGCGTTGCCCTCTGGCGAATAATATGGTACATTTTACGTTGGACGGACCGGCCGAATGGAGAGGAGGCATCGCCCAGGGTAAGGATAATTACATACTTTCGAAAGATCTGCCTGTAGAATGTGGAGTTAACCGGGCGTTGATCCGTTCGACTACAGCTTCGGGAAATGTTACGTTGAGGGCAGAATCGGAAGGATTGAAAGGTGCAGAGTTGACATTCGCTTCGGTTCCGGTCGATATGAAGGGCGGATTGAGTACTTATATACCGGGTGATGAGTTGGAAGGACGTCTGGATAGAGGAGAAACACCGGATACTCCGTCGTATAGAGTGACAAAGGTTGATGTAGGCATCTTGTCGGTTGAGGCCGGTTATGATTCGGACAACGCCTATAAGAGTTTTGACGACAATGAATTGAGCGAGTGGAAGAATGACGGAAAACCGTCGACGGCATGGATTACTTACCACCTGGAACGCAAGGCGGAAGTGGATGAAGTCTGTCTGAAACTTACTGGCTGGCGTATGCGCAGCTATCCTTTGGAAATCTATGCCGGCGACGAACTGGTATGGAGCGGAGATACCGACAAGAGTCTGGGATATATCCATCTGAAAGTAAAGCCGGTTCCTGCAACCGATATTACAATCCGTCTGAAAGGTTCCAGTAAGGAAGGGGATGCATTCGGACAGATTGTGGAGGTAGCCGCCCCGGTTGCCAATGAACTTGACCTGTTCAAGGCGAAAGACGGGGCGAAGACCGGTCATGAGTTACGCATCGTAGAAGTTGAATTCAAGGAAAACTTGGATGAATAGTCAGAGTACATGTTAAAGGAAAAGATATATATTGCCTGTCTGGCATGTTGCTTGGGTACTGCGGCATGGTCTCAGAAAGAGTTCAATCCGATTATTCCGGATAATCTGGCCGATCCGTCGGTCGTGAAGTTCGGTGATACATTTTATCTGTATGGTACGACAGATATAGATCAGGGGTTGTCGAAAGCCGGGACTCCGGTAGTCTGGAAATCGAAGGATTTTGTAAACTGGAGTTTCGACGGGTCCCATATTGAAGGTTTCGACTGGAAACAGGGCTATCCGTATACCGATACAAAGGGAGAACATACCGGATATTTCCGTTATTGGGCTCCGGGTAAGGTGATTACGAAAGACGGACAATATTACCTTTACGTAACATTCGTTAAGCCGGATGAGGATGCAAAGACCTATGTATTGCTGTCTGAAAATCCGGAGGGACCTTTCCGTTTTGCCGGTGCCCGGCCGGGGAATGCAGATCCGCTTTCCGGGTTTGAGAACTCTGTCATCGCCCCGGACATTGACGGAGAACCGTTCATCGATGATGACGGCCGGGCGTATCTGTTCTGGAGACGTCGTCACGCTTCGCGTATGCAGGCCGACTGGCTGCATCTGGAAGGGAGGACGGTAGATATACAGACTGCCCGTCAGGGATATTCCGAAGGGCCGGTTATGTTCAAGCGGAAAGGTATCTATTATTACATCTATACCTTGCGGGGTAACCAGAATTATGCGAACGCATACATGATGAGCCGGAAATCGCCGTTGGAAGGTTTTGAAAAGCCGGAGGGGAATGATATCTTCCTGTTCTCTTCCATTGAAAATAATGTCTGGGGGCCGGGGCATGGAAACGTGTTCTACGATGAAGAGAAGGACAACTATTATTTCGTGTATCTGGAATACGGTGACGGAGGTACTACCCGCCAGGTTTTTGTGAATAGGATGGAATTCAATGATGACGGTACGATCCGTACCTTGGTTCCTGACAGGAAAGGTGTCGGATATTTGAGGGAGCCTCAGGAAAAGCGTGAGAACCTGGCCTTGCAGGCTGATTTCCGTGCATCGTCGGTGCGGGAACCCCGTTCGTCGGAAGTGGTGATCGAAACACGGCCGAACAGTCCCTTGCCGGATAAGGCATCGGAAAAGTCCGCCAGGCGTACCCGCCTGTTTGAGGCCGCTTTGGCCGGGGATGATTCGAACGGAACGTGCTGGAGAGCGGCCGGAACAGACGGGACTCCGTGGATTATGGTAGATTTGAAGCGTCCGGTCTATGTAGATGAGTGCCGGATGGCATTCGTTCATCCTGCCGAAGGGCATTGCTGGCATATGGAAAAATCACTGGACGGGGAAAATTGGGAGGTTTGCGCTTCCCAGAAAGTGGAGAAAGCCTGCTCACCCCATATTGCCGGTATCAGGGATGAAGTCCGCTATTTGCGTCTGACCATTGATAAAGGGGCGGCCGGATTGTGGGAATGGAAAATTTTCAGATAGTACGTGTGTCGGCTCCCCACATCATCTTCTCATGTAAGGTATTGAAGAATGAATGGTGGCAACGTTTTACGATACGGACAAAATAGTCGGCCCTGCGTATGGTCAGCCGGGTTCCTTCCCGGCAGGTCTCACTACGTCCGTCGATCGCTACCAGAAAATTATGGCTCCGGCTTTCTACGTCGAGTGTGATTTCCCAGTCGTCACGGATTACGATAGGACGTACATTGAGGCTGTGCGGTGCCACGGCCGTAATGCTGAATGTACCGCTTTGAGGTACCATGATAGGGCCTCCTACGCTTAAGGAATAGGCGGTAGAGCCCGTAGGGGTCGCTACAACCAGTCCGTCGGCCTGATAGGAACAGAGCAGTTCGTTGTTGATGTAGGCCCGGATGGTTATCATCGAGGAGCTGTCACGTTTCAGAATGGCTATTTCGTTGAGTCCGTAAGGATAGCCCTTCAGTATATGCTGGTTGTCACAGGTGAGATGAAGCACCCGGCGCGGTTCTGCCAGGTATTTCCCTTCGTAAATTTCATCGAAGGTCTCTTCCATCTGGTTGGGAGAGATATCTGCAAGGAAGCCCAGACGTCCGGTATTGATGCCCAGGATAGGGATTTCCTTTTTCCCTACCCGGCTGGCTGCCCGCAGGAATGTACCGTCACCTCCGATGCTGAGGACCATATCGGCATTGAAGTCATATCCCTGGAATACTTCCAGGTCTGTAAGATTGGCTTTGGTGTGCTGTTGCAGGAAATAATAAAAATCATTGCTGATACATATCTGTGCGTTTTTCCGGCGCAATATATCCAGCAGGTGGGTTACATGAGCCGATTTATGTTCCTGATATGTATTTCCAAAAAGGGCAAATCTCATTGTCTGTTGCATCTCTTGTGACATTTTTATCATTCTTTGTTATGCAAAAGTGTAAAGTTTATCATAAAACCTGCTAACTTTGCACATTGTAGATACAAAGATATAAAAATATATGCAATATGACTAAATTAAGTGTGAATATAAACAAGGTGGCCACTTTGCGTAATGCACGTGGGGGGAATAATCCTGACGTTGAAAAGGTAGCGCTGGATTGTGAAAGATTCGGGGCCGAAGGTATTACAGTCCATCCTCGTCCGGATGAACGTCATATCCGTTATGCAGATGTGCTGGCACTGCGTCCGATTCTTCATACCGAGTTTAATATAGAGGGTTATCCGTCAAAGGAGTTCATTGATTTGGTATTGAGGGTAAAGCCCCATCAGGTCACTTTGGTTCCGGATGCTCCGGACCAGATAACGTCCAATGCCGGATGGAACACGAAAGAGCATTTCCCGTTCTTGAGCGATTTGATGGAGACATTCGGAAAGGCTGGGGTACGCACATCCATTTTTGTGGATGCCGATCCGGAGATGGTGGAATATGCGGCCAAAGCGGGTGCCGACCGTGTCGAGCTGTATACAGAACCATATGCTTCCGGTTACGCTTCAAACCGTGAAAAGGCGATAGCGCCTTTCGTTGAAGCGGCCAGAGTTACCCGCCGGTTGGGAATGGGACTGAATGCCGGTCATGATCTGAGTCTGGAGAATCTTTCTTATTTCCATGAAAACATTCCTTGGGTAGACGAGGTCTCTATCGGTCATGCCCTGATTTGTGACGCATTATACCTGGGATTACAGAAAACTATTGAAGAATATAAAAAATGCCTTCGTTGATTATGATGACAATGATGTTACAGGCGGCTGTACAGTCGGTTGCCGACACGATGACCGGAGCAAATCCGGTGCTGACTCCGGTTACCTCGGGTGAACCGGAAATGAATCTTTGGGATATGGCCTGCAAGGGTGGCTGGATTATGATTGTATTGGCTTTGATGTCGGTCATTGCTTTCTATATCTTTTTTGAACGTGCGGTGGCTATCCGGAAGGCCGGTAAGGAAGATCCGCTGTTCATGGACCGTATACGCGACTACATCAAGACCGGGGAAATCAAGTCGGCCATCAATTATTGCCGCATAGCCAATACGCCTTCCGCCCGTATGATCGAGAAGGGTATCACCCGTATGGGGCGTCCTGTAGCGGATGTCCAGGCGGCCATTGAAAACACCGGTAACATTGAAGTGGCCAAGCTGGAAAACGGGCTTTCCATTATGGCTACCATTTCCAGTGGAGCGCCGATGCTGGGATTCCTGGGTACGGTTACAGGTATGGTTCGTGCCTTCTGGAATATGGCGAATGCAGGTAACAACATTGATATCACCCTTCTTTCAAGCGGAATTTATGAAGCGATGATTACTACGGTAGGCGGTCTGGTAGTGGGTATCGCCACGATGTTTGCCTATAATCACCTGGTGTATCGTGTCGATAAGGTAGTCAGCCAGATGGAGGCACGTACCATCGCCTTTATGGATTTGTTGAATGAACCGAGTGAGAAATAACGGATTAAGCTTATGGCACTGAAAAGAAGACAGAAAATATCACCCAGCTTCAGCATGTCGTCTATGACAGACCTGATCTTTTTGCTGCTGATATTTTTTATGATTACTTCTACCATGGTTTCGCCGAACGCCATCAAGGTCTTGCTTCCGCAAGGCTCTGAACAGACTTCAGCGAAGCCGATGGCTCGTGTAATTATAGATAAGGATTTGAATTACTACGGGGCGTTCGGCAATGAGGATGAGATGCCGTTAAGTATAGATGAAGTGCCCTCCTTCCTTCGGGAGTGTGCTGCCAAGGAGCCGGAAATGTACGTGGCCCTTTATGCCGATGAATCTATTCCCTACCGCGAGATTGTCCGTATATTGAACATTGCCAATGAGAACCATTTCAAGATGGTACTGGCAACCCGTCGCCCCGATAAGAACTAATCATTTGGAATTGTATGAAGAAAAGTAAGATAGCCGGAATTGTAGGAACGGTACTGTTGCATGTCTTGGTGTTGGTACTGCTGCTGGTTTTGACGCTTACCCGTCCTGAGAAACAGGAGGAGGGAGGTGTTCCGGTTATGCTTGGAAATATGGAAATGGCGTCTGGTGATGCAGATCCGTATATGATGACAGAAGTGGATGTAATGCCGGCGACCGCCAGTGAGCCTGAGTCGGAAATAACCGGCACAGACGTAGAGCAGCCGATGATTACCCAAAATGATGAGCCTTCTATCCAGATGAAGAAGGAACAGCCCCGGAAAGAGACTGTGAAGAAAGAAAATTTTCAAAAAGAGGAAAAGAAAAGAGAATCTGTACCGGTCAAAACTGAAACTGAAAAGCCCAAAGAAAAGACGGAGGCTGAGCTCCGTGCCGAGGCGGAACGTGCGGCGGCACAAGCTGCGGCCAGTAAAGTGGCAGGAGCGTTTGGGAAAGGAACCCGGATGGGTAGCAAAGGAAACGCTTCATCGGGTGAGGGTATCCAGGGAAGTCCTACCGGGAACAGCAATGCCGGAAAGACTTCAGGTATTGGAGGCTTGGGAACATTTGATCTGAACGGGCGTTCGTTAGGACCGGGTGGTTTACCCATGCCGGTCTATAATGTCCAGGATGAAGGCCGTGTAGTGGTAACCATTGTGGTCGATCCGTCGGGCCGGGTTATCAGTACCAGTATCAACAAGCGTACCAATACGGTCAATCCTTCTTTACGGAAAGCTGCATTGGATGCTGCGGCCAAGGCCCGTTTCAATTCAATCAGTGGCGTGAATAACCAGAGCGGTACCATTACCTACTATTTTAAATTGAAATAAGAACTGTTGATGTCGACCAAGGAGATGATAATTCCTAAGGAAGATGTCTAAATCTAAATAATGATCATTATGAAAGCAATTTGTATCTTTTTAGCTGAAGGTTTTGAGGAAATGGAAGCCATGTTTCCGTTGGACGTGATGCGTCGGGGTGGCTTGAATGTAAAGACTGTATCTGTAACAGGAGAAAGAACGGTTGTCAGTTCACATCAGGTACCGGTAGTGGCCGATATGCTGTTTGAAGACTTGAAGGAAGAGGATGTTGAAATGATTGTACTGCCGGGTGGTCTGCCTGGAGCTACCAATCTGGACGCTCATGCCGGTCTGGATAAGCTGATTATGGATTTTGCCGCAGGAAAGAAACCGTTGGCAGCTATTTGTGCCGCTCCTATGGTATATGGTAAGCGGGGACTGTTGAAAGGTAAGAAGGCTACCTGTTATCCAGGCTTTGACACGTATCTGGAAGGTGCGGAATATACGGGTAACATGGTAGAGATTGTCGATAACTTTATCTTGGGCAAGGGTCCGGGAGCCGCTCCTGAATTCGCTTTTGCATTGTTGGAAAAGTTTGCCGGTGCCGAAAAGGCTTTGGAAGTCAAGAAAGGTATGTTATTAGCCTGATGAAAGAATATGTCATTATCGTTGCCGGCGGCAAAGGGCTCCGTATGGGAGGTGATATCCCCAAGCAGTTTATTCCGATAAAAGGGGAACCTGTCCTGATGCGGACTATAGAGGCCTTTTATGCTTACAGCAATCAGATAGAGATAATTCTGGTCCTTCCGGTAGACCAGCAGGCCTACTGGAGGACTCTTTGTGAACATTATCGCTTTACGGTACCGCATCGGGTAGCTGACGGTGGAGAGACCCGTTTCCATTCGGTAAGGAACGGACTGGCCTTGGTAGAATCTGACGGGCTGGTAGGTGTTCATGACGGCGTGCGTCCGTTTGTTTCGACGGAAGTTATCAGGGCCTGTTATGCTGCGGCTGCCGGAAAGCTGGCTGTTGTCCCGGTAATTGATGTCGTAGAGACCATCCGGCACCTGACCGTTGGCAACAAGAGTGAAACTGTGCCCCGTGACAGTTATAAATTGGTACAGACTCCGCAAGTCTTTACCGTAGATCTGTTGAAGAAGGCTTACATGCAGGAATATACCTCCCGTTTTACAGACGATGCTTCGGTTGTCGAGGCTTTGGGTTATCCGGTATTTCTGGTACAGGGAAACAGGGAGAATATAAAGTTGACAACGCCATTCGACCTGAAAGTGGCGGAAGCCTTGCTGTAGACTATGAATTTCTTTGGTGTCAATCATACATGTTCGATTTATCTACACGTGATATAAAGTATTTGCAGGGGGTGGGCCCTCAGCGTGCTTCTATTCTGAATAAGGAATTGAATATCCGGTCTTTCCGGGATCTGTTGTATTATTTCCCTTATAAATATGTTGACCGGAGCCGGTTGTATTATATTCATGAGATAGATGGTAACATGCCTTATATCCAGCTTAAGGGAAGAATTCTACATTTCGAGACAATGGGGGAAGGCCGTCAGCGGAGGCTTGTCGGGCATTTTTCGGATGGGACAGGAGTTGTTGATCTGGTCTGGTTCCAAGGGCTGAAATATATTATGGGTAGGTATAAGGCAAATGAGGAGTACATTGTATTCGGCAGGCCTACGGTGTTTAACGGCCGGATCAACATAGCTCATCCGGATATTGATCCTTCCGATGACCTGAATCTTTCTTCGATGGGTCTCCAGCCTTATTACAATACTACCGAAAAGATGAAACGGAGCAGCCTGAATTCACACGCATTGGAGAAATTGATGAAGAATCTGTTTGTTTCCCTGCAGAATGAACTCTTTAATGAGACGTTAAGTCCCCGGATCATCTCGGAGAATCATCTGATGTCTTTGACGGATGCCTTATATAATATTCATTTTCCGCAGAATCCAGATTTGTTGCGTAAGGCACAATACCGTCTGAAATTTGAAGAGCTTTTTTATGTACAACTGAATATACTCCGTTATGCCAAAGAGCGTCGAAATAAATTTAAAGGGTTGGTATTCAGTAAAGTCGGTGAAATATTCAATACTTTTTATGAGAAGAATCTTCCGTTCCAGCTGACCGGGGCGCAAAAGCGCGTGATAAAGGAGATGCGCCGTGATATGGGTAGCGGGAGGCAGATGAACCGTCTTTTGCAGGGCGATGTGGGAAGTGGCAAGACACTGGTGGCGCTGATGACTATGTTGATAGCTCTTGATAACGGTTTTCAGACTTGTATGATGGCGCCGACCGAAATTCTTGCAACCCAGCATTATGAGACGATCCGGCGCTTCCTGCAGGGAATGGATGTACGTGTGGAATTGCTCACCGGTACAATAAAGGGAAAACGTCGTGAAAAAATTCTGCAGGATCTGTTGACCGGAGATGTACAGATTCTGTTGGGAACACATGCTGTGATAGAGGATTCGGTAAATTTTTCTTCGTTGGGGCTGGTCGTTATAGATGAACAACATCGTTTCGGTGTGGCCCAGCGTGCCAAATTGTGGGCTAAGAATACCCGTCCTCCGCATGTGTTGGTGATGACGGCTACACCTATTCCTCGTACCTTGGCTATGACCTTGTACGGTGATCTGGATGTTTCGGTCATTGATGAACTTCCGCCGGGACGTAAGCCGGTCCGGACGGTCCATCAGTTTGACAACCGTCGTGCTTCCATGTATGCCTTTATCCGTAAGCAGATACAGGAAGGCCGTCAGGTCTATATTGTATATCCGCTTATTCAGGAAAGCGAGAAAATGGATATCAAAAACTTGGAAGAGGGATATCTGCATGTATGTGAAGCTTTTCCGGAATATAAGGTCAGCAAGGTTCACGGCAAGATGAAGGCTGCGGAGAAAGATGCTGAAATGCAACGCTTTCTGGCAAATGAAACTCAGATAATGGTAGCTACTACGGTTATAGAAGTGGGTGTGAATGTTCCGAACGCTTCGGTTATGGTGATTGAAAATGCCGAACGTTTCGGCTTGTCGCAACTGCATCAGTTGCGGGGTAGAGTAGGACGAGGGGCAGACCAGTCGTATTGTATTCTGGTAACGGGATATAAACTGACGGAAGATACCCGTAAACGCATCGAAATTATGGTACAGACGAATGACGGGTTCGAGATAGCGGAAGCCGATTTGAAGTTGCGTGGTCCGGGTGATCTGGAAGGGACACAGCAGAGTGGGGTAGCCTTTGACCTGAAAATCGCAGACATTGCACGTGACGGACAGTTATTGCAATATGTCCGTGAGATAGCCGAACATCTACTGGATGAGGACCCGGATGCCATGAATCCGGAGAACGTAATAGTATGGAAGGAATTGAAGGAGCTTTGTCGGAAGAATGTCAACTGGGCTGTAATCTCTTGAGTTTATACTTATATAAAAACCGGAGCCTTACTATAATACTAATAGTAAGGCTCCGGTTTTTATAATTCTGAATATTCAGATTATTTCTTGATACGGTTATAACGGCTCATGAACTTATCAACACGACCTGCTGTATCTACCAATTTAGATTTACCAGTGTAGAATGGGTGAGAGCTGCTGGAGATTTCCAACTTAACACATGGATAAGTTTCGCCTTCGAATTCTACAGTGTCTTTTGTAGCACAAGTTGAACGAGACAAGAACATATCACCGTTTGACATGTCTTTAAATACTACCGGACGGTAGTTTTCTGGATGAATACCTTTTTTCATTTTTCAGTATATACTTTATTGTTATTATTTGCTATAGTGGTAACACCAAAAAAGAGTGTGTAATGGTTTGTATTTCGGGTTGCAAAGATACAGATAATCTTTTAAATAGAAAAAAGAATTCGGCCTTTTTTTGTTTCGGATACCTTTTATTATATAGGTAATGGGATGTAATAATATCTTTTTTATTGAAAACAGCTTCGGTTTGTCTTCTGTGGCGGTATATTATGGTATCGTCGGATAGTTTGGGATGTGGTCATTTTGTATGATGATTCTGGACGGACTGTTTGATTGTAACATGTACTTTGCATCTTTGTTGTTCTTTTGCGGAGACGTATTAATTTTCTTTGAAATCTTTTTATAAAAGGGTAAAATTTTAAAATGGAAGAAGAGCATTGATTCTTTTATTCTTATTTTTGCAGTGGAATTTAATCACTAACAATTATAAAACTTATAACAATGGTTAATTACAAAGATTTAGGCTTGGTAAACACTAGAGATATGTTTGCCAGAGCAATCAAAGGTGGATACGCTATCCCTGCATTTAACTTCAATAATATGGAACAGTTGCAGGCTATCATTAAAGCAGCTGTTGAAACGAAATCTCCGGTTATTCTTCAGGTATCTAAAGGTGCCCGTAACTATGCAAACCAGACTTTGTTGCGTTACATGGCAGAGGGTGCTGTAGCATATGCAAAGGAATTGGGTTGTGCACATCCTGAAATCGTATTGCACCTTGACCATGGAGATTCTTTCGAATTGTGCAAATCTTGCATCGACATGGGATTCTCTTCTGTTATGATCGATGGTTCTCATCTGCCTTACGAAGAAAACGTAGCCTTGACCAAGAAGGTTGTTGATTACGCTCATCAGTTTGATGTAACTGTAGAAGGTGAACTGGGTGTATTGGCTGGTGTTGAAGATGAAGTTTGCGCAGAACATCACACTTATACTAACCCGGAAGAAGTTATTGACTTTGCAACTCGTACAGGCTGTGATTCATTGGCTATCTCAATCGGTACTTCTCACGGTGCTTACAAGTTCAAACCGGAACAGTGCCATGTTGATCCGGCTACAGGTCGTCTGGTTCCTCCTCCTTTGGCATTCGACGTATTGGATGCTGTTATGGAAAAACTGCCGGGATTCCCTATTGTTCTTCACGGATCTTCATCAGTTCCTCAGGAGGAAGTTGATACAATCAATAAATATGGTGGCAAGTTGGACGCTGCTATCGGTATTCCTGAAGACCAGTTGCGTAAGGCTGCTAAATCTGCAGTTTGTAAGATCAATATTGACTCAGACTCTCGTCTGGCTATGACTGCTGCAATCCGTAAGGTATTGGCTGAAAAACCGGCTGAATTCGATCCTCGTAAGTACTTGGGTCCGGCTCGTGACAATATGGAAAAGATGTACAAGCATAAAATTATCAATGTATTGGGTTCTGACGGTAAGTTGGCTCAGTGCTGATATCCAGGCTTTATACACCCTTTAAACAATATGAAGGCATCCTGATTTCAGGATGCCTTTTTTTATGTGTTCCATTGTCATTCAGGGTCATCGTTTTGCCATTTTTCATAGAGTATGATTTATGTTTTTCCTATGTCCATGCCTTTGGTGGTATAATGTGCTGTAGATGGCTTATGCCACCCTTATATTTTGATAATTTTTGTCTGTCATTTTCTGATTTTTGATTTTAGCACACATTTTCTTTATATTAAAAGCAATGGCAAAGAAGGCAAAGTCCATTGTGACCTTGTCTTTTCCAAAATGCCTGAACCTTTTGTATCCCATGTCGTATTTGATTTGTCCAAAGACGGCTTCAGGCTCTATGCATCTTTGCCCTCTATGTCTGATACCTTTCTCTGAGGTAAGCCTTTCACGCGCTTTTTGTTTGTATTCTTTCAGCCTTTGATTGACTTCTATGGTACGTCTTGGTGACTTTGAGCTGAAACACATACATCTGAGAGGACATCCCTCACATCTGGCAGCCCTATAGGCAATGCTTTCTGTAATATATCCACTTTCAGTTTTAGAATGCCTTACACCTGTCCGCTTCATATGTTGCCCCATGGGACAAACATAATAATCTTTCTC
>ULQU01043216.1_pt1 | contig 46707 bp, 29 predicted proteins | sample 1954841 | NCBI WGS metagenome assembly ULQU01 (sample SAMEA4835664, study PRJEB28245) | human gut metagenome | biome: gut microbiome; material: fecal sample | place: Denmark | collected 2008
ATAAAAGGCTACCTTTTGCAACGCAATACATAGCCTTTTACAAACGGGCCGAAGCAAAAGCCCGTCACCAACAACTTAATAATAACAATAAATTAACATAAACACTCAGTATGAAAAGAACAAACCTAATCTTTACCTTGGCATTGCTGCTGATGGCTACAGCCGCATCGGCAGCAAGCAAGATTTACAAGCCGTGGAGCAACGGACGGCTTGTAGTATCAGAGAACAACCGCTACCTTGTACACGAGAACGGCACACCGTTCTTCTGGCTCGGCAATACGGCATGGCTGATGCCTGAAAGGCTCAACCGCGACGAGGTGGAATACTTCCTCAGCTACGAGCGCACCGCTGGCTACAACGTAGAGCAGATACAGGTGCTGAACGCCATACCTACGTTCAACGTCTACGGCCACGCAGCCAACAACGCCGAGTTCGACTTCAGCAAAGTATCCAAGCCCGGAGTCTACGGCTACTGGGAGCACCTTGACTACATAGTAGACGTGGCCGAGCGCAACGGCATCTACATCGCCATGGACTGCATCTGGGGCTCGCAAATCAACGCCATGGACACAAAGAAGGCGGCAGCCCTCGGCACGTTCCTCGCCGAAAGGTACAAGGACAAGCCCAACATCATCTGGCTCATAGGCGGCGACATCATGGGCGACAAGAAGCCCGAAGTGTGGGACGCAATGGCACGTGCCATCAAGAAGATTGACAAAACACACATCATGACCTTCCACCCGAGAGGCCGCACCACATCGGCATGGTGGTACAACGACCGCGAGTGGATGGACTTCAACATGTTCCAGAGCGGACACCGCCGCTACGGACAGCGCAAGGGCGACGGCGACTACACCATAAAGGACAACACCGAGGAGGACAACTGGCGCTACGTTGACATGAGCTTCGAGAAGAAGCCGCTGCGCCCCGTCATCGACGGCGAGCCGAGTTACGAGGACATTCCGCAAGGACTCCACGACGTTAACGACCCGCGTTGGCAAGACTACGACGTGCGCCGCTATGCCTACTGGGCAGTGTTCGGCGGAGCCTTCGGCCACACTTACGGCCACAACTCAGTAATGCAGTTCATCCGTCCGGGCCTCCAGGCATCGTTCGGAGCTGAGAAACCTTGGTGGGACGCCATGAAAGACCCGGGCTACAACCAGATGAAATACCTGAAATGGCTCATGCTCAGCTTCCCGTTCACCGAACGCATCGCCGACCAGAGCATCATCGCCGGACAGAACGGCGAACGCTATGACCGTGTAATCGCCACACGCGGCAACGACTACCTGCTTGTCTACAACTACAGTGGCAAGCCCATGAGCATTGACCTCGCCAAGATAAGCGGCGCCAAAAAGAACGTATGGTGGATGAATCCCGCCGACGGCAAGCTGACCTACCTCGGCGAATACGACAGCAAGGTGACCGAGTTCACATACGACGCAGCCTATCTGCGCGGCAGCGACCGTGTGCTTATCGCCGTCGACTCAAGCAAGAATTACATTAGCAAAACAGACACACAAATAACCGAAAAGCAATGATACGCAAAGCATTAATAACGGCGTTGGCCGTAGCGCTTTGTATGCCGGGCATGGCGGCGAAGAAAAAAACAGGGAAGAAAGCCCAGTTCCCCGTCGCCGTGACCGAGCTGAAGACTGAGCGCATGACCGACCCGATGAGCATAGACACGCCTGCGCCGAGACTCGGATGGGTGATAACTTCCGACAAGCAGGACGTCATGCAGACTTCTTACCGCATCATAGTGGCGTCAACCAAGGAGAAGGCCGACAACCTTACGGGCGACCTGTGGGACGCAACCGTAGAGAGCGACCAGTCGCAATGGATAAGGTATGCCGGCAAGGAGCTGCGCAGCAACACACCGTGCTACTGGCGAGTGAAGGTAAACACCACCCAGGGCGAATCCGACTGGAGCGAAACAGCCATGTGGAACGTAGGCCTGCTGAACGAGTCTGACTGGAGCGGACAGTGGATAGGTCTCGACAAGGCTATGCCGTGGGACATCGAAGACGTGCACAGCCAGCTCAGCTCGCGCTACCTGCGCACCGAGTTCAAAGTAGAAAAAGAGGTGGAAAGGGCAACCCTTTACATCAGCGGACTCGGCATGTACGAGGCATACATCAATGGTAAGAAGGTGGGCGACCAAGTACTTGCGCCCGCTCCGACGGACTACCGCAAGACCGTACTGTACAATGCATTCGACGTTACGTCGATGCTTGCGGCCGACAACGCCATCGGCGTAGTGCTCGGCAACGGCCGTTACTACACCATGCAGCAGAACAAGAAACCGTACAAGATAACCAACTTCGGTTATCCCAAACTGCGCCTTAACCTCGTTATCGAATATGCCGACGGCTCGAAGAAAACCATTTCAACAAACAACAAATGGAAACTGAATCCCGACGGGGCTATCCGCTCGAACAACGAGTACGACGGCGAGATATACGACGCACGCAAGGAGTTCGGCGCTTGGACGACTGCCGGCTACGACGATGCAAAATGGATGGCGGCCGAACGCGTGGCAATACCTTACGGCACGCTGCGCGGCGCCATGTCGCCCAACATGAAGGTGCTCAAGACCGTCAAGCCCGTTAGCGTCAAGAAGCACGGCGACGGCTTCATCGTCGACATGGGACAGAACATGGCAGGCTGGCTGAAACTGCGCATCGGCGGAGTGAACGCAGGCGATACAGTCAGCATCATTTTCTCTGAAAACATCAATCCGGACGGCAGCCTCAACCGCGCCAACTTCCGCCACGCCCTTTCTACCGACAAATATGTTGCCAACGGTAACGAGAACGGACGCTGGTGGTCGCCTACATTCGTTTACCACGGCTTCCGTTATGTTGAAATAAAGGGAATGGGCAACGTCACTGCCGACGGCCTGATAGGCGAAGTCATCAGCGACGAGATGGCCGAAACAGGCACGTTCACTTCATCTGACACCATCCTGAACAAGGTTTACAACAACGCTGTGTGGGGCATTCTCGCCAACTACAAGGGCATGCCTGTCGACTGTCCGCAGCGCGACGAGCGCCAGCCGTGGCTCGGCGACCGCGTGCGTGGTTGCTTCGGCGAGGCTTTCATCTTCGACAATAACAACCTTTATGCAAAGTGGGCGCGCGACATAGTCGAGGCACAACGCGAAGACGGATGCATACCCGACGTGGCACCTGCCTACTGGAACTATTATTCAGACAACATCACGTGGCCGTCAGCCCTGCCGTTCTCGCTCGAAATGATGTACAACCAGTACGGCGACGACGAACCTATGCGCGAATATTACCCTGCCGTGAAGAAGTGGCTGGCACACATGAAGTACCAGTACATGAAGGACGGACTGATGCCGCGCGACAAGTACGGCGACTGGTGCATACCCCCATCGGACTCTGAAACAATACACAACCGCGACCCAAAACGCCAGACAGACGGCACACTGATTGCCACTGCTTATTATTACAGGCTCAACAAGCTGATGGAACGCTTCGCCCGCATACAGTCAAAGGACGCCGAAGCAGCCGAGTATGCAGCCGAGGCAGCACGCGTAAAGGATGCCTTCAACAAGAAGTTCCTTAGCGTAAACCGCGGTACAAGCCTCGTTCCGGGACACATACTCTATCCTGACAGCACGTTCTACGGCAACAACACCACTACGTCGAATATCCTTCCGCTTGCGTTCGGCATGATTGACGACGACTACATACGTGGAGAAGTCGAGAAAAACGTTGTTTACGACATCATAACGACGTGCAAGGGACTGATGCCCTGCGGCATTATCGGCGCACAGTGGCTGATGCACGGACTCACGGACATGGGCCGCGCCGACGTGGCATGGCTGCTGGCAACAAACAAGAAATACCCGAGCTGGGGCTACATGACCGAGAACGGGGCAACAACCATCTGGGAACTCTGGAACGGCAACACCGCCAACCCCAAGATGAACAGCGCCAACCACGTAATGCAGCTCGGCGACCTTGTGTCGTGGTTGTATGAAGATGTTGCCGGAATAAGCTCTGATGCAAACAAGCCCGGCTTCAAGCACATCATCATGAAACCCGACTTCAGTGTGGACGAGATGGACGACATCAAGGCCTCTTACCGCTCAATCTACGGCAACATTGTCAGCCGCTGGCAAAAGAAGAACGGCCAACTGGCATGGCACATAGAGATTCCTGCCAACACGACTGCCGAAGTCCATCTGCCCGACGGTACTGTCAAGAACATCGGTTCTGGCTCTTACGACTTCACGTCGACGATGCCCGTACAGGACGAAGCTGTAGAAACGGACGAGTTCCTCTATACAAACACATCGTTCCCTGAAGCCCACTCGGCAACCATAACCGAAACAAAGAACGGCGACCTGGTGGCAACATACTTCGGCGGAACGAAGGAGCGCAACCCCGACGTGTGCATCTGGGTGAGCCGCAAGCCCAAAGGCTCCGACACATGGCTTGCGCCGCAGCTCGTGGCAGACGGAGTTTTCAAGACAGGAAGCGAGGAAGCAAAACTCGCCGGACTGTCAGGACTCGACAGCACGAACGCAGCTGCTGCCAAAGGTCCAATCGTTGACAAGAAGGTACGCAACAATCCTGAAGGCTGGCAGCGCAAGGCTTGCTGGAATCCGGTAATCTACCAGATCCCCGGAGGCGACCTCGTAATCTATTTCAAGATAGGCAACAAGGTGGCCGACTGGACCGGATGGATGGTTCGTTCTAAAGACGGCGGCAAGACTTGGAGCAAGCGCGAACCGCTGAAAGAAGGCTTCCTGGGTCCTATAAAGAACAAACCCATACTCCGCAACGGAAGGCTCATAGCCCCGACAAGCATCGAGGAAGGCGGCTGGCGACTGTATTTCGAGTATTCTGACGACATGGGCAAGACATGGAAACGCACCGAGTACGTGAAAGCAGACGAAGGTGTCAAGGCCATCCAGCCGGCAATCATGGTGCTTAAGGACGGACGCCTTGCAGCCGTGGCACGCACGCGCAGCGAGCACATAGGCATAACTTACAGCTCTGACAACGGCGAAACATGGTCGAAGCTCGAACTCATCGACACGCCCAACAACAACAGCGGACTCGACGCCGTTACCCTTAAAGACGGACGCCACGTGCTTATCTGCAACGACCGCCCGATACCCAAGGGCATAAAGAACGGCAAGGGCCTGCGCACTCCGCTGTCAGTAATGGTATCTGACGACGGCGTTAACTGGCGCCATTGGGTAACGCTTGAAGACTCGCCCATTAGCCAATACTCTTATCCTTCAATCATACAGACATCCGACGGCAAGCTGCACTGCATCTACACATGGCGCCGCCAAAGAATCAAGCACGTCGTGCTCGACATTAACAAGATGAAGGACTGAGAATAACCGATTGTGACTCATGTCTGCCCTTTTTAACGCCAAGCCGCCAGTCGGCAGCATTTTAATTAAAAAGGGCAGACATAATTAAATACAGAAAATACATACTCCATTCTCTAAACATGAAAAAACTGTTCATACTTTTATCCTTGTTCATATCGCTGACGGCTGCCGCCGCCGACGCATATTCAGTCGCAGGACTGTTTCCGCTGCAAGGTAGCGGAAGGATAATATACAACTTCAACCAGGGCTGGCGCTTCCACCTGGGCGACGCCGCAGGAGCCGAAGCCACGACGTTCGACGACAGCAAGTGGCAGGTGGTCTGCGCACCGCACAGCGTAAGGCTCGAGCCGTCCGAGGCAAGCGGCTGCCGCAACTACCAGGGCGTGGCCTGGTACCGCAAGCACTTCACCGTTCCGGCCGACATGCAGGGCAGGAACGTTACCGTGTATTTCGAGGCGATAATGGGCAAACAAGACATTTTCGTCAACGGCAAGAAGGTTGAAAGCCACCTCGGAGGCTATCTCCCGATAACCGTCGACCTGACAAAACTCGGCGTAAAGGCGGGCGAAGAATGCCTGATAGCCGTCAAAGCCGACAACAGCGACGACAAGACATATCCTCCGGGCAAGAAGCAGGCCGCCCTCGACTTCTGCTACCACGGCGGCATGTACCGCGACGTGTGGCTCATAGGCAAGTCGCCTGTGGCGATAACCGATGCCAACGAAGCCGGCAAAGTGGCCGGCGGAGGCGTGTTCCTGCACTACGACAACATATCTGAAAAGAGTGCCGACGTGTTTGTCAACGTCGAGGTGGGCAACACATCAGCCTCTGCTGCCCAGCCTACGGTTGCCGTTGTGGTGAAAGACAAGAGCGGAAAGCGCATCAAGTCGATAACAAAGAAGGTTAAAGTTGGCGCCAAGTCGAGCGCAACGGCATATCTGGCAATGAAACTGAAAGGCCCCAACCTGTGGTCGCCCGAAAGCCCCTACCTCTACAACGTTGAGATAAGCGTAATGCAAAACGGAAAGACCGTTGACGGTGGCATGGTGCGCATGGGCATCCGCAAGGCGGAGTTCCGCGGCAAGGACGGTTTCTGGCTCAACGGCAAGCCTTACCACCAGCTAGTCGGAGGCAACCGCCACCAGGACTTTGCATACGTAGGCAACGCCATGCCAAACAGCCAGCAGTGGCGCGACGCCAAGCGGCTGCGCAAGGCAGGAATGACAATCATACGCTGCGCACACTACCCCATGGACCCGGCTTTCATGGATGCGTGCGACGAACTCGGACTTTTCGTTATCGTGCCCACGCCCGGCTGGCAGTACTGGAACAAGGATCCGCGCTTCGGCGAGCTTGTACACGAGAACACAAGGCAGATAATACGCCGCGACCGCAACCACTGTTCGGTGCTGATGTGGGAGCCTATCCTCAACGAGACGCGCTATCCTGAAGACTTCGCTATCAACGCCTTGCAAATAACCAAGGACGAATTCCCCTACCCCGGACGCCCTGCGGCAGTGGCCGACGTACAGTCTGCCGGAGTAAGGGACAACTACGACGTGGTGTACGACTGGGCCGACAACATAGGCAAGGGCAACTGGCCCGACGACAAGTGCGTCTTCACGCGCGAGTTCGGCGAGATGGTTGACGACTGGTACGCCCACAACAACATCAACCGCGCTGCCCGTGCATGGGGCGAAAGGCCCATGCTCATGGCGGCACTCTCGCTCTGCGACACCTACGGCGAGATGTTCCACGGCCAGCGCCAGTTCATAGGCGGATGCCAGTGGCATCCGTTCGACCACCAGCGCGGCTATCATCCCGACCCGTACTACGGCGGAATATACGACGCCTTCCGTCAGAAGAAATACGCGTTCGAGATGTTCCGCTCGCAGGACCTCAGCGCAGAACCGATGGTATTCATTGCAAACGAGATGACACAGTTCTCCGACAACGACGTTACGGTGTTCTCAAACTGCGACAGCGTGCGCCTTACTGCATTCGAGGGCGACAAGGTAATGACCCTGCCCGTAGTTCACGACCCGGCAGGAGTGCAGTCGGCACCTGTGGTGTTCAAAGGCTTCTGGGACTTCTGGGCAGCGCGCGAATACAGCTACAAGCAGCGCAACTGGCAGCGCGTGTCGCTCGTTGCCGAAGGCATCAAGGACGGCAAGGTGGTTGCCGTGCAGAAGAAGATGCCCTCGCGCCGTTCTACCAAGCTGCGCCTCTATGTCGACGACAACGGCCGCAAGCTGACTGCCGACGGCAGCGACTTCGTTGTAGTGGTGGCTGAAGTTACCGACGACAACGGCAACGTGAAGCGCCTTGCATCTGACAACATCCAGTTCACCGTCGAGGGCGAAGGCCGCATAATAGGCGACGGAGCAGGCATTATGGCAAATCCGCGCCGCGTCGAATGGGGATCGGCACCCGTGCTGATACAGGCAACCAACCGTCCGGGCAAGATAACCATAACCGCCCGCTCGGCATACGAAGGCAACTACGCCCCCACCCCGGCCACGCTGACAATAGAGAGCGTGCCCTACGACGTCAAGACTTGCTACACCGACCAGCCCACGGCTGATAACCTGTCAGGCCAGCAGACCGGCCGGCAAACCGGCAAACCGGCCATGAGCGAGGAGGAACGCCAGCGCACGCTTGAAGAAGTAAACCGCCAGCAGGCTGAGTTCGGCGTGCAGAAGTAATATATCAGGAAAAATAAAGACAACACAAATATCACCAAATCCCTTCCGACACATTTGACATGTCGGAAGGGATTTTTATTTACTGGCAGCCCAAGAAAACAATGATGTAAACCGGAGAAATAGATAAAACTATATGCGGTCAAATGACAGATTTGGGTTAAAACATTTTCCGCATGCTTTACTGTTCATTATTTTTGCTATATTTGCATAAACAAATAATGCCCAGCAATCCGCAATCATGAAGAAAATCCTTTTGATTTATTTTTGCTTAATATGCAACATTGCCATGTCGCAAAACATAATGAAGGTTGAACAACATTCATTTAAATCAAAAATATATAATGCCACACGCTCTTTCAGAGTGGCTTTACCTGCGTCAACTTACCAGGATGTAAAGTACAACTTATTATTTGTCTTGGACGCCGACTACACTTTTGACGTGATTGCCTCAACTGCCATTTATTTGCAGACCTTTGACTATATACCGCCAACGGCTGTGGTCGCCGTGGATTATTCTTCTCCTGGGAACCGTAACGACGTAGGATACAATATATCCGACAACAGCCTTGACGCAAACGGAAAACTTTTTTACGACTATGTCAACACTGAACTGGCAGATGAAATAAGCCGGACTATTCCTACTTCCGGCTTTAATACATTAATCGGACATTCTTATACGGCAAGCTATCTTAACTACTACATCAGCCAAAACAACGATTACATCAGGTCTTACATCCTCTTCTCTCCTGAAGAGATGCCGCAGATTCCAGATTTCAAGACACAAAATCAAGCCGTCCCAACTATCATCCGCATAATTACAAGTTCAGATGACACTGAATCAAGACAGTCTTTCGGGAATGATTTATACGAAACTTTCAAGGAAAAACAGTATGATGCCAGGTTAAGGAACATAAAGGCCGACCACATGTCTGTAATCCCGACGGGAATCGCGCAAGCCTTAACAGACATGTATGACAAATACTACAACACGGACAGTATTTATGAAATCATAGAGCATGCAAACACGCCGATATGGGAATGCTTCACACATGTGAACAACCATAACCAGTCTTACTACAAACAAGCATTACCTGTTTCCGGCTCATGTATTTCCGCATTCCTTTGGACTGCCATACAAAAAGACGAGAAAGAATCAATCGACAAATTGCGTAATTATTATGAAAATGCCCTCAAAAACAATGAATCAGACCCTAACGCCTTAGGCGTGATGGGCGATTTGCTCGGCAAACTCGGGCTATGGGAAGAAGCTGGCTATTATCTGCAACGCTGTTTGGACGGGTATAAACAATCCGGACAAGACCACGAAACACTATATTGGAGAAAAGTCTACGCACTGAACGTCTTGCCCAGACTCGGACAATGCGAAAAGGCATGGACAATCCTTGAAGACGGCAAGAAGATATACACTGCCGACAAAGCAATATTCTCATATTACCAGGGAGTATTATCCATAACAAACAAATTCCGCATAAAAGACGGCGTTGAACAACTAAGAACAGCAATAAAACATCCCGACACTCTGATAAACAATTTTGTAAAGACAGAAGAAGCTGAAGAACTCTTAAACAAAGGCATGGCAATGGAAATTTCCGAAAACCGACATTAAAGGTAAAGACAATTACCTGCATGGCACGTCCAGCAAGGACTTGTTCACGGCATATCTTACAGCAATCCATCAGTTTCTCAAAAATAATTCGATTGTTTACGCTCAAAAACTCGGCCACTTTTGATGCAAAAGTGGCCGAGTTACGAGTCGGGAATCAACCATTTGCAATTTAAAAGCAATAATGATGATTTTGCTTAACAAATAGTCTTATAGCAGATAATTTTAATACGGACTACAAGAAAAGCAATATAAAAATGTTTCAGTTTTTCAAGGTGTTTTCATTATGGATGAATCTTTAGGACAAAAAACATTGTACGCACCTTGAAACGGTGTCGTTTCAAAGTGCGTCCAACATCAATATTACTATTTCTTTAAATGCTCTTCTAAACCAACTTTTACAACAAAATCATAATCATATTTTTCAGTTCGCTGTCGATACCTTCAAGATACGACACTACATATTTATCTTCGCCAAATCCCTTGTATTGCTGCCACGGGTCTTCATCAATATAGGCATCCATATTTTCGTATGCTTTTGGATATTTATTATAATATCCGTCGAGCAACATTGAAGCCTCATCCATCATCACATAAGCCATTTCCCTTGTGATTTCGTCATGGCTACATTCGCCCATTTTCCATTTGAAATAAGGCTCAAAAACGGATGAATGTGGTATCACTCCATTCTTATAATCCTCAATCATGCGATTATAAAACAAATCTTGTTTTTCAAACGTGTCGGTTGCTGTCATTTCCATACTTTTGTCGTTTTTGCAAATATACATATTTTTATCTTTACTTTGAAAAATATTGATGAATATTTTTGCTAAATAATTGATTTTCAGACAAAAGCATAAACACACAACATTACGGATAAAACACTTTGGAGTATTACTCTCGCCATGCCACATTGTCAGCACAATTTTATCAATCAATTTTTAATGCGTATTTATTAAATATTGTTTTTACCAAACAAATATATCTGATAAAATGATTACCTTTGTATCCGCAGAAAATAAAAATGGCGTATCTGAAACCATAAAATTTGAGTGAACAACTTAAACATAATATACAACTGTGTCCCAATTAAAATTTGAGACACTGTTAAATAATGCCTAAATTTCAACCGGATAAAAGTTTCTTGATACAAGTAAATTTCAAACAAGGGATAATCCAATAATGACAAAAAAAAACAAATATACATTTATTGATCTATTTGCTGGATGTGGGGGGCTAAGTGAAGGATTTCTTCAAACAGGAAAGTTTGAAGGAATCGCTCACGTTGAATGGGAGACTCCGATGATAAATACTTTACGTCAACGATTAATAGACAAGTGGCATCACACTGAAGATGACGCAAAAAAACGTGTTATTAAGTTTGATGTTCAAAAAACAGAAGAACTTATTCATGGTAATTGGAGCGACGAAACAAAGAAAATATATGAAAAGGAAAACCATATAGACATAGTGAACGGAGGTTTAGAAGCTTTGGTTAATGGTCATAAAGTAGATTTAATAATTGGCGGGCCTCCATGCCAAGCTTATTCTATTGCAGGACGTGCACAGGACCCAAATTCTATGAAATATGACTACAGAAACTATTTATTTGAAAGCTTTGTAAAGATTGTTGACCACTTCAAGCCAACAGCTTTTGTCTTTGAGAATGTTCCTGGCCTACTAAGTGCTTGTCCAGGTAACATACCTGTAAGAATTAGAATATATGAAGCATTCAAAGCTATAGGCTATGATATACGCACTCCTGAATTATTAAAAGATTCAGTATATTGCGCAGAAGATTTTGATGTTCCACAAAAACGCAATCGTATTATTATTTTTGGAACCAAGCACAATACAAAATTTAATACGGAAGATTTCTATAATTCGCTAACACGTCATAAGAGCAAGTTGCCTCATAAAACAGTCCGCGATGCCATTGGGGATATGCCCAAACTACCCCCAAAAGCTCAAATTGAAAAAATTGGCAGAAGTAATGTTTCGCATGAACAACTAACAGGTGAACATATAAATCTTCATATTCCACGTTATCATGGTGAACGTGATCAAAAATTATTTATAGAGTGGCTTGCAAACAATATGAATAAATCTTCTCAGAAAGAGAAAATGGATTTCTACACCAAAATAACAGGACATACATCAAATCATGTTAAATATAGAAACTTAGAATGGGACAAGCCATCACCAACAATTGTTGCCCATTTAAATAAAGATGGATATATGTTTATACATCCCGATATCGAACAATTAAGGAGTATTACTATTAGAGAAGCTGCTTTATTACAATCATTCCCTATGGACTACAAATTTATAGGATCGAATTCGTATTGTTTCAAGATGATTGGAAATGCCGTACCCGTACTATTTGCAAAAAGTATTGCAGAAGCAATGTATGATGTCTTAAATGAAAAAAGTTAATGAAAAGAAAACTTAATATATTAATTGCATGTGAGGAAAGTCAGGCATGTTGTCGTGCATTTCGTAAACTAGGTCACAATGCATATAGCTGTGACCTATTTCAGTGTAGCGGTACTATATTTGGAACTAACAAAGAAGATCCTCATCCAGAATGGCACTTCAACCATGATGTGACAACTGTACTCAATAAAACAGACCTTACATTACAAAATGGTGAGCAAGCTATAATTGACGGAAATTGGGATTTAATGATAGGACATCCTCCATGTACATATCTTGCTGTCAGCGGCGCTCAATGGTATTATCACCCAGACGACAAGGACCTCCCTATAGAAAAAAGGAGACCACATCCTCGTTATCCCAATCGCGTACAGGATAGAGAAGACGGTGTAAATTTTTTCCTTTTTCTAGCAAGAGCAGATGTAAAACGCATTGCCATAGAAAATCCTGTTGGCATCATGAGTACTCGTTGGAGAAAACCTGATCAGTCTATACAACCTTATATGTTTGGAGATCCATATTCAAAAAATACATGTCTTTGGATAAAAAATCTTCGTCCTATTCATCCTTCAAAAGAAACTGAAGATCATGGGGAGCGCATTTACTTTGGCAGTGGTAAATCTCAACCAAAATGGTATTCTGATGGTTTTACTAAAACCAAAAGTGCGGTTGAACGACAAAAATGGAGAAGCAAAACATTCCCTAATATTGCTAGAGCATTTGCTGAACAATGGACTATTCAGATAGCAGCAGAAGAAAACATTCTTGATGAAAAAGAATGGGATATATTAGGAAAAGACTATTTAGATGTACTTGACAAGATGACAGGAGGTATTAGATATACATCTGTCAAAGTAGATAAATTAATTGAAAAGAAAAAATATCCAACTCATTTTGATGATGAATTACTAAATCAAATTGAACTAAGAGAACAGGCTTTAATAAATTATTGGAATAACCAAAATAAATAATATGGAAGAATACCATACAAACACAAACAATCAAAGTGGCCGTAACATGATTAAGTATCCAAAAACAAAATCAGACCCACTTTGTAAATGGAGAAATGCTTCAATCGAAACAGTAATAGAACTTGTGAGCATTTTGCCAAAGACAAAATTAACCAAAGATCAATTTCGTGAATGCATGAGTAAGTTCTATAATGGAGCATTTTTTAGAACACCTTATCAACTTGCATTACAACTTGGTTTATATTATGAAGATGACAATGAGTATATTCCACGCTTCGATCATGATATTACGGAAGAAGAAGCAATTGCCTATATGAAAAAATGGATGCAGAGGTATTACGTTCCAAATCCTTTTACCAAGAGAGGATTCATTAACATTACCCCACCTATCAATTTATTATACGGTTTAGTTGATTACCTTGAGAATCATCCTGATAAGCCTAATCTTATTACTGCCGGTGCCGCATTGTTTGGAGGCGAAATGGGCAACGTTGGATGTGTTAAATTTGTTCTCAATGAATATTCTCAAATTATAGAAGTGGATCATAATAATGATATGAAACTTCTTGTTAATAAAAGCGGTAAAATAGATGTTCTAAATAACCGCGATGACAAACAAGCATTTTTTAAACATTTTAATGGATAATAATATGAACGTAATATATGTTTGTAAACTTTCAAAGATTCAAGCCGAAGGGAAGCAAATAGACATACCTAAGTATATAGCTATCAATTTTTTTAATGTTCCTGAATCGAATATTGAGAATTTCCAAAATACAGGCATAAACATTTGTCACGTTAGTGATCTTTGCTCATTCGAAATTATAGATATTCAACCCGCAACAAATGTAAGATGGAGTACAAAACTTAACACTTTTCTTACAGAAAAAGGTGAAAATCTACATGAAGGAGATCTTCTTATCTTCGAAAAATTAGGTAGAAGTTTTTGCGTTCATTCCATACCACGTGATGACAAAAAATATGATGCCCTTCTTGACTTATTTGAAAAAGATGAGAAGCATATGCTTTTATCTTTAAATTTAGAATCACAACCAGAACATACAGAAAACATACGCCCATGTTATCGCCCATATATTACAGCAATTAAATCCAAACCATTTCTTCTATTAGCAGGAATTTCAGGTACAGGAAAAAGTCGTATTGTGCGCGAATTAGCTCGCGCTTGTTGGGATAAAGATTCAAAAGAATACGATGTACAAAAACCGATAAATTATGAAATGATTCAGGTAAAGCCAAATTGGCATGATTCAAGTGAGCTGATTGGCTATATAAGTCGTATTAGTGGACAACCTGTATTTATACCCGGAGAATTTTTAAAATTTATAGTTAAAGCATGGGAACATCCCGAAGTTCCATATTTTCTATGCCTAGACGAAATGAATTTAGCACCGGTAGAACAATATTTTGCCGAATATTTAAGTGTAATTGAAACTCGTAAAAAAAATAATGATGGCAAAATTGTAACAGACGCACTAATCAAGCCTGAATATAAAAACGAAAGAGATGAAAAAACAAATGAACTGAAACCTGCACAATGGTATGAAAATTTAGTAGACACATTATTGGCAGGATGTTCTGATACGAATATATGGGCACTTAGAAAGCAATTCTTAACAGAAGGTATATCTATACCGCAAAATCTGATTGTAGTAGGCACTGTTAACATGGATGAAACAACATTCTCATTCTCACGCAAAGTGTTGGACAGAGCCATGACAATAGAAATGAACGAAGTGGATTTATATTCTGGATTAACTGAACAACATGAACAAATAGGTAAATTAGGGGAAAAAGAACTTATTGGCACAGCAGTTGAAGGAGTTGATGTATATGAAGGTTACAAAGATGTGTGTGAAAAAGCATTGGCATATTTACAAGCTGTCAACAACGTGCTGAATGGCACACCTTTTAAAATTGCCTACAGAACAAGAAATGATTTCTTATTGTATGTGGTAAATAATTTACCTTACAACAAGGACGAACAAGGAAACGATTTGTCTGAAGATTTTGTCATAGCGAGAGCATTAGACGAAATAACAAGCATGAAAATACTCTCACGTATTGAAGGTGATGATACAAAGGTTACAAACACTTTCTTAGATAACCTTAAAAAAACAATTGAAGAAGGACTGAAGAGTATATACGAAGACTTCAAAACAGAAGACTCTGTATCTTTGCTGAAATTGAAGGAAATGAAACAAAAATTAGATTCAGGCAATACAAGTTTTTGGAGTTAAAATGGATCTTCTCACTATACGGCATAAAGACTTCACACTGTACATTGAATGTGCCAAATTTGATGCAACGTGGTATAAAGCCAAGAGTAATCTTGGCGAAGATGCCCTCGTGTCTACTTATTCGTGGTCAGATGGCGTAGAGTCGGTTGTTATACACGGTGATTCAGACGAAATAACAACAATAAACAAAGAAGAACAAGCACAAGCTATATTCTTTGACAACACTGACTATCCAATATGGGTAGAATTTAATGATCATGTTAATAATGCACAATGGGGTTCTGACCTGCAAAGCGACAATGAGAAGTTTTCTTTCCGCAGACATACATTAGCCGGCTACATCAACTATGGCAACGATATTGGACGCAGCGAAATAAAGTTTATATATAAAGTCGGCAAAGAAACTTGCAAGTTCAGGTTTTCATTTGAAGTTTTAAGCAGTAAACTCGATTACCACAAGCACTGGAAAGCCATAATTGAAGATATTGAACGTGAATATCACATGCTTTCGATAGACTATCTGCGAAGAACATTTCACGGATTCACCCCTGATAAGAATCAGGATACACCTGAACTTATCTGGTGGAGCATATTTTCAGGCGAACAACAGAAATTTATCAAGGCTTGCAAGAACATCATTGAACGGCCACGACACAGGCTTCATGGGCATAAGTCGTATATGAGAGCCGATAAGCTGAAACACATTCCTGCATATATCGAAAATGAACTGGCTGAACATAAACAAGAATATGCACACCTGTATTGCGTTGAAGAACAAATACAGACAAACGACACGCAAGAAAACAGATTCTTGAAATTTGCCCTGACACAGATTGCAAGTAAATATGAAGCTTTAAAAAGACAGATTGAATGCCTTAAAGGTGCATCTGATACAATGAGACATGAAATGGAAAATGTATCAGCTACGCTAAAACGTTTACAGAACAATCCGTTTTTCAGAACAATAGGCCGTTTCAAAGGGTTAAATCAGGAAAGCCTAGTTCTGCAACGAGCTACCGGCTATAGTCAGGTTTACCGCACATGGAATCTTTTACGCCGTGCGTATTCGCTAAACGATGGCATATACAAACTTCAGACTAAGGACATTGCAACTCTGTATGAGATATGGTGCTTCATTGAAGTAAGCCATATCGTGAAAGAACAGCTGCACCTGAACGACGAGGATGTGGAGCAAAAAAACAGAATGGAGATGAATGGCCTGTTTACATGGGAATTAGGCAAAGGAGAACATTCACGCATTTTGTTCCAAAAAGACAACGTAGAATTAGCCGAATTGGTTTATAATCCGAAAAGCACGGAAAACGGAAACAACGCGACAGGAATAAAAGAACTTGTTGTAAAGACTGTTCCGCAAAAGCCGGATATTATTTTAAGACTGACAAAAAATGACATCGAGGAGAATATGAAAATGACATATCTCTTTGATGCAAAATATCGTATAGAAGGTAAAGACAGAAACGGTGTGGATGTACCGCCTGATGATGCTATTAACCAAATGCACCGTTACAGAGATGCTATTTATTATAAAGACTATTCGGCTGATGCCCTTAAATCAGCTGATGTTCTTAAAAAAGAAGTCATTGGCGGATATATCCTATTCCCAGGTGACGGTCAACATGACAATATAAAGGATGCAACATTCTATAAGAGCATAGATGCCGTGAATATCGGTGCGTTCCCTTTGCGTCCTAAAGACGAACAAAACAGGCAACTGTTGGAAGAGTTTATAAAGAACTTAATTGAGACAAAATCACAGAAAATAATAGAAAATGTGATACCTCAGAAAGGTACGTTCGTGGATGTTGGAAACAGAGTGCTTATTGGCATTGTTAAGCCCAACAACCGCCAAGACTATTATCAAAACTTCATTGACGGAAAAGCAGACCTATACTACACAGGCCGCCAATTCCCAACGACAATAGCACTTGACGATTTACACTATTTCATTCCATATTTTAAAGGAAAAGGCATACGTGACCTATACGAAATAACCGGAATAAGGACTATCACAGCCAAAGAAGCGAAACAATCAGACGATGAGTCAGACAAAGACGATATACGCTTAGCGTTTAAATTACGCTTTATCAGAAAGCTCTTTGACGACTATAAAAAGATAGATACAAGCAAGATGAAAAAAGATACTTTCATCGACACCACGTTTGATGGAATTGAGACGGTATAATATTGAGATTGCAGAAAATCTCCCAAATATTCACTACCTTTGTATGCAAAGACAAGAATTGCGGAAAGATGTATAGCGTTCACGACACGTTTTTTGACGAGGTAAGGCATGAGGGCTATGAAACCGTGATGCCATGCGATGAGGTTGCGGTGCTCAGCACAAGGCCGGCATGGGCACGGGATATAAGGTTACACACATGCTTAGCAACTCGTTCAGCATAATGCCGGTGAAGAGCTGGACAGCGAAGCAAATGATTTGGGTAAAATATGACATCAAGCCTGCCTGACACATGGAACATACTTCAGTCTTAACAGTCGCCTGTCATTTTAAATTAAGAACAAATAGAAGTCTGAAACATTAAGATAGTATAAAAGTTGTAAAATTTTGAACAGTTAAACATATTATATATATATTACTGTTCAAAATTTTACTATATTTGCAAAAACAAACAATGTCCTCAATAGCCATGCTAATCTAGAAATGCATGTTTGTCAGACATTTTGTTCGAATAAACCTTATCAGTAAATCATGAATAATGTTTTAGCAAAACTCGGCAACATACCAGTAACGTCCTCAATAATTGAATCACTATATCCACAATTAAAAGGAGGAAGCCAAAAAATAAGACAACTGGAGAAAAGCGGAGAAATTATCCGCCTTAAGAGAGGACTGTACATATGTAACCCTGAAATATCAGACAAGCCTCTGTCGACCGAACTTATCGCCAATCATCTTTACACTCCGTCATACGTATCTATGTCTTCTGCATTGCGTTACTATAGCCTCATACCTGAAATGGTTTACACTATGCAGTCAATGACGCTAAAACATTCACGTTGCTTTGACACTGCATTTGGACGATTTGAATATACATACATCCCAAGAAAATCATTTTCAATAGGACTGTCGAGCATTGAAAAGGACGGATATGCGTTCGTGATGGCTACACCGGAAAAAGCACTATGCGACCTGATTGCCAACTCGCCAAGCGTAAATTTAAGGTCTATAAAAGACGCTGAATCATATCTCGAAGAAGACATACGAATGGAGATGGACGACTTTTTAATGATGAACGTAAACATCTTTGAAGAATATGCCAAGACAGGCAAAAAGTCGGAATCAATAAGAACCTTAATAAAATTGCTAAACAATGACAAATGACATTTACGACAGTATGCTTTCAGCATACGACCTTTCTACCGAACAGAAGAAACGCAATGCCATATTTGAAGTCAACCAGCAAATAATACTTGCCGGCCTTTACAACGGAGGTTTCTTCAACGTGGCGGCATTCTATGGCGGTACGTGTCTTCGCATTTTCCATGGTCTTCAACGCTTTAGCGAAGACATGGATTTCTCTCTTTTGGCACCTGACGATAAATTTGATTTCAAGAAATATTTCCAACCAATCGTAGATGAATTTGCCGTTGTGGGAAGAAACGTGGAAATAAAGAAAAAAGACAAAAAGAGTTTCGGAAAAGTAGAATCGGCATTTCTAAAAGACAACACTGATGTTTACGACATATCTTTCCAGACAGACAAGTCGATAAAAATAAAAATTGAGGTTGACACACAGCCACCGCTGAAATTCGAAACAGAACAAAAGTTGCTGTTGCAGCCACATTCATTTATGACACGCTGCTTTGTGCTATCCGACCTGTTTGCAGGCAAAATGCACGCATTGGTTTACCGTGCATGGAAAAACCGTGTAAAGGGACGCGACTGGTATGATTTTGAATGGTATGTACGACATAATGTACCTCTTGACTTCAGGCATCTGGCAGAACGAGTAAAGCAGTTTAATAATGAGGAAATTGGCAAGGATACATTTATCGCGTTGCTGAAAAAAAAATTATCAACTGCCAATATAAATCAGGTTAAAAATGACGTCATGCCTTTTGTCAGAAATCCGAAAGAACTGGATATATGGTCAAATGATTACTTTGTACAATTGGCAGATATGATAAAGATTATAAATGTGTAAGAAATAAAAAAACTCGATATTATGAAAGAAATAAGATGTCCTAAATGTCAGAGCGTGTTTCAGGTCGACGAGGCTGACTATGCTTCTATCGTCAGCCAGGTTAAGAACGCCGAGTTTAACGACGAACTTAACCGCAGGCTTGAAGAGGTGAGGAAACAATATGCAGCGGAACTGAAGGCCGACGTGATGAAGTCGGAACAGGCATTCGGACAGAAGCTGTCGGCAAAGGACATTGAGATAGGAAAAAAGAATACTGAAATAGAACGGCTGAAGGCTCGGATTGACAACATGGCGCAGGCCAAGGCGCTTGAACTAGCCGGAGAGATGAATAAAAAGAATCAGGAGATATCGGAACTGAAGGCAAAGATTGAAAGCACGGCACAGGCCAAAGCGCTTGAACTAGCCGGAGAGTTGGCAAAGAAGGACAAGGAGATATCTGAACTGAAATCCACCATAGCGCAGAGCAAGGATGCCTGCCAGATAGCCGTGCTCGAAGAACAGCGCAGGTCGCAGGACGCACTGAAGGAGAAAGACAACAGGATTGTTGAGCTTACGGGCATGGTAAGCCTGCAGAAGAACGAAGCCGCACTACGTGAGAACAGCATAAAGGAGACTTACGAAATGCAGCTGAAACAGAAGCAGGAGGAGGTTGACTACTACAAGGACCTGAAGACAAGGATGTCTACCAAGATGGTAGGCGAGACTCTTGAAATACACTGCAGCACGGAGTTCAACTGCATGCGCCCGCTCTTCCCCAACGCCTACTTTGAGAAAGACAACGACGCATCGGGCGGCAGCAAGGGCGACTTCATATTCCGCGACTATGAAGACGGCTTTGAATACATCTCTATCATGTTCGAGATGAAGAACGAAATGGACCAGACGGCAACGAAGCATAAGAACGAGGACTTCCTGAAGAAGCTCGACGACGACCGCCGTGCCAAGAACTGCGAGTTCGCCGTACTTGTATCGTTGCTCGAACCAGAAAGCGAGCTGTACAACACGGGCATCGTAGACATGTCGCACCGCTTTCCGAAAATGTACGTCATACGCCCGCAGTTCTTCATTCCACTGATAACGCTGCTCGTGCAGACATCAAAAAAGAGCATAGAATACCAGCGCCAGCTGGCCGTGGCGCGCAGCCAGTCAATCGACGTAACCAACTTTGAAAACCGTCTGAACGACTTCAAGGAGAAGTTTGCCAACAACTACCGCCTTGCGAGCGAGAAGTTCAAAACGGCAATCGACGAGATAGACAAGTCGATAACCCACTTGCAAAAGATAAAGGAAGCCCTTGTAGGCTCGGAACGCAACCTGCGCCTTGCCAACGACAAGGCAGACGGACTGACAATAAAGAAACTGACACACGGCAACCCGACCATGAAAGAGAAGTTCAAGGAGGCACGTACTGTTGAAGAAAACGACGAAGAATGAACCAACCAAACTGCCGGCAGTCGGCGTAAACGGATACGGCAAAACTGTGCAACAAATAAAAAGCATCTGTACTCTACAAATACAGATGCTTTTTTATTTTGCAGTCAGCAAAACCGCAATAAGCCTCGCGACTATTTACATCCAGGCGGCAGAAATGTCATTTCCGCTCTTCCATCTTTTTCTTGTAGAAGTCCCTTAACACGTAGAATGCCTGTTTCTTCTGCCCCTGGTCTGATATGACACCCTTCCTGTTGAAGAAGTCCTGTATGCCGTGCAACTGGCGGCGGGCAGAACGGAAGTCCATGAGAATCCACGGCGACGTGCCGGCAAAGCCTTCCACACGGTTGTACATGTCCAACGTCTGACGGTAAAGTTCAGCCTGGTACTCTTCCGTCCAGCGTTGTGTCTTGTCGCCGTGCAAGCCATAGAGCGCACCGCCGCCGAACTCACTGACAAAGAACGGTTTGTCGTAAGGGATGTCCCATTTGCGTGTGGCGCAGTCTTCCACCTTTCCGCCATACCAGCCCAGGTAATTGTTGAAACTTATAATGTCGACGTAGCTGCTCATGTTGTCATGCACACGGCTCGTATTGTTGTCTGTACCACTTACTTCCATCGCCATGCTTACCAGGCGGGTGTCGTCTTTCGCTTTGACGGTCTTCACCAGATTGGCAAGAAACTTGTCGCGCGCCGCACTGTGCGGAGTCTCGTTTGCCACCGACCATATTACGATTGCGCAACGGTTATTGTCGCGGTCTATCATGTCGGTAAGCTGCTTCTGCGCATTGAGGTAAGTGTCAGGATTGTCCCAATGTATTGTCCAGTAGACAGGAATCTCGGACCAAACCATGAATCCCATTTCCTCCGCCATTCTTACCATCTTCTCATTATGCGGATAGTGTGCCAGTCGCACGAAGTTACAGTTCAGCTCCTTTGCCCAGTTGAGCAACGTGCGGCATTCGGCCTCGTTGCTTACGCGGCCCTGCCTGAAAGGAGCTTCCTCGTGTATGGAGACGCCCCTTAAGAACACCTTCTTACCGTTGAGCAGTATGTCCTTGCCCAATGTCTCTATATGGCGGAAGCCTATCTTGTCGGCCAGCACTTCCGTCCCGTGCGTCAAAGTTACGTCGTAGAGCCTGGGCGACTCCGGCGACCAAAGCGCAGGCTTGGCCTTCAGGCTGAACTGCGCGCGGCCCTGCGCGTCAGTGGTAAGCTGCCTTTCCACCTTCAGTCCGTCGATGCGCAGGGTCACCTTCTCGCCTGCAACCGGCCTGCTAAGCTGCACGTAGCCCTGCAGTTCGTCGTATCTGCCTGCCGCAAGTTCAAACCGGTAATCGTCTATCGACACTTCGGGCGTTTCAACAAGAAGCACGTCGCGGGTTATTCCGCCGTAGTTCCACCAGTCCGAATTTACCGTCGGCACATTCTCTGGCCGGCGCTCGTTGTTCACCCTGACCACAACAAAGTTGCCACCAGCCTTCACCTTGTCGGTGATGTCGAAATAGAAAGGCGTAAAACCTCCCTCGTGTACGCCTAACTTTTCACCGTTAAGATAAACATACGCCAGGTAATTCACGGCTCCGAAATAGAGATAGACACGTGTCCCGGCCTTAGGCGTATAACTGAAGTCCTTCTTGTACCAGACACTGCCTTCATAAAAGAAAAGGTCGTCGCGCTGTGTGTTCCAGTCGCCGGGCACGACCAACTGCTCTGCCGGACTAAAGTCGTACTCAACCATGTCTGAAGGGCCCTGCGGTTTTTGGTTTTTGAAAAATCCAGTCGGGCTTTCAGCCAGGCGGTAGTCATAGAAACCGGCGTCAAAAGGGTCAACTATGGTCTGCCATGTACCGTTGAGCGAAGTAATGTCGCGGCTGTAAACGTTTTGCAGCACAAGCTGCCTGCCGTCTTGTACAGTGTCCTCTCCATGCACATCGGCCGTAATGCCGAGAGCCAGGACAAGCAAGGTTGTAATGATCAGTGTTCTCATAAAAGCTTTATTATCACTAAGGTTTTCAATTAACATAAGTCTTGATTCACCGTAAACTACCAGAATACGGGCTATTGGCACACACTGCCTGGTTTTCATAGTGCCTGATCGGAAAGACCGACCGGCAACCGTAGCCGTTTTAACCGATGACAAAGTTACTAAATAAATGGGACTTCAAGCCCTCATGCTGGTTTAAATTTGCCGCACGATACAAATATCATACACAAACAACGCACCTGCAATGCGTAGCAATCAAACCACCCTACACCAACACAGTTGAAAAAATTAGGTTGACACATACCGACCATGCGGCACGCATCAACCTAAAAATATAATCATTGTCTTAATTCCATGACATGGTGTCAGAAGCAGCCCGTGCCGTCGAAGCAATGGGTGCAGAGCTTGCACTTGGGCAGGCCTATGGCCTCGACAAGATTCTCGAGCGTGTTAAACTTGAGAGAAGTCAGGCCGAGCCTGTCGCGCATGATGCCTACCATGCGCTCGTATTCTGGCGAGCCCGTTTTGGCATACTTCTCAAGATTCTTGTTTTCGTCGCCCTCAAGTTCCTTTATTATGCGGCGCGTTATAAGCTCAAGGTCGCTCTTCGACGCAGTAAAGCCGATGAACGGACAGCCGTAGATGAGCGGCGGACAGGCTATGCGCACGTGAGCCTCGCGCACGCCATAGTCGAAGAGCACCTTCACGTTGTCGCGCAACTGTGTTCCGCGCACGATAGAGTCGTCGCAAAACAGCAGTCGCTTGCCCTGAAGCATGGCGCGGTTTGGTATAAGCTTCATCTTCGCCACAAGGTTGCGCAGCTCCTGACGGCTCGGTGTGAAGCTTCGCGGCCACGTAGGCGTATATTTTGAAATGGCGCGGTGGTAAGGCACGCCCTTGCCTTCGGCATATCCGAGGGCCATGCCCACGCCCGAGTCGGGTATTCCGCAGGTGCAGTCCACCTCCGACTTGTCCTGCTCTCCCATCTTCTTTCCCATCTCGAAGCGCACCTCCTCGACATTGCGGCCTTCGTAGCAAGAGGTCGGGAATCCGTAGTAAACCCAGAGGAAGGAACATATCTGCATGCGCTCCTCAGGCTTGCGCATCTGCTCCACGCTGTCAGCCCTCAGGCGTACAATCTCGCCTGGACCCAGGTCGCGGTCAATCTCATAATCAAGGTTGGGGAAGCTGCTCGACTCGCTCGTCGCGGCATACGCACCGTCCTTCCGTCCGATCACGATAGGCGTGCGCCCCCATTTGTCGCGCGCCGCTATTATTCCGTTCTCGGTTAGCAGCAGCAGTGAGCACGAGCCTTTAATCTTGGCGTAAACGTTCTCTATGCCTTCAACAAAGTTCCTGCCCATTATTATCAGCAGCGCTATAAGCTCGGTCTGGTTAGTCTTGCCGGAGCTGAGCTCGGCCAGGTGCATGTTACGTTCAAGCAAGTCTTTCTCAAGCTCGTCAATGTTGTTCACCTTGCCGACGGTTACTATGGCAAAGCGCCCCAGATGCGAATTGATTATTATAGGCTGCGCGTCAGTATCGCTGATGATGCCTATGCCTGAGTTACCTGAAAACTTGCCCAGCTCGTTTTCAAACTTTGTGCGGAAGTATGTGCTTTCAAGATTGTGGATTGAACGCATAAACTGCTTTGCTTCCGCATCATAAGTAGCGAGTCCGCCACGCTTTGTGCCCAGATGCGAATTATAGTCCGTGCCGTAGAACAGGTCTGTAACGCAACTCGACTTAGAGATTGTCCCGAAGAATCCTCCCATATAATATGTTTTTATTTGTTTTAAAGGTCCGAATGTTTTCGGCGAGACAAAATTACAAAAATATTGGTTAACTGTAATGAATATACTTACAGTTTTTTTTCTTGCGGGCTTTCCTTTCCGGCAAAAATTGTTCTATGTCAATTATACGACGGCAGAAGCCTGACACGCAAATGCGTTAAGACTGCAACCACCGCTAACCGTAAAAACAGGCGGAAAACACACAACCACAATCAATATAAGTCCTGACACGCTGGCACTAAAAAGCCTGTCAGCAACATGCCTGCCTGCACTGACACCGCGCCATGCAAAACAGCAGAACAAGCGTAAGGCCAAAGCCGCCACTGCGCCACCGGCAATAAAACGCCGTCCCTCACCTCCTACCGTTTAACGCACTGCATACCAGGTACTTACAACCGCACAGCAAATCTACTTACAAAAGGTTACCTTTCACACTGCAAAAGGTAACCTTTGAGGCTGTAAAAGGCCACCTTTGAGACGCTAAAAGGCGGCCTTTTGCAAAACCACTCCACAACACTGCCAGCCTAAAGGGTAAAAACACGGGGCACGGCCAAGGCTACACGCCATTTCGTCAGGCACCACTCCACCCCGTTTTCCTATGAATTACGCAAACCGGCATGTTGCCGGCATTGTTAACCGCAAACGGCATGCAGGCGGTAAATCCCATGCCGATACCCCGTACAATCGGTTTTTCAATTAAATCATGCCGCACGCAGACACGGGGGCAAACATTCATTCAGCACACTAACATCTAACTTTTTGACAGTTTTCACACACATATCAGCCACATTAACTTCCTTAATGCATCAAAAGAAGGTGCGACACAGACATTCTGCTTTCATTATGTATAAATAAGCACTTTCAATTTTCCCTTACATTTCTTGCAACTTATACGTAAAAACACTATCTTTGCACGTTAGGAAAACAGACATATACGGCCGCCTTTGCATGCAACGACGGCTGACATTTGCGTTAACGACTACACATAATTTAATATACTTTGAAAATACTATGGCAAAGACAAGGCAGATTGTTGAGTGCGTGCCCAACTTCAGCGAAGGACGCGACAAAACCGTAATCAAGCAAATCACCGACGTTATAGAGAAAAGCGAAAGCGTAAAACTATTGGACGTAGACCCGGGCGAGGCAACCAACCGCACGGTAGTAACGTTTGTCGGCGAACCGGACGCAGTGGTTGAAGCTGCTTTCAAGGCCGTTAAAAAGGCCGGTGAAGTAATCGACATGCGCCACCACCACGGCGCACACCCGCGCATGGGTGCCACCGACGTGTGCCCGCTCGTGCCCGTTAGCGGAATAACCCTCGAGGAGTGTGCCGAGCTGGCACGCAAGCTGGCAGAGCGCATAGCCAACGAAATTGGCATACCCTGCTATTGCTACGAGGCCGCTGCGCTAAAACCTGAAAGGCGCAACCTGGCGGTCTGCCGCAAGGGAGAATACGAGGCCCTGCCCGAGAAGCTGGCCGACCCCGACGGCAAGCCCGACTTCGGCGCACGGCCGTATGACGAGGGCGTGGCCAAGACAGGCTGCACGGCAGTAGGCGCACGCGACTTCCTCATAGCCGTGAACTTCAACCTCAACACAACATCGACACGCCGTGCCAACGCAATAGCATTCGACGTGCGCGAAAAGGGACGTCCCGAGCGCGAGGGCAACCCAATAACAGGCACCATAAAGCGCGACGCCGACGGCAAGCCCATCATGCGTCCCGGTACGCTGAAAGGCACAAAAGCCATCGGCTGGTTCATCAAGGAATACGGCATCGCACAGGTTTCGATGAACATCACCGACATCAACGCCACCCCGCTGCACGTGGCATTCGACGAGGTATGCCGCGCCGCACAGGCACGCGGACTGCGCGTAACCGGAACCGAGATAGTAGGCCTTGTGCCCGAGCGTGCCGTTATCGATGCCGGCAAGTACTTCCTGCGCAAGCAGCACCGCTCTACCGGAATACCCAAGGAAGACATACTTAACATTGCAATAAAGTCGATGGGGCTCGACGACCTGCGCCCGTTCGTACCTGAAGAGAAGGTGATAGAATATCTTCTCGACGCAGACAACAACAATAACGACAAGCTGACGGCACTGACCGTAAGGGGCTTTGCCGACGAGACGCTGCGCGAATCACCCGCTCCGGGCGGAGGTTCGGTAGCCGCATACATGGGCGCACTGGGCGCCGCACTGGGCACGATGGTGGCCAACCTGTCAGCCCACAAACCGGGATGGGACGACCGCTGGGACGAATTCAGCCAGTGGGCCGACCGCGGACTGGAGCTCGAAACCGAACTGCTACACCTTGTAGACGAAGACACCGAGGCCTTCAACCGCATTATGGCGGCATTCGGCATGCCCAAGAACACAGAGGAAGACAAGCGCCTGCGCTCTGAAGCAATACAGAGTGCCACCCTGTTTGCCGCACAGGTGCCGCTTGAAACAATGAAAACGTCGTTCAAGGCATTCGAGATATGCAAGGCAATGGCTGAAACGGGCAACCCCAACAGCGTGTCTGACGCCGGCGTGGGCGCACTGGCTGCACGCGCGGCTGTGCTTGGCGCAGGACTGAACGTTAAGATCAACGCGTCTTCACTGAAAGACAAGACCGTGGCCGACGGACTTGTGGCTGAAGCCGAGAAGCTGATGAAAGATGCCGACGCCGCCGAACGCGAGATTATGACAATCGTTGAAAATACTATAAAAAAATAAATATGATAATGACCAAAGAGCAGTTTGCAGAGGAAATACGTGCCGGTATACCCGACGTATTGCCCGAACCGATGCCTTACGACACCGAAATAAACCATGCGCCGAAGCGCAAGGACATATTGACCAAAGAGGAAAAGAAGCTCGCGCTGCGCAACGCCTTGAGGTATTTCCCCAAGAAGTTCCACGCTACGCTGGCACCAGAATTTGCCGAAGAACTTGAAAAATACGGCCGCATCTACATGTACCGCTTCCGTCCGCGCTACGAGATGTACGCCCGTCCGATTGACGAATATCCGCACAAGTCGCTCCAGGCTGCCGCCATCATGCTGATGATTCAGAACAACCTGAACCCGGCCGTGGCACAGCATCCGCACGAACTTATAATCTACGGAGGCAACGGAGCCATATTCCAGAACTGGGCACAGTACCGCCTGGCTATGAAATACCTGAGCGAAATGACCGACGAGCAGACGCTCGTGATGTATTCCGGCCATCCGCTCGGACTCTTCCCGTCGCACAAGAACGCGCCAAGAGTGGTCGTTACGAACGGTATGGTAATACCAAACTACTCAAAGCCTGACGACTGGGAGCGCATGAACGCACTCGGAGTGAGCCAGTACGGACAGATGACCGCAGGCTCTTACATGTACATAGGCCCTCAGGGCATCGTCCACGGCACAACGATAACCGTGCTCAACGCCGCACGCATGCAGCTGAAGAAGGAAAAGGAGCGCAACGACATACACGGAATGCTGTTCGTTTCATCAGGCCTCGGCGGCATGTCGGGCGCACAGCCTAAGGCAGGCAACATAGCCGGAGTGGTAAGCGTGGTTGCCGAAATCAATCCGCTGGCTGCACAGAAGCGTTACGACCAAGGCTGGGTTGACGAGCTTCACACCAACCTTGACGAACTGATACCGTCAGTGCGCAAGGCGGTTGAAGAGAAAAAGACCGTGTCAATGGCTTACGTGGGCAACGTTGTTGACCTGTGGGAACGCCTCGCCGACGAAGGCATAAAGGTTGACTTGGGCAGCGACCAGACATCTCTGCACAACCCGTGGGCGGGCGGATACTATCCAGTAGGCATGTCGCTCGAGGAATCAAAGAAGATGATGGCCGAGAATCCCGCCGAGTTCCGCGAGCGCGTACAGGCATCGTTGCGCCGCCAGGTGGCAGCTATCAACAAGCTGACCGAACGCGGAATGTACTTCTTCGACTACGGCAACGCCTTCCTGCTCCAGTCTGAACGCGCAGGGGCAGACATCATGGGTGCCGACGGCAAGTTCCGTTACCCGTCATACGTACAGGACATCATGGGTCCGATGTTCTTCGACTACGGCTTCGGTCCGTTCCGCTGGGTATGTACTTCGGGCGACCCGAAAGACCTGGAGACGACCGACCGCATAGCAGCCGAAGTGCTCGAGGAAATAAAGAAGACCGCTCCTGAAGAGATACAAGGCCAGATGGACGACAACATCCATTGGATAAAGGAAGCCGGACCTAACCACCTCGTAGTAGGTTCGCAGGCACGCATACTTTACGCCGACGCAGAGGGACGCGCCAAGATAGCCGCTGCATTCAACGAAGCTATCAAGAGCGGCGAGATAAGCCGTCCGGTAGTACTCGGCCGCGACCACCACGACGTGTCAGGCACAGACTCTCCGTTCCGTGAGACAAGCAACATATACGACGGCTCGCAATTCTGCGCCGACATGGCGGTACAGAACGTAATAGGCGACTCGTTCCGCGGCGCCACATGGGTATCGCTGCACAACGGAGGCGGAGTCGGCTGGGGCGAAGTAATCAACGGAGGCTTCGGCATGGTGATAGACGGAAGCGAGGACAGCGCACGCCACATACGCGAAATGCTATTCTGGGACGTAAACAACGGCATAGCACGCCGCAGCTGGGCACGCAACGAAGGCTCAATGCACAGCATCATACGCGAAATGGAACGCACTCCGGAACTGAAGGTCACAATGCCAAACCTCGTTGACGACAGCGTGATAGACGGAATCTATTAATAAAAGCACCGGAAGTTAAGAAGATATGACAATATGGGTTGGCTACGCATGAGAGCAATACTCAAGTCGCATATCTTCTTAACTTTTGCTGTAAACAGCATATTCAATAAACATTTTTATTCTTAACCATTAAATAAAATAATATGATCCACCATATATCAGCCGAACATCTTACAATCGAACGCATCGGTGAAATAATAAAGAACGGCTATAAGCTTGAATTGAGCGACGACGCCCGCAACCGAATTGTGCGCTGCCGCGAGTATCTTGACAAAAAAATAGCTGAAACAAAAGTTCCTATCTACGGCGTGACCACGGGCTTCGGCTCCCTTTGCAACGTGTCAATAGGCAAAGACCATCTGGCACAACTGCAAATAAACCTGATGATGTCACACGCCTGCGGCACCGGCGACCGCGTGCCGAACGAGATTGTCAAGATAATGCTTCTGCTTAAGATACAGTCACTCAGCTACGGATACTCAGGCTGCCAGCTCGAAACAGTTGAACGCCTTATCGACTTCTTCAACAACGGCGTTTATCCGGTTGTTTACATGCAGGGCTCACTCGGAGCGTCTGGCGACCTTGTACCGTTGGCACACTTGTGCCTGCCTCTAGTAGGACTTGGCGACGTTGAGTACCAGGGAAAGGTTATGACAGGAGCCGAAGTACTGAACTTGAACGGTTGGGAACCTATCCGCCTTGCTTCAAAGGAAGGACTCGCACTGCTTAACGGTACGCAGAACATGAGTGCATTTGCTGTATGGGCGTTGCTGAAGAGCAAACGACTGGGCGACTGGGCAGATACTATCTCAGCCATGTCGCTTGACGCTTATTGCGGACTTGTCGAGCCGTTCACCGACGCCGTACACCAGGTTCGCCCACATAAGGGCCAGATTGAAACTGCCGCACGCATGCGCAAACTGCTTGAAGGCAGCGAAATCGTATCCAAACCGAAAGATTACGTCCAGGATCCGTACTCGTTCCGCTGTATTCCACAGGTTCACGGAACATTCAAAGATACATGGAACTACGTTTATTCGGTTATTGACACTGAAATAAACTCTGCTACCGACAACCCGACCGTATGCCCGGACGACGACATCATAATCTCTGCTGGAAACTTCCACGGCGAGCCGATAGCACAACCTATGGACTTCCTTGCCATCGCCGCATGCGAGCTTGCAAACATTTCGGAGCGCCGTATATACAAACTCGTTTCCGGAACACGCGGACTGCCAAGCTTCCTTGTTGCAAATCCTGGAGTAAACAGCGGTTTCATGATAACACAATACACCGCAGCTTCGGTAGTCAGCCTCAACAAGAGTCTCAGCACTCCGTCTTCAGTAGACAGCATACCGTCAAGCCAGGGACAGGAAGACCATGTCAGCATGGGTGCCAATGCAGCAATAAAACTGTACAAGGTAGTGCTCAATACGGAGCGTGTGCTTGCAATCGAACTGTTCAACGCCGCCCAGGCACTCGAATTCCGCCGCCCGCTCAAGTCATCGCCAATCATCGAGAATGTATACAAAGCTTACCGCGAGGCTGTTCCCTTCATCGTCAACGACGAAGTAATGTACCCGCATATCAAACACTCTATTGACTTCCTTGAAAACAATGCGCCTGCTTGTCAGTAACATAGGAATCCTTGCCGGCATAGAAAATGCCGGCAAGATCCGTCTCCGTGGCGAAGAGATGAAAAGCCTCGGCCAGATAGACAACGCCTGGCTTCTCGTGGAAAACGGTAAAATATCGGCTTTCGGCAGTATGGACGACATGCCGGCAGAAGGATTGTCGGCAGACTGTGAAGTCAACGCACAGGGAGGAACGGTATTGCCTTCATGGTGCGACCCGCATACGCACATTGTCTATGCCGGCAGCCGCGAAGGCGAGTTTGTCGACAAAATCATGGGACTGAGCTATGCCGAAATAGCCCGGCGAGGCGGCGGCATACTCAACTCGGCCGACTTGCTTCACACCCTGAGCGAAGACGAGCTGTACCGCCAGGCCATGCACCGCGCCGAAGAGATAATGCGAAAAGGCACAGGTTGTGTTGAAATCAAGAGCGGATACGGACTTAACACGGCAGACGAAATGAAGATGCTGCGCGTTATCCGCAGAATCAAGGAGGACACACCGATGCACGTCGTGTCTACATTCCTTGGAGCGCATGCCGTAGGACGCAGCTTCAGCCATGATGAATACGTAAACACGGTGGTAAACGAAATGATACCTGAAGCAGGCCGCGAGGGGCTGGCAGATTATGTCGACGTATTCTGTGACGAAGGGTTCTTCACCCCAGAAGATACCGACCGCATACTTGACGCTGCCGCCAAATATGGCATGAAGCCCAAAATACACGTCGACGAGCTTGCCGCAACAGGCGGTCTGCCCGTCGCAGTAAAGCATGGCGCGCTTTCGGTAGACCATCTCGAGAACATGCCTGAGACAGAGTTCGACATCCTGAAAGACAGCAATACCATGCCGACCGTGCTTCCGGGCACGTCGTTCTTCCTCAACATGCCTTACGCACCGGCACGCAAGATGATTGACGCCGGACTCGGTGTGGCCGTCGCAAGCGACTACAACCCGGGCTCGACGCCGTCTGGCGACATGAAGTTCGTGGTTTCGCTTGCCTGCATAAAGATGCGTCTGCTGCCGACTGAAGCTATCAATGCCGCTACACTCAACGCCGCATACGCCATGGGGCAGAGCCAAGAATACGGTTCGATAACCGTCGGTAAAACGGCAAACTTCTTCATAACGGAACCGATACCGTCAATAGACTACATACCCTACGCCTACACATCACCAATAATATGCAGAACATTCTTGAACGGCAAGGAAGTATAAGCCCGACGGGGAAATAATATAAAAGACAAATAAGCCGGCCCGAAAACAGTCGTGATAATGACTTTCTTCGGGCCGGCTTGTTTATTTAAGACAAATCAAAAGTTGAATTTCCATTTTGCTCCGGCAATAATCCACAATCCTGGCTGTGGCACGTTGCCGTAGTCAACATAGTCGGCATCAAACAAGTTGTTGGCCTCAACATAAAGGCTATAACGCGGTTTCGCCCACGTCAGCCGGGCGTCCACAAGCGAATAAGGCTTATAGTCGCGGTTGACGCCCTGCGTGTCGGTATATGAACCCATGCGGTACTGATAACGGTATTTTACGTCAAAGTCAAGTCCCGGCAGCAAGCGCAGTCCGAGCCCGGCGACAAGCTTGTGGCGAAGATACTCAAGGGCGTATAGCGACTGTACACCCGGCTCGCGGCGCTGGTCCTGGTCTATGTAGGCGTAAGCCACATCCAACGAACGCAACACACGCTGGGCTGGAAGCAGGCTGAAGAAATCAAGTCCGACAGACGCTTCAACACCGGTTGAAGTTATCTTCGTATGGTTTACCGAAGTCCACACTGCATCTTCGCCCTGAGAAGTATCCATAATCCAGTCTATCATGTTGCGGCCCCAGTTACGGTAAACCGAAAGCGTAGCGTTCAATCCGCCGGAGGCGTACTTCATACCCACCTCGACCGCGCTCATCTCTTCCGGACGCAGGTGCTTGTCAGCCTTGTGACCGTCAACCGAATAATACAACTCGGTAAACGAAGGCATACGCAAGGACGTGTTGAACGAGGCATACGCCTTCAGACTGCCAGTAATCGAGTAACTAGCGTCAAATCCGGGATACAGCTTGAACGGCATTTCGCTCCACGTATTCCTGACCGCCGTGAAACCGGCCGACAATGAAAGACCGCCAAGCGTGACATTGTGTTCAAGATAAAGACTGAGATTTGTACGGTTGAGGCCCAACGTGTAGTCACGGCCGGCACCGCCGATGTGCACAGGAGAGTTGAGCGGTTCGCCCAGGGTTGTGGATATAATGTCCTCGTTGCGTGCCTCCGCACCGAAAGCCGTGCGTCCTAACGTCCAGTCGAACCAGCTGTTAAGATTCAATCCTATAACATCGGTACGGTGGTAGTTGAACGGAGAACGGTCAGCATCGCCTCGGTAAAACTCGAATCTGTCCTGATAACGGTTCCAGTAAACGGACGGACGGAAGTGGAACCTGCCTACGTTCGTCGTGGCCTGAACGGCCGTAAAAAATTTAGAAGAGTGCTCATACTGCTCGTCTGACAACGTGCTGTAAAACGTATTGCTGCCCCATCCTTTCAAGCTCATGCCCGCATGCCACGATACAGTGAGCCCGTCGTCGGTGTAATTGCCGTGGTAAAAGGCCTTCACCCCTTCATAGTCAGCATTGAGACTGCCTGCCTGGCTGCGGTTGTAACCGTCGCTGCGCATGTATCCGCCACTAATGTGGTTGCTCCATTTGCCCGTCCTGAGTCCGGCTCCGGCTTCCGCCGCCGCATACCCGAACGAACCGCCCTCCGCGCTTACGCTGCCTCCGTTGTCCACGGTCTTGCGCGTAACGATGTTTACCGCCCCGACGAGCGCCGACGTGCCGTAAATGCGGCCGGCAGGTCCTTCTATGACCTCAATGCGCTGAATGTCGTCGAGAGTTACCGGCAGGTCAAACGAGTTGTGTCCCGTCTGGGGGTCGCAGATGTTAATTCCGTCGAGCAGTATCGCTATATGCTCGCTCGTGCCCCCACGAATGCTGATGTCGGTCTGCGCGCCGATAGGGCCACGCTGGCGCACATCAACGCCAACTGCGTATTTGAGCAAGTCGTTAACACTTTGTGCAGGCGCAGCGGCAATGTCGTCGCGTCCCAGCACAGTTACAATTCTCGGCACCCGGCCACCGGCCAGGGGCGCGCGCGAGGCTGTCACGTCAACCCCGTCAAGCACAACCGTGCGCACCGTGTCGGCCATGCCCATACCCACCATGTCGGTGCGTACACTTACGCCGTCGGCCTTGGCATAGGTCAGCGTGGCTACGCTAAGCGTGCACACGAGAACCTCGCGGCCTACACAGGTGAACAAGGCGTAGTTCTTGCGGCTGAAGTGCCTGAACTTGAAAATCTCGCGCTTGTTGAAAACTGTTTTGTACATAAGATTTAATTAGGTTAAGACGTCCCGCCTTTGCGGAACAAGACGCAAAATTAAATCTTAATAACGAACAAAAAGAATTAATACTGTTAAAAATGGTTGTCCGTCAATTGAGCTCTAGACCGAGCATTTCGCTCAATTTCTCGAACGCCTTGTTGTTAGCCTTCAACTCGTCAAAGCGTTCGCGGTTCGTAAGAATGCGCTTTACCTCTCCCGGCTGCGCCAGACGGACGTCAAGACTGAGGGCGCTGTTTCTCAATGCCTGTACAAGTGTATTGCGTATGCGTCCCTTTATCTTAACAATGTCGTCGAAGAGTATCTGATTGTCGACAACCACCTCGACATGGGGAAATTCGGTTATTGAAGGAACGATGTTCTTCAGCCTTGAGGCAATGCCAGTCATCTGCTGCGGCATGCGGTTGCACATGGCTAACCACTGCGTCATCAGCTGTTCTTCGGTAAACTCATTCCGGTCGCCCGTATCCTTTACTTCGTCAACCGTTATTCCGATATCATTACGGTCCTCGCTTTTACGCTTCAGGTTTTCAAAAGTCTTACCTATTTTACCGATTTTCAGCCCTTTAAGGCCAACAGGCTTCGCCTCGGACGGATGCGGTTCGTCCACAGATGCGCCGACACCGGCACCGGCGTTTGCCCCGTCAATATTACTATCAACGGTGTTAACCGGCACCGCCTTGCCAACGCCAATACGGGTCTCAGCCTCGGCCACCTGCATAGCCTCCTCCTTCGGCTGAGAACTCCTTAATCTTTTGAACAGGGATTTCAGTCTCTTAGGGCCGCGCCCCGACGCCGCCCCTTCGTCGTCCGGCTGCGTTATCTGCGATATTTCTATCAGCGTAAGCTCCACCAGCAGACGCTTGTTGCCGCTCTGGCGGTAGTTTATGTCGCAGTCGTTCATTATCTTCAATGCCTTGTAAAGGAAGTTTGCCGGACAACGGCCTGCCTGCTCCTTGTAACGCGCCGCCTGGCGCTCACTGGTCTGGAGCAAAGGCAGGGTCTGCTCGTCCTTAGCCATCAGCACGTTCCTTACGTGTACGGCAAGCCCGCTTATAAGGTGGGAGCCGTCAAAGCCCTTGTTTATTATATTGTTAAGCAACACCATCACGTCTGCCGACTTGTTTGCCAGACAAAGGTCGATGATGTTGAAATAGTTGTCGGCGTCAAGCACGTTCAGGTCTTCTATGACCTTCTGGTACGTGATGTCGCCCTGGCAGAAGCTGGCAGCCTGGTCGAACACGGACAAGGCGTCACGCATGCCTCCGTCAGCCTTCTCGGCTATTACGTTGAGCGCCTCCTCCTCGTAAGTTATGCCTTCCTTTTCAGCAACCATCTTCAGCTGCTTAACTATGTTGGGCACGGTCATGCGCTCGAAATCGTAAATCTGGCAACGCGATATTATGGTCGGCAGAATCTTGTGCTTCTCTGTCGTGGCAAGTATGAAGACAACATGCGAAGGCGGCTCCTCAAGCGTTTTCAGGAATGCGTTGAACGCAGCCGTCGACAGCATGTGCACTTCGTCGATGATGAACACCTTGTACTTGCCGACCTGCGGCGGTATGCGCGTCTGCTCCATAAGCGCCTTGATGTTCTCGACCGAGTTGTTGCTGGCGGCGTCAAGCTCGAATATGTTGTAAGAGCGTCCTTCGTTGAATGCCTTGCAACTCTCGCACTCGTTGCAGGCCTCGCCGGCCTCCGTAGGATGCTGGCAGTTGATGGCTTTTGCGAAAATACGCGCACAGGTTGTCTTGCCGACTCCGCGCGGTCCGCAGAACAGGTAAGCATGAGCCAGCTTGCCGCTCTTGACGGCGTTCTTCAGCGTGGTGGTCAAGGCCTCCTGCCCTACTACCGTATCAAACGACATCGGGCGGTACTTTCGTGCCGAAACGATATATTCTTTCATAGTACGTGCAAAGTTAATCGTTTTATTTGAAAATTAAGAATAAAGAAGTGAGAAACGTGGCCGGACATTAGGCTATTTGTTAAAACAGCCGCATGCGGCATGGTCTGAACGCGGAAGAATACACACCCAAACAATACCTGAAAAGATGTAAGGAAACAAGCTGAAACGGATGCAGAACCAAGAGGTGGCCTTTCAGGCTGTAAAAGGTCACATATCAGGGCGTAAAAGGTGGCCTTTTGCAATGCAAAAAGCCACCTTTTACAAGCACGGTGGGCAGACGTCTGCAAGTCGTTGGGATACAAGCTGTTACATCAAGCGCAAGTCTTATGGTGGCACGGCACACACATTCCGCCGGCAGGCATGTCCGGCAGCAGGTATTCCTCCGGCCAATGGTTGTATGAAGAAGCCTGTTTAGCCGGCAGATTATCCCAGCACTATCATGCCCGAGCCTGCCGGCAGGTTAATGATTGTTTTATGAATTAACACTGCCGCACTGCCTGTTTCTTACCAAAAGTACGTATATTTGCAATACAGAAAACACTTAACGGTAACGAAATGCAGTTCAGAACGAAAGTAACAATTGACAAACCGGACTTCAAGATAGGGCCTTGCGAGCAAATGCTGTTCGTAGGCTCGTGCTTCGCCGACAACATAGGCAAAAGGTTCAAGGAAGAAAAGTTCAGGGCAACGGTCAACCCGTACGGCGTGATGTACAATCCGGCGAGCATACTGCACACGGTAAGACGGTGCGGCGAAGCTCCGCGTACAGCCTTGTTCACATTAGGCACCAACCATGTGTACATACTGAACGAGACGGGCGAAATCGTAGACAACTGCGCCAAACGCCCGCAACGGTTGTTCACCGAACGCGAACTTTCGGTCGACGAGTGCTTCGGCTACCTGCTCGAAGCCGTCGACATACTCGCAGCAAGGCACCGTGACGTGAAGGTAATAGTGACGGTAAGCCCGATACGCTACGCCAAATACGGCTACCACGGCAGCGCCCTGTCTAAGGCTGTGCTGCTGCTTGCCGCCGACAAGTTGGTGAAAGAACGCCCCGGAACGGCGAGTTATTTCCCTGCATACGAGATTGTCAACGACGAACTGCGCGACTACCGCTTTTACGCTCCCGACATGCTGCACCCTTCGGCACAGGCTGTGGAATACATTTGGGAAGTCTTCTCAGAAGCGTATTTCTCCGACGAGGCTAAACGATTCGTCGAGGAATGGCGTCCCCTGAAGGAGGCGCTGAGGCATAAGCCGTTCCATCCAGAGTCTGCCGAATATCGTGAATTTATGAATAAAACAATGTTAAAAGTTAAGGAGTTTTCAAAAAAATATCCGAACTTTGTACTTTAGAAAAGTTGGAAAAGTAATTTAAGGTAAGAATTTTGAGCAGCAAGGCCCGGCCTTGCTTCACCTTGACAATACCTAACTGCTTTAAATAGTTGGTTTTATATGTCCTACACTATTGAAAAAGTCACCACACTGATAGGCGCGCGCCGCTACGGCACGGCCGAAGGTAACATACGCTGGCTGCTGACAGACAGCCGCAGCGTGTGCTTCCCCGAAGAAACATTGTTTTTCGCGATACGCTCCGAACGCAACGACGGTCACAAATACATCGCCGACCTGTACCGCAGGGGAGTAAGAAACTTCGTTGTCGAACAACTCCCCGGCGAGTACGACACGGCATACGCAGACGCTAACTTCCTGAAGGTGCCACACTCCGTGAAGGCACTGCAACGCCTTGCCGAACGCCACCGCGACGAATTCGACATACCCATTGTCGGCATAACAGGCAGCAATGGCAAGACCGTTGTAAAGGAATGGCTGTACCAGTTGCTCTCACCGTCGATGATAGTGACACGCAGCCCGCGCAGCTACAACTCGCAGATAGGCGTGCCGCTTTCTGTCTGGCTGTTGGACGAACACAGCCAGGTCGGAGTTTTCGAGGCCGGCATCAGCCAAAAAGACGAAATGCCTGCGCTACGCGACATCATACAGCCCACGGTAGGCGTGCTGACAAACCTCGGCACTGCACACCAGGAAAACTTCTCATCCCTGGAAGAGAAATGCACGGAGAAGCTCAGGCTTTTCCATGACACACAGGCAATAGTGTACCCGTGGGACGACGAGATTGTAAGAAGTTGCGTTGAAAAGCTCGACTATAAAGGCCAACGGATAGCATGGTCGACGAAAGACAATGCTGCCAGGATGTTTGTGAAATCTGTCGTGAAGGAGAACCTGTCGACCACTGTCAGCTATGTATTCGACGGCGTGGAAGGCTGCTATACGCTACCGTTCATCGACGAAGCGTCAATATCAAACTCCATCGTCTGCGCTGCAATAGCCCTTTATCTCGGACTGACAACCGAGCAGGTTGCGGCACGCATGGCAAACGTAGAGCCTGTGGCCATGCGCCTCGAAGTAAAGCAGGGACAGCACGGATGCACGCTTGTGAACGACTCGTACAACTCTGACATCAACTCGCTCGACATCGCGCTCGACTTCATGAGCCGCCGACCCGACCACGCCGGACGCAAGCGCACCCTGATACTGAGCGACATCTACCAAAGCGGAAAAAGCGGAGAGGCATTATATAAAGAGGTATCAGACTTGGCTAAAAAGCGCGGTGTACAGAAATTTATCGGCATAGGGCCTGAAATAAGCGCCCATGCGGATGTAATAGACATACCCGAAAAATATTTCTTTACCGACTGCCACGAGTTCATAGCCAACAGCGTATTCACATCATTGCACGACGAAGTGATACTGCTTAAAGGTGCACGCAGGTTCAGTTTCGACCGTCTGACAGAGCTTTTAGAGCAGAAGGTACACGAAACAATACTTGAGGTTAACCTCAGTGCAGTGGTGAAGAACCTCAATTACTACCGCTCGTTCATGAAGCCGACGACGAAGATAGTGTGCATGGTGAAGGCCGACGCATACGGAGCAGGTGCCGTAGAAGTGGCAAAGACATTGCAAGACCACCGCGTTGACTACCTGGCAGTAGCCGTGGCAGACGAGGGAGTGACGCTAAGGAAGAACGGCATAACGTCGAACATTATGATAATGAACCCTGAAATGACGGCTTTCAAGACAATGTTCGACTACGACCTTGAACCCGAAGTCTACAGCTTCCGCCTGCTCGACGCCCTCGTTAAAGCAGCAAGGAAGGAGGGAATAACCGGCTACCCCGTACACATTAAGCTCGACACAGGCATGCACCGCCTCGGATTCAATCCACAAACAGATATGGACGAGCTGATAAAACGGCTGAAACAGCAGAACGCAATAATACCGCGTTCGGTATTCTCACACTTCGTCGGCTCCGACAGCGACGACTTCGACAACTTCTCCGAACGGCAGTTTGCCCTGTTCAAGGAGGGCAGCGAAAAGTTGCAATCGGCATTCAGCCACAAGATAATACGCCACATGGACAATTCAGCCGGCATCGAACACTTCCCCGAACGCCAGCTCGACATGTGCCGCCTTGGACTGGGACTGTACGGAATAGACAGCCGCGACAACTCAGTGATAAACAACGTTTGCACACTGAAGACCACCATACTGCAGATACACGCCGTGCCTAAAGAAGAAACCGTAGGTTACAGCAGGAAAGGCAAATTGACACGCGACAGCCTGATTGGCGCAATACCCATCGGATATGCCGACGGCCTGAACCGCCTGCTGGGCTGCGGCCGCTGCTATTGCCTGGTAAACGGCAAAAAAGCTCCTTACGTAGGCAACATCTGCATGGACGTGGCAATGATCGACCTAACAGACATAGACTGCAAGGAAGGCGACACCGTGGAAATATTCGGCGACGATTTGCCCGTCACAGTGCTTTCAGACGTAATGGGCACAATACCTTACGAGGTGCTGACAAGCATCAGCAACCGCGTAAAACGGGTCTACTTCCAAGACTAACTGATAAAGGAGCCAGGAAACAATAAATACGTTTCTTGGCTCCAATCTTGTTATTAAGCTATTTTAACGAGCTTGTATGTTTTTTTTAATGAAAAAACAGTAACTTTGCGCAAACTTACTTTTAAACAGATACTATTAATCAAATTATCAAATAATGAATCCGATTCAAACTACTAAAATGACCAACTTCCGTTGGGTCATTTGTGCGTTGCTTTTCTGCGCTACGACGGTGAACTACCTTGACAGGCAGGTTCTCTCGCTTACGTGGAAAGACTTTATTGCACCTGAGTTCCACTGGAATGATGCCCATTACGGCATGATTACCGGTTTCTTCTCTGTGTTTTATGCGGTAGCTTGCTTGTTCGCAGGTAAATTCGTCGACTGGATGGGCATAAAGAAAGGTTATCTTTGGGCCATCTTCATCTGGTCGTTGGGCGCATGTTTGCATGCCGGTTGCGGCTGGGTTACAATGGAAATCGAAGGACTCGACTCTGTCGCCGCCCTCCGTGCAGTTGAGGCTGGAAGCGCAATGGCTGTCGCAATCGCTACGCTTAGCGTGTGGTTGTTCCTCGTATGCCGTGCAATCCTGGCATTGGGTGAAGCCGGAAACTTCCCTGCAGCCATAAAGGTTACTGCTGAATACTTCCCGAAAAAAGACCGTGCCTTCGCCACGTCAATCTTCAATTCAGGCGCATCTGTCGGCGCTTTGGCAGCTCCGTTGACCATTCCTATCCTCGCAAAGCATTTCGGTTGGGAGATGGCTTTCATCATCATCGGTGCCATTGGTTTCGTATGGATGTTCTTCTGGGCTCATCTTTATGAGAAGCCTGAAAACTCAAAGCACGTGAACAATGCAGAGCTTATCTACATCAACCAGGACGAGGAAGAAGAAAACAAGCCTGCAGAAGCTGCAAAAGAAGAAAAGACAATTCCTTTTATACAGTGCTTCAAATACAAGCAGACATGGTCGTTCGTTGTAGGTAAATTCTTCACAGACGGTGTTTGGTGGTTCTATCTGTTCTGGGCTCCGGCTTATTTCTCAGACCAGTTCGGTTACGAGTCATCATCAACCATGGGTATGGCGCTTATCTTCGTGCTTTACCTCATTGTTACAGTGCTGTCAATATACGGCGGTTACCTGCCCAAACTCTTTGTAGAGAAGAAAGGCATGGGCCCGTATGCAGGTCGTATGCTCGCAATGCTTATCTTCGCATTCTTCCCATTGTTCGCATTGTTTGCCCAGCCGTTAGGAAACAGCTCTGTATGGTTCCCGGCAATAATAATAGGTCTTGCCGGCGCAGGACACCAGGCTTGGTCAGCAAACTTGTTCTCAACCATCGGCGACATGTTCCCGAAATCAACAATCGCAACTATCACTGGTATAGGTGCCATGGCCGGAGGTATAGGCTCACTGCTCATCAACCTCGGCGCAGGTGAACTCTTCACATACGCTGAAAACGCAGGTACAGCATTCACATTCCTCGGTTTTGAAGGCAAGCCGGCAGGCTATATGATAATCTTCTGCATCTGTGCTGTTGCCTATTTGCTGGCATGGGTTATCATGAAGGCCCTCGTACCTAAGTACAAGCCTATTGTTGTAGAATAATAAGAACTGAATTTAATAAACATAAAATAAGAAGGATGCTCCCTGATTTGGGAGCATCCTTCTTATTATTTCCACGTCGTCCAACACAAAACAAGTAGAACGATTCATTTATTCTTCTTTTCCAAATTGATCAGTAACAGGCCTATCGCAGTCCAGATAAGTTCCCTTATGCGGACTATCAAAGCGACAAAGATACCTGCACTTGCCGACAGGGCCAACCCCGCAGTTGACATGATAAAACCTCCCTCACGGCCTCCCAGCTGCAATGGAATGAAAAACAACAGGTTGGCAAACAGGCTGGTGAAAGCCAATATTAAGACACACTGGGCGAAACTTACATCGGCTGTCAGCACTAAAAGTATGAACATTATCTCAAAAGCCGAACAGAAGCGGCACGCCAACTCGAGCAACACTGCTGAAACAAACGACTTGCGGTTCTGGTTGTGCAGGGCTGCAATCTGGCTGTCGATAGTGTCAAGTTGTTCTTTATGCCGCTCGACGAAGCCCCTTGCCCACTTCTTCGCCCCTGGAATATGCTTGAGCAGATTCATAAGTCTTACAGCCATGCCTTTGCGGTAACCTTTGATGAAAAACCATACACCTAAAAGGCAGAATGCTCCTGCCGACGTGAGAATGATGCCCATAAAGAAATTCAAAGGCTCGGTAAGCAAATATATCAGAATCGACAATATCCAAAAAAGGAAGTGGCTGAAGATATGGGTCATGGCATAAAGGATTACCGAAGACGATGCCCGCTCCGGCCCAATCTTGGGCGACAACGACATAACACGGTACGGCTCGCCTCCCATAAGCCCGCAAGGAGTCGTATAATTCAACGCAAAACCGGATACGGTAATCTTGTAAAGCCAGAAAAAATTAATTTTTGTTGGTTCATTAGAACCACTTTTTATGATGATATACCACGTGGCCGTATTGAACATATACAGAAAAGCCCACAAGGCAACAACGGCAAAAAACCAATATCCGGCACTCTTTAATCCGTCCCAAACCTGCCGATAGTCGAGCTGTGTCAACATAACGGCCAGCATGACAATGCCGAACAAGAAGAACAGGTTCTGATATTTCTTCTTCACTACTACGACTGTTTACTCTGTAAAGAATTAAGAATCAAGAAAAACATCCACACGGACAGGACTGCACATGCTAACGGTTTCCTTAATTCTTAATCCAAACATGTATTATTAAGATTATTCCTTATTCTCCTTAGCCTTGGGTATGTTGAACCTTACCTTCTCGCTGTCGTCGCGCTTCTCGTGATACAATTTCTCCAACGGATTGGCAAGCGGCTCGTCATACTCAGCCCTGTTGCGGAATACATCAATAGCTACGTAGACTGCATGGCGCAAAGAGCTTTCGTCGGCAACGTTTTTACCAGCTATTTCATAAGCCGTACCATGGTCTGGAGAAGTGCGGACAATAGGCAGGCCTGCCGTAAAATTGACCCCGTCGCCCCTGTCAAGAGCCTTGAACGGCGCCAGGCCCTGGTCGTGATACATTGCCAACACACCGTCGAACGACTCGTAACCGCCGTGTGCGAAGAAACCGTCGGCTGCATACGGGCCAAAGGCATAAACACCGTTGTCTGAGAGTTCCTTGATGGCAGGTATTATGATATTATTTTCTTCAGTCCCAAGCAGGCCGCCGTCACCGGCATGAGGATTAAGAGCAAGTACGGCTATACGCGGATTGGATATGCGGAAATCGCGCTTCAATGACATGTTGAAGATGGTTGCCTTCTCGACAATAAGATCTTTCGTCAAGTTCTTGGACACGTCGGCAATGGGCAAATGCGTAGTCACCAGCGCGACACGCATGATATCGTTAAGGAGAATCATCAACGACTTGCCTCCACCGACACGCTCTTCAAGATACTCCGTATGCCCGCAGAAGTTGAAACCGTCGCCCTGTATGTTGTTCTTGTTTATCGGAGCTGTGACGAGCACGTCCAGAAGTCCTTTCTTATAATCCTCAACCGCACGCTCAAGGGCCTTGAACGACGCCATGCCGGCCTCCTTCGACGGACTGCCGAGTTCAACCTTGACCTCCTCGTCAAACGTAGGCAGAAGGTTAAGCTTACCGCTATGTGCATCATCAGCCGAATTGATAATAGTAAAGTTTGCCTGAATACCGAGCGCATTACGATGATAAGCAGCCACCTTCGGCGAACCGTAAATTATCGGGGTGCACAGCTCAAGCATAGCCGGTTCTGAGAAAGTCTTGAAAATAACCTCATATCCTATGCCATTTGTGTCACCGTGCGTTATGGCAACGCGTATTTTCCTGTTTTCCATATCTTTATATTATTAATTTAATGTGACGGAGCATCTAAAGGCTAGTGCCCTGCAAGGTCGTGAGCGGGCCATGCCGTCCTCCACCATCATTCTACTTCTTTACTTTCTTCATTGTGTACAGTGCCGCCTCCACCTGCCTTAACAGGTTGCGTTTCTTCATTCCTGGCGCATATACGAACGCCTCTGCCACTACAATCCTGCGGCTGGCCGAATCGACAACCGAGTGCGACACAAACGGACCGCCCATGGCATCGCCCTTCATCGACCAGAGTCCGCGGCAGACCATCATGCGGCGTCCTTTCACGGCAACCATGCCGCTCGATACGGTTTCAATGTCCGTCTGCATATACATTCCGGCACGTTCGCCGGGTATGTTAACCTTCATGACACTGTCGCGCACATGCAAAGCCCTGACAGGGTCGAGGCTGTCGCCGGCGTATGAATAAATGCAGATGTTACTCATACCATCCGGCGCATTGTCAGAAAACCAGACGAAACCGAGCCCATGCTTGCTCGACTTCATGCCGGCAGGTATCTTCATATCATAGCCGAACATCTCACCGACCACGCCCGAAGCCTTGGCGTTAAGGCCTATACGCGCTATTCCGCCGCTTATTTCAGAACGTACGAGCAGATCGGTCAAATGTTTACCCATGCGCGGCATGTCAGCCACAAGGGCTGAATCTGACGCCGCGTTCAGATAAACCACTATCTGTGGCTTGGCCCACACGTTCCTTTCATATCTGATCATCGTCCGCGTAAACAAGCGCGGATTAACGTTTACTATGACAATACTGCGTGCCAGTCTGGCTATTTGGTTGAAACGTACGCTGTCAGTAACAGAGACATCGAACATCGGCTCTTTCTGCGGCAGTCCTGGCACGTCTTGCGACAGTATGCTGTCCACGGCTACGACACCACGGCCATTACCCGACGCAGCAAACAGAAGGACCTCGTAAGGCCGTCCGCCGCTGCTTGGCAGCAACGAGCCCTGCCCCTCGCATGACAAAGTCACAACGGCGACGAGCGCAAGCCAGACCAGCACGTGCCTCATCAATCGCCGGCGGCATCCTTCCTTGCCGTGCTCAACAGTCCGCAGGCTGCATAAATGTCTTGCCCGCGGCTGGCCCTAATCGTAGTAAACACGCCATGTCCTGTCAGATAGTCGCGGAATGCTTCCATGCGTGAGTCGTCGGCTCCATGCAGGTCAACACCCGGTATCTGGTGAAACCGAATAAGGTTTATGCGGCAGTCGAGTCCCTTCAGCAGCTTGATTATCTCACGCGCGTGCATCGGCGAGTCGTTCACTCCGCCGAAGACTATATACTCGAACGACAGGCGGCGTTGGTGGCTGAAGTCATAATTGCGGAGCATCTCGACAACATCTGCAATAGGCATGGCTTTCTCCGCCGGCATCAGCATCGCGCGCTGCTCATGTATGGGCGAATGCAGGCTTATGGCAACATGGCACTCGCTTTCCTCGATAAAACGCTTCAGCTTGTTCTTGACGCCTACACTGCTTACGGTTATGCGCTTCGGGCTCCATGCGTAACCCCAGGCGGCTGTGAGTGCTTCGGTAGCCCTTAGAACATTGTCAAGATTGTCCATAGGCTCGCCCTGGCCCATGAACACGATGTTGGTCAGCTTATCGCGCTCGGGCAGCGAGTATATCTGGTTGAGTATGTCTGCCGTTGTCAGGTTGCCCTCGAATCCCTGCTTACCGGTCTGGCAGAACAGGCAGTTCATCTTGCACCCCACCTGCGACGACACGCAAAGCGTGGCGCGGTCGTTGTCGGGAATGTAGACGGTCTCTACAAACTTGCCCGACGACGTTGGGAAAAGGTACTTCACAGTCCCGTCGACAGACCGTTGGCTCTCGGCAGGGGGCATGCACCCTATTGTGTAACGCTCTTTCAACAGCTCGCGGTTGCCCTTAGAAATGTCGGTCATGCCGTCTATGTCCATAACATGCTTCACATAAAGCCACTTGGCCATCTGCCCGCCGGCAAAAGCAGGCATGCCCAGCGACTTAGCCACTTCCTTCAACTCGGCAAGCGACTTGCCCAAAAGAGGTTCAATCATTTCAGTAAATTTATATTATCAGCAGCCCGGTTATGTTTTCAGACAAACGGACTTATACACATAAACAAGCAGGAACGGTTCTCAATACCCCCTGCATACCAGCCCGTCATCCGTTAACTTTACTGCCAGTGAACTAAATAATATGCAAAGATAATGCAAAAATCTGATTATCAGAAATAAAAGACAGATTGTTTAACATCAGGCAGCCGAAATTCAGGTTAACGCCGCATGCAAAACGGCCCTGTTGCAAAAGGCCGCATATTGCACGGCAAAAGGCCTTTAGATTTGCATACGCAAATAATGAGCTAA
>ULQU01025795.1_pt1 | contig 46648 bp, 35 predicted proteins | sample 1954841 | NCBI WGS metagenome assembly ULQU01 (sample SAMEA4835664, study PRJEB28245) | human gut metagenome | biome: gut microbiome; material: fecal sample | place: Denmark | collected 2008
ATAACGTTTTAAAAAAAGAACCGGGAGAATGGAAAAGAGGTGCCGGAACAAAAAAGAGGGGACCGCAACAAGCTGTCCCCTCTTCTGCCGAGAGCCGAAAGCGGGACTCGAACCCGCGACTTACTCATTACGAATGAGTTACTCTACCAACTGAGTTATTTCGGCGATAACCGCAACCGGATCTGATTCCGAATTGCGCTGCAAATTTATTTTTTTCTTTCGAGCGACAAAAGAAAAATCCCATTTTTTTTAGCCGGAAACGTAAAATTAGCCTGCCACACCCGTAACGGCACATTTCGGAAAACACACGCCTCGGAATATCCTTTTTATGAATAATTCCCGAATAAGATTACAAAATATCATTTATTACGCATTTTACTTGATAAATTACAACTTAAAGAATACATTTGCAGTAAATCTAACAAAAAAGACAACTATATATGATATATCCTATTATTACAGCACAGGAAGCAGCAGCCTCCATACAGAACGGAGAGACCGTAGGCATCGGAGGATTCTCATCGGTAGGTACACCGAAAGCCGTACCTGCCGCACTGGCCGAATACGCCGAATCACTCCACAAGGAAGGAAAGGAATTCAAGATAGGCCTGATTACCGGCGGAGCTACCGGAAACCAGGTAGACAGCGCACTGGCAAAGGCGCATGCAGTTACCTTCCGTACCCCCTTCCAGTCGAACAAAGACATGCGGAACGCCATCAACGACAAGGAAATCAAGTACTTCGACCTGCACCTCTCACAGATAGGTCAGGACGTACGCTACGGATTCCTGGGCGACATAGACACCGCCATCGTGGAAGTATCGGAAATCACCCCCGACGGGAGACTGATACCGAGCACCTCGGTAGGTATCTCGCCTACCCTGGTAAAGGTGGCCCGGAAAGTGATAGTCGAACTGAATGCGGCCCATACCGGCCGGCTGAACGGCATGCACGACATATTCATACCCGCCACTCCTCCTTACCGCACCGAGCTGCCCATCTACCATGTGAACGACCGGGTGGGAAGCATCAGCATGGAGGTGGACCCCAAGAAGGTGATAGGGGTAGTCATGACCAACGAAAGAGACCAGATAGCGCCTTTCACCCCGCTGAACGACACGACCCGCCAGATAGGGTTGAACGTGGCCAATTTTCTGGAACGCGAATGGAGCAGAGGCGCTATCCCGAAGGAATTCCTGCCGCTGCAGTCGGGTGTAGGGAACATCGCCAACGCCGTGCTGGGTGCGCTGGGCAACGAAAAGAAGCTGCCCGCCTTCTCCATGTTTACCGAGGTGATACAGAACTCGGTCATCGACCTGATGCTGCAGGGACGCATCAACTATGTGGCGGGAAGCTCGCTTACCCTCTCGGACGACAAGCTGGATACTCTCTATGAACATATAGGAGACCTGAAGGAACGCGTCATCCTGCGGCCACAGGAAACCACCAACCACCCGGAAATCATCCGGCGACTGGGCATCATAGCCGTGAACACGGCACTGGAGGCCGACATCTTCGGCAACGTGAACAGTACCCACGTGCTGGGCTGCAAGATGATGAACGGTATAGGTGGATCGGGCGACTTCGCACGCAACGCCTACCTTTCCATCTTCACCACCCCGTCGACCGCCAAGGGAGGACTGATATCATCCATCGTACCGCAGGTATCACACGTAGACAGCACCGAGCATGACGTGCGCATCATCGCCACCGAACAGGGAGTGGCCGACCTGCGCGGCAAGTGCCCGTACGACCGTGCGCGTTGCATCATCGAGAACTGTGCGCACCCCGACTACAAGCAGCTGTTGTGGGACTACCTGAAGCTGTCGGAAGGAAAATCCTGCCACACTCCCATGTCACTGCAGAACGCATTCAAGATGCACATCGCCTTTGCCGAAACCGGCGATATGAGAAACACCCGTTTCGAATAAACATACCCGGACACGGGTACCACAATACAGACAGAAAAGAACGGAGGCCGGGAAATTTCCCGGCCTCCGTCTTTTTCTTATTCTTATTTCAAGCGGACATTCATTCCGCACGGAAGATACAATGCACCATTACCATTCCACGAACTTACCTCTTGCCCTGCGTTCCTTCAGGATAGCGGCCAGGCGCTTGTTCTTGGAAGAAGCGATGTACTTACGGCCGAAGATGTTCGGAATGGCTACACCCAAAGCAATACACATGATCACCAGTCCCGAGTTGACACCGCTTTCGATAGCTTTCATCAACGGAGTGACTTCATCGAGTGTCTGCACATTCATGTTGATAAGACCAAACAGCATGCGGTACATCAACACCCCGGGAATCATCGGGATGACGGAAGGGATAGTCAGCACATGGTTGGGCACGTGGAACCAGTGTACCGCCTTGATAGCAATCAAGCTGACCAGTATAGCACCAGCAAAGGAACCGATAACCAGCCCCATATCCAGACCGATATTATTGGTAGAAGGACCCAGATTCACGAAGTTACGCGTACATACCGCAATGATACCTCCGATAGCAACTACCCACAGCAGCCGGCGCTGAATATTGAAGATCATAGAAAAGCCCATAGCCGAAATTGCTGCAGCAATGGCATACTCCCAATACTTGTGGTGAGGCACCATACTGATGGTAGGGAAGAAGTTGTTCACATGGCAAAGCTTCACGGCAAACGCAATACCGAAAGCCATGGCGGCTACCATCAGCAAGGTATTGACCGCCCTCACAATACCTACCTGTATATAGTTGTCGAGCATATCGTCCACGAAATTGATCAGCGGCACTCCCGGCACGATAAACAGGGCGCAAGCCAACAACGGATGCCAGGGAGTAGATGTCCATGCATCCGGAAGTAAAGTACTGGCCCATGCCAGGATCGTGGCCACGAAGGCCGAAATAGCGATACCCATATAATGGTTCAATCCTGATTCATTACATTTCCCACGGACACGCATACCGATAATAGCAGCCAAAGAAGCGTAAAGAAACGCCATCCAGTCGCAACCGAACTGGATACAGAATCCACCGCAGGCAAACCCCGCACCTACAGCTACCTGCCAGGGGGTATAGTTGCGTTTCTTGGTTCTGATTTTCTCCAACTCTTCCTCGTACTGGTCGAGCGTATAGTCGTTCTCGATCGCTCTCCAGGAAAGTTTGCTCACTTCGGAAATAGCCGTCATATTCACTCCATGTCCTTCGATACGCTGAAATTTGGTGAAAGAATAGTCGCCGTCACTGACATTCACCATCAGCATGGTAAAACTCACATTGATGTGCAGCTTTTCCTCCGGAATACCCAGATATGCTGCCGTACGTTTCATGTTACGTACGATACGGTTCGTGTCGGCCAGACTTTCAACCAACAGCTTTCCGGTACGCAGCAAAAGGTCAACCCGACGGTGCAACAACTGGTCATGAGCCTTGACCGTCGTTTCCAAATGTTTTTCCAGTGTCATTAATTCGTTCTCTGATACCATTATGTTTAAAAGCTTATTTTCGCCGCAAAGGTAGTAAAATATATTTTTAAACTTTACCTTTGCATTCCTTAAAGTTATATATATGCATAAACTTTCACACATAGGTTACGAAAAGAAGACGGTGGAACAGATGATCAGGCTGTACTGCCGACACAAGGAGGGAAACAAGGAGCTGTGCCCTTCCTGCCGGAAAATTCTGGATTACGCCCTGCAACGTCTGTCGAAATGTCCTTTCGGAGAAGAAAAGCCTACCTGCCGTTTTTGCAAGATCCACTGCTACAGGCCGGAAATGAAGGAAAAGATACGTGCCATCATGCGCTATGCAGGACCGCGGATGTTGCTATACCACCCTGCCGACGCCATCGTCCATCTGTGGAGGGAACGACGGAAATGAAACCGAAACAGGCAGAAATGCGCCCGCCTACCGGAGATACGAAAATATCCGTACCTGTGTGGAACATATTGTAGAATTTTTCTACAAATCTGCGGAAAATACACAATATAAAAATAATCTTAAAGTGTACATACAACACTGATTTTCAAGACTTAAATATTTTTCTTATATTTGGCATACATATTGCCGGCATGCCTTTCGGCATCTAACATAAAAAATAGAAAGTATGAAACGTTTTTTGACCAAGAGAGAGTTGAAACTTAAGAGGAAACAGACCATTTATGCCATTATAGGCATTGCAGTCATTATCGGAATCTATTTCATCGTAACCCGTGAAAAGGAACAGACTCCCGAATATCCGGTAGTCAGTATAGCCCCCGCCGCCCGGCAGGATGTGGAAATCTACGGAGACTATGTAGGGCGCATACGCGCACAGCAGTTTGTGGAAGTACGCGCCCGGGTTGAGGGATTCCTTGAAAAGATGCTTTTCGCGGAAGGCACTTACGTAAAACATAACCAGGTACTGTTTGTCATCAACCAGGACCGCTACCGTGCGAAGGCCGACAAGGCACGCGCCCAGCTGAAGAAAGACGAAGCACAGGCACGGAAAGCACAGCGCGATCTGGAGCGTATCCGCCCGCTGTATGAACAGAACGCGGCGAGCCAGCTCGACCTGGACAACGCCGTGGCTGCTTACGAAACAGCTGTGGCCAGTGTGGGGATGAGCAAGGCCGACCTTGATCAGGCCGAACAGGAACTGGGCTATACCGTGGTGCGCTCACCTATCTCGGGACACATCAGCGAAAGGCATGTGGACCTGGGAACACTGGTGGGAGGAAGCGGAAAATCGCTGCTGGCAACCATCGTCAAGAGCGACACGGTACTGGTAGACTTCAGCATGACGGCTCTCGACTACCTGAAGAGCAAGGAACGTAACGTCACCCTGGGACAAAAAGACTCCAGCCGCTCATGGCAGCCTACCGTTACCATCACCCTCCCAGACAACAGCGTCTATGAACACAAAGGTCTGGTAGACTTTGCCGAACCTCAGGTCAACCCGAAAACCGGAACATTCTCCGTCCGCGCGGAAATGGCCAACCCCGACCATGTGCTGTTGCCCGGACAGTTCACCAAAGTAAGGCTGTTGCTGGATGTACGCGAAAACGCGACAGTAGTTCCGCAGAAATCGCTGATTATCGAAAAGGGAGGAGCCTATGTGTTCGTCATGCGGCGTGACTCGACCGTAGAGAAACGTTTCATTGAAGTAGGTCCGGAATTCCAGAACAACGTAGTTGTGGAACGAGGACTCGCTCCGGGAGAACTCATCGTGACCGAGGGTTACCACAAGCTGACTCCCGGTATCAAGGTACGCGTAGAAGCGGCTCCAGTGAAAGAAGATGAAAAAGAAAAGGTACAAGCCACCGAAGAGTAACCAGCAACCCTAAAAACGCGCACGTATGAAAGTCAGTTTCTTTATTGACAGACCTGTATTCTCGGCTGTCATATCCATCATAATCGTTATCATAGGTATCATCGGACTTACCATGCTGCCTATCGACCAGTATCCGCAGATCACACCGCCAGTAGTCAAGATCAGTGCATCCTATCCGGGAGCAAGCGCCGTGACAGTATCGCAGGCAGTAGCCACACCGATCGAACAGGAACTGAACGGTACGCCGGGAATGATCTACATGGAATCAAACAGCTCCAACTCGGGAAGCTTTTCGGCCACCGTGACCTTCGATATTTCGGCCGACCCGGATCTGGCCGCAGTGGAGATCCAGAACCGTATCAAGCTGGCGGAATCCCGGCTTCCGGCGGAAGTCATCCAGAACGGAATTTCGGTAGAGAAGCAGGCGGCAAGCCAGCTGATGACCCTCTGCCTTCGTTCGGACGACCCCAAATTCGATGAAATCTACCTGAGCAACTTCGCTACCCTCAACGTACTCGACCTGCTGCGGCGTATTCCGGGCGTGGGACGTGTATCGAACATCGGCAGCCGTTACTACGCCATGCAGATATGGGTAGACCCGGCCAAGCTCGCCAATTTCGGCATGACCGTACAGGACGTGCAGAACGCCCTGAAGGACCAGAACCGTGAATCGGCCGCCGGTGTGCTGGGACAACAGCCTGTAACGGGGCTCGACATCACCACCCCGATCACGGCACAGGGACGTCTGTCTTCGGCCTCACAGTTCGAGGAAATCGTTCTCCGAGCCAACGCCGACGGCTCCATGATCCGCATGCGCGACGTGGCACGGGTTTCGCTGGAAGCCTCATCCTACAATACCGAAAGTGGTATCAACGGAGGCAACGCGGCCGTACTGGGCATCTACATGCTGCCGGGAGCCAACGCCATGGAAGTGGCCGAAAGTGTAAAGAAGGAAATGGAGGAAATCAGTAAGAATTTCCCGGAAGGGATGCATTACGAGATTCCTTTCGACATGACCACCTATATATCCGAATCCATCCATGAAGTATACAAGACCCTGTTCGAGGCCCTGTTCCTGGTTATCGTGGTGGTATTCCTCTCGCTGCAGAGCTGGCGGGCTACCGTCATCCCCATCGTGGCCGTGCCCATCTCACTGATAGGTACCTTCGGGTTTATGCTGATATTCGGCTTCTCACTGAACATGCTTACCCTGCTGGGACTAATCCTGGCCATCGGTATCGTGGTGGACGACGCCATCGTAGTGGTGGAAAACGTGGAGCGCATCATGGAGGAAGAGAAGCTCAGTCCGTATGAAGCCACCAAGAAGGCGATGGAAAGCCTTACCGGCGCCCTGATAGCCACCTCCATGGTACTGGCGGCTGTATTCGTGCCCGTAAGCTTCCTGTCGGGCATTACCGGACAACTCTACCGCCAGTTCAGCGTGACCATCGCCGTATCGGTCATCCTCTCTACGGTGGTGGCCCTGACACTGAGCCCGGTAATGTGTTCGCTCATCCTGAAGCCTACCGACCCGAACAAGCCCAAGAACCGGGTGTTCAACTTTATCAATAAATGGCTGGCTATCGGCAACAACAAATACGTGGCGGGGATCAAAAAAGTAATCCGCCATCCGAAACGGGTGACCGTAGCCTTCGGCATCGTGATTATCTTCATTTTCCTGTTCCACCGGCTGATACCCAGCAGCTTCCTTCCTACCGAAGACCAGGGATACTTCACCGTCGAACTGGAACTTCCCGAAGGCGCCACACTGGAGCGTACCCGTGCCGTAACCGACAGGGCCATCGCCTTTCTGATGAAACACCCGGCCGTGGAATACGTGCAGAACGTGACGGGAAGCAGTCCGCGTGTAGGCACCAGCCAGGCCCGAAGCCAGCTCACGGTCATCCTGAAAGAATGGAAGGAAAGAGACGACACTACCATCGGCGAGATTATGGCCGAGGTACAGGAGGAACTGAAACAGTACCCCGAATCGAAGGTATACCTTTCCACCCCACCGGTCATTCCGGGACTAGGTACGTCGGGAGGTTTCGAAATGCAGCTTGAAGCCCGCGGCGACGCTACCTACGACGATCTGGTAAAGGCCACCGACACGCTGATGTACTACGCTTCGCAAAGGAAAGAATTCGCCGGACTGTCGACTTCGCTCCAGGCGGAAATCCCGCAGCTCTACTTCGACGTAGACCGCGACCAGGTGAAACTTCTGGGAGTTCCGATGGCCGACGTGTTCTCTACCATGAAAGCCTATACCGGTTCGGTATATGTGAACGACTTCAACATGTTCAACCGTATCTACCGTGTATACATCCAGGCCGAAGCACCGTACCGTGAACACCGCGACAACATCGGACTGTTCTTCGTGCGCGGCAGCGACGGTTCCATGATTCCGCTGACTTCCCTGGGTACCACCCAGTACACCACGGGACCGGGAAGCATCAAGCGCTTCAACATGTTCAACACATCCATTATCCGCGGAACGGCGGCCAACGGAGCCAGCTCGGGACAGGTAATGGAGATACTTGAACAGATAGCCCGCGAGAAGCTGCCCAAAAACATCGGTGTGGAATGGAGCGGACTCTCCTATCAGGAAAAGGCAGCCGGCGGACAGACAGGCATGATCATCGCACTGGTATTCCTGTTCGTGTTCCTCTTCCTGGCCGCCCTGTATGAAAGCTGGAGCATCCCGATAGCGGTGCTGATATCACTTCCGGTAGCCGTACTGGGCGCCTATGCCGGAGTTGCCCTGTGCGGACTTGAAAACGACACCTACTTCCAGATCGGTCTGGTCATGCTGATCGGTCTGGCTGCCAAGAACGCCATCCTGATTGTGGAATTCGCCAAGGAAGAAGTGGACCAGGGCAAGGACCTGGTAGAATCGGCCCTCCATGCGGCCCACCTCCGCTTCCGCCCTATCCTGATGACCTCCCTGGCCTTTATCCTGGGTATGGTCCCGATGGTCATGGCCACCGGACCGGGATCTGCCAGCCGCCAGGCTATCGGTACCGGTGTGTTCTTCGGTATGATTGTAGCGGTGACGGTAGGCATCCTGCTGGTTCCGTTCTTCTTTGTAATGATCTACAAGGCAAAAAACAAGCTGAAAAATAAACGAGCAAACAACTAAATGTCGGTCAAGAATATGAAACATACATATACAGCCTGCAAAATCGCATTCATCCTGGCAGCGGTATTCCTCCTCGGAAGCTGCCAGATAGGCAAACACTATACCCGCCCGGAACTGAAACTGCCTGAAACGCTGGACAGCCTGAGTGTGGACAGCAACTCGATTGCCGATTACCCGTGGGAACAGCTCTATACAGACACCATCCTGCAGGACCTGATACGGAAAACCTTGTCGTACAACAAGGACATGCAGATAGCGGCGGCACGGATCAAGGAAATGGCAGCCCTGAAACGCATTGACTTTGCCAACCTCTTCCCGCAGGTGGGCGCCCGGGTCTATGCCGAAAAGGAAGCCGACAACTACGGAGGCAACAAGTATAATCCCGACAACCAGTTCGACCTGAAAGGGGTGATCAGCTGGGAGCTCGACCTCTGGGGCAAACTGAGATGGGCACGCGACAAGAGCCTGGCCGACTTCATGGGATCGATCGAGAACCAACGCGCCCTGAAGATGAGCCTTGTGGCACAGGTGGCACAGTCTTACTTCGAACTGGTGGCCCTGGACAATGAACTGGCCATCGTAAGACAGACGGTAGACGCCCGCCGCGAAAGCCTCCGTCTGGCACGTCTGCGCTACGAAGGGGGACTGACTTCGGAAACCGCTTTCCGGCAGTCGCAGGTGGAACTGGCCAAGACCGCTACCCTGGTGCCCGACCTGGAACGGAAAATAGCGTTGAAGGAAAATGACATCGCCTTCCTGACCGGTGAATACCCGCACCGCATCAAACGCACGGCCATGCTGGAAGACGTAACGTTTGCGGCAAGCCTACCCGTAGGATTACCCTCCGCCCTGCTCGAACGCCGCCCGGATGTGCGGCAGGCCGAACAGGCCCTGATTGCCGCCAATGCGGAAGTGGGTGTAGCCTTCACCAAAATGTTCCCAAGCATCAGTCTGACAGCCAATCTGGGATCGGAAAGCGAAGAGTTGGGTGACCTGCTGAAATCGCCGTACCACCTCATCAGCGGTACACTGCTGCAGCCCCTCTTTGCCATGGGCAAGAACAGAGCCGCCCTGAAAGCAAAGAAGGCAGCCTACGAAGAAGCTACCTACTCTTATGAAAAAACTGTGCTGAACGCCTTCAAAGAGGCCTACAATGCCATTGTGGAATTCAACAAGATAAAAGAAATTTACGAGACACGTCTGCGCCTGGAACAGGCTTCAAAGAGTACCCTGGAACTGGCACAGCTACAGTACATGAACGGGGTGATAGGCTATATGGACCTGCTCGACGCACAGCGTACCTACCTGGATGCGCAGATCGGACTGAGCAACGCCGTACGCGACAAGCAGCTGACCATGGTCAACCTGTACAAGGCGCTGGGCGGAGGCTGGAAGGAATAAGGACAGAATCATTTCTGCCCTTTTCCGAATAACAGCTTATAGTCTCTTCCGGCTGCGGGAACAGTCCATTCCTCGGGAATGAACTTCCACTGGTCCAACGGCTTCGGGTCGAGAACCTTCACCTCTTCAATCCGCTTCATCAGATAATAGCGCAGGTCCTTGTCGGTTGAGAACACGATCCGCTTGGGAAGTTCCTGCTTCGGGATACCTGCACCCTTCGTCAGCAGGTCGCCCCCACCGTTTCCGCGGTAGGAATTGACAGCCACCCGATACACACGGTCCAAGCTGAACGGACTTCCGTCGGCCATGCTTTCAATGGTAATCTTCTCTCCCTGCGGTTTGGTCACGTCGACGGTATAGATGATGCCCGCCGCCGAGTCGAAATTGAAACTCGGATTCCGGAACCATCCGAAACCGTCGGGCTTGTCGTTCAGAAGCAGCAGATGATCGTCGGCCGACTTCATCCGGTTTGTCCAGATAGCGTACGACATTTCGAGGAAATCCTTGATCTCCTGCCCTGTCAGCTCCATCGTATACAGCATGTTCTCATATTTATAAAGGTTGAACATGTCGCTCATATAGATATCCCCCTCCCTGATCTCGGCGGCAAACGAAAGCGGCGCACAGAAAGAGATGTCGGCTCCGGTAATGTCAAGTTGCAGCTGGTGAAGCAGATCGATGAAAGCCGACGGGCCGAAATAGGCGTCCTTAGTGGTAATGGTACGGCTGATCCGTCCGATTTTCCGTGACACGAAACCGGCTGTAGCCTCATACTCCGGCCGGAACCGCTCCATGAAAGCCTCATCGACCGCAATGTCACTCACATCGGCCAGTTTCCCTTCGACCGACTTGGCAATCACCTTCCCGTCCTTCCGGGTTATCTTCACCGTCACATCCGCCACCACCTTGGCCGTATTCGCCGGATCGACAAGCAAGACCGAATCGCCTGCCACATTGGCCACTTTGCCGCAATGGCGCACATGGTCGTGCCCCATAAACACCACATCGAACCCGGGCACATTCTCGGCCACCAGCCTCGACCCGTTCTCGATCACATTATCCAGTCTGTTCCCTTCCGGGCCGGCATGGAACAGCCCCACCAGTACATCGGGATTCTCCTTTTCACGGATCACCTTCACCCACTTGCGGGCACATGTCTCCATATCCTCGAACTTCAGTCCGCTCCACAGCTTTTCGGGAAGCCAGGAAGGGATGGAGGGAGTAATCATCCCCAGTACAGCCACTTTCACCCCGCCACGTTCGATGATGTGATAAGGCGGCAGGTAAGGTTCACCCGTCTCCGCATCCAGTATGTTCGCTCCCAGCACGGGAAAGCGGCACTGCTTCACCCAGCGGTCGAATACCGCATGTCCGGTCTCCACGTCATGATTGCCCATGGTCGCCACATCATACCCCATGTAGTTGAGCATGGCAGCGTTGACATGCACCGACGCCGTATCAATGTAATTGTAATAATACGCCACAGGCTGCCCCTGCAGGATATCTCCGTTATCGACCAATATCAGGCGGTCGCCGTACGTCTTCCGCTGTCCGTTGACATAGGTGGAAACACGCGCCAGGCTCCCTTTGGTAGGCTGCCGGCGGATAAAATCGTACGGGAAATAAGAGCCGTGCACGTCACTTGTTTCCACAAGCTTCAGGGTCACCTCCTCCTCGCCCGAAGCGAAGACTCCCAGCGTAGTACAAAGGCCCAGCAAAACAGTAAAAAAGAAACTTGACTTCATAATTTATCAAACTGAATTCATAAACTAAAAAAAGATACTGACCTACAAAAATAAGACAATTTGTAAATAAACAGGAGACAGACAATATAAAATAGGCTAAAATGAGGTATAATTATGACAAAAACAGCTTGGTTGGCATATATTTTGTTTCATGTATGTTAAAAAAACAACTGACTTTATGGCTTACATAGACTATTACAAAGTATTGGGGGTGGACAAGACAGCCACCCAAGATGATATCAAGAAAGCATACCGTAAGCTGGCGCGTAAGTATCATCCCGACCTGAATCCGAACGACCCGTCGGCCAAAGGAAAATTTCAGGAGATCAACGAAGCCAATGAGGTATTGAGCGATCCGGAAAAGCGTAAGAAATATGACGCCTACGGAGAGAACTGGAAACATGCCGATGAGTTCGAAGCGCAGCGGAAAGCTTATGAGGCACAGGGCGGCGGAAACGGACACAGCGAATACTGGTATTCCACCGACGGACAACATTTCACCGGAGGGTTCGGAAACGGTGCCGGAGGGTTCGGCAACGCGGAAGGATTCTCGGATTTCTTTGAAGAACTGTTCGGACACCGCGGACAAGGACGAAGCGCCCGGGGCGGTTTCCGCGGACAAGACATACAGGCCGAGCTGCAGCTTTCACTGAGGGATGCGGCCACGACCCACAAGCAGACCTTTACCGTAAACGGGGAAACCCTGCGTATCACCATTCCGGCCGGTGCTGCCAACGGACAGGTGATCAAACTGGCAGGACACGGAGGAAAAGGAGCGAACGGCGGGCCTAACGGCGACCTGTACATAACATTCGTCATCCCGGACGATCCGGTCTTCAAACGGAAAGGAAACGACCTGTATACGAATGTGAACATTGACCTCTACACTGCCGTACTGGGTGGAGAAGTTACGGTCAACACGCTGGACGGACAAGTCAAGCTGAAAGTACGTCCCGGCACGCAGCCGGAAGCGAAAGTCCGCCTGAAAGGCAAAGGATTCCCTGTATACAAGCAGGAAGGAAGCTTCGGCGACCTGATTGTAACCTATCATGTAAATATACCTACCACGCTGAGCGAAAGGCAGAAAGACCTGTTCCGCCAGATTCAGCAAGGATAAACCTAAAAAAGTACGACTATGCAGAACGATTTGATCATAATCAACGACTATTGCAGTCACTGCAATATCGAACCGGACTTTATCCTGATGTTGGGTGAGGACGGGCTGATAAATATTCAGGAAATAAATGACAACCATTGTTTTCCGGCATCACAGCTGAACGAGCTGGAACGGTACGCCCATCTGTATTACGACCTGTCGATCAATATAGAGGGTATCGACGCCATCCGTCATCTGCTGGAACGTATAGAAGACCTGCAGAGACGGGTACGCCTGCTGGAAGACGAACTCCATTTTTATGAGGAATAATCTTATCCCTATTCATAATTGACTTAAGAGGAACTCTGTGCCCGTCATCGGGTACACGGTTCCTCTTTTCATTTCATCATATTCTTTTTTTAGCTACTTTTGCATCCCAGTAACAAAGACCTTATCTACATGGAACAATTCAGTCAGATGATCGCCGCAGCCATGAAGCTGCCCGTACATCGAATAGACAATACACTCAAACTCCTGGCGGGAGGAGCCACCGTACCGTTTATCAGTCGTTACCGTAAGGAAGCTACCGGAGGCATGGACGAAGTACAGATAGAAGAAGTGCAGTCCCGCCATGAAAAGCTGTGCGAACTGGCCAAACGCAAGGAAACCATCCTGTCTACCATCGGAGAACAGGGAAAGCTGACCGACGCCCTCCGCCGGCGCATCGAGGAATGTTGGGACAGCACCGCCCTGGAAGATATCTACCTGCCGTTCAAGCCCAAACGCAAGACCCGTGCGGAAGCGGCACGACAGAAAGGTCTGGAACCGCTGGCCGTACTGCTGATGATGCAGCGCGAGAACAATCTCAATGCAAGGGTACGCACATTCGTGAAAGGTGAAGTGAAAGATGAGGAGGAAGCCCTGAAAGGCGCACGCGACATCATAGCTGAACAGGTGAACGAAGACGAAAAGGCACGTAACATCATCCGCAACCAGTTCGGACGACAGGCTGTAATCACCTCGAAAGTATCGAAAGGCAAGGAGAAGGACGAAACGGCACAGAAATACCGGGACTACTTCGACTTCAGTGAACCGCTGAAGAAGTGTACCTCACACCGCCTGCTGGCCTTGCGCCGCGGGGAAGCGGACGGCATTCTGAAGGTAAGCATCACCCCGGCCGATGAAGAGGAATGTACCATGCGGCTGCAACGACAGTTCGTCAGAGGAAACAATGCCTGTTCCGAACAGGTGGCACAGGCTGTAGACGACGCCTACAAGCGCCTGCTGAAACCTGCCATCGAGACAGAATTCGCTGCCTCAAGCAAAGACAAGGCCGATGAAGAGGCTATCAGGGTCTTTGCCGGCAACCTCCGCCAACTGCTTCTGGCTCCGCCTCTGGGACAGAAACGTGTCATGGGAATCGATCCTGGATTCCGTACCGGATGCAAGGTAGTCTGCCTCGACGCACAGGGAACCCTGCTCCATAACGAGGCAATCTTTCCACATCCCCCAAAATCCGACAGAACCGGAGCGGCAAGGAAACTGGTACAGCTGGTAAGCCAATATAAGATAGAAGCCATAGCCATCGGCAACGGAACCGCCAGCCGGGAAACTGAAGAGTTCGTCAAGGCCCAGCGTTTCCCGCACGAAGTACAGGTATTCGTGGTGAGCGAAGACGGGGCATCCGTCTATTCGGCCTCGAAGACAGCCCGCGACGAGTTCCCTGAATACGACGTTACCGTGAGAGGAGCCGTATCCATCGGAAGAAGACTGATGGACCCGCTGGCCGAACTGGTCAAGATCGACCCGAAATCGATCGGTGTAGGACAATATCAGCATGATGTGGACCAGACCCGCCTGAAGGCATCGCTCGACCACACCATAGAAAGCTGTGTCAACCTGGTGGGTGTAAACGTGAACACGGCGAGCAAGCATCTGCTTACCTATGTATCCGGACTGGGACCTGTCCTGGCACAGAACATCGTGGATTACCGTACCGAGAACGGGGCCTTCCGCTCACGTAAGGAGCTGCTGAAAGTACCGCGCATGGGAGCCAAGGCGTTCGAACAGTGCGCGGGATTCCTGCGCATCCCTCATGCCGCCAATCCGCTCGACAACTCGGCCGTACATCCGGAAAGCTACCCCATTGTGGAAAAGATGGCCAAAGACCTGAAATGTTCCGTAAACGACCTGATACAGGACAAGGAACTGCGCAACAAGATACAGATAGCCGACTACGTGACCGAAACGACAGGACTCCCTACCCTGACAGACATCATGCAGGAACTGGACAAACCCGGACGTGACCCCAGACAACAGATCGAAGTCTTCTCGTTCGACCCGGACGTACATTCCATCGACGACCTGCACGAAGGGATGGAACTGCCCGGAATCGTGACCAATATCACCAACTTCGGCTGTTTCGTGGATATAGGCATCAAGGAAAACGGACTGGTACATGTATCCCAACTGGCCGACAAGTTTGTGAGTGACCCCGCTACGGTGGTAAGCATCCACCAGCATGTAAGAGTGAAGGTGATCGGCATTGACCATGAACGCCGCCGCATCCAGCTCACCATGAAAGGACTTTCCCAATAAGGGAGCCCGGCAACAATACACAGAACAACAAGGCTAAAAACAGAAAGGAACAAAGATGACAGAAGAAAAACAACTATGCGGCTGGTTCGTATTCAACAGCGGACAGGTGCTCATCGAGAAAAAGGCCGACGGTTACCACATTCCCTACAGCACGGAACCGCCGGTACCCGTACCGGTAGGAAGCAACATACATACCATAGGTGAAATAAACGGACTCCCGGCCAAGACCTACGCCATACATACACCCGTATGCGGCAATGAAGACAGTCCGCGGATGATGAAAGACCTCCGTGCCTCGTACGACGTGCTTCCCCTCGAAGAATACAACCGTGCCGGAAAAGCCTCGCAGATACTGAACTGGGACAGGAACAGCCGTTACTGCCCGATGTGCGGAGTACCCACAGTACAGGTCTCACCCATCGCCAAACGATGCCCCGAATGCCGACAGGAATTCTATCCGCGCATATCACCCGCCATCATCGTGCTGATAAAGAAAGACGACAGCATCCTGCTGGTACACGCACGCAACTTCAGAGGTAGCTTCAAGGGACTTGTAGCCGGTTTCCTCGAACCGGGAGAAAGCCTGGAGGAATGTGTATACCGTGAAGTGATGGAAGAGACCGGCCTGCACATAAAGAACCTGAAATACTTCGGCAGCCAGCCCTGGCCCTACCCTAGCGGTATCATGGTAGGCTATACCGCCGATTATGAAAGCGGCACCATCAAACTGCAGGACGAAGAACTGAGTACAGGAGCCTTCTATACCCGCGACAACCTGCCCGAAATTCCCAAGAAACTGAGCATAGCCCGGAAACTGATTGACGCCTGGTTAGAGCACCGGGTTTAAACCTGTACCATCTTTTTCACAAATATTTAACATGGAAATGCATAAACAATTGTACGTTACAGGATTGTATCCGATTTGAAACCGTTTTGTAACGTATGTTTCTAGGAAAAAGTAATACTTTTACGACGTTGAAAATTAGACTTGAAACAAACCAAAACCAACGTTCATGAAGCGTATATTTTTTCCTTTTCTTTTTTTGTGCCTCTACTGTCTGAACGGCACCGCAACGGCACAACGAATCAAAGGAAGCGACACGGTGCTCCCTCTTACACAGGAACTGTCGGAAATGTACATGAAAAGTCACCCTTCTGAAACAGTTACCGTAACCGGAGGAGGAAGCGGTGTAGGCATCTCGGCACTGATGGACGGAACGACCGACCTGGCCATGGCTTCCCGCCGCATCAAATTCAGTGAAAAGATCAAGATGAAGCAGGCCCGGCACGAACCCTGTGAAGTCATTGTCGCCTATGACGCACTGGCCATTATCGTCAATCCCCGCAATCCCGTCAGGCAACTGACACGCGAACAGCTGGAAGCCATTTTCCGCGGAAAGATAACCAACTGGAAACAGGTGGGCGGAGAAGACGCGAAAATCATCGTATACTCACGTGAAACATCGTCGGGGACTTACGAATTCTTCAAGGAAAGCGTACTGAAAAACAAGAACTATATGAGCGGAGTACTTTCCATGCCCGCTACCGGAGCCATCATCCAGTCGGTCAGTCAGACCAAAGGAGCCATCGGCTATGTAGGCCTTGCCTACCTCAACCCACGCGTGAAAGCGCTAGCCGTTTCCTACGACCAAGGCAAAACGTTTGTCTACCCCTCTGTGGAAACCTCCATCCGGAAAGAATACCCCGTAGTGCGCCCTCTCTATTATTATTACGAAAAGAAGAATGAGGCCAAGGTACTTTCTTTCCTGAAATACCTCACTACGCAGGAAGCGAAAGACAAGACCCTCCAGCTAGGCTTCATTCCCCGCTAATATCTATGCTGACTTATGAAAAAATGGATTGACATTATCGTAAACCGCATCTTTACCGTCAGCGGGTTCACCACCAGTGCAGCGATCCTGCTCATTATCGGCTTTCTTTTCAGCGAAGCGGCCGGACTGTTCTACAACCCCATCATAGATAAAGGATATGTATTGGCACTGAACCAGCAGAACACCGTTACAGAACTCAGCGCAAAGGAAATCAAAGACATCTTTGACGAAGAGATCACCAACTGGAAAGACCTGGGTGGGCCCGACATGCCTGTCAAGGTATTCAGACTGGAAGACCTCGACAAGTATTACACCGAAGAGGAACTGGGTCCGGAATATGAATATGCCGGCGACAAGATAGCCGAACAGATCTACCGGAATCCGGGTATAATTGCCTTTGTCCCCGAAGTACTGATCGAACACCATTCCAACTTACGCGTCATTGACGACAAGACAATCCCGGTAAAGGACGTGTTGCTGGGTGATGAATGGTTTCCTACAGCAACCCCGTCGCCCATCTTCGGTATACTCCCGCTGGTAAGCGGAACCCTGTGGGTAAGCTTCTTCGCAATCCTGATAGCGCTACCTTTCGGAATGGCCGTTTCTATTTACCTGGCTGAAGTGGCCGACGACCGGATACGCCGGTTACTGAAACCCGTCATCGAACTGCTGAACGGTATCCCATCGGTAGTCTACGGATTCTTCGGACTTACCGTCATCGTACCCTTTCTCCAGAATGTCTTTAACCTGCCGGTCGGTGAATCGGGACTGGCTGGAAGCATTGTCCTGGCCATCATGGCTCTTCCTACCATCATTACCGTAGCCGAAGATTCCATGCGGAGCTGTCCGCGTGCCATGCGTGAAGCCAGTCTGGCACTGGGAGCCAGCCAGTGGCAGACCATCTATAAGGTAGTGATCCCCTTCTCCGCTTCGGGTATCACTTCGGGAATCGTACTGGGCATAGGACGCGCCATCGGGGAAACCATGGCGGTACTGATGGTGACCGGCAATGCGGCAGTCATGCCTTCCAGCATCCTGGAACCTCTGCGTACCATACCCGCAACGATTGCAGCCGAACTGGGAGAAGCTCCGGCAGGAGGTGCACATTACCAGGCTCTGTTCCTGCTGGGTGTCATCCTGTTCTTCATCACATTATTCACCAATGCGTGCGTCGAGTTCGTTTCTGCACGCAACAAATCCAAGAAATAACCATGGCCATCGGAACAAACAGCACATACAACCGGCGCAAGAAAGGCATACAGCATTTCATGTTCGCCATTTTCCGGATACTGAGCATATTCGTAGCACTTATCCTGTTCTTTATCCTGGGGTTCATCATCGTAAAAGGTATAAGTGTCATCAGCTGGGATTTCCTGACCGAATTTCCACGTGACGGAATGACACGCGGCGGAATCTGGCCTGCCATTGTCGGTACTTTCTACCTGATGGCAGGCAGCGCCCTCTTTTCCTTTCCGATCGGGGTAATGAGCGGAATCTACATGAACGAATACGCCCCGAAAGGGAGGCTTGTCGGCTTTATCCGGATGATGACCAATAACCTGGCCGGTATCCCGTCTATCGTTTTCGGACTGTTCGGCATGGCGTTCTTCGTCAACCGTCTGAATTTCGGCGACAGCATCCTCGCGGGATCACTTACACTGGGACTGCTGGCACTGCCCATCATTATCCGCACGACGGAAGAAGCTTTCAAGAACATTCCGGACAGCTACCGTGAAGGAAGCATGGCACTAGGGGCAACCAAGGCGCAGACCATATGGAAAGTATTGCTTCCGATGGCCATGCCACGCATTATCACGGGATTGATCCTGTCTATGGGACGCGTGTCGGGCGAAACGGCACCTATCCTGTTTACCTGCGCCGCCTACTTCCTGCCCAAGCTTCCGCAAAGCATATTCGACCAATGTATGGCCCTGCCATACCACCTGTATGTGGTAGCCACAAGCGGTACCGACATCGAAGCACAGATGCCCATAGCCTACGGCACAGCCTTTGTTCTGATCATGATCATACTGGTCATGAACCTGTTGGCCAACAGCATCCGGAAATACTTTGAAGATAAACTCAAATCGAAATAAGCCTGTACAATATAAAATACAAGAAGACAAGACCAACCAGAAAAACAAGAATCAAGACCATATATGAACAAGATTGAAGCAACCAACGTCAATTTCTTCTACGGTGATTTCCGTGCATTGAAGGATATCAGCATACAGATACCCGAAAAGGAAGTAATCGCCTTCATCGGTCCCTCTGGATGCGGTAAATCGACCTTCCTGCGCCTGTTCAACCGGATGAACGACCTGATACCCGGAACACGGCTGACAGGAGAAATCCTGATTGACGGACAAGACATATACGACCGGTCTGTAGATGTAGACAATCTCCGGAAAAACGTAGGAATGGTGTTCCAACGCCCCAATCCCTTTCCGAAGAGCATATTCGAAAATGTAGCCTACGGACTTCGGGTGAACGGGATAAAGGACAAGGAATTCATCGAACACCGGGTAAAGGAGGCGCTGACAGGTGCCGCCTTATGGGATGAAGTAAAAGGAAAACTCAAGGAATCGGCTTTTGACCTTTCAGGAGGCCAGCAGCAGCGTCTGTGCATCGCCCGGGCCATGGCTGTAGAACCGTCCATACTGCTGATGGACGAGCCCGCTTCGGCACTCGACCCCATTTCAACATCCAAGATAGAGGAACTGATCTGTGAACTGAGCAGTCAGACTACCATCATCATCGTAACCCACAGCATGCAACAGGCAGCGCGGGTCAGCAACAAGACCGCATTCTTCTATATGGGAGAAATGGTGGAATATGGAGAGACCAAGAAAATATTTACCAATCCGTCGAAAGAGGCGACTCAGAATTACATTACAGGCCGCTTCGGATAACCTATAATTCATAACGCTATGCTCAAATTTGTAGAAAATGAACTCCAGAACATAAAGAACCAGATAAATGAAATGTGGACTCTGGTATACCAACAACTTGACTGTGCCTACCGCTCGGTATTGAACGCCGACCAGAAGTTGGCCAACAAGGTCGTTGCCCGTGAAAAAAGAGTCAATGCCTTCGAGCTGAAGATAGACAGTGACATAGAAGACTTCATAGCCCTGTACAATCCGGTAGCCGTAGACCTCCGTTTCGCCCTGGCCATGCTGAAAATAAACAGTAATCTGGAACGCATAGGCGACTATGCAGACAGCATCGCCCGTTTCGTAATCCGCAACCAGATACGGCCTGAGAACAAGGTCCTGTTCAACGAACTCCAACTGCAGGATATGTTCGACATGGTACTCGATATGCTTAATACCACTTACGACGGACTGCAGAAACGGGACCTGCAACTGACAAAATCGGTATTCGAAAAAGACGAAACCCTCGATATCCTGAACCAGAACGCGATAAACGCTCTTTCTGTCCACGCCACAGAACACATGGAAGATATCAGGCTCTGCCTGGAGATTGCAGGGATATTCCGTAAACTTGAAAGGGCCGGCGACCATATCAACAACCTGGCCGAAGAAACGATCTTCTACATCGACGCCGAAGTGCTGAAACACAGTAAAACCCTGAAACAGGACAAAACCGAATAGCAATCTTTTCCTAAATCCAGTTATATCATAACGAAAAGCGGAAGGAAGCACCCACCATGGATGCGCTCCTTCCGCTTCCTTTATATCTAAAACAGACAATATCTGTCTATCCCGATCAGATACCCAATGACTTCTTGATGGCTTCTACCTTTTCCATGGCTTTAGCCGTTGCACTGGCATAGCATTTCGGACAACCCATCTCGCCTACAACCTCCATATAGAACTTGATCTTAGGTTCTGTGCCCGACGGACGTACAGAAACCTTGCATCCGTCTTCTGTAAAGAACTGGAGGACATTGGAAGGTTCCGGCATATCCAGATCGGTAACGGTACCATCGGCTGCGGTAGCCTTCAAAGTCTTGTAGTCCTTGACCAGCTTCACCTTGGAGCCGCCCAATTCCTTCGGAGGACATGCACGGAAATTATCCATCATAGCCTTGATCTCGTCGGCACCGCTCTTACCCGGTTTCACTACATTCACGGTAACTTCCTTGGAGAATCCGTATTCTACATAGATTTCCATCAGGATATCATACAGAGTCTTGCCCTGGTCTTTCGCCCATGCGCAGATTTCGGCCAACAGAGAACAAGCTGAAACGGCATCCTTGTCACGTACAAAATCTTCGGCCAGGAAGCCATAACTTTCTTCACCGCCACCGATATACTGTTCCTTACCTTCACGTAGACGGATTTCACGGGCAATCCATTTGAATCCTGTATAGCAGTCAAGCATCTTGATATGGTTCTTGTCGGCAACCTTCTTGATCAGTTCGGTAGTCACGATAGTCTTTACGATGAATTCATTACCCTTCATCTTACCCATAGCGATACGGTTCTTGATGATGTAATACAGGAAGATCAGACAAGTCTGGTTACCGTTAATCAGCACCCATTCTCCGTTACTGTCCTTGCAGGCCATACCTACACGGTCGGCATCCGGATCGGAAGCCATCACGATATCGGCATCGATTTCCTTAGCCAGCTTGATAGCCAAAGTCAGGGCTTCGGCATTTTCAGGATTCGGAGAAACCACGGTAGGGAAATCACCGCTCTTTACCATCTGTTCCGGCACACAATGAACATTTTCAAAGCCCCACAACTTCAATGACTGGGGAATCAGCATCATACCTGTACCGTGAATCGGTGTATAGACAATCTTCAGGTCTTTCTGGCGCTTGATCACTTCCGGATCGATGGAAATGGTATGAACCTGACGCAAATATTCGTCGTCCACTTCCTTACCGATAATCTGGATCAGATCCTTATTGCCTTCAAACTTGATATCGGCAGCCGAATGTACATTGTTCACTTCATCAATGATACCTTTATCGTGCGGAGCCAGTACCTGGGCACCGTCGTCCCAATAAGCCTTGTATCCGTTATATTCCTTCGGGTTATGAGAAGCAGTCAGAATGATACCGCTCTGGCATCCCAGATGACGGATGGCGAAGGACATCTCCGGAGTAGGACGCATATCTTCAAACAGATACACCTTGATACCGTTTGCCGAGAAGATATTGGCAGAAATTTCAGCGAACTTGCGGCTATTGTTACGGCAGTCGTGACCCACTACCACACTGATATCTTTCTTTCCGGCAAAACACTTGTTCAAATAGTTTGACAATCCCTGTGTAGCGGCCCCTACCGTATATATATTCATGCGGTTAGAACCTACCCCCATGATGCCGCGCAAGCCACCTGTACCGAATTCCAGGTCCTTGTAGAATGCCTCGATCAGGTCGGTCTTATCCGGATTTTCCAGTAATTTCTTAACTTCAGCCTGAGTTTCAGCATCATAAGCAGGAGTTAACCATTTCTGAGCCTTCTCAGTACATAATTTGATCAATTCTTCGTTTTCCATGATTTTATCTTTTTTATAATGATTGTTTTCCACTGTATCAGTTGAACAAAAATAAAAGATTCATTCTAAATTTCCTAACATTTTTGAGAAATAAAAACACAAAAACAGAGACAGGCCGGACGATCATTCCAATACCTTGCTCTTATAACGGTCGCCTGTCTCCTTTACCAGCTGGTCAAGGAATTCCTTCGGATACCCCGGACGGTCGAGCGGAGCCGAATTACCGGTTTCGGGACGTACAAGCTTACCGTTCTTCACCCGTTTTACCGCTCCGTCATTATAACGTACAATCAGGAATTCACCCAGCCGTTTCCAACTGTCAACGGCAATCTGTGCACTCATACCCGTATAATCCGTCAGGAAAGCCTTGGCTTTGGCCGGATCCTGTGCATACAGTTTCATGGCCTGGCTTTCGACTCCCTCCTGGGCATTCGCATACATGTCTTCCAACGAATTCTGGACAGCACGCATATCGTCAATCATCAGACTGTAACGGGGACGTATCATGTCGGCCACCCAGTTATAGATCCAGAAACCGGAATTCCAAGAGAATGTCACACAGTCGCCTTCCCCTTCCGCATACGAAGCCGGAACCTTGTCGGTATTGCAGTAAACTGGAGTGAAGACCGTCATATTCGCATCGTCCAGACCAAACCACAGAACACCGCCTATCGCATCCGGATAATTGGCACGCATCTGAGCCACAAACGTAAAACCTGTCTGCTGGGTAGAAATAGGACGTTCGTTGAAATATTCCTGACCGTCTACCTTAAACGTAAGAGGTGACAGGCGGTAAGGAGTCTTGAACGGCCCGGCTCCCATATCTTCCGTTATATCCAGCGGTGTACCTTCATAATGGTCACGCATGGCGTGCTGGATATCACGTACAGACACCTTTCTGTCCGGCTTCACATACAGCGGCATCGGTTCCTTGCTTTCACCTTGTATATAGGAAAGATAAGCCTGCCCGGTAACCTTGCTGAACATGTTGAAGAAACTCCATACCCGGGCTTCACAGAAACGCAGTCCGCTGAAATCAAGCGGACAATAGGCATCGGCGAAGCTGAAATCCTTGTTCAAGCCGTCGAAATATCCTTTTTCGCGGGCAAAAGAGATGACATCGGGCGAATACAGGCAGTTGTCCTTGTCGTTCATATCGAACTTATGGATACGGCTCTGGTTGGCATGTGCCGCAATACAGTCGTCCGGAATACGGACAGCCACCCATACGGCTCCCTTCACCCCAGGTCCTTTTCCTACCATTTCAAGGATCCAGACCTCATTCGGGTCGGCAATGGAAAATGATTCACCGCTGCTATAGTAACCGTATTCCTTTACCAGGTCGGTCATCACCTTGATAGCTTCCTTCGCCGTACGTGAACGCTGCAATGCCACATAGATCAGGCTCCCGTAGTCCATTATTCCGGTAGTGTCCACCAGCTCGGGACGTCCCCCGAAAGTGGTCTCCCCTATGGTTACCTGATATTCATTCATATTACCGATTACGTTATATGTCTGTCTGGCTTCCTTGATCTGGCCCAGATATTTACCGGTATCCCATTCATAGATATCACGCATAGCTCCCGAAGGATACGTAGCGGCCGGATAATGGCAGAGGAACCCGAACATACCATACGAATCGGCCGAGTAGGATACGATTACAGAACCGTCGGCCGACGCCTTCTTACCGACAATCAGGTTGGTACAGGCCCAACCTTCGACAACAACTGCAGCGAGCAGTGCCATCACAAACATCATTTTCTTTATCATAGCTTATCAGAATTTATATTGTTTACGTGTTTCATTCCCGCAATAGTCAACCACCGTTACATCGGCAGTATGGGGCACCCCTTTCTTTATCTTTTCCCGGTCCTGGATAACCAGTACCCCCTTTTTCAGCCCGAACAGAACAAACTTTCCGTCGATGTACACTTTATAGCTCTTGATACCGGTTCCCGTGTCCCTTACAGAAAAACGGACATTACGGTTGATACGCCATCCGTTCCTACCTACCGGTGTAATACGCGGGGCTACCGTATCGACAGCCACAGCAAACGTGCCCAAGCTACGGACATTCGTCTTCACCCAGCCGTTGCTGAACTTTCCACCCATGGAAGAACGCCATTTCCCGAACTTCTGCTGGATATAATATTTTGTAGAATCGGCTACAGGCATATGGCGGACTCCAATCGACAAGGAACAATAACCGTGTAACGGTGTATTTCCTGCATCCAGCACGTAATCAAAGGAAATGCTGGCACTATCACCTTTCACCTTCGTCCGCAGGCCTACATTATCATAAACCATTCCTTTGGGAACCACCAGTTCCATACCGGGTTCCTGTATCACATTCGTCCGGTTCCAGTACAGCATCTTGTTCGTATCCACCTTATAAGACGGAATGTCCTGTCTCTTGCCACGGACTACAAAACGGTATGTCCTTCTGTTTCCGAAACCGTCTTCAAGTACATAGCAGAAACGGTAGTCGCGTTCTTCATCGATATGGACTACCCCCCGGCTCTCATCCACATGCAGCAGACGGAGACTGTTGCCCGGAAGCTTGTATGAACGCATAATCAGCCGGCGTGTACGGACCAGCTCGTCATAATCGGTAAATCCGTTTATCATGCGATTCTCATCGGCCGACACTTCATCGGTAGTACTGTTGAATACCTTTACGGAATCGACGTACAGTGTAACCGAATGAACCCCGTAGAAATTGGATGTCCCGTCCATATAATCGCGCGCACTGATTCCCGTATAGATATCTCCCCACGCCGTCACTGTCTGCCGCAAGGCACTGACATTCACCAGTTTCTTTCTCGGAAGGCCATTTATAACCCCTTTCCCGGGTACCGGATAATAACCTACCAGACTGGCAACGGGAGCCTTTTTATCCTTGAGGTAACGTTTGAAGAAAGGCATCGGGTCTACGTAGTCCCCGTTATCATTCCTCCTCAGCTCCAGATGCAGATGAGGACCGGCCGACGAACCTTCATTCCCACTGAGGGCTATCACTTCCCCCTCCTGGACCGGCAGCACCTCAGGTCCGATCTTTATATCACACACAAACGTCTCGTTCCTATACTGGTAGTCGCGTACATACTGCTGTACTTTCGGAGCAAAAGAAACTACATGGCCGTAAACAGATGTATATCCGTTAGGATGGGTAACGAAAATAGCCTGCCCGTATCCCCCGTGCAGCACCATGATCCGTGACACATACCCTTCTGCCACACTGTGGATCGGTTTCCCAGTCACTCCCTGAGTCTTTATATCCAATCCGTTATGAAAATGATTCGGACGAAGCTCCCCGAAATTAGCACTCAACAACAATGGAAAATCAAATGGAGAACGGAATTCCACACTCTTCTCCGTCTGGGCCTGCCCGCACAATCCTGTACCCAAGGCAAGCATCAACAACACCTTTTTTATCATTTCTGTATCAATCCTATTTTTTCCTTACAAAGATAGAAGATTTCCTGCCAAGGACAATATCAGAATCTCCATTCTTTAATGAAGTATATTTATCATATAACATAAAAATATTGAAAATCTTGTTTTTATCATACAAATTCCGTATATTCGTATATTGGTATTTCTTTCGGATCCGTAAAGCCCGAACATGACAATTCTGTTGAATCGGGACAGACCATCCCATTTTACCATCTTGCTTTTACTTTTTATTTTTTGTTTTTCAATAGGACTATATAATAAACAGTTAAACAGCAATCTGGCACATTTTGGATGTAAACTGCACCTTTTAGCCGATTGCCTGATGTAACCGGTCGTTGCGAGGATGGTTCTGAACACTCAGAACACCAACTGTCATATTCCGGGAAAGGATCCGAAGAAAACAGTTCCTCTTCATCTGTATATGAAGTCTTGTACGCATTTTTGTTACAAGTGGAACCGGGCACTCTCTTCAGAGTATTCCGACAGCTTTTTCTACAGCCCGTCGAATCCACTTGTAACAATTGGCGATCTACCTCCGAAAATAAATTGCCTTCATTATTACTTTTAGTTATAATAGATAAAAATTTTTCAATTGCCACATCCGATTTTATCTCCTACTTTTGCAGACAGAAACAAAGAATTAACCAACTAACTGTAATCACACAATGTTTGAAAAAGGAAATAGAGGAAATACTCTCCATGGTATTCTGCTTATTGCATTGTTCTCGTTTGCGGCATTCTACATCGCCGAAATCCCTTTTGTAAAAGGCCTTTCATTCAGTCCGCTGATTGTAGGTATCATTTTAGGTATGCTTTACGCCAACAGTCTGCGTAACCGCCTTCCCGAAACCTGGGTTCCAGGTATCAAGTTCTGTACCAAACAAATCTTGCGTGCCGGTATCGTTCTTTACGGATTCCGTCTGACACTGACCCAGGTAGCTGCCGTAGGTCTGCCTGCAGTAGTCATAGATATCATCATTGTAGCCGGTACCATCTTCTTAGGGATCTGGCTCGGAAAACTTCTCAAAATGGACAAGGATACTTCACTGATGACAGCTACCGGTAGTGCTATCTGCGGTGCCGCAGCCGTATTGGGAGCCGAACCTGTAGTGAAATGTGAAGGACATAAGACAGCCATAGCTGTATCGACTGTAGTCATCTTCGGTACCATCTCCATGTTCCTGTACCCTATCATGTACCGTGCCGGACTACTCGACGGACTGGGCGATATGGGAGTAGCCATCTATACAGGAAGTACACTCCATGAAGTGGCACACGTAGCCGGAGCCGGTAACGCAATGGATCCCACAGATGCACTGGGAATTGCCGGAACAGCGACCATAACCAAAATGATCCGTGTCATGATGCTTGCCCCTGTACTGGTAATCATGAGCTTCGCTCTGGCAAAACGTAAAAGTACCGAAAACGGTAATGCCAGCGGAAAAAGCAAGATTACAATTCCTTGGTTCGCATTCGGATTCATCGGGATTATCTGCCTGAATTCCTTACTGCAATATATATTAGGTGTAGACAGCGTAAAGGAAATTCCTCTGAACGGAGCAATCGAATACATCGATACCTTCATGCTTACAATGGCAATGACCGCCCTGGGTACAGACACCAGCATCGAGAAGTTCAAACAGGCAGGTGCCAAACCTTTCCTTCTGGCCGGACTGCTCTACATCTGGCTGGTAGGCGGAGGATACCTGATTACCCGATACCTGGTTCCGGCACTGATGTAACCGGTTCCGTAACACATGAAACAGAAACGGGAAACCCTAACTACAACCATATTCCGCCGCGATTCCCGTGGCGGAATTTTTCTTGTACAAATCTCATGAAATGCAGGATAGCCTCGTCTTCACGACCTTGTGTAGACACAAAACAGAAATGACGCTTGAACTGCAACCCGGCAATATCTACGATACGGAAACTGCCATTCTTCAACTCCCTGCCGATTGCCGCAATGGAAACAATCCCCATACTCGGACTACATTCCAGATAAGACTTTATACTCTCTGTACTGCCCAGATACATCTGTACCTGCAGAGATGAAAGTTTCAGATGCTGTTCGGCCAACACCATCTCTATGGCATCGAGTGTACCCGAACCTCTTTCACGCAGTACCAGAGGCACCTCTTTAAATTCGTCCAACGTGATTTCACCCGACTTGCCGATCGGACAGTCTACATGTACCACCGGTACCAGCTCATCACACAGAAACGGTTCATACTTCAAGTTGGGAAGGCGGAAAACACCTTCCACCATCCCCAATTCAATGTCATGCTCCTGCAAGGCACGCTCTATATTCCGGGAATTGGTTTCAATCAAGGAAATACTGATTTTCGGATACTTCTGCTTATACTGTGCCAGCACGGGAGGCAGCACATATTGGGCAATCGTCGTACTGGCGCCCAGACGCAACAGGCCGGTATACTCATTATGCAGCAAATGCATATCGTATTCCAGCTTACGGTAATCGTCCAGAAGCCGTTCACAATGCTCCAACAGAACCTGCCCCGATTCGGTGAGTGAAATCCTGTTTCCCAAACGGTTGAACAGACGAGTCTGGTACAAGCTCTCCAATTCACGGATATGCTTGGTTATAGCAGGCTGGCTGACAAACAGCTCCTGAGATGCCTTCGTAAAACTCAGGTTTTTCGCTACACTGTAAAAAACTTTCAGACGGAAATCGGACAATCTAATAAAATAATATTAATAATACATTAATGTAAGAATCACATAGCACCGGAAACATCAAGGCTACAACTCATCGGCACGGATACCGAGCGACTGAAGAATGGAAAATCCCACGAGCTCGAACTTATAGGACAGCTCATGAGCAGGAGGATTCATTCCGAACACCACAAAACGCTCTTTCTTATCCATCTTTCCGAGCCGGGCATCAACCTGCTCCCCATAACCGTCCTCATCCGGAACCAGAATGATCTTTTCCGTCTGCACGGATTCACTGGCCAGCATCATCGATTCAAGGAACAACTCTTCGCATGTAGCCATATCCGATGGCTGGAAAGCATATACCGAAAACTCTCCCAGCTGACTCTTAAACGCCACTTCATGCAGATCCTTATCCAGATTGGAAGGAGTGCAGAACTTCATTTTATTCTCTCCGTTCCGATAGATAAATATCACCTGCACTTCGTTTTCACCTAACGTCACACCCGAATCCAAAGCCAGACACTCCAGCAAGGTTGCCAGATCGGCTTTCGGCAGTTTCCGGTTCACTATCGGAGCGAAATGTTCGGTCAGGTCACTCCCTACTCTATCCAGATAAGACGCATCTATCAACATCACCGTGGGGGCAAAAGGTATCTTCTTTTCCATTGCTGTATATTACTCTTTTTAAGTTTATGGCATAAAGATATAAAAAGTTTGCTGACATTTTGTTCCTCTTGCAGACAAAGTTGCAGAAGCTAAAGCTAAACAACTGACATTTAGGCATATATATATCAAAAATACAGATTGGCAAAGATTTTGGAGAATACTAGTCGAACTTAATAAAAACAGAAAACAGAAAGGAGACACAATATGAACTTTAACAACTTTACAATCAAATCGCAAGAGGCTGTGCAGGAAGCGGTGAACGTGGTACAGAACCGTGGACAGCAGGCTATCGAGCCCGAGCATTTGTTGGCAGGTGTGCTGAAGGTCGGTGAAAATGTAACCAACTTCATTTTCCAGAAATTGGGTATCAACGGCCAGCAGATCGCTACCGTACTCGACAAGCAGATTGCTTCTCTGCCGAAGGTTTCGGGCAGTGAACCGTACCTGAGCCGTGACGCCAACGAGGTTTTGCAGAAAGCTGTCGACTACTCCAAACAATTAGGTGACGAATACGTCTCACTGGAAGCTATCATACTGGCCCTGTTAAATGTCAAAAGTACAGTAAGTACTATATTGAAGGATGCGGGCATGACCGATAAGGAACTGCGTGCAGCCATCAATGAACTGAGACAGGGACAGAACGTAACATCCCAGTCGAGTGAAGATACATACCAGTCGTTGAACAAATATGCCATCAATCTGATAGAGGCTGCCCGTAACGGGAAACTGGATCCGGTTATCGGCCGTGACGAAGAAATCCGTCGTGTGCTTCAGATTTTGAGCCGTCGTACCAAGAACAACCCGATCCTGATCGGTGAACCGGGTACCGGTAAAACCGCCATCGTGGAAGGTCTGGCACAACGTATCCTCCGGGGAGATGTTCCTGAAAATCTGAAGAACAAACAGCTCTATTCACTGGATATGGGTGCATTGGTTGCCGGTGCAAAGTATAAAGGTGAATTCGAGGAACGTCTGAAATCAGTGATCAATGAGGTCACCAAGTCCGACGGAAACATCATCCTGTTCATCGATGAAATCCATACTTTGGTCGGTGCAGGTAAAGGTGAAGGCGCCATGGATGCCGCCAACATTCTGAAACCGGCATTGGCACGTGGTGAACTGAGAAGTATCGGTGCCACTACCCTTGACGAGTACCAGAAATACTTCGAGAAGGATAAGGCATTGGAACGTAGGTTCCAGACGGTCATGGTAAATGAACCTGATACGTTAAGCTCCATCTCCATCTTGCGTGGTCTGAAGGAACGGTATGAAAACCACCATCAGGTACGTATCAAGGATGAAGCCATCATTGCGGCTGTTGAACTGAGCAACCGTTACATTACCGAACGTTTCTTGCCGGATAAGGCCATTGACCTGATGGATGAAGCTGCCGCCAAGTTGCGTATGGAACGTGACTCTCTGCCTGAAGAACTGGATGAAATCGAACGCCGGTTGAAACAGCTGGAAATTGAACGTGAAGCCATCAAGCGTGAAAAGGATGAAGACAAGCTTGCCAAACTGAACAAGGAAATTGCCGAGTTGAAAGAGCAGGAAACATCCTATAAGGCCAAATGGCAGAGCGAAAAGGAACTTGTGAACAAGATCCAGAAGAACAAGCAGGAAATAGAACAGCTGAAATTCGAAGCCGACAAGGCTGAACGTGAAGGTGATTACGGTAAGGTAGCCGAAATCCGTTACGGAAAGCTCCAGGCTTTGGAACAGGAGATCAAGGATATCCAAGCCGACCTGAAACAGAAGCAAGGTGATTGCGCCATGATCAAAGAAGAGGTTACCGCCGAAGATATCGCCGATGTAGTATCACGTTGGACAGGAATACCGGTCAGCAAGATGCTGCAAAGCGAACGCGACAAGCTGCTCCACCTGGAAGACGAACTGCACAAACGTGTAGTAGGTCAGGATGAAGCCATCAGGGCCGTGGCCGATGCCGTACGTCGTAGCCGTGCCGGTCTGCAGGATCCGAAACGTCCGATTGGTTCATTCATCTTCCTCGGAACTACCGGTGTAGGTAAGACCGAACTGGCAAAGGCTTTGGCCGAATACCTGTTCGATGATGAAAGCCTGATGACGCGTATCGATATGAGTGAATACCAGGAAAAGCATACGGTTTCACGTCTGATCGGTGCCCCTCCGGGATACGTCGGTTACGATGAAGGCGGACAGCTGACCGAAGCTGTACGGCGTAAACCGTACTCTGTCGTACTGTTCGATGAAATCGAAAAGGCGCATCCGGATGTATTCAACATCCTGTTGCAGGTATTGGACGACGGCCGTCTGACCGATAACAAGGGTCGTACGGTCAACTTCAAGAATACCATCATCATCATGACGTCAAACTTGGGATCTGCCTATATACAGAGCCAGTTCGAAAAGATCAATGACACGAACCATGACCAGATAGTAGAAGAGACCAAGAACGAAGTGATGAACATGTTGAAGAAGACTATCCGTCCGGAATTCTTGAACCGTATCGACGAAGTCATCATGTTCCAGCCGTTGGACAAGAACCAGATCAACCAGATTGTCCGCTTGCAGATCAACGGTATCCAGCACATGTTGTCAGAAAACGGTGTAACGCTGCAACTGACTGATGCTGCCTATGAGTTCCTGTCTACTGCCGGATTTGATCCTGAATTCGGTGCACGTCCTGTAAAACGTGCCATACAGCGGTACTTGCTGAACGACTTGTCAAAGAAGTTGCTGGCACAGGAAGTAGACCGTAACAAACCTATCGTTGTAGATTGTGCCAACGGTGAGTTGAAATTCAGAAACTAAACATTCGATTCATAGTAAAACGTTCTGCGGAACAACTTCAAACGCCCTGAAAGCCCCGACGCTTTCAGGGCGTTTTTTTTATGTCATTAACCGCCGGAAAGCCAAAAAACGATATTCTTTTCAAGTCTCGTCCAAGAAATGCATTATCTTTGCACCTCGGAAAATCAACTGAAAGATGAAACATAAAAAAATCATTTACTCACTGGTCATCATAGCGGTATTGGTTATAGCGGGCATCATCACCGGTTGCGCCCTGTTCCTGAACCATCCGGTCAAATCGGAAACAAAAGCCTATCTCTATATCGATGATGACGATACAGCCGACTCTGTCTATCATAAGATTGAAGCGAACCTCCAGGTATCCAGCCTTACCGGGTTGCGTATGCTGGCATCATGGAGCGGATATGAAGAACATGTCCGTACCGGTGCCTACCGGCTTACCCCTTCGGAAAATACATTAGCCATTTTCCGGAAATTGAGGAACGGCAACCAGACACCTGTACAGGTAACCATCCCCAGCGTCCGTACTGTGGGGACACTGATCCGTACCGTTTCCCGGCAGCTCATGACTGATTCCGCATCGATTGCCACATTACTGAATGACAGTGCCTACTGCGCCCGGCTGGGATACGACAAATACACGCTTCCCGCACTCTTCATTCCAAACACATATGAAGTCTACTGGAACATCGGCCCCGAAGAATTCATCAAGCGGATGGTCAAGGAGCATGACCGGTTCTGGAACGGGAAAAGGACCGAACAGGCCAAAGCCATCGGTTTCACTCCCATTGAAATAGCTACAATAGCCTCTATCGTAGAAGAAGAGACTGCCAACAAGGCAGAAAAGCCGATGGTGGCAGGGCTGTACATCAACCGCCTCCATAAGGACATGCTTCTCCAGGCCGACCCTACAGTCAAGTTCGCTCTACAGGAATTCGGATTACGTCGTATCCTGAACAAACACCTGGAAGCCGACAGTCCGTACAACACTTACAAATATGCAGGACTTCCTCCCGGTCCGATCCGCATCCCTTCTGTCGACGGACTGGAAAGTGTACTGAATTATTCGCGCCATGACTATTTATATATGTGTGCGAAAGAAGATTTCTCGGGTACCCATAATTTTGCCAAAAACATCAATGAACACCTGGCTAACGCACGGCGTTACCAGCAGGCGCTAAACCAGCGTAAAATCATGAAATGAACAAGTCAATATCCCTCAAAACCGGTCCTCCTGTCTTGAGGGATATTTTCTATAAAATGAAACAGATGTCCGAAGACCGTCACTTTACAGATTTCCAGAACTTCAGGAAATCATCGTACATGCCATAGCACACCAGTTCATCTTCAGGCTGAAGCTCATAATTCTCTTCGAACGAATTCTCTACCCCCCGGTCCAGTACCGAAATGCCCAGGCTGTTCTCCACCCGACGTCCGCGGATGAATGAAATGATCTTCAGATTGAAATTTTTTTCCAGCTGCAGGTCGTTTACAGCCATGCCACACAGTCTAGACGGAACGGCAAACTTGAACACATAATACTCTTCGTCTATCTTGAAAGGCTCCACTTCCGAATTCAGTTCGAGCAGTTGCACCAACATACGGGCCGCCTCCTTTTCGGGAGTCAGGATACGGTCGAGCGAAAATGCTTCAAGCACCGTCTTGTGTATCTCATCTACGGCACGGGCGTAAATATGCCGCACCTTGTTTTTCTTCAGTATAGACACAACCTTGACCGAAGCCCCGAAATTCTCTCCGATGGCTACTACCACGATATCCACCTTTTTCAACGGAAGGGTGGAAAGCGACAGCTCGTCGGTGGCATCCAGCACAAAAGCCGTGGCAATCTTGTCTTTCAGACGGTCTACATGGAGTTCATTACAATCCACTCCTATCACCTCATGCCCCAATGCAGTCAGCTCTTCGGCCAGTACACCGCCATAGTTTCCTAATCCGATTACGATGTATTTCATATATCAGTTGATAATAATATTTCCCGTAGGATATTTATAGTTACGTTTCTTTACCTGCCTGATCAGTCCGAGCACAAGTGTAAACACTCCTACACGCCCTACAAACATCAGGAAAATGATCACCCCTTTGCCTGCAACACTCAAGGTCGGAGTCAGGTCCAGGCTGGAGCCTACCGTACTCAAGGCCGATACACACTCGAAAGTCAATGCCATGACCGACGCCTGCGGCTCAATCAATGTCATCAGGAATATGGCTGCAAAGACGATGATCAGATAGACCAGAAGGGCTGCGTTACAGCGTCGGATAGAGTCGTATGAAAGTTCACGTCTGAAGATGGTAACCCGGTCGGCCCCCCTGATCACCGCCCAAAGATTGAACAGCATTACAGCAAACACATTGACTTTGACACCACCGGCAGTCGACTGGGTACCGCCGCCGATAACCATCAGTACAATCATAAGCAGCAATGTCTGCGTGGAAAGCGAGGTCAGAGACACACTCGAAAAACCGGCTGTACGCGGGCAGGTAGAATTGAAGAAGGCATGTACCCATTTATCCATCCAAGGCATTCCGGCAAAAGCATGGTTCCACTCACAGACAGCAATGATTACCGTACCGGCCACCAGCAATATCCCCGTCATAATCAGCACAATCTTCGTATTCAGTGCATACAGGTGGACCTGTTTGCGGAAAGCAGTCCTGCGACGGAAAAGTTTCGACTTCAGGAAACTCAGGTAATAGACCAGTGTATCCTTCATGTTTACCAGTATAGGGAAACCGATACCCCCCAGAATAATAAGGAATGAAACGGTTATAAACAGCAGGTTATGGTCGTGCATCACCAGCGGATTGCCCAGATTACCGGGCAAAGTTGAGAAACCCGCATTACAGAAGGCCGACACGGAATGAAAAGCCGCAAAGTAAAGTTCTTCCTCCAGTGACATCCCCATCGTTCCGTGAATACTGAACCAGATAAAAGCCATTCCTATCCCTTCAATGGCCAAGGTGAACCCCAATATATATAGCAAGGTAGAAAGCAATGAATTCAAAGAGTTGGAACTGATCATATCCCCTATCACCAGTTGGTTATAGAGCGAAGTGTTTCCCATAAAGAACATGGCAAAGAAACTGGTGAGCGTCATCACACCCAGTCCTCCTATCTGGATAAGCAAAATAATGATTATCTGCCCGTGCATGGTAAAGGTCGACGGAACATCCACCGACACCAGTCCGGTCACACAGGTAGCGCTGGTAGCCGTAAACAGGGCATCGATAAAAGATATGCCATGGTAGGTAGAACGCGGCAACATGAGCATCACGGAACCGATCAGGATGAAGACCAGGAAGCTCGAAGCCAGGATCAGGGAGGGGTTGGTCCGTTTTCCCAGCAGGCGCACCAGACTGGCCGACAAGTTGGTCAGCGAGAGTAAGAACAGAATGGTAATCCGATAATACTCATGATGAAAGAAATACCATATCCAATATACCTCCGTATCCGTTTCGGGCTGTTTGAAGACTACAGGCAGCAACGTAAGGTAAAGCAGGACATCCAGCAGCCATGTCCAGACGGTCAGTCTCGACTTGTCGTCATCATCCTTCCGGGTTGCAATCTGCACCGTAGTGAACACCAGGAACACAATCCAGGTCAGCTTATAGATAACACGGATAACCTGCGATTCGTATGCCGAAATTACAAACCCGTGTTCATAAATAAAGGTCAGGATAAACAGCAGGGCAAAACAGTAAGCCCCCGCATTGAACCAGCGCAACACCTGGTTCAACCTGAGCCGGAAAAGATTCTTACGAGCAAGTAACGGATTGTCCCATTTATCCATAATAGAAAAACTTATTGGTCACCTCTGCAAAAATAGACAAAATCATTTGATTCCGACAATATTATGCAACACGTTTTATTCCGGAAGCTTTATCTGTATTGACAAATAATTCAAGAAACAAGGATCATGTTATCATATTTTCATATATATTTGCAAAAAGATTTATTTTTGATACATTATAAAGCCTTTTTAAAGACAATTTTTAAACCGGAATACACTTGATGTAACCCGGTAAACGACAGCTGAACTGTAACCCATGGAACTATTTGAACAGATTACCGCCTCTATCAGCTCCTTCCTGTGGAGCTGGCCCATGATTATCCTGCTTTTGGGAACCCACCTGTATCTCACCGTCCGCCTGCGCTTTCCGCAACGGAAAATCTTTACTGCCATCCGGCTTTCCTTCAAGAAAGACGACGGATCGGAAGGCGACGTAAGCCAGTTCGGTGCACTGGCCACTTCCCTGGCAGCCACCATCGGTACGGGAAACATCATCGGTGTAGCTACAGCTGTGGCTTTCGGCGGCCCCGGCGCCGTACTCTGGTGCTGGCTTACCGGCGTATTCGGTATCGCTACCAAATATACCGAAGGATTGCTGGCCATCAAATACCGCGTAAAAGGCCGGAACGGAGAAATGATAGGCGGCCCCATGTATGCTCTGGAACGCGGACTGAAACAGAAATGGCTGGGGATATTGTTCTGCATATTTACGGCCCTTGCCGCATTCGGTATCGGAAGCATGGTTCAGGCCAACGCCATATCCCTGCTGATGAAGACTACCTACGGCATCAATGAACACGTTATGGGCATTATCGTAACCTTGGGCGTGGCACTCGTCGTCTTTTTCGGAGTTAAAGGCATTGCCCGTGTATGCATGGCATTGGTACCAGTCATGGCCATCCTCTATATATTGGGCTGCATAGCCATCCTCTGCATCAACCACGCCTACCTGGGAGAGGCCATCAGGCTTATCGTCACTTCAGCCTTTACTCCGCAGGCTGCAGGAGGAGGTTTTCTAGGCACCACAGTCATGATGGCCGCCCGATACGGAATAGCACGCGGACTGTTTTCCAACGAGGCCGGACTGGGTTCGGCACCCATTGTGGCGGCTGCCGCACAGACACGTAACCCGGTACGTCAGGCACTGGTCTCATCGACCGGAACATTCTGGGATACGGTAGTCATCTGCGCCATGACCGGTCTGGTACTGGTAACCAGCGTACTGGCTTACCCCGACATCGACTATACCCAGGAAGGGGAACTGACCAAAGCCGCTTTCAGCAAGATCCCCTATGTAGGTACCAGCATCCTCAGCATAGGTATCTTCACCTTCGCCTTTTCTACCATCATCGGATGGGGATACTACTCGGGAAAAGCCATCGAATACCTCGGAAAAGACAAGCTCCGGAAAGCGTACCGCATTCTCTGGATAATATCCATCTATATAGGCTCTACCATGAACCTGAAAGCTGTATGGAACATAGCCGACAGCTTCAACGCACTCATGGCCATCCCCAACTTGATCTCGCTGATCCTCCTCTCGGGAATAGCCGCCAGGGAAACCAAGAAATACCTTTGGGACAACCGTCTGGAAGATACGGCCGACCCGGAAGATTTATAGTTACAGAAAAGCTATCTGCATAAAGCATTTCCACTCTCCGGCAGAAAGGGAAGAAGGAGAAATGAGACTTTTTTTCATTTCTCCTTGATTTTTTCTGCCCGGATACTTGCAAATTCAAAAAAAAGCCGTACCTTTGCACCCGTGTTCGAGAGACACCTCGACACAAAGCCAGGATGGCCCGTTCGTCTATCGGTTAGGACGCAAGATTTTCATTCTTGAAAGGGGGGTTCGATTCCCCCACGGGCTACTCAAAGCAGTATCAGGTGAATCCGGTACTGCTTTTTCTTTTTCCCTCCGCTTCTTTTCAGGATTTATCGTATCTTTGCCGGACATTCTTTATATCCAAATCCGAAATTCGACCATGAATACTAAAATAATGACAAACCTGTACCTGCGGTACACCGGAACGGAACCGGAAAGCATGGAAGCCCTGCCCGGAGCCGGATCGAACCGCCGGTATTACCGCCTGAAAGGGACAACCAATCTCATCGGGGTATGCGGAACCTCCGCCGAAGAGAACAAAGCCTTTATCTACATGTCAAGACACTTCCACGAAAAAGGGTTGCCTGTACCCCAGGTATATGAGGTATCGGAAGACTATACCTGTTACCTGCAGGAAGACCTGGGAGATGAACTGCTCTTCCAACTCATCGCACAGGGACGTGAAAGCGGACTGTTCGACGACGCAGAAAGACAACTGCTGGAACAGACCATCCGACTTCTCCCCGTCCTCCAGTTCAAAGGTGCCGAAGACATGGACTTCAGCGTATGTTACCCACAACCTGAATTCAACCGGCGCAGCATTCTGTGGGACCTGAACTACTTCAAGTATTGCTTCCTGAAGACAACCGGAACCGAATTCCAGGAAAACAGACTGGAAGACGACTTCGACAGAATGGCCGATATCCTGCTCCAGGCGGAACCTTCGGCCTTCATGTACCGCGATTTCCAGAGCCGCAATGTCATGATCCATGACGGGAAACCGTATTTCATCGATTTCCAGGGCGGACGGAAAGGCCCTGTATACTACGACGTAGCCTCTTTCCTGTGGCAGGCCAAGGCCAACTTTCCCGACAGTCTGCGCATGGAACTCATCGGCCGTTACCTGGAAGCCCTGCAGCCTTTCTACCGGATCACGGAAGAAGATTTCCTGAAGACCTTGCGCCACTTCGTGCTCTTCCGCACCCTGCAGGTACTGGGCGCATACGGCTTCCGCGGCTATTTCGAAAAGAAACCCCATTTCCTGCAAAGCATCCCCTTCGCCATCGGGAACCTGAAGGTGCTGCTGGAACAGGGATATCCGGAATATCCCTATCTGTGCGAAGTATTGCAGTGCATGACCGACCAGCCACAGTTTGTCTATGAACGCAACAAACGCAAACTCACCGTAAGTGTCATGAGTTTCTCTTACCGGAAAGGAATCCCGGAAGACCCGTCGGGGAACGGCGGAGGATATGTGTTCGACTGCCGGGCCGTGCATAACCCCGGGAAATACGAACAGTACAAACAGCTTACCGGCCGCGACAAGCCGGTCATCGACTTCCTGGAGAACGACGGAGAGATCCTGACCTTCCTAGAACACGTCGACGCACTGGTAGACGCCCACGTGAACCGTTTCCTGGAACGGGGATTCACCCACCTGTCCGTCTGCTTCGGATGCACCGGCGGACAGCACCGTTCGGTCTACTCGGCCGAACATGTGGCCCACCACCTGCACGAGAAATTCGGCATACGGGTGGAACTGATACACAGAGAACAGCAGATTACAGAAATTTTTGAAGCAAGATAAGCCTATGAAAGCCATGATATTCGCCGCGGGACTGGGCACCCGCCTGAAACCGCTTACCGACCACATGCCCAAAGCCCTGGTACCGGTAGCCGGAAAGCCCATGCTGGAACACGTCATCCTGAAACTGAAAGCCGCCGGTTTTACAGAACTTGTCATCAACATCCACCACTTTGGAGAACAGATTATCGGATTCCTGGAAGCCAACCGTAATTTCGGCCTCACCATCCACATCAGCGACGAACGCGACATGCTGCTCGACACGGGAGGAGGGATCAAGAAAGCCCGGAACTTTTTCAGCGGAGACGAACCCTTTCTGGTACATAACGTAGACATACTCTCGGATACCGACCTGAAAGCACTGTATGAATACCACCTGCACAGCGGCAACGACGCCACCCTGCTGGCAAGCCCCCGGAAAACCATACGCTACCTCCTGTTCGACGACGAAAACCTCCTCCGCGGATGGATCAACAAAGATACCCTGCAGACCAAACCCGAAGGTTTCATCTACCGGGCCGGGCAATACCGGGAATACGCCTTCAGCGGCATCCACGTAATCTCCCCTTCCCTTTTCCGCTACATGGACCGGTGGCAGGGAAAATTCTCCATCATGGACTTCTACCTGCAGACGTGCCGTGAAGCCCGTTTGGGCGGATATCTCACCGAACAGCTCCGCCTCATCGACATAGGGAAACCCGAAACGCTGGCCAAGGCAGAAGAATTCATCAAGACGATTCTGTAAATCACCAGATTCTTCTGCGAAAAAGAACTTGAAATTCAAAAGAAAAGCCCTTGACGTTCCTTCCCGGACATCAAGGGCTTTTCTGAAAATATCTTGGAATTTCCCGATCAGAACAATTTCAGCCTGTTTTCCTGCGCTTCCTTGAGGGAAACGGTCTTTACCTGCCTGTCTCTGTTTTTTTCACGCAGCTCACGGTATTCCTTGTCCAGTTCACCGGCCAACACACGGCGCGATTCCGGATTCATCAGCCGGGCCGCTACAGGGGCATTCAACGAAGCATCCTTCATATAGACTACCGGAGCATGGTAGACCGGAGCAATCTTCAAGGCAGTATGCAGCTTCGATGTAGTGGCACCGCCTATCATGACCGGAATATCGAGTCCGGCACGTTCCATCTCGGAAACCACATGGACCATCTCCTCCAGCGAAGGAGTGATCAGACCGCTCAGCCCTACGATATCCACCTTTTCACGGATGGCAGTCTCCACAATCTTCTCGGCAGGCACCATCACACCCAAATCAATAATCTCATAATTGTTGCAGGCCATCACTACCGATACGATGTTTTTACCGATGTCATGCACATCACCTTTGACCGTGGCCACCAGGACCTTCCCGGCCGATGTAGCCCCTTCCTTCTTTTCCGCCTCGATATAAGGCTGGAGAATGGCCACCGCCTTCTTCATGGTACGTGCAGTCTTCACCACCTGCGGCAGGAACATCTTGCCCGAACCGAACAAGTCGCCCACATGGTTCATGCCCGCCATGAGCGGACCTTCGATGATACTCACCGCATTGGGATATTTCACCAACGCCTCATGCAGGTCATCATCCAGATAATCGCCCAGACCTTTGACCAGCGCATATTGCAGACGTTCTTCTACGGTAGTCCCCTCACGCCAGGTCAGATGTGAGGCCGCCGTATCCTGTCCGGAATTCCCTTCCTTCTCCGCCTTCAGTTTCTCGGCAATCTCTATCAGACGCTCGGCTGCATCCGGACGGCGGTTCAGCACCACATCCTCAATCCGCTCCAGCACGTCGGCCGGAATATCGGTATAGAGCACCGATGTACCCGGATTGACAATTCCCATATCCATCCCTTCACGGATGGCATAGTAGAGAAACACCGCATGCATCGCCTCGCGGATATAATTGTTGCCACGGAAGGAGAAAGACAGGTTACTTACCCCTCCGCTCACGTGTGCTCCCGGCAGATTCTTCCGGATCCATCCGGCAGCCTTGATGAAATCGACCGCATAATTGTTATGCTCCTCGATACCCGTGGCGACAGCCAGCACATTCGGGTCGAAAATGATATCCTGCGGACGGAAACCCACCTTTTCCGTGAGAATCCGATAGGCACGGCTGCACACCTCTATCTTCCGCTCGTATGTATCTGCCTGACCTTTCTCATCGAAAGCCATGACAATGACCGCAGCACCATACTGCCTTACGGCACGGGCATGCGCCACAAAGACCTCTTCCCCCTCTTTCAGGGAAATGGAATTGACGATACACTTGCCCTGCACACACTTCAGTCCGGCTTCAATCACCTCCCACTTCGAGGAATCGATCATAACCGGTACCCGGGCGATGTCGGGTTCGGAAGCCACCAGGTTCAGGAACGTCGTCATCTCCTGTGCTGCATCCAGCAGACCGTCGTCCATATTTACGTCGATAATCTGCGCCCCGTCTTCCACCTGTTTGCGGGCGATGGAAAGCGCCTCATCGTATTTCTTCTCGTTGATAAGCCGCAGGAACTTGCGCGATCCCGCCACGTTACAGCGTTCACCCACGTTCACGAAATTGATTTCGGGAGTCACTTCCAGCAGTTCCAGACCCGACAGCCACATATACTCAGGCCGGGGAGCCGGAACATGCGGCTTCTTACCCGCAATAAGATCCTGATAACGGGCTATATACTCTTCCGTAGTACCACAGCAACCGCCTATGATGTTGACCAGCCCCTCATCGACATACTCCTTCACCTCCATGGCCATCTGTTCCGGTGTCTGGTCATACTGGCCCAGGCTATTGGGCAACCCGGCATTCGGATAGGCGCTGATATAATAAGGAGCGCGGCGTGCCAGCTGTTCCAGGAAAGGTTTCAACTGTTTTGCTCCGAATGAGCAGTTCAGACCGACAGAAAAAATATCGGCATGCTGTACGGAAGCCAGAAAGGCATCCAGCGTCTGTCCCGACAAGGTACGTCCCGCCACATCCGATACTGTGACCGAAAGCATCAGCGGTACCTTGCGTCCTGTCTTTTCCATCGACTGCTCTGCGGCCAGAATAGCCGCTTTTGCATTCAGAGTATCGAAGATAGTCTCTATCAGAATCGTGTCTACGCCCCCTTCCAGCAGAGCCTCCATCTGTTCTTTGTAAGCTGCCAGCAGACCATCGAAAGTCAAGGCACGGAAAGCCGGATTGTTCACGTCGGGACTCATAGAGCACGTCTTGTTGGTAGGACCTACCGATCCCGCCACAAACCGGGGCTTTTCGGGATTCCCTGACGTATATTCATCGGCCACCTTACGGGCCAGGCGTGCTGCCGCCAGATTGATTTCACGGCAATAAGGCTGCATGTGATAATCAGCCATCGAAACGGTGGTCGAATTGAACGTATTGGTCTCGATGATATCGGCACCGGCTTCCAGATACTTCCGGTGAATCTCTTCAATCACGTCGGGCCGTGTAAGGCACAACAAATCATTATTGCCTTTCTGCTGTCCCGGAACATCCTTGAAACGCTCTCCACGGAAATCGGCTTCCGAAAGGTGATACTGCTGGATCATTGTGCCCATGGCACCGTCAAGCACCAGGATTCTCTCCTGTATCAGCTGCTGTATTGATTTTGACTGCATAATTCGGGGTATAACTAAATGACCAAGAATCCCGCTACACAAAGCAGGAATGAATAAAAAATAGAAGGAACCGGAATCAATGCTTGAACATCCGGTCCATCATGCGTTTGTCGTCTTTCTCCTTCAAAGCTTCACGCTTGTCGTACTGCTTCTTACCTTTCGCCAGGGCTATCACCACTTTGGCCAGCCCCTTCTCATTGATAAACAAACGGGTGGGAACAATGGTGAATCCCGTTTCACGGATTCCCCGCTCCAGTTTGCGCAACTCCTTTTTGGTAAGCAGCAGCTTCCGGTCGCGGCGTGCCAGGTGGTTGTTATACGAACCGTAGAAATACTCGGCTATATGCATGTTCTTCACCCACAGCTCCCCTTTCGAAAAGTAGCAGAAAGTATCGACCAGACTGGCCTTACCCTGGCGTATGGACTTGATTTCCGTACCGGTAAGGACAATACCCGCCGTATAAGTATCGATAAACTCGTAATCGAACGACGCACGTTTGTTCTTTATGTTTATATTGCTTGCATTCGGTTTCATCAGCTCAATATTACAGAAAACTTGTTAAAAATAAACTCTATCACGAACGGACACAGCAGTACAGCCACCGTTGCGGCAACCGTAAAGCCTCCCACTCTGTCATCGGATATCTTCAGCCAGCGTCTCGACCCTTCAAACACAATCACCACGGTATATATCTGCAGGATAAAGCCGATCAGGTCAATCGCCACAAAGGCCGAAACGATATCGACCGCCAACTTGACAACCATCGAATATCCTACCAATACCATCAGAGCGTCGTACGGAAGCCGGGTACCTGCCAGCAGCCTGCTACACTTGTAAAGCAGATAAGTGGAAAGGAAAAAGCCCCCGAACAAAGCCACTGCCAGCGCACAGCACCGGGTCAAGGCTATCTGGAACACATCGGGCGAAATATCTTCCCCGATAAAGGCCCCTACAAACTCGGCGAGGCCACACAGGCCGATAAGCGGATAAACAAAATCGGGCATGATTTCACGCCCGGCACCTCTATCACTGATTTCAGCCCACGCCTTACCGGGAGACGACAACAGAGCCCATACCTGTTGAAATAAATCCTTGTAATTCAATTTTTACCTTATTTGTTTACACTATCTTTTCACGAACCGCAAATGTACAAAAGAAAAGCCGAATAAGTGGAAAAATAACACAAAAAAAGCCGCCCGGCCATAAAATTAGGCCAGTCGGCTTTCCGATTATTGCATGAATGTCAGATTTTCCGATTACTGCTGGTCGGTCGTTTCATCCTTTTTCGGATAAAGGACAGAAACGCTACTCTTTATACCTTTATCAGCGCCAGTAACAGCTCCCGCCTGAGACATCTGATAGCTGACTTCAATCTTTTCCGGATAGTCACCACCATTCAACACCTGGTAATCATATACGGCCCGACGGATATCACAGCTCATATAGTCACTATAATATGTAGTATATTCTTTCAGTTTATCTTCATCGTCGGCCGTCACATCATCGATTGTATACCTCAACTTCAGTCTCAACACATTCTGGTTGTCGGACGAGCCTTCCTCATCCATATACAGTTCAAAATGATGGTTGGCAGCTTCCGTTTCAAACGTATCGTTCGTCGTGCTCTTATGCACACGGGTAGAAATCGGGAGAATCAGGTAATCGGTACCCCAAAGTCCCAGACCTTCTATATTATAAATTGAAAGAGCCTTGTTATCTTCCGTTTCGGCTTCCGACACATATTCCAGAGCCCGGACATAATACGGACTGGCCAGCAACGTGATATCCAGTGAAGTCGACTCCATGGTCAGGTTGTTCGCATTATAAGAGAACTGGAGCAGAACCAGATCGGATGCATAGGAAGGAGTAGTGGTTGAAGTGGAAGACGTAGCGGTTGGTACGTACTTGAATCCGGACGCATCCACATAATAGGAATACCCCATCAATGAAACCGGCTTGAAAAAGCCATAAGTTGATCTGGTACCGTCATCGTTCGATTCCAGACAAGAGCTTAAACTGAACACAGCCAACAAAGCAGCCAGACAAACTTTAAAGAAAGATGTTTTCATAATACAATTATAATATAAATTATTCATTTTTATGTTTCCTCGGTGTTTAAATGCAAAGAATGTGAAAACACTGCACCACAAGATTCATTTTAACATTTATTCAGATATTTCGGCAAACTGATCCAGATGTTCGTCTACATACCCGGCAATCTGTGCTGTCACCTCCTCTTCCATATCCATATAGGCTTCCTCCAAGTCATCAAAGGCTTCATACTGCTCGTACATGGCCATGAATTCATCGTCGGTACACTCCTTTTCAAGATCGGCACGATGTGCATCATATATCTTCTTAGCCTCATAAATCAGTTTCGAGAATTCCTTGGCCCCGAACAGGCGCATGGCCTTGGCGAAAGGATTGTCGAAAATATACGGTCCGTATCCGTTCTGGATCAGCTGTACGAATCCCCCATCGAACACTTCCTCACGGAAAAAATGATATCCCAGCAGCGTATGCTGGTAACCGTTGAGCAACGGCATGGTTGCGGCATTGACTACACCCCCCGTCACTTCCAGGTACTTATCGATAAATACCTGCAGGAAACCGTCCATCCCGGCTTCGGCACCCTTTCTCAAATCTTCATCCTTTACGATGATTTTCGTTTCACTCATGCTACCTGTTTCTGGTTAATAAAATATAGGTATATACCCCTAATTCTTGAAAAGCGATGCAAAGATAATGTTTATTTTATAATGTGAAAAAACATTTTGTCATACCGACTTTACAATTAGAGAAATTTCCATAAAAATATATTTAAAAAGGCGCAAAAAGTTAGTTTTTAGGGATTGCAGAACTAAATAAAAAGGCTAACTTTGCGGTCGGAATTAAGGAAGAAATTCCATAATTGTCCAATTGAGATATACTTATTTTTTATTACTCAATAAAACGTAAAGAATATGATTTATTCACATGAAGTTGAACACATGTGTTGTGTTGCTAAAGGACCTAACCACGGTCCGGCCCCAATTCCTGAAGAAGGAAAATGGATTCAAGCAAAAGAAATCAAAGACATTTCAGGCTTAACTCATGGTGTGGGATGGTGTGCTCCACAGCAAGGTGCCTGCAAATTGACTTTGAACGTCAAGGAAGGTGTTATTGAAGAATGTCTGGTAGAAACAATCGGTTGCTCAGGTATGACTCACTCAGCCGCTATGGCTTCTGAAATCCTGCCGGGAAAGACTATTCTGGAAGCACTGAATACAGACTTGGTTTGCGATGCCATCAACACCGCAATGCGTGAACTGTTCCTGCAGATTGTATATGGCCGTACTCAGTCAGCTTTCTCAGAAGGTGGTCTGATGATCGGTGCAGGTCTGGAAGACCTTGGTAAAGGACTCCGTAGCCAGACAGGTACATTGTACGGTACAAAAGCAAAAGGTACCCGTTATCTGGAACTGACTGAAGGTTACATCACTCGTATGGCCTTGGATAAAGACAACCAGGTAATCGGTTACGAATTTGTTCACATGGGTAAGTTCATGGAACAGATCAAGAAGGGTGTAGATGCAAACGAAGCATTGAAAGCTGTTACCGGTACCTACGGACGCTTCAAACCCGAACAAGGCGCAGTTAAATATAT
>ULQU01017341.1_pt1 | contig 45145 bp, 31 predicted proteins | sample 1954841 | NCBI WGS metagenome assembly ULQU01 (sample SAMEA4835664, study PRJEB28245) | human gut metagenome | biome: gut microbiome; material: fecal sample | place: Denmark | collected 2008
CGATAAAATTGTCGTGGCGGAATATAGAATGGTTACGTTATATGTAGTATTTGATAGATCTTTCATCTGGTTATTATTTTCATTTATGTATTTGTTTCGAAGATGTCTGTTTCTATATATGGGATATAATATATGTTTTATAACTGAATTTTCCATATATAGTGGATATTTTTCCATATTGATGATATTGAAAACAGATAATTTTATGCTAAAGATACTAATAGAAATTAGAAATTATTCTGTCTATATGATTTGTTGGAAAGTTGGAAAAACAGACGTTTGTGTGGATGAGATATACAGATAATTCCTGTTAGGTCGTCAATGTATCTATTTTTTTAGAATAATTGCTGTATTATTTGACTTATTGAGATATGAAAAAAATTTTGATAATCTTAATGTTATTTGCCACTTTTATTGTGGGTAAGTCACAATCTTTTCCTGATTTCGAATGGGGGGAAGGTATTCCATCTCCTGATTTATCTTGGACTGGTGAAGTTGGTTCTCAGTTATTCCCGGAGGGCGATAGATTTTCTGCTTTTGATTATGGATTGAAGAATGATACTATGCAATTAAGTACCTCTGCCATTCAACGTGCCATTGACGCTTGTAATAAGGCTGGTGGTGGTATTGTTGAAATTCCTGCAGGAAAGTATAGGATTGGTGCTATTTATTTGAAAAGTAATGTAAATCTGCATCTTCATGAAGGAGCAGTTTTAATTGCCAGTGAAAATATAGCGGATTATCCTGAAATTCGTACGCGTATAGCGGGTATTGAAATGGTATGGCCCAGTGCTGTTGTTAATATATTAGATGCCGAAAATGTAGCTCTTACCGGAAAAGGCATAATTGACGGTCGTGGAAAGGTGTGGTGGAACAAGTATTGGAACATGCGTAAAGATTATGAAAAGAAAAAACTTCGTTGGATTGTAGATTACGATTGTAAGCGGGTACGAGGAATTCTGGTTTCGAACAGTAAGCAGGTTACTTTGAGGAATTTTATATTAATGCGTACTGGTTTTTGGGGATGTCAGATATTGTATTCTGACAAATGTACGATCGATGGCATTACTATTAATAATAATATAGAAGGCCATGGACCTAGTACGGATGGAATAGATATTGATTCTTCCACCAATATTCTTGTTGAAAATTGTGAAATAGATTGTAATGATGACAATATATGTATTAAAGCTGGTCGCGATGCTGATGGTTTGAGGGTAAATCGTCCAACTATGAATGTTATTGTACGTAATTGTGTTACACATAAAGGGGCTGGTTTAATCACTTGTGGTAGTGAAACTTCAGGTGGTATTCGGAATGTATTGGGATATGATTTAAAGGCCTCAGGTACTTCATCTGTATGTCGCTTGAAATCGGCTATGAATCGTGGAGGTATTGTTGAAAACATTTATATGACTCGTATTAAGGCCGATTCTACCCGTGGAATTCTGGTAGCTGACCTTAATTGGAATCCGAGTTATAGCTATTCTAAATTACCTGAAGAATACGAGGAAAAAGAAATACCTGAACATTGGAAAGTGATGCTTACTCCTGTAACTCCCGAAGAGAAGGGATATCCTCATTTCCGTAATGTATATCTGTCGGATATTGAAGGTACTGATGTCGGGACTTTTATATCGGCTTCTGGTTGGAATGATGCTCTACGGCTTGAGAATTTTTATTTGACCGGTATAAAGGCAGAAGTAAAGAAAGCCGGAAAAATCGCTTATACTTCTGGTTTTAATATTGGTAATGTCCGTTTGAAAGTAGCTGATGGCGGGAAAATTGAATTTAGAGACAATGAGGATATAAGTATTGATATAAAGTATATTCCTGAACAATGATATACATTCTATAATAAATTATTATGTTTTAAACTTTAATCTATGGAAAACAACAAAGTTGTGATTTCGAATCAATTAAGTTTGACCGGTCATTTATTGAGGATTTCCTTTATCCTGTTATTTTGGATGACGGCAGTTTTTGCTTATGGTCAGGTAAAAAATGTAAAAGGACAGGTCTTTGACACCAAAGGTGAATCTGTGATTGGTGCAAGTGTCCTTGTAAAAGGAACTACAAATGGTACTATTACAGACATGGACGGTAATTTTATTTTGTCCAATGTTTCGGACGATGCTATATTACAAGTCAGTTTTGTAGGTTATGTAACCCAAGATGTACCAGTTGCCGGTAAAAGTGAAATAAAGGTTACTTTGTCTGAGGATACCGAGACTTTGGATGAGGTTGTTGTAATCGGTTATGGTTCAGTGAAGAAGAGTACACTTACCGGTGCTGTTTCTAAAATGAATTCCAATAGCATCAAGGATCGTCCGATGGCACGTGCCGAGAGTGCGTTGCAAGGACAATTAGCCGGTGTTACAGTACGTACGACGACAGGTGAACCGGGTGCTGACCTCCAGATCCGTGTCCGTGGTGCAGCTTCTGTAAATGCAAATTCTGATCCGTTGTATGTTGTAGACGGTGTTCCCATGACTACTTTAAGTGGATTGAATCCAAGTGATATAGCTTCCATTGAAGTGTTGAAAGATGCTGCATCTTCTGCTATCTATGGTTCCCGCGGTTCGAATGGCGTAGTTATTGTAAGTACTAAGAAAGGTAAGGATGGTAAGGCAAAGGTTTCATTTAATGCCAGTTTCGGATTTCAGACACTGGAGAAGAAGCTTGATGTGTTGAGCGCCACGGAATGGATGGAATTCAGGACCCGTTGGAATGATGCCAACTATTTGGCTTTAGCAAAGGATAAGGGAATTACTGGTGCAAGCATTAAGGATGACAGTGCAACCCGTTTGGCTAATTTGGGTATTGAAGCTGGTTCAGCCAAGGCTTTTGAAGTAGTTAATGACGATCGCTGGTTCAACTATTTAAGTCAGGATATGCGTGATTCACATACTTATACATATAATCCGGAAGAACTTTCCTTGTTGGACTGGCAGGATGAATTTTTCCGTAATGGTATTGTACAGGATTATAGCCTGAATGTTTCCGGTGGGACAGATAATACATCTTATTTGTTTTCCGGAGGATACATGAATCAGGAAGGTATTGTAACTGGTACTGATTATGAACGTTTTTCTTTCCGTGCAAATGTTGAATCAAAGATTAACAATTATGTCAGTATGGGTATAAATCTGGCTCCGACTTATATTGTAACAAATGGATCGGGAAGAGCAAATGGTAAGGATGCACAGGTACATAAAGCTCTTGCCGCTACTCCTGTTTCTGAACCGGGAGTAGGTTATATGGTTAATGTAGAGCCTAACAATCTGTATGATTGGGCCGGAAGTACTTCAAGTCCAAGTTATGTAATGAATACTAATATCAATCAGAAGAGAATGTTACGTATGACAGGAAATGCGTTTGTACGTATTACTCCTATTAAGGATTTGAGAATTGAATTATCGGCTGCGGCCAATTATTATGATCTGGACGGAAATACTTATGATTTTACAAGTACCACTTCCAAATGGGATCAAGGTGAAGGTCAGAATTCATCTGGAGGTCATACAACAGCCCGTCAATGGACAACATTATTACAGGCTGTAGCTAATTATGATCATAATTTCGGTGACCATGGATTGAGCCTGATGGCTGGTTTTTCTTCTGAAAGATCAAATTTGGGATTTGAAACGGAACAGACTTTCAAGTATCCATTCCCCAACGATGCTATAACCGGATCTTTTGACGGGAGCAAGGTTTCTGCAAATAAAAATACCGTGTCGGAACTTACACCGAACAAGTTATTGTCTGCTTTCGGACGTGTACAATATAATTACGCTGAAAAATATATGATTTCTGCAAGTTTGCGTTATGATGGTGGTTCTGTTTTTGGCTCTAACAATAAGTGGGGTATGTTTCCTGCGGTATCTGGTGGATGGTTAGTTTCGAATGAAAAGTTTTTCAGCGACTGGGCACCTGAATGGTGGAATACATTGAAGTTGAGGGCCAGTTACGGTGTAACCGGTAATAATTCGATTAGTAGTACTGCTGCATATGCTACATTGACAAATGCTGTCTATGCCGGTAATTCCGGATATTATACTGCTACGTTAGGTAATAAGGATCTGGGTTGGGAAAAGACTCATAGTACAGATGTTGCTATTGATTTGGGATTTATGAAAAACCGGATCCAGTTATCTTTGGACTGGTATACCAAAAATACTACCGATTTGTTGTACCAGGTTCCGGTAGAAGGTGCATCGGGCTTTACTACTATTTGGGATAATTTAGGTGATATTCATAACGAGGGTTTTGAGATAGAATTAAATACACATAATCTGACTGGTGAATTTACGTGGGATACATCATTCAATATGTCGTACAATAAGAATGAAGTGAAATCCATCGGTAAAGATGATACGCCTATTTATTCCGGATTCGACAAGAATAACCCTTCAAATATTTTATGTGTAGGTAAGCCAATCAATACATTCTATATGTATGATGCCATTGGTGTATGGCAGAGTCAGGCGGAAATCGATGCATATAGTGCTGCTCACGGTAACCAGCCTGTGACGTTTGAAGGTAAACAGATTGTTCCTGGCGATATCCGTTATCGTGATGTGAATAATGACGGTAAGTTTGATAAGGATAATGATAGGGATTATTTAGGAAGTCCTACTCCTAAATTTATATTCGGTATGACCAATACTTTTACTTATAAGAACTTTGATTTGTCGGTTTTGTTGACGGCGCAGACTGGTGGAAGTATATTTGGTGTTCTGGGACGTGCTATTGACCGTCCGGGTATGGGTGCCAAAAGTAATGTAATGGGATGTTGGAGAGATGCCTGGTGGTCGGAAGATGAACCAGGAAACGGCAAAGTTCCTTATATCTTGAGTACGACAACCGGTACTACACTTGATTCCCGTTGGTTGTATTCTTCTAATTATTTACGTATAAAGAATTTAACTTTAGGGTATAAACTTCCGATTAATCCTAAATTCATTTCTTATGCACGTATTTATGTATCTATCGAAAATTTGGCCAAATGGGATAGTTATTATGGAGGATTTTCTCCTGAATCGGCCAATGCAGGTGTGAGTGACGCCCCTGGTGGAGCTAGTGCATTGGGCTTGGATTACGGAGGTTATCCATTGGCCCGTACATTCACTTTTGGTATTAATGTCAACTTCTAACTTTTAAAATGAAAATTATGTTTAGATTAAGAAATATTTTGTGGCTTGGCTTCTTATCATTGGCTTTGTTTTCATGTGAAGATTATCTTGATACTCCACCTGTAGATACTTTAGGAACAGAAAATTTCTATAAGACGGCGGCTCAGTCAGAACAGGCTATTGTCGGTATTTATGCTGATTTGAGGGATGTCCATAATGAAACTTATTTATATATGTCGGAATGTCGTTCGGATAATGCCTGGACAAATCCACGTCCGGACGGACTACGTGATTATGCCGAAATAGGCGCATTTAGGGCGAATGATGAATTGGCGACTTTTAATGACGCATGGAATACCTGGTATAAGCTGATTTATGATGCGAATGTTGCTTTAAGTAAAATTCCAGGATGTACCTTCAATGATGAGAAGGTTAAGCAACAGTTTATTAATGAGGCTCATTTCTTGAGAGGATGGGCATATTTTGAACTGGCACGTTTATTTGGTAATATTCCAATGGTAGTCCAACCTGTTTCCCCCGCTGAAATCAAGACGATAGGCCAGTCGTCAGCCCGCGAGATTATCGATCAGGTCGTGATTCCAGATTTGAAGGAAGCCTTGAATTTACCTTATACTGAAAAGATGCTCGATTCAAACGGTAATTCTATTTCTACTCAGGGCCGCGCTGACAAGATGGCTGCAACGGCGATGCTTGCACGGGTATACATGACATTGACTGGATTTCCTTATAATGATAATTCGGCGAAGGCTGAGGCTAAAAAATATTTGCAGGAGGTATTGGATTATTCAAAAAGTAACGGTGATAAATTCTGGGCTCCGACATTAGATGAATGGAGAAAACAATGGATTCCAAGTACTGACTATTATAATAAATATTCGATTTTTGCCATTCAGTATCGTGCAGGAGGTAGTGGTAATCCGGCGTTATTCAATTATACGGCGCAACTCCCTCCTTCTTATACCGACCAGCGTTTTTTCAGTAATCAGATTTATGTGGAAAAGAGTCTGGAATATGAATTTGAACGGACTTTCTCAAACGGACAGAAAGATGGTCGCGGTGAGGGCTTTTCAACTTTGATAGGTTTTGAAAAAGAAGGTAATACCCAGGCATATACGAATGATAAAGATTTTGTAACAGTCGATGGTCAAAATGTAGAAGTATATACCAAAACCATGATTTATAAGTATCTCCCTACCAAACGGAAGATAGCAGCTTTAGGAATGTCCTTGAATCCGGAAGAAAATATGTTGGATTATAATGACTGGCCAGTCAACTATCCGGTATTGCGTCTGGAGGATATGATGTTGCTGTATGCCGAACTTTTGGCTGACGAGGGTAATGTAACTGAAGCCATGTCTTATGTCAATAAAATCCGTGAGCGTGCCGGTTGTGATCCTGAAACAGCTTCCAGTAAGGATGAGGCTTTGAAATACATCAAGCGTGAACGTAGAATCGAATTAATGGGTGAAGGTATACGTTGGTTTGACCAGATACGTTATGGGACGTGGAAACAGGATATTTGTGACATGTTCGACCGTTATCATAATCCGGATGGTATGGATAAGGCCAATGTGAAGGACGGATATTATCTCTATCCTATTCCATTGAACCAGATAAATGTAACTCCCGGATTATATAAGCAGAATGCGGATTATTGATAAAATGATGTCTATGGCGGTTCAGGTTAATTTTAAAGAGGTTTGAAAATTATCTTGAGCAGTTAAAAATTAATATAAAAAGAGTCCTATCAAACTCTATTCGGGTAATGATAGGACTCTTTTCCATTTGGCTTACTTCCCTCCTACTATTTTTTTTATTTCATTGAGTTTGTTCAGTGCTTCAATTGGTGTAAGGGTATTTATGTCCAAATGAAGAATTTCGTCACGTATCTGGCATAGCACAGGATCGTCGAGTTGGAAGAAACTGAGTTGTACTCCATCCGTTTGCGATGTTTTTGATGACGATATTTTGTTACGGGTAGAAGAAGAAATGCCTTCTTGCCTGTTTTCTTTTTCCAGTTGGTGTAGAATTTCATCGGCACGTTTGACTATCGATTTAGGCATTCCGGCCATACGGGCTACATGGATACCGAAAGAATGTTCGCTTCCTCCCCTCTCCAGTTTACGGAGGAAAATAACTTTGTTGTCTATCTCTTTTACAGATACATTGTAATTCTTGATGCGGGGGAAGATTTCTTCCATATCGTTCAGTTCATGATAATGGGTGGCGAACAGTGTTCGGGCTCTTGCACGTTTATGCTCATGTATGTGTTCTACAATGGCCCAGGCAATGGAGATGCCGTCGTATGTAGATGTTCCTCTCCCCAGTTCGTCGAAGAGTACAAGGCTATGCGGAGAGAGGTTATTCAGGATATTGGCAGCTTCATTCATTTCTACCATGAAGGTGGATTCACCTACCGAAATGTTATCACTAGCTCCTACACGGGTAAAGATTTTGTCGACCAGACCGATATGTGCACTTTCTGCCGGGACAAAACAACCTATCTGTGCTAATAAGGTTATGAGCGCTGTTTGACGGAGCAATGCGGATTTACCGGCCATATTGGGACCTGTAATGATAATGATCTGCTGTGTTTCCGTATCCAGATATACATCGTTTGCTATGTATTTTTCTCCTACCGGCAATTGTTTCTCAATTACGGGATGACGTCCTTGCCTGATGTCCAAAATATCGTCATCGGCTACGACCGGACGGATGTACCGGTTTGCTTTTGCTACATTGGCAAAAGAAAGGAGGCAGTCAAGACGGGCTATTTGGGTAGCGTTTATCTGGATGGCAGGGATGAACTCGGACAGCTCTCCTACCAGTTCGTTGTAGAGGCGTGTTTCCAGAATCAGGATTTTGTCTTCCGCTCCCAGAATTTTTTCTTCATACTCTTTCAGTTCTTGGGTGATGTAACGTTCTGCATTGACCAGTGTCTGTTTGCGTATCCAGTTGGACGGTACTTTATCTTTGTGGGCATTTCTAACTTCAATGTAGTATCCAAATACATTGTTATAAGCTATCTTCAAGCTTGGAATGCCGGTCAGTTCACTTTCACGTTGTTGGATTTGCAACAAATAATCTTTGCCCGAATAAGAGATATGACGTAATTCGTCCAGTTCTTCATTGACTCCATCTGCAATCACTCCTCCTTTATTTACCAGTAACGGTGGGTCATTGTTTATTTCTTTGGCAATCTTGTCACGGATAGATACACAAAGGTTGAGTTGTTCTCCGATACGGTGCAAACTTTCATTTTCGGCGTTCAGGCAAGCGTTTTTAATGGGCTCAATGGCCTGTAAGGCTACTTTAAGTTGCACCACTTCTCTCGGCGAGATCCGTCCCACGGCAGCTTTGGATATTATACGTTCCAGGTCACCTATCAGATGTAGTTTTTCCTCAATAAAGTCCTTGAATTCGGGTTCACGGAAAAAATATTCCACAACGTCCAGCCGTTCGTTGATAGGTTTTACGTCCTTCAGAGGAAAAACGATCCAGCGTTTGAGCATACGAGCTCCCATCGGGCTGATGGTGTGGTCAATGACATCGAGCAGACTGGTTCCACCCTCGTTCATGCTGTTGAGCAATTCCAGACTACGTACTGTAAATTTATCCAGCCTTACATAACGGTCTTCTTCAATACGGGCCAATGACGTGATATGACTGATTTGGTAATGTTGTGTCATATCCAGGTATTGTAGAATGGCTCCAGCGGCAATGATACCGTTTTTCAGGTGTTCTACACCGAATCCTTTCAAGTTCTTTGTTTCGAAATGTTTCAGTAGTTTTTCGCGTGCCGAAGCTTCTGTAAATATCCAGTCATCCAGTTCGAATGTGAAGAATTTGTTTCCGAAGTTACCTTCGAACATCGGTTTTTTGCCGCGTTCGAACAATACTTCTTTGGGGGCGAAATTATTCAAAAGTTTATCTATGTAGTCGAAAGGACCTTCGGCCGTGAGAAATTCACCGGTGGATATATCCAGAAATGCTATACCACAAGCATTTTTCCCGAAATGGATGGCAGCCAGGAAATTGTTTTCTTTGTATGACAGTACATTGTCGCTAATGGCTATACCGGGAGTCACCAATTCAGTGATACCGCGCTTTACCAGTTTTTTAGTTGTTTTCGGATCTTCCAGTTGGTCGCAAATGGCTACACGACGTCCTGCACGGATTAATTTAGGTAGGTATGTGTCAAGTGCATGATGAGGGAAACCGGCCATTTCTACGGTCTTGCTTTGTCCGTTGGCGCGTTTGGTCAGTGTAATTCCCAATATTTCGGAAGCTGTTACGGCATCTTCCGAATAGGTTTCATAAAAGTCTCCACAACGGAACAGCATGATTGCATCGGGGTGTTTGGCCTTCAAATCAAAATATTGTTTCATCATGGGGGTCAATACCACATCATTATCTTTAGCCACAATTATGTCCTTTCTTCTTTTTTAGTTTTGAATAAACGGTTTAACAGAGCAAAGATACTTTAAAAAAGTGGGAATGGGAGTATACACAAGCAGAATAAAATGTGTATTTTCGTGAAATTGTTTAATGATAAAATTGTGATATGAAAGAATTGAAAGTCTCGGATCTGAAAGATAACATGTTCAATGCTATCGGTGATGAATGGATGTTGGTTACCGCCGGAACTCCGGAGAAGTTTAATATGATGACTGCCAGTTGGGGAGGTGTCGGTGTCTTGTGGGCAAAACCTGTCGCTTTTATTTTTATCCGTCCGGAGCGTTATACGTATGAGTTCATTGAGAACGGTGACGGTGTTACTCTTTCTTTTTTAGGTGAAGAACATAAAGGGATACATAGTATTTGTGGAGCCCGTTCGGGACGTGACATTGACAAAGTTGAGGCCACAGGCTTGAAACCGTTCGTTACAGCCGGTGGGAATATCGGCTATGAGCAGGCACGTATGGTTCTGGAGTGTAGAAAACTTTATGCTGATATGATTGATCCTGAAAATTTTATAGACAAATCATTGGTTTCACGTTGGTATGGTGGGGAGCATGGCAATTTCCATAAAATGTATGTTCTTGAAATAGAGCATGTATGGGTTAAATGAAAAGATAATACATAAAAAAGCCCTGAAAATATGATTCTCAGGGCTTTTTTATGTTGGACTACCAGGATTCGAACCTGGACAAACAGAACCAAAACCTGTTGTGCTGCCATTACACCATAGTCCAAACATTAATCGTTTTCCTCAGAAAACGCTGCAAAGATAAATGTTTTCGTTGATATATTCCAAATCTTTTTCAGTTTTTTTTCTTTATCACTATCTTTGTGATAGGTATTAAAGATGAGTTTATGAAAAAGTTTTTATTGAGTTTGGTTTTGGGGGCAGGCGCTGTTTCCGGATGGGCTTTTACTCCGCTTTGGATGCGTGACGTCCAGATTTCCCCTAATGGTGAAGAAATTGTGTTTTGTTACAAAGGCGATATCTATAAAGTGAAATCGTCTGGAGGTGAAGCGGTTCGTCTTACTTCCCAGGAATCGTATGAAGCCAATCCGATATGGTCGCCTGATGGTAGCCAGATTGCTTTTGCAAGTGACCGTTACGGTAATTTTGATCTTTTTGTCATGTCGTCTGAGGGAGGAACGGCCAGACGTCTGACAACAAATTCCGTTTCGGAGATACCTTCCACTTTTACTCCCGACGGGAAGTATGTGGTCTTCTCTGCTGCTATCCAGGATCCGGCGTCCAGTGCGTTGTTTCCGAAAACTTCGATGACAGAACTTTATAAGGTTCCGGTAGAAGGTGGAAGGACCGGACAGATTTTGGGGACTCCGGCAGAAATGGTATGTTATAGTCATTCGGGTAATTTTTTCTTATATCAGGATCAGAAAGGAGTAGAAAGCGAATGGCGTAAGCATCATACATCTTCCATTACCCGTGACGTATGGATGTATGATACGGCCAGTGGCAAACATACAAACTTGACGAACCGTCCGGGTGAGGACCGTAATCCTGTTTTGAGTCCGGATGGAAAGAGTGTGTATTTCTTGAGTGAACGTGATAACGGTTCTTTTAATGTATATAGCTTTTCGCTGGATGAGCCAAACCGTGTCAGCCAGATAACCCGATTTAAGACAAATCCTGTACGCTTCCTTTCTATAAGCGGAAACGGTAGGCTTTGTTATACATATGACGGTGAAATATATACCCAGACGGTGGATGGACAACAACAGAAGGTGACGGTTTCGTTAACCCGTGATGATGTAGATTTGCCTAAGTCGTTGAGCTTTACCCGGGGAGCTACTGAGGCTGTCGTTTCTCCCGATGGAAAACAGGTAGCTTTCATTATCCGTGGTGAAGTGTTTGTCACTTCGGTAGAATATGGTACTACCAAACAGATAACCCATACTCCGGCAGCTGAAAAGGGACTTTCATTCGGAGCAGATAACCGTACATTGGTATATGCCAGCGAACGTGACGGAAGATGGGGGTTATATACAGCTAGGATTGTACGTAAGGAGGATCCTAATTTTCCTAATGCTACTTTGATTGAAGAAGAAGCTTTGATTCCTTCCAAAGATGTTGACCGTGCTTTCCCTAAATTTTCTCCCGACGGTAAGGAAGTGGCCTTCATTGAAGGTCGTACTAAACTGATGGTGGTGAATATGGCCAGTAAACAGATTCGTCAGGTGACCGATGGTTCTACCTGGTACAATCTTTCAGGGGGATTTGATTATAACTGGTCTCCTGACAGTAAATGGTTTACATTGGAATTTATCGGTAATAAACATGATCCGTATTCTGATGTAGGACTTGTTCGTGCCGACGGTAAGGAGCCGATTGTCAATCTGACCAATAGCGGTTACACCAGCGGTTCTGCACGTTTTGTTATGGATGGCAATTCCATCTTGTTTACGACCGAGCGTTATGGTATGCGTAATCATGCTTCATGGGGTTCTTTGAATGATGTTATGCTGGTGTTCTTAAATCAGGATGCCTTTGATAGATATCGTTTGAGTGAAGAAGACTATGAGTTGCAGAAGGAACTCGAAAAGGAACAGGAAAAGTCTGCCGGTAAGAATGAGAAGGATTCCAAGAAAAAAGAAGATAAAAAGGCCGGTGAAAATAAAGTAAAGGACATAGTTGTTGAACTGGACGGAATTGAAGACCGGATAGTCCGTGTTACTCCGAATTCTTCTCGGTTAGGTGCTGCTATTCTTTCGGAAGACGGGGAAAAGCTTTATTACATGTCAGCTTTTGAAGGTGGGCTTGATATGTGGAAAATGGATCTCCGTAAGCATGAAACTAAACTGTTGCATAAAATGGACGCCGGCTGGGCCAATCTTGAAATGGATAAGGACGGTAAGAATATCTTTATTTTAGGAAGCAGCAAAATGCAGAAAATGGAGGTAGCTTCTGAAAAACTTGAACCGATTACTTACAAGGCTGAGATGAAACTTGATCTGGCGGCCGAACGTGAATATATGTTTGATAATGTATGCCGGGAAGAAAAGGCCCGTTTCTATAATGTGAATATGCATGGAGTTGATTGGGATTCCATGACTGCCATTTATCGTAAGTTCCTCCCTCATATCAATAATAATTATGATTATGCAGAAATGCTGAGTGAATTGTTGGGTGAATTGAATGTGTCTCATACCGGAGGACGTTTCTATCCGACTTTGGAATCGGACGAGACCGGTAATTTGGGACTTTTATATGACTGGAATTATGACGGTGATGGATTGCGTGTGGCTGAAGTTGTAGAGAAAGGTCCGTTCAACCATAAGAACAGTCGTGTAAAGGAAGGTACAATCATTGAAAAAATAGACGGGACGCCTGTTACAGCCAATATGGATTATGATGTTCTGTTGAATGGAAAAGTCGGGGTCAAGACTCTTGTTTCGCTGTATGATCCTCAAAGTAAGCAACGTTGGGAGGAAGTGGTGAAACCTATTACCCGTGCAGCACTGAATGATTTGCTATATACCCGTTGGGTAAAGCAACGTGCCGCTGATGTCGAGAAATGGTCGGGTGGCCGGTTGGGTTATGTCCATATCGAATCAATGGGTGATGAAAGTTTCCGTACTGTCTATTCTGATATTTTGGGTAAATATAATAACTGTGAAGGTATAGTTATCGATACTCGTTTTAATGGAGGTGGCCGTTTGCATGAGGATATTGAAGTTTTGTTCAGCGGCAAGAAATATTTGACTCAGGTAATCCGTGGCCGTGAAGTCTGTGATATGCCTAGCCGTCGCTGGAACAAGGCTTCTATCATGTTACAGTGTGAGGCTAATTATTCGAATGCGCATGGTACTCCATGGGTCTATAGACATAAGAATATAGGTAAATTGGTTGGTGCTCCTGTGCCTGGTACTATGACTACGGTAAATTGGGTACGTATGCAGGATCCTACATTGGTGTTCGGCATTCCGGTTACCGGATATCGCTTGGCAGACGGAACATATCTGGAAAACAAACAGTTGGATCCCGATATTTATGTATTGAATTCTCCAGAAACGATTGTTAAAGGAGAAGATACACAGCTGAAGGCTGCAGTAGATGAACTGCTGAAAGAATTGGATAATAAATGATAAGGACATGATGTTTTATCCTGAATAAAATAAATCCTGTTTTTTTATATGGAAATATAAAAAGGCAGGATTTATATGTTTTCGGTAGATGGAACTTCTGTCATATAGATTATATTGTCGGATTTTATAAGATGACTGCTTTCAGAAATAGAAAAGGACCGGAGGAAATTATTCCTGCGGTCCTTGTATGAATCAGAAGTTTGAGATTGCTTGTCCTTGACGGACTTTATTGTTTTTCAGTTGTCGTATCTATAGGTTTGGCTTTTTTCCCTTTATCCTTTTCGCTCTTCTTTTTGTCTTTTTTGTTTGTCTTAGACTCCGGAGTTTCTTCTTGTTCATAAGAAACCTTCAGCTTTTCCTGATTGCGGAGGTAAAGGTCATCGATTATACCGTCTGAAAGTCCTATGACCGGAACATATATGTATTCCGAGCCGAGAATACCGGCAATGGTCAGGAAAATGTCGCCGGCAGGTACAATAACGTCGGCACGGTCACTTTTCAAATCGTATTGTTTTATACGTTCTTCTACCGTCAGTGCCTTCAGCTTTTGATGTATTTCATTCAGGCTGTTTACTGTTATACGTAGCTGTTTCTTATCCTTTTTTTCAACCAGTCGGTAAAGTTTGTTTATATTACCTCCCGAACCGATTATATTGGCTTTAGGATAGGATTGGGCCAGTTCGGTCAGATCATTCTTCATACGTTCCCATTCGCTTTCCTTGACTGCGTTATTCAGGATGCGGACTGTCCCTATGTTATATGAACGGCTGCACACCAGTTCTCCTTGTGATAACAGGTTGATTTCCGTGCTTCCACCACCTACATCTACATACATATAATTTCCGGTGCGGTCTTTCATGTATTCAATGTGGTTGTTATATACAATTTTCGCCTCTTCCTGTCCGTCGATAATCTCTATATGGATTCCTGTTTTCTTTTCTATGTTTTTAATGATTTCGGGACCGTTTTTAGCGTCACGCATAGCCGATGTGGCACATGCTCTGTAATCCTCAACATCATATATCTTCATCAGATGGTTGAAAGCCTTCATCAGCCTGATCATATTTTTTTCTCTCTGTTCAGAGATCTTTCCCATAGCGAATACATCAAATCCTAGACGCAGTGGGACACGCAGCATCAGGACTTTGGAAAAACTGGCTTTATCCCCTCCTTCTTCTACTTTTTTAATCAATAACCGTACAGCATTTGAACCAATATCAATGGCTGCATAATTGATTTCACAGATATGTGTATCTATTGTCATTAGTTTAATATTTAATCCTTTTCATTTTCAGATAAATAGTGGTTGTAGAGTGCTTCTTGTGAACGGAAAGGAGTTTCTTCTTCCGTATTGCGGAAAAGGTTTTCCCCAGTGCCGTCTACAATCCGTCCTTGCAGTGTGTCATTTAGTCCGTATTCAACTATTCTTTTCATTTCCTCTTTGATTTCCGGATCATTGACAGGGGTGATTACTTCAACACGGTTATCGAGGTTACGTGGCATCCAGTCGGCCGAACCGATGAATACCTTTTCTTCACCTCCTGCTGCAAATACAAAAATACGTGAATGTTCCAGATAACGGTCGATAATTCCTGTAATAGTGATATTATCGCTTACTCCTGGTATACCTGTAACCAATGAACAGTTTCCACGCACCAGCAAATCTATCTTTACACCGGCCTGGGACGCTTCGTATAGCTTGTTGACCATGATCGGATCTGTGATATGGTTGATCTTTATCTTTATGTAAGCTGGTTTTCCGGCTTTTTTGTTCTTTATTTCAGTATTGATCAGATTGACAAACTTGTTTTTCATTTCATTGGGTGATACCAGAAGTTCTTTGAATCTGATCGGACTGTATGGACGTTCGATAAAGTCGAATACAGCATTCACATCTTTCACTACCCGTGGAGACGCCGTCATCAGTATGCAGTCGGTATAAGAACGTGCATTCCCTTCGTGAAAATTACCGGTGCTGATGCAGGCTATGTCTGGACCTATTTTTGTCTTGATATGAGTAATCTTGGAATGAACCTTCAATCCTTCTACCCCGAAAATGACCTTTACTCCGGCATCCTGCATTTTCTTTGACCAGTTGATGTTTGACGCTTCATCAAACCGTGCCAGGAGTTCAATGACTACTGTTACTTTCTTACCGTTACGGGCAGCTGCAATCAAGGCTTTTACCACTTTCGATTCTTTGGCCAACCGGTACAAGGTAATTTTGATACTTGTTACCTGTTTGCTTACGGCAGCTTCCTGTAATACGCGGATAAATGAATCGAAACTATGATATGGAACATGAATGAATCTGTCTTTTTGCTGGATTTTTGCTATCAGACTTTCCGGTCCGTCAAGTTCTTTCTTCAGGATTGGACTCCAGACCGGATATTTCAGGTCTTTTCTTCCACAATCCGGAAACTTCATGAAGTCTTTATGATTCTGGTATCTTCCACTGCTTATGACGGTATCAAGATTATCCAGGTCCATTTTTTTCAAGACTCGTTTCAACAGGTCTTTAGGCATTCTTGAGTCATAGATAACGCGTAAAGGTTCGCCTCTCCGGCGGCTTTTTACACCTTTCGATATTTTCTGTAAGGTACCGGCACGCAAATCGTTGTCAATTTCCATTTCCGCATCGCGGGTAAATTTAAAGGCATATGCTTCAAATTTTGTGTATCCTAACCCTTCGAATACTAGTGGCAGGCAGCAACGGATAGCATCGTCCAGATACATCAGATAGCTTTTTCCATCATTGTCCGGCAGGCGGATAAAACGTCCAGTCTGGTTTATAGGGAGTTCAAGAAATGCATAGTCAGTAGCGGCTTTGGCATTTTCTTTCCCGACTTTAACCGCCAAGTAAATGTTTTCATCGTTCTCAAAATCAAAGTATTTGATGGCAGAAAACCAGATGGGAGTAATGGAACCGTTCAGTTCCTTCTTATAGAAGGATTGTATGAACATCTGTTGGTCGGGAGTTACTTCCGAGTCATTTACCAGATAGATATTTTCTTTACGGAGTTCATCGGTAATGTTATGTACAGCCTCTTCGTATAACTTTACGTAATTGGCATTTATCTTGCTGATATGTTTAAGCAGTTTCTTTGCATGTTCACTTTCACGGGCGGTCGATTTGTCTGTACATTCGGCAATACGGCTTTGTGTTGCAATACGTACCCGGAAAAATTCGTCCAGGTTATTTGAATATATACCTAAAAAGGCCATACGTTCCAAAAGAGGGACATGCGGCCTTAAAGCTTCCTGCAGGATGCGTCGATTGAAATACATCCAGCTGATATCTCTTTCCAAATAGGGGAATTCCTTTTTCTTTTTCTGTATCATCACAAACTTCTTTTTTTGCAAAATAAGAAGTTTATTGTTACAAAAGTATTACAGAATCATAAAAAGATGAAATATTTTTGTAATCAGGGAATTAGATAAATTCTTCAACCATATACATTTGTTCTTCGGGCGATATGCTGCCTATGTTTTCAAGTTCGTTTAGGATTATATATCCGGCAGAACGTACCCAATACTGGAATTGTAGGTTAGGCTTGTATCCGGCTGTAAAATCCAGTAGTTTTTCCAGATTGAAATTGTTGTCGGATATGCCGGCTCCGTTCTGTACCGCATCATATGCGTTACATTCCTGTTCGATGTGTGCCGGTACCATCAGAATCGGTTTTCCCAGATACATGGCCTCACATATGGATTCGAATCCGGCTGTACTGGCATATGCTTTGCAACCGGACATCTGCTTCAGAAAATTTACATCATCCAGTTGGTAGAAAGATAATGTATCGTCAATTTTTGTAATTGGTTCTTTGTCCCAACGGTCCCAAAAGAAACGTAGGGGAATGTCTGGACGTTTGTTATGCCATTCATAGATGCTTCTTGAAAATCCGGAGTTGACCATGTATCCGTGTATATAGTTTCCCTGTGTGGTTTCCAGTTGGAAAACTTCTTGTCGCAACAGAGGGGGAACGACACATATGTTGTGTCTTTTGTCGGGATTCATACCTTTGAATGAAAGTGCCAGACGTTTACTTGCGCCGATAGATGTTATGCGTGAAAAAAGGTTCAGACAGAAAAGTTGTGCCTTTTTTTCTGTCGGTAGTTTGAAATCCTTATGGAGGAAGAGATATTGATGACCGATACAGATATGTGGAACTGCAGGACGGTAAAAAAGATATGTCAGTCCGGTTATCAGTTCATAGAAGTTGATGACTATGTCGGCATGACTTTCTTTGATACGTTCATTGATAAAACGCATACTTTCGGCATATTCAGGCAGTTTTATCAGGTTGAACAGAAAACTTCTTGACAAGTCGGCCCGTTGGTTGGCTTGGGTAGGTAGAAAGTTTGGACTGAGGAATTGCCGGATGGGAGCTTTGATGCTTCGGTTAAAGAATCCTGGCAGTCTTCGGAATTCACTTTTCCCTACCAGAACCTCTACAACATGGTGTCCGTTATCGGTAAGCAGTTTTTCCATGGATATGGCTTGTGTGAGATGACCTCTTCCCTCACCTTGCACAACGAATAATATTTTCATGATGCAGCTGAAATTAGGGTTAATACAGTGCTGTTCTCGTATTCATGGCTCATCTCTTGGGTATAGAAGAAAACATTCCAGTTTCCGTCTTTATCTTCAGTAAGAGCCGACATGGTTTCAACCCAGTCACCGGAATTCAGATAATGGATGTTGCCAATCATTTTATTTTCCGGATGGTGGATATGTCCGCAAATTACACCCTCACATTCACGTGAGCGGGCAAAATCTACCAATACATTCTCGAAATCGGATATATATGAAACAGCGGTCTTTACTTTTTGTTTGATTTCCTGTGACAGTGAATAATAAGGCTTGCCTTGTTTAATTCTCCATTGGTTGTATTTGCTGTTCATCCATAGCAGAAAGGTATATCCTAAATCACCTAACTTGGCAATCCATTTCATTTGTGTGGTTACACGGTCAAAAATGTCACCATGTGTGACGAAATAATGCTTTCCATTACTTTCCAATATATATTCTTTGACGATTTTCAGGTTGGCGAATTGCAGAGGTGCCAGATTGTCCAGAAAATCATCATGGTTTCCCCGTACGTAGATAACTTCCGTATTGTGCTTTTCCATCATTTTCATGATGATTTTGAAGAAACGTGTATGTTCGGCTTTCCATTTTCCGGTACCGAACTTTTGAAGGCTCCATCCGTCTATGATGTCACCGTTGAGAATGAGACGGTCGCAATTTACATGGCTTAAGAAATCGCTTATTTGGTTGATTTTTGAATGGCTTGTCCCTAAATGTATATCCGACAAGACAATTGTCCGGTAACTGCATCTGTTTGTGAATTCTTTTTTTTCCATAGTTTGGGTAGAAAGATATTAGTGTCCGTTTTGATATAGATTATATCCCAGATAAAAAAGATATAGACTGGCTATCAGGAGCATAAGTAGACTTACGCTGTAAGCCTTTAGATTTCCGATTGATAATTTAAGTTTCATTTGTCTGATTTAGGCTATATCTTCAATTTTATATATGGCATATACTTCATCGAAGTATTCATCGGCTACAACCTGAAGGTTGGTCAGGGCTTCTTCTGCGCTTTCACCATAAGCGCAGCATTGTTCATGTGAAATCAGGTAAGCGTAGTATTCTCCACTTGCCGTACATCCTACAGCATATTGGTCTCCAAATATTTCCATAATCGTTTTTTTTAACTACCCGAAAGTCGTAATATGTTATTACATAACGATGTACAGAATATTACTATTTTTTTACAGATAAAAAAAGAGACTGCTTTATATCTGAAGCAGTCTCTTTGAAGTATTGATAATTCAGTTGATTATTTTGCTATAATCAGGTAGTAGTTTTTCTTTCCACGTTGAACCAGCAGGTATTTTTCATCCAGCAAATCGGCTGTTGTGATGATTTGGTCGAAAGCGGACAGTTTTTCTTTGTTTAGCGAAACACCGCCTCCTTGGGTAAGTTTGCGCATTTCACCTTTTGAAGGGAATATGGAAGCTTTTTCTGTAAACAAGTCGACAGCTTTGATTCCTGTTTCAATTTCTGATCTGGAAATCTCAAACTGAGGTACTCCTTCGAAGACAGATAACAATGTGTCTTCATCCAGTTTCTTTAATGCTTCTGAAGTGGAGTTCCCGAACAGAATACCCGATGCTTCTACTGCTGCATTGTAGTCTTCTTCCGAATGTACCATGATGGTTACTTCCTTGGCCAAACGTTTCTGCAATGTACGCAGATGTGGAGCCTGATCGTGTTCTGCTGTCAATGCTTCAATTTCTTCCTTGCTTAACGAGGTGAAGATTTTGATATAACGTTTGGCATCATCATCACTTACATTGAGCCAGAACTGATAAAATTTATATGGGGAGGTATATTTCGGATCCAGCCATACATTTCCGGATTCGGTCTTACCGAATTTGGTTCCATCAGCTTTAGTGATTAGCGGACAAGTGAGTGCATATACTTCACCTCCATTGGTACGGCGGATCAGTTCGGCACCTGTCGTGATGTTGCCCCATTGGTCGGAGCCACCTAATTGCAATTTACAGTTTTTAGTCTCATACAAGTGAAGGAAGTCATATCCCTGTAACAGCTGGTATGTGAATTCTGTAAATGACAGACCATCGCGTGCTTCACCGTTCAAACGTTTCTGGACAGAATCTTTAGCCATCATATAGTTGACCGTAATGTGCTTTCCGACCGTGCGGGCGAAGTCAAGGAAGGTGAAGTCTTTCATCCAGTCATAATTGTTTACCAGTTCTGCCTTGTTGGGAGCGTCGGATTCGAAATCAAGGAATTTACCCAACTGTTTTTTGATACATTCCTGGTTATGGCGTAATGTCTCTTCATCCAGCAGATTTCTTTCTTGGGATTTTCCTGATGGGTCGCCGATCATTCCGGTTGCACCGCCTACCAAAGCGATAGGTTTATGTCCGCAGCGTTGGAAATGACGTAACATCATGATACCGCACAAATGGCCGATGTGCAGTGAATCGGCTGTCGGGTCAAAACCCAAGTAAGCTGTTACCATTTCTTTCTGCAGTAATTCTTCCGTGCCTGGCATCATGGTATGTAACATACCGCGCCATGTAATTTCTTCTACAAAGTTCATCGAATGATATATGTTATTTTATGTTATGATTTGATTTCTTGAATGACAGGCAAAGATACGATTCTTTATCTGAATAACCAACTTTATAGGTTAAAAAAGAGGCTGTTAATCGTTTTCTGCAAGCTTCCTTGCAGACTTTCTGCTGTTACGTTACGTATGTCTGCCGCTTGTCTGTACAATGTCTTTATATCTATGCTACTTTCATCTGTTTCCAGTAAAAAAGTATTGCCGGGTACCGATGCCAATGCTTCCGGTTGGTATTTTGCCCCGAAAGAGAGATATAACCCTTGTTTTACCAGACTTTGGGCCAGTTCTTTTTTCCCTCGGAATCCGTGGATGATCCATGGGATTGTAGGATGTATCTTTTGTTTGAAAGCAATGATTTCATTGTAGCTTTTTACGGCATGTATGATGAGGGGCAGGTGATATTGTTCCGCCTGTCTACAGGTAAAGGAGAAAGCTTCTTCCTGTATGTGGAAAGGCGTACTGCAGAGTTTGTCGAGTCCGCTTTCTCCTAGAGCAATGGTGCGGGAATCTTCCAGCTTGTCTATAAGCCATCGTTGTTGCAGCGGGAGATTTTCTTCCGTAAGATACCAGGGATGGATACCAGCCGATATGTAGACAGCTTCTTCCGGAATGGGGCTGCCATACATGCAACCGTTTATAATGGCGGTATCGTATGGCTGTGACAAATGGTGTGTATGGATATCCAGTAACATATATGATAAGGAGATTAGGGGACCGGATCATATCCGGAACCGCCCCAGGGATGGCATCGGAGTATACGGCGGATTGCCAGATAAAGTCCTTTTATAGGCCCATGTTTCTTAATCGCTTCTATGGCGTATTGTGAACATGTCGGCGTAAAACGGCATGAGGGAGGGGTAAATGGTGAAATACAGTTCCGGTAAAAGTAAATCGGAATCAGAAGCAAATATGTAAGCAATTTCTTCATTGCATACGTTCGGCTGTAAGTTGGAGCAGTTTCTTAACCTTTTCTTCTACTTCGGCCGTAGGATAGATATTGTTGTCCAACCAAATAAAGGCAATGACAGCCTGTTTGCCGCAGGCTTTTAACGGATCGGTCAGAAGGGATTTGTTCTTGCGGTATGCTTCACGAATCTGACGTTTGACAAGATTGCGCTTGACGGCACGTTTGAAGCGTTTCTTTGGAACACTGATCAGTACCGATACACAAGGAAAACGGTCGTTCTCTATCGGCATATAGACAATGCGTAAAGGAAAAGCCGGCAATGACCTGCTTCCACCTGAAAACAGCTTTTCAATGAGAATCAGGCTGTTCAGACGTTCTGCTTTGGACAATGTATGCTTTTCCGACTCTGACATATATGGAGTTTATAAAAATAGAATCATCCGGTATAAGGCGGATCCTTGAAAACATGTGTAAAGGATCTCACTTTATACCGAATGATATAAATACAATATTATTTGTTGTGTTCACGGATGAATTGGTCCAATGCCGCAGGCATTGAGGGGGCTGCTACGGTAGGAGCTTCAAGATCCAGACGCAGGCCTGCATCCTTGACTGCTTTGGCAGTAGTAGGTCCGAAGCTGCCTATAGCTATATCTTTCTGTTCAAATCCTGGGAAATTCTTCATCAATGACTGGATACCGGCAGGACTGAAAAAGATCAGCATGTCATAGTCAAATTTTTCTTCCGGTGTGAAGTCATTGCTTACCGTACGGTACATGACAGCTTCAGTGTGTTGGAGTTTGTTCTTGTCGAGGAGGTTCTTTACCTCATCATTGTGAACGTCCGACATCGGTATGAAATATTTCTCAGTGTTATGCTTCAGCATGACAGGAATCAGGTCTGCAAATTTACCTGTAGCTCCAAAGAAAACTTTACGTTTTCGGTATTGTACATATTTCTGGATGTAGAGTGCAATTGTTTCCGATGTACAGAAATATTTCATTGTCTCCGGAATGGTTACGCGTAATTCGGCGCAAAGACTAAAGAAATGGTCTATAGCATGGCGTGAAGTGAATACTACAGCAGTATGATCCAAGATAGAAACTTTTTGTTGTCTGAATTCTTTTGCTGGCAGACTCTCTACTTTAATAAACGGGCGAAAATCTATTTTCACGCCGTATTTCTCAGCGATATCATAATAAGGTGACTTTTCTGAAGTAGGTTTAGGCTGAGATACGAGAACTTTCTTTATCTTCAAGGTATTAAAAAATTAAAATCAAAAAAATATTTAAACGAACCAACCCTTTCCATAATAGGATTAAGGGGATGATTTCGAGGGCACAAAAGTACACAATAAAATGGATAAAACCATGAAAATGATAAAAAAAGTTCCTAAAGCATTTATAAAATAACAATATTTTAGCTAAAAATAAAATAATTAGAATGAGATAGTTACCTTTATTGTAACCGATTTCGGAATAGATGATCAGTAAAACGGCAGGGAACAGCAGTAGACTGATTCCTCCTGTCGTGTTGAAATAGAACTGGATCCAGGTCTTATGTTTTTCCTTATCAAAAAATATCCAGTCTATGAAACGGTACATGCTCCATTTGATCCCGATGTATAGAAGTATAATGGAAATATAGATTCCCAAAGCTATTCCATGTGGTACTATTTTGTTGAGTAATACATTGGTATGTATAAAGTAATTGAAAAGATAGATACCGGACGAAATGCTGGTTACCAAGATAAGTGTGAAAATGTAGCGGGAATTGGTGTTTACTATCTCATCGAACAGACTGGCCCGTTCCTTATGGGCAAATAGGCTTTTGATGTGTTGTGCCAGGTATTTTTTGCAGTTCTTCAGTGCGTAGGTCAGAAATAGGAAGCAGAGTATGACGGTTCCGTTGATTATGTTGTCTGAACAGAGCGTATAGGGTAAGGGTTCACCCTGCATACCGGTCTTTTGGCTTACCTGTATGCTTTTCTGCAGAGCAGCTTGCAGTTCCTGCTGCTGTTTCTGCATCTGAGTGTCTATGAATTTAATTCCTATACGGCTCTGGTTGCTCATATTGCGGCAAATTTACGAATTTCTTTATCCCATATGGGGGTTGTATATAACATATTTATCGCTTCTTCCGGCGTAAAGGCTACTTGCCATATGTTTCCATGTTCCGGTCGCATGAAATTCTGTTCAATGGCTCTTTTAAGCATTTCCAGAAGCGGATCATAAAATCCGTTGGTATTCAGTATGACGATGGGTTTCAGGTAGAGGGCCAGTTGTTTCCACGTAATGATTTCCAGCAGTTCTTCCATTGTTCCGCATCCGCCGGGAAGGGCTATGATGCCGTCCGACATATCAGCCATTAATTGTTTTCGTTCATGCATGTCTTTGGTCTCTATCAGCTGGGTCAGGCCTTTGTGGTGCCAGTTCTGTTCTATCATGAAATGAGGGATGATGCCGGTTACGGTTCCACCGGCTTCGAGTGTGGCGTCACTGATTTTACACATCAGTCCTAACCTGCCTGCTCCATTGATCAGGTTGATGCCTTTCCGGGCAAGCAGATGACCCAGTTCTTCAGCTGCCTGAAAATAGATACGGTTTATTTTAGTGCTTGATGCACTGTATACACATACGTTTTTTATATCATTCATGGTGGTTCTGTTTTTTCGGTTGCAAAGGTACGGATAAAATGGAGATTTCTGAAAAGAAAACATGCCATGAATGGCGTTCCGTTCTGTTCCGGATCGTTTCATGGCATGTCTTTATATCAGAATATTCGGCGGTTTCCGGATCAAAGTCCGAATGCTGCCTTCACTTTGTCTACATAATCCAGCTTTTCCCATGTGAACAGTTCGACTTCGACATCCTTGTTTCCTTCATATGCCGATTCGAAATGCTTGGTGACCACTTGTGGAGTACGTCCCATATGACCATAAGCGGCAGTTTCACTATAAATAGGGTTACGCAGTTTCAGACGCTGTTCGATAGCGGCCGGACGCATGTCGAAAATTTCGTCTACTTTCTTGGCTATTTCGCCGTCGGTCATGTTTACATGACTGCGTCCGTAGGTATTTACGTAGATATTGATCGGACGGGCTACTCCGATAGCATACGATACCTGTACCAGTACTTCGTCGGCTACACCTGCTGCTACCAGATTCTTGGCGATATGCCGTGCTGCATACGCTGCACTGCGGTCTACCTTGCTGGGATCTTTGCCCGAGAAGGCACCGCCACCATGTGCGCCTGCACCTCCATAAGTATCTACGATGATTTTACGTCCGGTCAGTCCTGTATCCCCGTGAGGGCCTCCGATAACGAATTTGCCGGTCGGATTCACGAAATATTTGATCTGGTCATTGAAGAGCTTCAATACTTCCGGGTTGTGTATTTCTGCGATGACACGTGGCATCAGGATTTCAATGACATCTTTTCGTATCTGTGCCAGCATGGCTTCGTCGGCCTTTGCCTGAGCTTCAGGCGTATTGTTTTCCGGCTGGATGAATTCATCGTGTTGGGTAGAGACTACGATAGTATCGATACGTACCGGACGGCGGTTGTCATCGTATTCGATGGTGACCTGACTCTTTGAATCCGGGCGGAGATAAGTCATTACTTTGCCTTCCCGGCGGATTTCGGCCAGAACCATCAACAGTTTATGTGCCAGGTCGAGTGAGAGAGGCATATAGTTTTCGGTTTCGTTGGTGGCATAACCGAACATCATGCCTTGGTCACCTGCGCCTTGGTTCATCGGGTCTTCACGTTCAACCCCACGGTTGATGTCAGGGCTTTGTTCGTGAATAGCCGAGAATACACCGCAAGAATTACCCTCGAACATATATTCGCTCTTGGTATAACCGATTTTGTTGATCACTTCGCGGGCTACACGCTGTAAGTCGATGTAGGCTTTGGTTTTCACTTCTCCTGCCAGTACTACCTGTCCGGTAGTTACCAATGTTTCGCAAGCTACTTTCGAACTGGGGTCGTATGCCAACAGTTTGTCAAGCACAGCGTCGGAAATCTGATCCGCCACTTTGTCGGGGTGTCCTTCAGACACCGATTCGGATGTGAATAAGTATCCCATGTTACCTTAAAATTAGAAATGTTTTATTGATTGTTTTTATCCGTGTACGGACAAGAGTAGAAGGTTTCCTCAAGAAATTGATCTGTGTTTTAGCATTTTTTTCCGTGGTTGCAAGCTACTCAAATCTTTCCACATTTATTTTCAGCGGGCAAAGATAATAAGAATATTTGATATAATAGCATTTATGAATATTTTAACAGTAATTTGTTCCGGAAGATAGAATATGAAAAGGATATTTTTATCTTTGTCTGTATAATTCTTGCTTTATTGCTATGAAACTCAGGTTTATTCTATATCTGTATCTGTTGTTGGTATGGCTGCATGTGTGTCCGGTCGTGTCTGCTTCGTCTTGTGTCTTCACTCCGATTGATGCAACCCAGGGGTTGTCCGGAAACAAAGTGAGAAGTATCGCCCAGCTTCCCGACGGACGGATGATGATTATGACGGAAGGGCAGCTGAATCTGTTTGACGGTACGGACTTCAGTTATCTTCATTATGGACGGGAACATTTTTGTCCTTTATCGGAATATTCGGGTTATCATCATACCTATATAGACGGAAACGGATATATGTGGATAAAGAACCAGTATCAGTTGATGGTGCTGGATATTGACAGCCAGAAATTTGTCGTGAATCCTGAAACGTTGCCGGTACAATGGGGTATCAAGGGTGGACTTAAGGACCTGTTCATGGACAGGAACCGGAATTTGTGGGTGATAACCGGAGGTGATAGTCTGTATTGTGTAGACGGTAAGACGCATAAAGCCCGTTTTTTCAGGCGGAGGATATCATTGGACGGGGACCAGGTCTATGATCTGGGGATGGTGGATGACAGACTTTATATCTTTTACCGGTCCGGTCTGCTGGTCTGTCATGACTTCCATTCGGGACGAGAAATTTACCGGCAGGGATATCCGGAAAATCTCCCATCCGGGTTATATGGGAAGACATCGTATGTAGTACAGGGGGAGCGTTGTTTCTATCAGCTGTGTAATGGTGTGAAAGGAGGGGTGATGCTGTATTATGACATAGCCCGTAAGGAATGGGATGTTGTGATGACCACAGAGTCCAGGTATAATTATCTGTCGATAGACCGTGATGGTAGTCTTTGGGTCAGCAGTCCCGAAGGTTTGTGTCATATAGACAGCGGACTGAAGGAGAAGCAATATATTCCGACGTTGAAACTGGTGGACGGCAGAAAGATCGATACGGAGGTAAGTACATTGTATAACGACCGGCAGGGAGGTATGTGGGTAGGAACGTTGGACCGTGGAATTCTTTATTATCATCCCGACAGGTTCCGTTTCCGGAATATAGGTCGGGCTGCGTTTCCTTTGTCGGGAGGTGAGACAATGCAGGTGACAGGCTTTGGAGGGGAAAAAGACGGGAATATCCTTGTAGATACAAATTGCGGACAGTTTCTCTATAATCCGCATACCGGTGGGGTGGTCTGTTATTCCGGGGCCCTTATGAAGGAGGAAGGCTGTGATTCGGTTCCAGGAATAAGGGAGGAAATCCTTCAGACGGACCATATCGGTAATGATCTTCTGGCCGGTATTACCCGGCACGGATGGTTCTTTTATGACAGAGTGCGGAAGAGGTTGGATTTCCATTCTACTGTTCACTCCTGTAATGCCTTGTGTGTAGACAGGCAGGGTAATGTATGGATCGGACTGGAAGACGGCCTGTTATGGTGGCATAAAGGGGAGGAAAGGATGTTTTATACGGACGATGGACTGGTCAATAATTCGGTACGTTCCATTGTCTATACTGCCGACGGGAATATTTGGATATCCACGGCCAATGGTATCAGTCATTTGCTTGTCGGAAAGGAAGGTACTTGTTCATTCGTTAACTTTAACCGTTTCGATGGAGTGATTGCCGATGAATTTTCTGAGCGTGCGGTTTACGTGTCTTCCGAAGGAATCCTTTATTGGGGAGGAATCAATGGATTCAATAGTCTGGATCCGAGATCACTGGTTGCCGACAGGGACAGTTATGTTCCGTTATTTGTAGGTTTCCGGCTTTTTGGTGAACGGATAGAAAGCGGAAAATCTTATCATGGCAGGGTGATATTGGAACATCCGGTAACCATGACCCATAGTATCATACTGGAGCACAATCAGAATTTCTTTACTATAGAGTTTACAGCTTTGAACTATATAAATCCTACGCAGACCTATTATCGTTATCAGTTGGCGGGTATTGACAAGACGGAACAGGAGTTTCATTCTACCGATGGGAAAGGATATGTGACCTATACCGATCTGCCTCCCGGTGATTATGTGTTTAGGGTACGCGCTGTCGGGAACGGGAAAAGCTGGACAGGACAATATGCTGAACTACATATTTGCGTGAAAGCGCCTTTCTGGCAAACAGGTTATGCCTACGTCTTTTATTTTTTACTGATTGTAGGTTGTATTGTGCTGTCCGTCATGTTTTATGTCAGAAGAAAGAAGCGTAATCTGGTCCGGGAACAGAAAGAGAAGCTGGATGAAATGAAGACGGTTTTTCTGCAGAACATGAATCAGGAACTGAAGGAGCCGGTTGAAAGGATCATGACTCCTCTGGACAGGCTGTTGAAGCATACCGATGAAGGTCGGGTGAAGGTACAGCTTCAGGAAATCAGTTCGCAGGTTATGGAACTGAAGGATCTGGTAGGACATCTTTCGGAAGGGGTATTGCTCCCGCTTTCGACCGATGAGAAGATGTTGGATATGGATTCGTTGCTTATAGACATGCGGCGACTGCTCGAGCAACAGGAAAAACGGAAAGAACAGCTGGGTAAGGAGCGGATAGAAGGAGAAGGCAGGAAGTTGCTTTCGGAAGCTGATGAGGCCTTCATCCGGAAAGCATTGGATTTTGTTGGAAAGAATCTGGATAACCCGGAATATTCTGTTGAGGTATTGAGTCGTGACATGGGTATGGACCGTACGGGGCTTTACCGGAAACTTGTTGCGGTAGTGGGAAAAACTCCTACGAATTTTATCCGCTCTGTCCGTCTGAAACGTGCGGCACAACTATTGGAAGAAGGGTATACGGTAGCGGAAGTAGCCGACAGTGTCGGTTTCAGTACATCCAGCTATCTTAGCAAATGTTTTCAGGAGGAGTTTGGCGTGCGGCCCTTCCAATATGTTGAGCAGCATAAAAAACGATAGAATTTGGCGTTTTTTCAACGAAAGTGTTATTCTCTGCAACATATTTCGCCTGTATTTGAAAAGGTAACTGAGTATTTTTGCAATAGTAGAATTGATTAAATCTCGATAGATATGAAAAAGACTCTTGTATTTGTAGCGTGTTGCCTTTGTTCGGCTTTTGTCTGGGCACAGGATTTCCAGCGCACGGCAACGGGAATCAAGGCAACCGTTGCCGATAAAAAGACCGATGTGGAGGTTCAGTGGTATACTCCGAACAGTCTCCGCATACTGAAGACCCCCCAGGGAAAGACAGTAGAAAAGAAAAGCTTGTCTGTGATAGCTCTTCCAAAGGATCCGGGGATTAAAGTGACTACGGCCGACAATGAATCTGTTATAATGAAAAGTAAAAACTTGACGGTAACATTGAATATCCGTACCGGTGTGGTTTCTTATGCCAAATCCGACGGGAGTCTGTTGCTGAAAGAACAGGAAAACAACAAGGCTTTCACACCGTTTGATGATGCGGGGCGTTCTACGTACACTGTTTACCAGGGGTTCACGGTAAGCCCGGAAGAAGGACTTTACGGACTGGGTCAACTGCAGAACGGACAGATGATGCAGCGTAACATGAGTAAGGTACTGGTACAAGGTAATGTAGAAGATGTCTCTCCTATTTTCCAGTCGACCAAGGGTTACGGCGTATTCTGGGACAACTATTCGGCCACTACTTATACCGATAATGCACAGGAAACTTCGTTCAGTTCGGAAGTGGGTGAATGTATTGACTATTATTTCATGTATGGCGGTTCGGCCGACGGTGTCATTGCCGAAGTGCGTACGTTGACCGGTGAAGTCCCGATGATGCCGTTGTGGAGCTATGGATTCATGCAGAGCAAGGAACGTTACAAAGGCCAGGATGAAACGGTAGGTGTCGTGAAGAAATACCGGGAACTGGGTATTCCTTTGGATTGTATCATCCAGGACTGGCAGTATTGGGGAAACAATTATTTGTGGAATGCGATGGATTTCCAGAATCCGGCTTTCAGTCGTCCGAAGGAAATGATAGACGAAGTCCATGCCATGAATGCACATATGATGATTTCTATCTGGTCATCGTTCGGGCCTGCTACCAAACCTTATCGTGCTTTGGATAAGGAAGGTCTGCTTTTCAATATTGAAACCTGGCCGCAATCGGGAGTAGAAGGTTGGCCCCCCAATATGGATTATCCTTCTGGAGTACGTGTTTATGACGCTTATAGTTCCAAGGCACGTGACATTTATTGGAATTATTTGAATAAGGGAATTTTCCAGCTGGGTATGGACGGTTGGTGGATGGACTCTACCGAGCCGGACCATTTCAATCACAAAAAGGAGGATTTTGACCATCAGACAGCTATGGGTTCATTCCGCAGTGTCCGTAACGCATATCCGTTAATGACGGTGGGTGGTGTCTATGACCATCAACGTGCAGAGACTGGCGACAAGCGTGCAATTATTCTGACCCGTTCCGGTTTCTTGGGCCAGCAGCGCTATGCTTCCAATGTATGGTCGGGTGATGTCCAGTCTTCATGGGATTCTTTCCGTAAGCAGGTTACGGCTGGTCTGAACTATTCCCTTACGGGTATGCCACACTGGAATTCCGATTTGGGAGGTTTCTTTGCCGGGTCTTATAATACCAGCTGGGCTGACAACAGTGCTGTAAAGAATCCGATGTATCAGGAACTTTATGTACGTTGGGTTCAGTTTGGTACGTTCTGTCCGATGATGCGCAGCCACGGTGCCGATGTTCCCCGTGAATTCTATTGGTATGGTAAGAAGGGTGAACCTGTCTACGATGCTTTGGTCAATGCTGTGAAACTCCGTTATGCTTTGCTCCCTTATATTTATTCCACTTCATGGGATGTTTCACATAATCGGTCTACTTTTATGCGTGCGCTGTTCATGGATTTTTTGGGCGACAAGAAGGCGTGGAATGTGACCGATGAATACATGTTCGGGAAAGCATTTCTGGTAGCTCCGGTAGTTCATGCACAGTATACTCCTGAACTGGTACAGAAGGATCTGAAGGAAAATGAAGGATGGGGAAGTGATAGCAAGACAGAAATAGATAAGGTTGTTGCTGCCGATTTTGCACAAGCAAAGAGTATGGACGTGTATCTGCCTGCCGGGACTCGCTGGTTCAATTATTGGACCAATGAAGTGCTGGAAGGTGGAAAGAATATAACGGTTGAGACGACTTTGGGTCGTATTCCTCTCTTTGTCCGTGCAGGAAGTGTGGTACCGGTAGGACCGGATGTACAGTATTCGGGAGAAAAAGCATGGGATAACCTGACTGTGTGTGTATATCCTGGGGCAGATGGTAACTTTACGCTTTATGAAGATGAGTTCGACAATTATAATTACGAAAAGGGTGCCTATACCGAGATACCGATGACATGGGATGATTCCAAGCGTACACTGACCATCGGTTCCCGTAAAGGTGGATATACCGGAATGTTGGCTAAACGTCAGTTCGTTGTAAAGACAGCCGACGGGAAAGAAAGGACTGTAACTTATACCGGTAAGAAAGTACAGGTGAAACTCTGAGTTTTTTGACCGGGTAACAGGAAACAGGCTGGAGAGGCTTCATGATGACCCTTTCCAGCCTGTTTCCTATTTGGATATAACAGAGGAACCGATAAATGAAAGTACAGGTTAAATACACCCCTTTTGTAATTATAATATATTGATTTACAGTTGCTTAATTTTTAAAAAGGGTGCATTTTTCGTATCATTTACTGAGTTTGAGCCTTTTTTTACGGCATTGACATTTCAGGGAAAGTGGAATTAGAAAAGTTTTGAACGGGAAAAATGTTGGGGAGACCTGACGACATCGTTATTTTTTCCGGGCAAAGGCTCGAAGCCGGAACTCTTTCATTTCCACTATCCCCTTATAAATTTGCCGTCAAACGTTTTGCAATAAGAGGCATGTCCTTATTCTTCACCCTCAGAATTTCATCATGGAACTCAGAAACCTTATTATACCGCCCTCTGTTCTGAACCACATTCATGGTCTCCAGTGGAACCTCGATTGTTTCTGTTTCCACTCCGTCCACCACAGCCGAGAAGATAAGTGAATTATCATCATTGAAATATTCAATGGAAGTATGAGATGAAAGTTGGACAATTCGCCATACCTAATCTGAGTAAAAGTTGCTATCGCGGTGCCGGAAGATACCCACAGACCCCAGTTATGCATATCCCCTAAACCTTTCATAAGGGCATAAGGGCACAATGAGCCAAGGCTTATTTATAATTGGCTGATTCACCGACAAGCTTCACACCTTCTTCTGTATAGTCAAAGAGATGAATGCTGGCATAGACATCATCTCCGTCTGTCAAACACAAGTAAACTTTCCACGCTTTTGCTTCGGCGACTTCGTCCGATGCCTTCCCCTTCTCGTCGAGGAAACCATCATTCACCAATATGGGATATAATTCTTTGTGGAATAGCCTCGTCATGCTCTTTTTGCAAGGATATTCGCCATAGTCAATTTCGTCATCAGATGTGACAAGCGACAAAGACACTTCCACAAAGTCCTTTGTTACCTTTGGTGTGATATTTTTCAATTCTGACACATAATCATAGTGGCAGATATAGTCCAAGGCTTCTTCAAATCTATCTTTCGTCATATATACTCCCTATATTACTTGTTCATTAATGAATGAAACAAAAGTAGGCATTTTTTATCTGTTTATATGGGAACAAGATGCGATTAACAAAAATTTCATAGAAGCCGACTAAAAGTGGGACTGTCATGAAAAAGGCTATTAACACAAATTATCCTGTAAAATTTGCAAACCGACCTTTCACGACCTTATATTTGCAACCGAAACATCAAGAGCCGTTTAAGTACGCACCAACCGAGTTCCGATATTGTAACCACGGTGGTAAGACGATGTGGATTTGTCTAATAATCAAAATATAAACAATATGGATGATTTTACAATCACGGGGGAAAACCGCCCCGAATTCTCTTTTTACCAATCACTTTTTAAATATTTTGTGTTGGGACATATGGAAATGTACGATGCCAGCAAGCTGGACTGTTGGGCTTTCCATAAGTCTACAGACGAGAGGGATGACATGCCTCTTCGCATGGGAAACCTTTGTGGAGGTTATCCGTTCTCTTTTTACAGACATATTTCTCTACTTATGATTAAATAAGGCAATCCGCAACAACGCTTGGTAAAAAATGGGAAAGCTTGAAATTACAAAGAATGACTTGAAAAAACGTTTTGCGGAATACAACGATTTGTATTTTCAGAACAATAGATGCCGATTCGGTGACACTGCATGTATATTCTCTGCCTGTTTTCCCGATTTATAAGGGAAGAGGTACACGCTTCGGCGTGTCGGTTGACGGGCAGCCTGTGCAGGTAACGAACAATGTGCCGGTGGAATACTCGAAGGAATGGAAAGACCATGTGCTTCAAAACGGAGTCAAGGCAACGTTTACTTTCCCGATCGACCGCAGCCGCGAGAAGCACACGCTGACTTTAAGTTGCGGAGCCCCCGACGTGATGATACAGCGCATTATCGCAGACTGGGGCGGACTGAAGCAAACGTATGTGGGGCCTGATATAAGAATCCTGAAATAGTCTTGCCATGAAAAGGATTGTCATAGCAAGTCTGTTTGGCTTGGGCATGCTGACTGCGGTTCATGCCCAGACTCCTCCCATAACGCCCGCATGGGCGTTCAGGCACATCGTATGGGAAGACAGCCTGAACACGGAAACGGGAGCAAAGAAACTGGTCGACAGATATTTGTCAAGGGGCATTCCGGTGGAAGCTACCATCATCGACAGCCCCTGGTCGACTGCCTACAATGACTTCAACTGGGACAAAGCGCGGTATCCCGACCCTGAAGGGATGCTTTCCTACTTCAAGCGGAAGGATGTAAAGGTCATCCTGTGGCTGACCGGCGTGGTGAACCAGAAAGGAAAGGACACTCCGCTGCAGCAGTGCGAGGCTTACGACTATGTGCGCAGCAACAAACTGGGGATAAACGGCAGCGAACCGCACGAATGGTGGAAGGGATACGGCATTCACATCGACTTTACCAACCCGAAGGCCGTGGAATGGTGGCATACGCAGTTGGACAAAGTATTTGTTGACGGAGTATACGGATGGAAGGTCGATCAGGGCGAGTTTTGGTTCGGAGATTATCTCCAGACCAGCAAGGGAACGATGAGCAATGCCGAGTTTCGCCCGTATTATTACGATGCCATGTACGACTATACCACGGCCCGGAATCCGGAAGGAATCATCATTGCGCGTCCTTATTCCCATCAGGGAGGCTATTCCGCCAGTCCGGACAAGATGAATCTGGGATGGTGCGGCGATTTCTCGGGAGACTGGAGCGGCCTGAAGCTGCAAATCGACAATATCTACCGGTCGGCTCTGCGCGGATATGCCTCGCCGGCCTGCGAAGTGGCGGGCTTCTTCATGCGGCGTGCCGGCAAGGAGGAATTTGTCCGCTATGCCCAGTTCGGCTGCATGACGGCCGCCATGATCAACGGCGGGGAAAACGGAGCGTTTACCAACCATCTGCCCTGGTTTCACGGACAGGATGTGGAGGATATCTACCGCTTTTGCGTGGTATTGCACGATGAACTGGTGCCTTATCTGTTCTCTACGGTTGTCGACGCGCATCTGCACGGAGGTTCGCTCCTGAAGAATGTTTCTTTTAGTGAGGAAAGCCACCAGGTGGGCGATTATATCTTTACGAAAGCCATTACTTCGGCCGGTTCCGGTCCGGTGGTCTTCCACCTTCCGTCTGAAGGAACCTGGATTGACTTCTGGACGGGCGACTCTTTTGCCCCAGACACCCGGATTTCGCGCCGGTATCCGTTGGACGAGTTCCCGCTGTTCATCCGGAAGGGGGCAATCATCCCGATGGATATCCGGTCGGGGGCAACAGGCATCGGCTGTGAAAAGCTGGAAGGCTGCCGCTCTTTCCTGATTTGTCCGAACGGCCTTTCCGCCCGCACGCTTCATCTGCCGCAGGGCGACGGTACGGAATATTACGATTGCACGGTCTCTTTTGATGAAGCTAAGGGTGAGCTCCGACTGAAATCAGACCGTTCATCCCGCTATACCTTTATATTGCGGAATATGCCTGCCGTGTCCTCGGTAAAGGATGCGGCCGACTGGCAGTATGATGCGGAACGGAAAGAACTGCTGATTATTGCGGAAGGCAAGGACATCAGCTTGCAGATTGACTGAAAACAGGAAAGAGTCTTGCTCTTGAGGGCATCCCAGAGCAAGACTCTTTTCTGTTTCCGTTCCGTCCGTCGGACATGAGAAAATTCTTGTTACGGTCAAAAATCTGTTCTGACCGCATCATCGCGCAGGCGGATGCTGTCCAAACCTGCTTAATCCAATTGTCCCAGAATTTCCACCTCGGCAAGCTTCGGCGTTACATATTTCCCGGTCTGGGGGAAGCTGAGGCGAAGATAGTGCATCTTCACCGTCTTTTCGGGTTTTATCTTGTCCGATCCGACCGGATTCTTGTTGCCTGTCTTGTCTGAGACCAGCATCCAATTCTTGTTGTCTTCTGACACTTCCACCTTATATTGGTATCGGTCTGTAGAAGCGAACCGTATGCTGACTTCACTCAGCATCAGGGAACGTTCCGTATCAAGCGTCCAATAGACATTTTGGTCAGAACTTTCGGGTTCCCACCACGTATCAAACTTGCCGTCGGCAGCATATCCTGTGGAGTGTCCGTCAGCAGCACTGCTCGCGAATGCGGGATTGTTCAGCCCGAAGCTCTGTATCTTCCCCTTTTTCTGCAAGGAGAAAGGAACATACGGACGGTCTGCCACCTTCGGAGTGACCCCTTCTTTGTAGGCCGGTGCTCCGGTAAAAGTCAGCTTGATGCGGGCAGGCTCCAGTCCCGGTGAGGTGGCTTCGATGACGGACTCGCCTGCATAATAGGAGCGGAAGGCTATCGCCGCCTTTCCGTCCATGATGCGGATGTCGCTTCCCGCCTCGAACAGGATGCTGCCGCCGGTAGGAAACTCTCCCGGACCCGATATCAGAGTAAGTTTTACATCCGGTGAATTGCTCAGTTCCCTGCCTTCCTCGTCGAGGACTGTCACGGTCAGATGAACATCGTCTGTACCGTCGGCCTTGATATCGGTATATCGCGATGCTTCCAGTCTCAGCTTGGCCGGGGTACCCGATACGCTCCATACCGGAGGGTTGACACCGGCATAAACGTTGCGGTACCAGTACCAGGAGCGCTTCGGGATGCGGAAATAGTCGATTATGCCCAGTTTGGCCATTCCTTCCCCAAAGAGGCTTCCGTGGTCGAACCCGCACCAGATGGCCTGTCCGCTCCGCCACTCCACGCCTTTCCATGCGTCATTCTTCTCCAGGTCTCCCCATCCCGGGATGTATTCGCCCGGGCGGTCGGCGTTTGTGCTCCCGTATTCCGTCACCATGCTCGGTATGGGAGGCTGCTGGAAATCGAGGATAGTGGCTCCGTCGCCGTTATATCCCACGATGTCGCCTATCAGATCAATCCGTTCTTCTCCTAACGGACGCTGTGCTCCGCCTATGCCGGCCGGTCGAGTCGGATCAAGCAGATGCGTATAGTCTACCATCCGCTTCAGCAGTTTCCTTACTCCGTCCATCGTTTCCGGTGTGGTGAAAAAAGGTTCGTTACACATGCTCCATGCAATGATGGAAGGATGGTTTCGGTGGATGCGTATCATCTCCTCCAATTGTTGCAGGACATTTTCTTCAAAAGCATCGCAGTCTTCCTGCCGGACGGGATAGGCGCTTGCCGTCCAATACCCGTCTTTCTTTTCTCCGGCCGTGGCCCAAAAGGGAGCTTCCGACCAGAAAAGCACGCCTTCTTCATCGCACGCCTTCGCGAATGCCGGGGAATGCGGATAATGCGAACCGCGAATCATGTCGAATCCCGCTTCCTTAACCAGAGCCACATCGCGGCGCGCGGCGGCGTCCGTTACGGCATCGCCCCATCCGGCCTGGTCTTGATGTACGTTTACTCCTTTAAAATACAGATGTTCCCCGTTCAGAAAGAAGCCGTGGTCTTTTGTCCACTCAAACCAGCGGAAGCCGAACGAAGTTTCATCCCGGTCTATCAGTTTGTCGCCTTTGAAAAGCAGACTCTCCAGCTTATACAATACCGGATGTGACGGATGCCACAGGCAGGGATTCTCAATCTTTTCCGTCGTCTGCCTTACGGTTTGAGCCGTATTGCACTTCATCTCTATCTCTTTCTCGGCCGATGCGATAATCCGGCCGTCGGGAGACAGCACATTGGATACCAGACGGAAGTTGTCAGTATCGTTTCCCGAATGCCTGACCTCGGTTGAAACGTTCACAATCCCATATCCGCCGTTGCTCGTGTCCAGTCCGGATGTCGTGACAAACGTTCCGTACCAGTCGATGTAGGTGGACGACTTCAATACCAACCGGACATTCCGGTATATTCCCCCACTGAATACATGTTCTCCGCCGCGCGGCGCAAGAGTCGGCTGCCATAAATTGTTTACCCGCACCGCAATCAGATTGTCTCCCACCTGCGCCGCCTCCGTTATGTCGACTGAAAATCCGGTATATCCCCCGCGATGGCGGTCGACGAACTTTCCGTTTACAAATATCTCCGCCTCCTGAAACACGCCGTCGAACTCCATAAAGATTTTTCCCGAGAGATTCTTTTCCGTAAAGGCGACATGCTTGCGATACCATCCGTATCCTGTGTAGAAATCTCTCGACATGAAGTACGGAATGCTGAAGGAATGGGGCAGTCCGATACGCTCCCAACCGCTGTCGTCATATCCCGTCTGCTCCGCTCCCCGGCAGTCTCCGCGCATATACTTCCATTCCCGGTTCAGATTGATGACTTCACGCGGAGAATAGGCATATCCCGCGCTGCAAATACAAAGCAGCATCAGGCAGCTTATTATAAAGAAATGATGTTTCATATATATCCTTTTTTATAGGGGTGATTAATCCGTTTCTGCTTAAATTGTGGCAATCTTCTTTCTTTCTCGGCAGCGAAGCAAAGAAATCCGTGAAGCATCCGTATGAATGTACACAATTTCTTTGCTTCGAACCTCATCAAAAAAAGATTAATGTATAATATTTAGCAACTAATACTTATTGTTAATGTTTTTTGCACCTATTGCTCAGCCGGACTGTCTGCCACAAGCGGCCAGTATGGATTCTGATACAAGGGAGACAGCTCTACATCCGCGTGGTCGGAAGAGGTCAGCAAAAACTGTTTGATAGGCAGCGGCTCTAAATAGTGAGCCATCATCCAGTGCAGTCCGTCACGGTACAGATTGGATTTCTCCTGAATGTTTTCGTAGGCGATGATGTATTGCCCGCGCGACGGAGGCGTGACAAAAGCGTCGTTGCCGCCGTCATAGTCTGCCGGCTCAAGGTCATATTCGTTCTGCATCACATCCCACAGGCGGAATCCCTCTACATGATAGGGCGTTTTGCACATTTGATCCAAGGCCCGCCAACGTATCAAGTCCATCCAGCGCAAGCCCTCGGCCATCAGTTCGCAACGGCGTTCCCTCCGGATGTTATAGAGCGTAACATCCGTCAGCAGCTTTCCGGCGGTGTAAGCTCCCCAATCGGCCTTTTCCTTGTCTATCGAAGTATAGGTGTTGGTGGTCTGCGGGTCGGCTGCTGCACCGGTAAATCCTGCGGCTTCACGAATCAGCTTCCAATATTCCAGGATGTGTCCGGCCTGAATGTTACGGGTCAGCATATATTCTGCCTCTATATAATTCAGCAATGCCTCGGTCGCGCGGAAAACGATAGAGCCTGTATAGCTGTTCCACTGGTCACACCGTGCCTTGTCGAATGAGCCTCCTTTCCGAATCCGGTATCCGGTGAGCGAGCGGTTCACGGTTCCGTCGCCTACATCAAGGGGAGGAAACGCTTCGTCCTTGCGGGCATGGTCGGCAGGATAGTCTTCATTGATAAAATAATTAATCTGTCCCGGTTGTTTCATAAAAGCCACCAGTCTGGGGTCGCGGTTCGACCGGGCTTTGGCAATGGTCTGGTCATCGTAAGGGATAGAGGAATTGTAGACCGGTCTGCCGTCTTCCATCAGGAAACAGTCGACCATACTGCGGGTTACATCATATCCTCCCTGCACAATCACCTCTAAATGATTCGTTATGTCCAGACCTTTGTTGTATTCTCGCCAAAGCAAGACATCCGGATAGGTGCTCATATCGTCATCCCCGAACATATAGAAATAGTCGTTCACATCGCTTACGCTTTGGGGAGTGATGCCCGTATTCCGGGTCAGACTGTTTTTATATTTTTCTGCTACCAGTTCGGCGGACTTTACAGCCTCTTGAAAAAAGAACTGGGCCTCTTGATCAATGTCGCCTGCCGGGAACTGATAGTCTTTGTTGTAGTCTTTAGCGGTGCCTGGCCACCCGTTTCCGTTCGGAACGAAAGGAGTATCCTTGAAGTTTGTCAGCCACGAACCTTCAAACAGCGCGACACGGGATTTCATCAGATAGGCACAATCCTGAGAGATTCGCGTGTGGCGGGTCTCGAAGTTCGGGGTCATGTATTTTGCGGCCAAGTCCAAATCTTTCAGAATAAACCGGGCAACTTCATTTCGGGGCGAGCGTTTGCTGGCTTCAACCAGTGTCGCCTCGTCGTCATTGAAGGCTTGCGTCAGTATGGGCAGGTCTCCCCACTTTTGCAGCATGGAGAAATAAGCATAGGCACGGAGGAAATGCAGTTCTCCCAAGTATTGTTTCAGTGAAGTCTCGTCGCCGGTTATGGTTCCGTTCTCATAATTTTCTGTTATGACCTCTATCCCGTAATTTACATTGCGGATGTTCGTCCAGGACCACGAGCTGTTGTCCATCGAAACCTTCCATTGTCCGGTGTTATCGTATTTGTTTCCCGGAGTTTCGGTGGAGGGCTGGTTGTCGGTATCCTTATCTATTTCAAAGGTACTGCTGTACGAACCGTGTGTTGTCAGTATGTCGGCATACAGTTGGTTGGTGAATTCTTCCACTTGGTCTACGGTCTGATAATAATCTTCCGGCGTTAACTCAGACATTGGCTCCATATCCAAGAAATCGTTGCAGGAAGCAAGCGGAGCGACTAATCCCATCAGGACAATATAAAAGAATTGTTTTTTCATAATTCAACAATTAAAAGGTTAGACTTATACCGCATGAAACGGTTCTTGACAAAGGATATGCGTTACCTCCGCTGCCGCCGGAAACGGTTTCCGGATCGAACTGGTCGGCCAGTTTCGTGCCTGTCCACAGATTTTCTCCCGAAACATAGACCCGGAGATTCTGCACACCGATTTTGTTCAGCACTTCGCGCGGCAGCGAATAGCCGAGCTGCAGATTTTTCAGACGGATGTAGGCTGCACTTTGCAGGTATCCGTTCTGGCATTGGTAGTTCTTGTTATCCCATCCGAGACTTGGCCGCGGAAGATATGCGTCCGTGTTTTCGGTGAGGAAACCGTTTTGAACAGACCATGAGTCCGCGTTGCGGAAATAGTCGGCCACATCGGTAATGCCTTCTGCCCACCACACATCGTTTCCTCCACCAAAGAAGAACGGGCTTCCCTGCCAGAAATCACGCTTCATGATTCCCTGGAAAAATACGCGGATATCGAATCCCTTCCAGCTTGCATTCAAGTCGATACCGAAATGGTACCGTGGAGTGGAGTTTCCGATGACGGTCAAATCGCCGGGATCACCGATTGTCCTTGCGCCGGCTGAGACCTTCCCGTCATTGTTCCTGTCCTTATACATCACATCACCGGCAGCCCAGTTGGTTCCTATCGAGTTCTGGTCGGCACTTGCCAGATGCTTTTGCATCTCTTCATCTGTTCTTGCGATGCCGTAGGTCTCATATCCCCAGATTTCATTCGTGTAGCGGCCGGCTATATAGGTGTCGATCGACCCTGTCGGATTATTGGGATACCGGGTTATCTTGGTACGGGAGTCAGACAGCAAGAAGGTGGCGCTGTAAGACAGTCCGTTGTTCAGGCGGTCTTGCCAACCGATATTCAGCTCCCATCCTAATGTACGCAAGTCTGTATTGTTGGTAACCGGCACATCCGTACCCAATATGGCCGGCAGCTCAGGAGCTTTTCCCACCATGTTCTTGGTGTTGCGCACAAAGTAATCGAATGAACCGGTCAGACGGTTGTCGAATAAGGCCCAGTCCATTCCGGCATTGTAGGTTTCGACCGTCTCCCAAGTCAAGGCTGTCGAGACCAAAGACGGAGCGGAAGAGGCATTCGGCTTGATACCATTCTGTAACCAGTTTCCTCCCGCTATCATCAGGTTTATGGTTTGATAAGTCTGATACCAGTTATTGGTGTTCTGATTTCCTAAAGTTCCGTATGAAGCGCGAAGTTTTAAAAGGCTTACCACATTTTGTATCGGCTCAAAAAAATCTTCTCGTGCTATGTTCCATCCCAAAGAGAAGGACGGAAAAAGTTTCCAGCGGTTGCTTCTGCGGAATCGGGAAGAACCGTCGTATCTCAGATTCCCTTCAAACAGATATTTTCCCTCGTAATCGTAATTCAAACGCCCGAAAAAACCGACCAGTCCCCATTCAGACCGTTGGCCTCCTACTGTCGGAGAGACCACACTGCCGTCTGAACCCAATCCTGTGGTCAGGTCAATTTCCGGTTTTGAGTTCAGTATCACCCCGTCGCGATAGAGGTTATAGGTCTGTTGCTTGAGGTTTTCTATCTGAGAACCGACCAGAACGTGCAGATTATGCTTGTCTTTGAACGAATGGGTATACTCACTGTATACCTCGAAATTGTAATAATTCTCCTTTGAAATGTCTTCCCCGATTCCGGAAGTCAGGTCGGAGCTGTATGGTTCTCCATTAATGTCGTGATTGTATATGGCGAACTGTTCGGAGCGGTTGAATACATTGTTGATGCGGTAATTGAAATTGATGTGGGTCACCCAATTCTTTATCGGCTCAATGACAAAACCGACCTGTTGATACAGGTTGTCGGCCTGTTGGTACTTGCTTCCCTGCTCAGCCAACTTAAGCGGAACGGACGGAGCATTGAAGTAATAGCCGTTTCGGTCGTAAAGCGGGATGTTCGGCCAAGATGATCTTCCCACCAGTTCGTAATATTCCCAGTTGTCCATGAAGAAGGGATGCTTGTAGTCTTGGCGGGAAAATCTCATGGAAAGATTCAGTTTCAACCAATTGGTCAAAGTCATATTGAATTTGGCCGTAGCGTTATATCGTTTCAAGTCATCATCTCCGATTTTCATGAGACCATCTTGGTGCAGGTAGTTGAAGGAAACATAATAGTTCAGCTTGTCACTTCCGCCGCTTGCACTGAAGTTATGTTCTTGATTAAAGGTGGTACCTTTATATATCTCGTCGAAAATGTTGACATCGTCTATTCCGTTCGCATAACCGTCCAACCATTGTCCGTTCGCGTCCGGGTCAATGGCATAAATCAGGGAGCCGTCCGCTTTTCTTCTTGTGCCGGGTCCCACCGGTGTGGCGTTCATATAATCTTTCATTCGGTTTACATGGTCGAGAGTGAACTGGGGAGATCGGCCCGAGTTTGTCATCGCGTCGTTTAAGAAGCTTGCAAAATCCACGGAGTTCATCATTTCCATCATCTTGATGGGAGACGACCAACGGAAACTGTTGTTGTAGTTGATGGAAACCTTTCCTTGTCCGCCTGATTTCGTAGTGATAAGGATAACGCCAAAGGGTGCGCGCGAACCATAGATGGAAGAAGACGCAGCGTCTTTCAGTACGGAAACGGAAGCGATATCTTGCGGATTAATCATATTCAAGTCTCCTTCCATGCCGTCAATCAGGATTAAAGGACTTCCGCTCGAGCCTTCGCCGATGGTTCCCGTGCCACGAATGTTGATGGTCGGCGTGTCGCCCAGTGTTCCGTTGGATTGAGTAATCTGTAATCCGGGAACTAATCCCTGTAATGCCTGAGTAGCATTCAAGACGGGACGCTCCTTCAGACTTTCTGCATCTGTCAGTCCGACCGCTCCGGTCAGATTTACTTTCTTTTGTGTTCCGAATCCCACGACTACCACCTCGTCCAAAACCTGGAATGATTCCCTCAGCGTTACGAGCAGCACCTTTCCGGGCGTGGCCTTGACGGTCTGCGTCTCGTATCCGATATAGGAGATTTCCAGGGAGGCACTGGCGGAAGCGACATTCAGGGTGAAGTTCCCGTCGAAGTCACTGATAGTCCCGTTCGATGTACCTGACTCTTTCACGGTCGCGCCGATGACAGCCTCGCCGTTCTGGTCGACAATCCTTCCCTTTATCTCGGCCGACTGCTGGACGGGACGGCGGGAAGGCACTTCCGTCGACAGGATAATCTTGCGGTCGAGCACGGCATAGTTCACGTCCGTGCCGCTGAACACGGCGTCCAGCACCGAGAGGATGTCGCTCCGCTCTGCGGGAACGGAGACTTCACGCTCCAAATCGATGTGGCTGTTGTTGTAGAAGAAGTCGAAGTCCGACTGGCTCTCTATTTCCTTCAGGACTTCGCCCACGCTCATGCGTGAAGAGCCAAGTTCCACCCGGACTCTCTGAGCATAGCTGTCTGAAGCATAAAGCATGCTGACAGAACAGAATAAACAAGCTAAAAAGACTTTCATGGTTAATGGTACCTTTTTCCAGACAAAATACAGGCTTCGAATACCTGGATTCGTTTGGATACTTAATTGTTTTTCCATAATTTTGTAATGAATTTAGGTTTAAAAAAGGTTTTCTGTTTGTCGCCAAACAAACATTGAACGGGTCTTTCATACAGACGGATGCGCCAACATCGGTCTGTATGTTTTTTTACGGTCAGGGAGGATGTGTGTTTCTCATTTTCGGTCAGTTTTAAAGGTTAATATAATTCTATTCGGATTTTCTCCTGCTCTATGTCCGGGTCATCCAGATGCCGCCAACGGATATGGGAGGAAATTTTAAAATATTCCAGAATACGCTCCAGATGCTGGTTTGTAAAGGTTCCCGTGAAGGAATAGCGGTCAAAGTCTGTGTTCTTCACTATAAAGTCGACATTATACCGTTTCTCCAGCATGTGCAGGGTCTCTCTGAACGAAGTGTTTGAAAGGATAACCTTTCCTTCCCTCCACGACAATTCCGACAGGCCGTCTGTCCGGTGGCGGCTGATTTGCTCGTCCGCTGTCTTATAAACCACCTTCTCGCCCGGACTCATAAGCATGCGCAACATACGGCCAGACCTTTTGTAGATGAATCCGATGCTTCCCTCCGTCAGGGTGGCGATAACCGCGTCGGCATCACCAAATGCTTCCAGATTGAAGCATGTACCAAAAACTTCCACCTTCGAGTCTTGCGGAGTGGAGACCACGAAACGCCGCTCCGTATCCTTCGTCACTTCAAAATAAGCTTCACCGTCAAGATACACTTCGCGGCTGTCTTTAAAGGCTGAAGGATAGCGGAACACCGAGCCTGAATTAAGGCAGACCAGCGTACTGTCCGGCAAACGGAAGGAAGTGACCATGCCCGGATTCGTGCGCATCTCAATCATGCTCACTTTCTCCGCAGGCAAAGTCTCCGTGCGCCGACCATACAAGACGAATACGGCCACGACCAGCGGCAGAAACAAGACAGCCGCCGCCCGCTGCATCCATATCCATCCCATCTTGCGGACGCGCCGCATGGCGATACGCTTCTTTGTCCGCCGCAAAGAGGCCTCCGTATCGAGTCCCTTCATCACCTGCAACGCGTCGGCCGCAAACAGCAACGTATACAACTGCCGGGCATTCCGCCGGTTTTCCGCCGATTCGTCCATCCAAGCCTCAACCCTCTTCGCTTCTTCCTCCGTCGCCGTACCGTCATAATACCTCACAAGCAACTCTTCCATCAATATATCGGTCTCTTTATCCATTCTGTTTTTATTGGAAAGACAATCGGGAAATGGACTTTCCCGATTCATTCCCTCGTTTTTAACAATCAATAACACTTGCAGGCAATAAGAAAAAAACAAATTTCCCCGAAAGCGAAAAAATGATTATTCAAGTTTCGCAAGTTAATAGATAACCTTCTTCTTG
>ULQU01022936.1_pt1 | contig 44711 bp, 30 predicted proteins | sample 1954841 | NCBI WGS metagenome assembly ULQU01 (sample SAMEA4835664, study PRJEB28245) | human gut metagenome | biome: gut microbiome; material: fecal sample | place: Denmark | collected 2008
TTATATTTATTATTTCAAGGCAAAGCCTTAGATATTTTAAGGAAATACAAACAGAATCTAAATTCATTTTTCAAATTAAAATCTAATTCAAATGTGAACAAGGATCTTATTAAAATAGGACGTCTGGCTAATATTGACAAGCATTTTTCTTTCCATTCAGCGCGACATACCAATGCTACTCTTTTAATCTATAACGGAGCCCAAATTACTACTGTACAAAAATTATTAGGACATAGAAGCATTAAAACCACTCAAGGCTACAGCGACATCTTTTCAGGGACAATCATTAAGGACTTGAAAAAATGCAAATTTTGAATCTATATCTTTGGGCAAATCTTGAAATCTTTAAATATTACCAATATTTAGAGCGATATAAAATCAGTCTTTATTGTAATTAAAAGTATTTAAAAGGTAGAAAATATTTGAAGAAACTTTTATATGAGCTATTTATAAGCTATGAAAATATAAATCAGTTATAAATTAATATATTGATTATCAGGATTTTATAAATTTAGTAGTTCGGCGAAAACTTTGGTAATATCTTTCATCGGTATGCAGACTCAGGAAGTGGCTGTAAAATCGATGGTTAAGGTTATTTTAAAGCCTGATGCTCAAACACTTGATGAAGTTGTAGTTACTGGATATGGTAACTTCAAGAAGGCATCATTTACAGGAGCTGCCTCAACCGTTAACACTGGTAATTTGGAAAATGTACCAGTACTTTCTGTCGAAGAAAAATTGTCAGGAAGTGTACCTGGAGTAACATTCAGTTCTTCTTCCAGTAACCCGGGAGCCGTAAGTAGTATTCGCATCCGTGGTATGGGTTCTATCAATGCAGGGAATGATCCGCTTTATGTAATAGATGGTACTCCAGTTACCAGTGGTAATGTAAGTGAATTTACCTATAGTGATGCTGGCACTAATATTCTGGCTACTTTGAATACCAACGATATAGAATCAATCACTGTAATTAAGGATGCAGCCGCAGCCTCTCTTTATGGTTCACGTGCAGCAAACGGTGTGATTGTCATTACGACTAAAAGCGGAAGTAAAGGCAAAACGAATGTGAAATTTCAAAGTGACTGGGGTTTCTCTAATATGGCAGTAGATTACCGTCCAATGTTAGGCGGAGATGATCGTCGTGAATTATTGTGGGCAGGTTTAAAAAACTATGGCCTATATGGTGAAAATATGTCTGAGACAGATGCAGCAGCCTTTGCTGATAAAAATATCGAAACTTTTGCAGCAAAACCATCTACAGGGTGGACAGACTGGAAAAAAGAATTATTTAAAACTGGAGCACATCAAAATTATCAGGTAAGTGTTTCTGGTGGTGGAGAAAACACGAAATTCTATACATCATTATCATATACCAAACAAGATGGTATTGTTCAGAACCAAGGTTTGGAACGTTTTACCGGTAATGCAAATATTACTCATACATTCAACAGATTGACTGTACAAGTTACAAGCCAGTTCTCAAAGATGATTCAAAAGAAAACAAACGAATCAGCTTCTTATGATGGTGCTTTGGCTAACTATGCATTTTTCCAAAGTCCGTCAACCATTCCATACAATGAAGACGGAACTCCGACAAACAATAGTGGAAGTACAACCAATGGAGGAGTAAACCCTTTGTTTGAACAGCTTCATAGTTCAGATATCGCAACCATAATCAAAGCGTTCAATACGGTAAAAGTTACCTATAATATATGGGATAACTTGAACCTCAGCGAAAAGATTTCATATGATTATATGAACAATTCAAATGATGTTCTTTGGGATAGAGAATCTAATAATGGTGGCCCTGCCGGCGTTATGCAACGTATAATCAGCACCAACGAACAGCTGAACACCCAAACCCAACTCAGTTACAACAAAGGATTCGGGGAACATAACATTGACGCATTGATCGGTTTTGAAACCGAGGATCATAAATATGGTTATAACTATTTATCAGGAAAAGACTATCCAGGTGATCTCTATGAATTTACTAATGCCGGTACAACCAGTGCAGACAGTAATAAACAGGCTTATCGTCTGACTTCATTCTTGGGACGTGTAAATTACGATTTCGGAGGCAAATATTACTTTAGTGCCAGCTACCGTACAGATGGTAGTTCTCGCTTGGCAAGAAACAACCGTTGGGGAAATTTCTGGTCTATATCAGGAGCATGGAGATTCACCCATGAAAAATTTATGGAACCATTTTCTGAAATAATCAATGATGGTAAACTACGTTTGTCATATGGTGTAAACGGAACCCAACCTTCTGACTATTATGGATACATGAATCTTTATAAATATGGTATCAAATATATGGGTGCATCAGGAATGGGTATTGTCGGAATTGCTAACCCTGATTTAAAATGGGAGAAAAACAAAACATTCAATGTCGGTATAGATTTATCATTCCTGAACCGTTTATCCATTACTTTTGATTATTATCAACGCAAGACAAGCGATTTGATTTATGACCTTCCGATTTCTCAAGTTGGCGGTTTCTACGATTCAAGCTATGGTACTTATATGCCAACAAATGTAGGTTCATTGAAAAACAGTGGTGTGGAATTAACAATCCAAAGTACAAACTTCCAAACGAAAGATTTCACATGGACCACAGCTTTGAACATGGGACATAATAAAAACGAACTGGTAGTACTGAATGGTGAACAAGATGAAATTATTTCAGGACCACTGATTCATCGTGTAGGAGAGGCTTACTACTCATATTATCTTTATGAATATGCAGGAGTTGACCCACAGACTGGTAAACCTCTTTATTACAAAAATGACGGTACAGAAAATGCACGTCAGACTACTACAGAAATTTCAGAAGCTCAAAAGACAATCGTTGGCAAACACGATCCTAAACTGGAAGGTGGTCTAACCAACAATCTGAAATGGAAATGGTTTGATCTAGGCTTTACATTCACCTATTCACTGGGGGGTGATGCCTTTGATTATTCTACATGGCAGCATACTGATGGAGGATCTTATCTTTATGCAGGTGCAGTCCCTGCTTCATATAAACTGGAAGATATGTGGAAAGGTCCTGGAGATACTTCGGCAAAACTGCCTAAATTTGAATACGGTAGTGCTTCACAATCTCTTTCTTCACGCTGGTTGATGCCTACAGATTATCTGCGTTTGAAGAACCTTACATTCGGTATACGTCTGCCACAAAGCTGGACTCATAAAGCTGGCATGAGTAACGCACGTATCTACTTCTCAGGATCTAACCTTCTGACTTGGAAATCAAAAGATTTGGTTGTAGATCCGGAAATGCCTGTAACTGGAGCATGTACATTTGAGACACCAGCATTAAGAACATTTACTTTTGGTATTGAACTGAGTTTTTAAACGTTAAGAATTAAAACAAATGAGAATATTTAGACATTTATATACAGCAACTCTCTGCATTGCAATGACAGTTTCAATGTCATCCTGTCTGAATAACTGGCTGGACTTGAATCCAGCTGACGGTATTGATGCAGAAACTGCAATCAAATCCAGCTCTGACCTTGCAAATGTCAGAACAGGAATGTATGCTGCAATAAAAGGGAATAGTACGTTGATTGACTACTATGGACGACTAATGTGGGTATATGGAGATGTAAGAGGAGAAGACATCCAATATGAACCAAAGGGCGGAAGTAACCGTGGTTCTTTCTATTATTATATGACCTACTCAACAGCAGATGATTTTACAAGTAATTCTGCAATCTGGCAAACCCCTAATATCGTAATTTCACGTGCTAATCGTGTAATTGCAGCAGCCGAAAGCGGAAATCTTTCCGACGCTGCTGCAGCACAAGCCACCATATCACAATATGCAGCAGAAGCACGTGTTGTACGCGCAATGGCATTGTTTGATCTAACGCGTATTTATGGTAAGCCTTATACCATGGATCAAGGAGCATCATTGGGTGCTCCCATCATAACAACTCCTCTAGAGCCAGCCGATAAGCCATCACGAAATACTGTAGCCGAATGTTATGAAGCCATCGAAAAAGATCTGACAGATGCAATTAATTCTGGAGCATTGCCAACAGAAGGCCAATACTATATGAATATATGGGCTGCAAAAGCTTTACAAGTACGTGTTTATCTGACAAAAGGTGAGTGGAGCAACGCGTTGAAGGTAGCAGAAGACATAATCAACAATTCAGACTATTCTCTGTGGAATATTTCTGAATATGCCGACGCATGGAACGAAACCAACATGTCACATTATAAGGAAATGTTATTCGAGATCAGTATCAATGACAATACCGACTGGACAGACCGTGAAGGTATAGCTTACCTATACAGAGAAGCTGCCCGTGTAGGTTATGGAGATCTTATTATAACAAAAGCTTTCTCAGACATGTTAAAATCAGATCCGGCTGATGTCAGAAATAATGTACTCCTTGAACCTGCAGATGAGAAATCAGCATATGCAGGAAACAAAGTTTATGTAAACAAGATGCCAGCTAATAGCAGTGGAGATGCACGTTATGCTGATATTCCAATGCTTCGTCTATCAGAAGTTTATCTCTCAGCTGCTGAAGCCGCATTCCAAACTGGAGATAAAAATACAGCTGCTTCCATGCTGAATGCCATTATATCTAACCGTACAACAGACGTAAGCAAACAGGTAACAGCCTCTGATATAACATTAGATCGTATCTATATTGAACGCCGTAAGGAATTATTCGGTGAAGGACAACGTTACTTTGACGTTTTACGCCGCGGTGAGACTGTAGTCCGGTATACTTCTGAAGCTGATAAAGGATGGCATGACGTACTAACCGAAGAAGCTAGAACATTTAACCGCGAATCTAAAAAGGCATTGCCATTGATTCCGGCATCTGAAATCAATGCAAATCCTAATATGCAACAGAACCCGCTGTATTAATTAAATATATACAGAAGTTAAAACAGGAAGACCCTATCTAAGGATTTTTCTCTTAACAGATTTCCCTTAACACCTCGGCTATGTTGCCGGGGTGTTTTTTTATCTTAATGTTACGGTACAATGAATTGCATATTGATCTCTTTAATATATCTTTACCAATTATTCAACAATTGTACCTATATGAATTACGAACAAATTTTCCAATCACAAAAAGATTTCTTCTTCAGCCAAAAGACAAAAGAGATTCCTTTCAGAAAAGAAAATCTGTCGAAACTAAGAGATCTTTTAAAATCAAACGAGAATCTGTTGCTGGAAGCAATATATAAAGATTTCAGGAAATCAGCTTTTGATGTCTATACAAACGAATTGAACCTGATCTATGCGGAGATAAACTATTTCCTCAAAAATCTAGACCAATTAAATAAGCCTAAAAAAGTAAAGACCGGACTTCCGCTACTTCCGGCTAAAAGTCGCATCTATTATGAGCCCTTGGGATGTACACTCATTATAGGGGCATGGAACTATCCGTACTCACTTACCTTGATTCCTGTAATTAGTGCCATAGCGGCAGGAAATACATGCATGATAAAGCCTAGTGAACTCCCTGCAAACACAATGCATGTCATGGCCCGGCTCATTAACACTAATTTTCCTTCAGAATATCTGCATGTAATAGAAGGAGGAGTCTCTGAAACTACTGCCATATTAGAGCTTCCATACGACAAGATATTCTTTACCGGAAGCCCCCGTGTGGGTAAAATAGTCTATGAAGCGGCTGCACGAAACCTGACCCCGGTAACATTGGAGTTAGGAGGAAAATCACCGGTAATCGTCACCTCTAAAGCCAACCTGAAGATTGCCGCCAAACGGATAGTCTGGGGGAAATACCTGAATGCCGGACAAACCTGCGTCGCACCGGACTATCTGCTGGTAGAAGATTCGATAAAACCTAGGCTATTGGAGCTTATCAAACAGAGACTGACACTGTCCTCTTATTCGGATGGAGCGGAACATTATGTAAGCATCATCAATAAAAGAAACTTTGAACGGATTATACGTCTGATAGATAAAACGAAGACAATTTATGGAGGAAGCTACAATGAACAGACGCTTTACATTGAACCTACAGTCATGGATAATGTAAACTGGAATGACCCTATCATGCAGGAAGAGATATTCGGGCCGATACTACCGGTATTGTCATACACTGATTTTGAAGAAACTCTCCAGCAAATCATCTTCAGAGAGAAACCATTGGCCGCCTATTTATTCTCTACAGACCGGAACGAAAAAGAAAAGTTTCTGAACACTGTATCATTCGGCGGAGGCTGTATCAACGATACAATCATGCATCTTACCGGCCATGAACTTCCTTTTGGAGGTGTCGGGAATTCTGGTATGGGCAATTATCATGGAAAAGCCGGATTCCTGACGTTTTCCCATCAGAAATCAATACTGGACAAGAGCAATTATGGAGAACCCAACATCAAATATCCTCCTTACTCGGAAAAGAAACTCAAATGGATTAAAAGGTTGTTCTGATACCGTTACAACTATTACAACAAACCGGCAGTTCAATTCACCAAACCTGCCGGCTTACTCTCCTCATCTAAAACGTCAAAACTGAAAATAGATAAACGGCTGTATATCGCTGCTTTTAACTTGAATAACAAGAAATATTAGTGCAACCAGTATCAGAGCCTGACCGATTAAAGGTGTCTTGACAACGCCACGGCAACATGTATTCTGCCATTTATCCGGACACCAATGCAGAATAAAGCCTATCCCCATTAGCACAAATACCTTCCAATAGCCAGTAAGCAACTGAGTAAACAGTTCCGGATGGAAATCGGTAAAGACCTGACGAAGCATGGTTACAGACGATTCAAATGTGCTATTACGGAAGAATACCCAACAGAAACATACAAAATGGAAAGTCAGTATGACGGCAAAAAACTTACGGATGCCCGTACTGCGATAGGTCTTAGGACGATGCAACAGGCTACGAATAAATTTATGGATAGCCAATGCTACTCCATGCAGACCTCCCCACACTATAAAATTCCAGGAAGCTCCATGCCACAATCCTCCTAAAAGCATTGTCAATATCAAATTTATATAAGTACGTATCTTACCTTTGCGGTTACCTCCCAAAGATATATACAAGTAGTCTCTCAGCCACGTTGACAGTGAAATATGCCAGCGGTGCCAGAAATCGGTTACACTATCAGCCTTATAGGGTGAATTGAAATTAATCGGAAAACGAAATCCCAGCAAAAGGGCAAGACCTATCGCCATATCACTGTATCCCGAAAAGTCACAATAAATCTGTAATGCATAGCCATATATGCCGAAAAGATTCTCCAGACCTGAATACAGGCCAGGATTATCGAAAATCCTTTCAACAAAATTTATACTGATATAATCAGAAATGACTGCCTTCTTGAACAGACCGCTTATGATGAAAAATACTCCTTGCCCAAACATCTCGTTTGATACGAACAGCGGCTGACGAATCTGAGGAATAAAATCACGGGCACGTACAATAGGTCCTGCCACCAACTGCGGAAAGAACGATACATAAAAGACATAATCCAGCAGATTATCCAAAGGCTTCAGGTCACGTCTATAAACATCAAGGGTATAACTGAGCGACTGGAATGTAAAAAAGGAAATTCCTACAGGAAGGAAAATATCCAAAGGTTCAAACTTACCGTTCCACAAAGGAGCCAACATCTCATAAAAGAAATTGGTATACTTGAAATAACATAGCAGACCTAGATTGACACAAAGACTTGCCACAACCAAGGCCTTCCTTTTCCAAGGAGTTTCTGTACAGACCATACGTCTAGCAAGAAAAAAGTCACACACAGTAACAATACCCAATAAAAAGAAATAGAACCCACTGCTTTTATAATAGAAATAATATGAAAAAGCAGACACAAACAGCAGACGGGCTGTTGTACGCTTCTGTAAAAGCATATAAATAAAGCTGAATCCTAAAAACAGGAACAGGAACAATCCGCTGCTGAAAATCATCGGCTGTTTCGGATCATAACTCAAAATCTCCGTCAGTTTACTCCATTCTATCTCCCACATACTGATTATATGCTTTTATAAACGCTTCATGAAACAATAACCCCTGCACTTTATAACCTTCGTGCGTAAAATGAATTTTATCACGTTGAAAATAATGTCCGCTATTCCAGTTCAGACAGGCTCTTCTTTTCCCTCCCACAATATTATACATGTCCCACACAGCCAAATCATTATCGCGCGCAAATTCCAGTTCGTTATTTACCACCAATGCTGTACGGGGATTAATGATCCGTCCACGCCTGCCCATCCTTACATAAGCTCCCGGAGGAGTGGTCAGTAAAAATGCAGCTTCAGGACAATCAGACTTCAAGGATTTTATCAGGTGATTCATGGCAGCCGTATGCTCCCAAGGAGTATAATTACGGGCATGAGCTTCATTGGTACCAAAAGAAACAATAATCAGATCGGGGCGCAAATTTGAAATTTCCCGCAAACGTTCGGGGGTGGAATAAGAGCTGCAAGTTGCACCGTTTACCCCAACAATATCATAAATAATACCATTCTCGCCTGTCTCATCGGCTATACCGGACGAATTATACGTTACCGGGATATGCTCAACAGCATCACCTCCAAAATCATCCTCCAGACACAAGCGCATGATATAAGGAAACACATGTCCGCGTACATGAGAATCACCGATATGTACAATGCGTAGCGGACGATCCAAAACGCTCAGCTTGGCCCAGAAGGGATTCAGGGAACCTGTAGGATCCGTAATGACATTCTCTCCTGTCTCGCGGAATTCCGGAGGCATGCAATGTTCTACCGGAATGAATTTCATGAGATGTTTTATTTCATTACTACCATATGCAGGAACAGAATGTTGGTCGGGTATGGAAGTTTCCGGTATGACATCCTGGGCATTGGCACCAATTCCGGCCCCCAACATATATGCCAATATCAAAAGTCCAAGCACCCGCTGAAACATGCCTGTCATACCGACCTCAATCCTTCTCATAGGCTTTTCTCTTTTCATATTGCTCTTTACCATACAATAACACATCGTATAATATCTTCGCCAGATGCCTTCCACCACGGGAATTGATGTGAGTGTAATCATAATTGGCCATAGACGGCTTACTGTGTACCATTTCGGCCATACTGCCTTCACCCCCCATGGCATCAAAAAGATTCCAGAAAGCGACATGGCTTTCCGCTGCCAGTGCCTGCTGATAACGAATAAGATTTTTCACCCCTCTCATAGTACGCAATTCACCCGTCTCTGTCTTTTCATCACGATCGCCTACTCCTACTATCAATATGGAAGTATTCGGAAAAGCCGTTTTCAGACGCCGGACAACTGTATTCATCGTTTCCTTATAATATGAATAATTGGTAACCTCATCAGAAGCTACGTTCAAACCATACTGTAAAACAATCAGGTCATAAGGACGCATCCGGTTATAAGAGCGCAAGACAGACATCGGAATACCTTTCAACTGAATACCACTACTACCACGTGTACTGAAATTATCTACAATTATGCCTTGTACAGGATCCATCGTCGCAGCATAGAAAGTAGAAACGGAGTCAGTCCTGTCTACCTGCCAACGTATTTCTCTGATACTTCCATGAACAGTAACACTCTGCAACAAAGAATCACCTTTTAATGGAAACTGAAAAGGTTCCTGACTACCGTTTATATAGGCAGAGAGAAATACCGAATCGGTAGACTGGAAATAAACGGTAGACGACTGGCAACTGTCGCCGGACACAGCTTTTAAAGACAGGTAAGCCCCCCGACGGGGAACAAAATAATGATTGGATATATCCTGACGGGAACGGTCAAAATAAGATGTATCTGTAACACAATGGCTTCCCCATCCGCCAAAAGTATGTTTTACCGTTGTACGGAAACCTGCCACATTAGAAGCCATAGGAACATAACCTACTCCACATCCGCCGAATTTCTGTTGCAGCATCTTACGCAAATCGCCGGTAAAGATATCTCCTTCTATAAAGGAGTCGCCAAAATAGGCAATACGCACAGGTCTATCAAGAATTTCCAAATCCGACAAAGCCTTATAAAAATGATCCATGCCCCGCCCGGTTGAATCAGAATAATCCTCAATACAGACCATACCCGTCTTACAGGAATCTATAAAAACAGGTTTTACAGGCACCAGACTAACGACCGTATCCGAATCGGGCACTTCTATTATTTCCGGTCGCATATCAGCCAGAATATCTACCTTACGGAGAGAATCCTTGCCCAGCTTGACCGGAGGAAAGAAATAAAGTGCTATCAGACCGGCTGTTACCAAGAATGTCAATATAAATGTTGCAGCTACCTTATTCTTCATCATCATTCACTAAAACGGCTGCAAAGATAGGTGATTTTTAAGTATCTATGTATTAAAGGTCGTGGTTTTCTTTAACAGAATTCAAAAAAGAGTCTACCATCATCATTCCCTTAGGAGTGGATATTCCACGCATATGTAAAAAGATAGCTTCCTTAAATATATCATGAAGCGGATATTGCTCCGTAATGTCAGAATAAACCACCATATCGAACAACATACTCATGGCCTGGTTTATAATCTCAAAATTAATATCATCCCGAAAAATGCCCTGTTTCACTCCTAATCTGAAATATTGTGATGCCACTGCATTCTCAGTACGTTGGGTTGCATGAATAAATTCAACGACCTTGGGATAACGCCTGAGATCACGTAAAAAAAGAGGATTCAAATCGCACAACTCACGCGAACGGCGCTTATAGAAAATAAAAATAGCTTCCAAGACGTTATCCGCCTTGGAAGTTACTTCTGTCATATAGTCATTCATTTCCTTATGATGGAGACGAAGTACTTCAAGCAAAAGACATTCCTTATCTTTAAACAACTCATATACAGTTCGTTTAGATATTCCTAACGAAGTGGCTATGCTATCCATATGAACATTACGGATTCCCTCTTTAGCAAAAGCCAAAGAGGCCTTATCGATAATTTTCGACCGCAATTCATTCTTATTGTACTTCGTTCTCTTCACAATTCTATCTACTTGTGCTGGATAATACCCAATTTAGAAGACTCCACGAAATCCAGGATATTCTGAATCTCCGGACTCATAGGTATCTGCTCTCTGATACGCAGCAAAGCATCCTCCTGTGAAGTATTTACCTTATACAATATACGGTAAGCTTGGGCTATATGCTTTATCAACGTTTCCGAATAACCAGAATTTTCCAACACTTTTGTATTGATACTGTAAAAGGTTATAGGTTCATGAGCTGCTACAATAAACGGTGGTATATCCTTGACAAACCGGCATCCCCCTTGTACAAGCGAGTAACTTCCCAAACGGGTATTACCCTGCATCAATACATTGGATGTCAAAATTGCACAGTCAAAAATCTGACAGTTCCCAGATACCTGTGAGCCGTTTCCGATAATACAATGGTTACCCACTTCTACATCGTGTGACAGGCGGGCTCCCGTCATAATAAAATTACCGTTACCCACCTTTGTTTCATGACCTGCATGAGTACCACGGATAATCACCACATTTTCACGGATCACGTTATCATCACCAATACGGGCAATAGTATCTTCACCCGTATAAGCGAAATCCTGAGGTACGGCTGCGATTACCGCACCCTGATAAATCGTATTACCATTTCCAATGCGCGCCCCACTCATAACACTTGCATAGGGCATGATTACATTATTATCGCCTATCTCGACATTCTTGTCTATGTAGGCAAACGGATGAACCGTTACATTGGATCCGATCTTCGCAGATGGATCCACATAAGCCAATGGACTAATCATAGTTATATATTATTAAGGTTAATCATTCTCTACCACCTCCCAAAGCACTATACAGGTTAATGACAGCCTGCATACGCTGGAAGTTATCGGAGACTTCACTTAACTGGGCACTCAACAGATTCTGCTGTGCTGTCAAAATCTCCAGATAAGTGGCATCACCACTCTGGAACAAGGCCTTGGTATAAGTAACAGCCTTATCCAACTGTTCAACCTGGCCACGGTCTTCTATGAGTTTCTTGTTCTGGGTATCGAACAGATACAAGGCGTCACTGACTTCCTTACCGGCTTCCAGAATGGTCTGCTGGTAATTCATTTGGGCGATCTTTTCTTCTGCTTTTGAAACCTTCAAGTTGGCAATCAGCTTACCGTTGTTGAAGATAGGCTGAGCCAGTGAAGCCACTGCATTCAGAATCAGTTTTCCCGGATTCAATACAGCCATACCTGCACTGTTAGTCCATCCAGCTGTCCCGGTGATATTCAGTCCCGGATAGAAAGCGGCACGTGCCGAATTAGTGGTATAATATGCCGCAGCCAAGGTCATTTCAGCCATCTTCACATCCGGACGATTCTCAAGCAACTGCATCGGAACACCGGCAGCCAACTCTTCGGGCATTATCTGTTCATCAAGAGTGTTGCGGTCAATAGTCTGCGGAGTTCTTGCCAGCAATACAGCCAACGAATTTTCCGTTTCGCGTACCTGACGTTTCAAATCCATCAGAGATGCCTCAACCTGATGGCTAGCTGCACGCATCTGAGCAACAGCTGCTTCTGTAGCCATACCGGCAATCTTCATAGCTTCCATCACCCGAACATTTTCCTTGTAGATAGCAGCTGTTTCTGTAGTTATTTCTACCTGGCGGTCGAGCATCAATAAAGAATAATAAGTATTGGCGATGCCACAAATAATCTGTGAGCGAACAGCCTGTTCTGAATACTTACTTTGCTCATAAGCCACTTTCTGACCACGTTTAGCATTCAAAATTTTTCCAAACAAATCTATTTCCCAACTTGCAGAGACCGGCAACTGATAAGTCTGCGAAGGTTTCGACTTATCAAAGCTGCTAAGTGTTCCCTGAGGTGTAAAGTTTATAGAAGGCAAATAAGACAACTTCGCAGCAGTTAACATTACTTTTGCCTCCTGCACGCGAAGAGCCGCAGCCTGCATATCTACGTTATTAGCCAACCCTTCTTCAATCAGTGCCTGCAATTTCGAATCACGGAAAATTTCTTTCCATGGCAAATTTCCCATATTGGTCGTGTCAGCAGCCAACGTATCTGTTGCCGATGCCGGATCACGATAGATGCCTGAAGCATCTATCGATTCCGGACGATCATATGATTTATAAATGTGGCAACTGCTCATTAAAGCAGTCAGACACATCATTCCTATAATCTGTTTCTTCATGTTCGTCTAATCAATTTTTAGTTGGAGAATACTGTTCAATCTCTGATTCCACTTCACTTTCATCCAAGCTATCCCATTCCATCGGCTTAACCTTCTCCTGTAACCACTGGAAGATTACAAACAATACCGGGACAATGAATATCTGCAAAATCATACCGATCAACATACCACCGATAGCTGAAGATCCCAATGTACGGTTACCATGAGCACCTACACCAAAAGCAAACATCAACGGGAGCAAACCGACAATCATCGCCAAAGAAGTCATCAAAATAGGTCGTAAACGAGCGGCGGCACCCAACACGGCAGCCCACGATATACTCATACCCTGTTTACGACGGTCAAGAGCAAACTCTACAATCAGAATGGCGTTCTTTGCCAACAGACCCATCAACATAATCAAGGCAATCTGCATATAGATATCGTTTGACATGGAACCGACTATCATTCTCAATGCCGGAATACTACCCAACGCACTGAATCCGTTGACAAAAATAAAGCTACCCATCAAACCGAACGGTACGGAAAGCAATACGGCCAGCGGAAGAATGTAACTTTCGTACTGGGCACTCAGCAACAAGTATACGAATACAAAACAGAGCACAAAGATGATACCCGTCGTACTGCCACTTGAAGAAGCCTCTTCACGTGCCATACCCCCCAGTTCATAACCAAATCCGGTCGGCAGGTTTTCCTTGGCTACTTCCGCAATGGCTTGCAGTGCCTGACCTGATGTATATCCGGAAGCCGGAGCCACCATCACCTTCATAGAAGTGTACAGGTTGAAACGGCTGATGATATCCGGACCATATACTTTCTTCAAGCTTACGAACTGTGTGATAGGCGCCATTTCTCCGTTGCTGCCCCGTACTTTCACACCATTCAAAGATTCCATATTCTTGGTAGCATCCGGTTCGGCCTGAATCATTACACGGTACATCTTACCGAAACGGTTGAAGTTGGATGCATACAGACCACCGAAGTATCCCTGCATCGTAGAAAGGATGTCGCTCGGACTGATACCGGCTTTCTTACAAGCTGCTGCATCAATATCCAACTGATATTGCGGGAAGCTCGGGTTGAAGGTGGTCTTCGCAGAGTTGATTTCCGGCCGTGCTTCCAAAGCGGCAGTATAATTGTTCACGACCTCGAAGAAGTGATCCAAGCTACCACCGGTTTTATCCTGCATATTCAACTCGATATCACTTGATACAGAGTAACCCGGAATCATCGGAGGAGCGAAGAACAATACCTGTGCATCTTTGATAACTTTCTGCGCACGCATAAACAAAGTCGCATAAATCACGTCTGAGTTCTGCATCAATGAACGTTCTTCCCAGTCTTTCAGCTTGATGATGACAGAACCGTAAGAAGGTCCCTGACCACCGATAAAGCTGTAACCAGATATAATGGTACGTGACTGGACTGCAGGTTCGGCAGCCACAAGACTATCTACCTGAGTTAAAACTTCCATGGCACGTTCCTGTGAAGTACCAGGAGGCAAAGTCACAGCACCCATAATAGTACCGGTATCCTCGTTCGGAACCATACCTGTCGGAGTAATCTTCATAAAGAATACCAACAGGACAATGGAAGCAACTACCAGTCCCATTGACAGCCATTTCTTATGAATAAAAAATACCACACGTTTCTTATAACTCTTCAACAAAGAATCGTAAGCAGCATTGAAGGAAGTATGGAAACGGTCAATCACACTCATCTTCTTCGGCTTATGCTCTGAATCATGCGGTTTCAGGAAGAGAGCACACAAGGCCGGTGACAACGTCAAAGCGTTCAACGCAGAGAAGGCGATAGAAATGGCCATGGTAATACCGAACTGACGGTAGAATGTACCGGCCGTACCACCCATGAAACTTACCGGGATAAACACGGACATCATGACCAATGTAATGGAAACCAATGCACCACCCAGTTCACTCATGGCATCGATAGAAGCTTCACGGGAAGATTTATATCCCTGATCCAGTTTTGCATGGACACCTTCCACCACCACAATGGCATCATCGACCACAATCGCAATGGCCAACACCATCGCCGAAAGTGTCAGCAGGTTCACACTAAATCCAATCAGTTTCAACACGAAGAACGTTGCAATCAAGGCTACCGGAATGGCAATAGCCGGAATCAACGTAGAACGCATATCCTGCAAGAAGATATACACTACAATGAACACCAGGATAAATGCCTCAATCAAAGTCTTGATAACTTCGTGGATAGACGCATACAAGAAGTCGTTGGCATTTTGTGCCACGTTAATCTTCAAACCGGCAGGCAAACTTTCTTCCGCCTTACTGATTACATCCAACAGGTTGTTGATGGTTTCCGTGGCGTTGGTTCCTGCCATCTGGAAGGCGATACAGGTTACAGCCTTATGACCGTTTACAGTATTATTAAAGGTATACGCCAAACGTCCCAGCTCAATTCGGGCAACATCTCCCAAACGGAGCACTTCCCCATCAGGCAAAGCCTTGATAACAATATTCTCAAATTCTTCAGTCTGCTGCAGACGTCCTTTGTAACGGATGGTGTACTGGAATGTCTGGTTTCCACGTTCACCGAACTGTCCCGGAGCCGCTTCAATATTCTGTTCAGCCAAAGCATTGGAAACATCCGACGGCACCAATTTATACTGCGCCATAATATCCGGTTTCAGCCAAATACGCATAGAATAGTCCTGCCCCATCACATTGGCATCACCCACACCTTTTACACGCTGAACTTCCGGAATCAAGTTAATTTTGGCGTAGTTTTCAATAAATTCAATGTTATATTTGTCTTCCGCATCATACAATGAGAAAATCAGCAACATAGAGTTCTGACGTTTCTGGGTAGTCACACCGACTTTAGTTACTTCTGCCGGCAACAGACCTTGCGCCATAGAAACACGATTTTGTACATTGACCGCAGCCATATCCGGATCGGTTCCTTGATTAAAATAAACACTGATATCCGCAGAACCATTATTAGATGCACTAGACTGGATATACATCATGTTTTCTACACCATTGATCTGGTCCTCCAAAGGTGCAATCACAGAATTCAATACAGTCTGTGCATTGGCACCCGTATAGGTAGCTCTCACCGATACGGTAGGAGGGGCAATGTCCGGATATTGTGTAACCGGCAGTGTAGCCAAACCGATTACACCCAGGATTACTATCAAGATAGAAATTACCGTTGACAGCACCGGACGGTTAATAAATTTATCTAGCTTCATTCTATTACTTGAATAATATATTATACGAAATTATTGTAACCTCACACGACATCAATTGAAAGCTGTCTGGATATTTCCGTCACGCTGATCCTGAAGAGCCTTCTGGAATTTTGCTTCCTTCTGTGCAACAGTAATAGGAGTAATCTTCTGGCCGTCCTGTAAGGTCTGAACACCCTCTACCACAATCTTATCTCCTTCTTTTAATCCACCGGTAACAATGTAGTTCTTACCGTCATTCAAATTGGAGACTTCAACTTCTGTATGTTTCAATGTACTGTCCGGCTGAAGGACATAAACGAACTTCTTATCCTGGATTTCCTGTGTAGCCGATTGCGGTATCAATATAACATTGTTCATCGTATAAGGGAACACAACATTTGCCATACCGCCGCTACGCAAAACATTCTGTTTGTTCGGGAACACGGCACGCATGCTGACAGAACCTGTAGTCTGGTCAATGACTCCACTGACAGCGTCTATCTTACCTTCTTCTGCATACATGGTTCCATCAGCCAGTTGCAATTTAACAGCCGGCATCTTTTCCAATTGTTCCTTCAATGTACCTCCGGCCCGTGTCAATTCCAACAATTGTTTTTCTGTCATAGAGAAATATACATACATATCGCCAATCTCTGACACCGTAGTCAGCGGCTCCGTAATCGACGGACTAACCAAGGCTCCAATACGGTAAGGGAAAGTACCGATAACTCCATCCGACGGACTGGTTACCGTACAGAATCCAAGATCCTGTTTGGCAGCTGAATATGCAGCCTCAGCCTGTGCCAGGCTGGCTTTTGCCGTAAGCAGATTGTTTACAGCAGTCTGATATTCGAAATCACTAATAATTTGCTGTTCATGCAGCATCTTCTTATTTTTTTCGGTAGCAGAAAGTGTTTCCAGATTGGCCTTTGCCGATTTAACAGAAGCAACAGCCTGGTCGTACGCAGCCTTATATTGAGTAGGATCAATTTGAAACAATGCTTGTCCTTTCCTCACGGTGGCACCTTCATCTACACACAGTTTCACAATAAGTCCTGAAACCTGAGGACGGACTTCAATATCCTGCAAACCTTTGATTGTTGCCGGATACTGTTCACTCTGATTACTGGATGTCATCTTCACAGTTTCTACAGCAAACTGATCATCACCCATCTTCGCACCACTTTGACCTCCCCCGCAAGCAGTCAACATCGAAAGACCCAATGCATAAAAGGCTATTCGACCTGAAGATAATTTTCTGTTTCTTTTTACTCTCATATTCATGTCATTAAATTAATATTTCTGTTTTTAGAGTTCTTCCCAGAAAACTTTTTAAAGTTTTCCAGTTTTCAGGCTACAAATATAAAGAAAATGTGCTATAAAACACTACCTTTTAACTAAGTATAACCTTAAATATCGACATAATATTAAAGATTGACCGTAATATCTATAATTCCTGACAAATTTCAAGAGTGTCATGTATGAAGCCACGGATTTATCGTTTTTTTTATAAAAAAATATCCGATTTATTATTTTATTTCTACATTTGTGCACATTAACAAATTATAGAATTATCTAAAACAATAATACCATGGCTAAAATAACAAAAGAAGCGGCCTTGCTTTATCATTCGCAAGGCAAACCGGGAAAAATTGAAGTGGTTCCCACCAAACCTTATCAGACCCAAACCGATTTATCGTTGGCTTATTCACCGGGCGTTGCCGAGCCATGCCTGGAAATTCAGAAAAATCCGGACACAGCATATGACTATACCGCTAAAGGCAATCTTGTAGCTGTCATTTCAAATGGTACAGCCGTATTGGGACTTGGAGATATTGGAGCCATGAGTGGCAAACCTGTGATGGAAGGTAAAGGTTTGTTATTTAAAATCTATGCCGGTATCGATGTCTTCGATATTGAAGTAAATGAAAAAGACCCCAGCAAATTTGTCGAAGCTGTAAAAGCTATCGCTCCTACTTTCGGAGGAATCAATCTGGAAGATATCAAAGCTCCAGAATGTTTTGAAATCGAACGTCGTTTAAAAGAGGAACTCGATATCCCCGTTATGCACGATGACCAACATGGCACCGCCATCATTTCCAGCGCTGGCCTGTTAAATGCACTGGAAGTTGCCGGAAAGAAGATCGAAGATGTCAAAATTGTTGTGAATGGAGCCGGAGCTTCTGCCGTATCCTGTACAAAACTATATATTTCATTAGGGGCGCGTCTGGAAAACATCGTCATGCTGGACAGCAAAGGAGTCATTTCCAAAACCCGTACAGACTTGAATGAACAAAAGAAATTTTTTGCTACAGACCGTACTGATATCCACACCTTGGCTGAAGCGATAAAAGGCGCAGATGTATTCTTGGGCCTGTCACGAGGAAATGTCCTGTCACAGGATATGATCCGCAGCATGGCCAGCCATCCAATCGTCTTTGCACTGGCTAATCCGACTCCTGAGATTTCATACGAAGATGCAATGGCTTCCCGACCGGATGTCCTGATGGCGACCGGACGTTCAGACTATCCGAACCAGATCAATAACGTAATCGGGTTCCCGTACATCTTCCGTGGTGCCTTGGACACCCGTTCTACAGCCATCAATGAAGAAATGAAACTGGCTGCAGTACGTGCAATTGCAGAACTTGCCAAAAAGCCTGTACCGGATGTGGTCAATAACGCTTACCACGTAAATAACTTTACATTTGGCCCCGAATACTTTATACCGAAACCTGTAGATCCCCGCTTAATCACAGAAGTTTCCATGGCGGTCGCCAAAGCTGCGATGGATTCGGGAGTGGCACGCAAACAGATTACCGATTGGAACGAATACAAGAATCATTTGCGTGAACTGATGGGACAGGAAAACAAACTTACACGTCAGCTATATGACACAGCACGCAGTTGTCCTCAACGTGTAGTCTTTGCTGAAGGAATCCACCCCAATATGCTGAAAGCAGCTGTAGAAGCAAAAGCCGAAGGTATATGTAACCCAATCCTATTGGGGAACGAAGAACGTATAGCCAAGCTCGCCAAAGAACTGGACCTCAATCTTGAAGGTATTGAAATCGTCAACCTCCGCCACGACCGTGAAGCTGAACGCCGAGAACGTTATGCACGCATTTTAAGTGAAAAACGTGCACGTGAAGGAGCTAATTTCCAGGAGGCCAATGACAAGATGTTCGAAAGAAACTATTTCGGTATGATGATGGTCGAGACAGGAGATGCAGACGCTTTTGTAACCGGTTTGTATACCAAATACTCAAATACAATCAAAGTCGCGAAAGAAGTGATCGGTATCCAGCCTGAATATAACCATTTCGGTACGATGCATATTCTGAACTCTAAAAAGGGAACTTACTTCATTGCCGATACATTGATTAACCGCCATCCGGACACAGATACCCTGATTGATATCGCCAAACTTACAATGAAAGCAGTACGGTTCTTCAATCAGGAACCGGTAATGGCTATGCTTTCCTACTCCAATTTCGGATCAGACACAGAAGGAAGCCCAGCTAAAGTCCATGAAGCAATCAATTATATGCACCGCGAATACCCGGATTTGGCTATCGACGGAGAAATGCAAGTCAAATTTGCCTTGAATAATGAGCTGCGTGACGAAAAGTATCCTTTTACCCGTTTAAAAGGAAAAGAAGTCAATACACTGGTATTCCCGAATTTAAGCTCAGCCAATGCCACTTACCAACTGATACAGAGCATGAGTGAAACAGAAGTGATAGGCCCGATCCAGATGGGACTGAACAAACCGATCCATTTCACCGATATTGAAAGTTCTGTCCGTGACATCGTCAATATTACAGCTATCGCCTGTATAGATGCAATTGTTGCTAAAAAAATCCAGAACAAGCAATGACCTTTACCAAATATATATAGGGGATTTCGTGAGATCCCCTATATATACCTTTAATATAACGAACCAATACCATGAAAAAACCGCTCAATAATACTCAATGCATTATCCTGACTCTATTCTGGGCCGCGCTCTGCTTTTTTATCCTTACTTCTTCACCACGCATTGACGGACCTCTTGTCACCATGATTCTCATATCAGGAGCATTGGTTTTCATTCCAATAATAAAATCCATAAAAAACAAATGATTTGAATATTTTTGTTTTTTTAATTCCAAAAAAGTTTCATTTTATACATTTTCCTTCTTTTTTCATTGACAAATATTGCAAGAGACATTCTTTGTCTTTATATTTGTAACTGTTCTTCGGTAGAAGATAAAGACAAACAACTAATAATAATTTTTAGAGACCTCATCTATTTATGAATGCAGCAAAAGTTTTAGAAGATCTGAAAAGAAGATTTCCAAATGAACCTGAATACCATCAGGCAGTAGAAGAAGTGTTAGGAACAATCGAAGAAGAATACAACAAACATCCCGAATTCGATAAAGTAAATCTGATTGAACGCTTATGTATTCCCGACAGAGTCTATCAGTTCCGGGTTACCTGGATGGACGACAAAGGTAACATCCAGACCAATATGGGTTATCGCGTCCAGCATAACAACGCCATTGGCCCTTACAAAGGTGGTATCCGTTTCCATAGCTCAGTAAACCTGGGTATTCTGAAATTCCTGGCATTCGAACAAACATTCAAGAATTCATTGACAACTCTCCCGATGGGTGGAGGTAAAGGAGGTTCTGATTTTTCACCACGTGGCAAATCAAACGCTGAAGTCATGCGCTTTTGCCAAGCCTTCATGTTGGAATTGTGGCGTCACATCGGTCCCGAAACTGATGTACCTGCAGGTGATATAGGCGTAGGAGGACGTGAAGTCGGTTATATGTTCGGTATGTACAAGAAACTGAGCCATGAATTCAGCGGAGTATTGACCGGCAAAGGACGTGAATTCGGCGGTTCATTGATCCGTCCGGAAGCTACCGGTTACGGTAATATCTATTTCCTGCTTGAAATGTTGAAAACCAGAAATATTGATATCAAAGGAAAAACCTGCCTGGTTTCCGGAGCTGGAAATGTAGCCCAATATACTGTAGAGAAATTAATAGAACTAGGAGCTAAAGTCGTTACAATGTCCGACTCCGACGGTTATATCTATGATCCTGACGGTATCGACCGGGAAAAACTGGATTACATTATGGAGTTGAAGAACCTGTATCGTGGACGTATCCGTGAATATGCCGAAAAATATGGATGCAAATATGTTGCCGGTGCACGTCCATGGAATGAAAAGGCAGATATTGCTCTTCCATCCGCAACTCAGAATGAAATTAATGGAGATGATGCCAAAGCTCTAATCGCAAATGGAGTATTCGCTGTTTCCGAAGGAGCGAACATGCCGTCAACACCAGAAGCGATCCGCGTATTCCAGGAAGCAAAAATTCTGTATGCTCCAGGTAAAGCAGCCAATGCCGGAGGAGTTTCCGTTTCAGGCTTGGAAATGACACAGAACTCTATCAAACTGAGCTGGAGTCAGGAAGAGGTAGATGAAAAGCTGAAAAGTATCATGAAGAATATCCACGAAGCGTGTGTACAATACGGTACAGAACCTGACGGTTATATCAATTACGTAAAAGGTGCAAATGTTGCCGGTTTCATGAAAGTTGCCAAAGCCATGATGGCTCAAGGTATTGTATAACAAAGCTAAAGCTACAAAAGAAAATTTTTCTTAAATAAACAAGTTTCCCCGCAATGAAATTCCATTCCTTGCGGGGATTTTTATGTACAGATCTCCCATCTGATTTTATAATCCAGGAAACTTTTATATATTTGTCTCAACTAACCGAAATTCTCATTATCAATGAAACTGACAAATATTATAGGAATCTCGTTAATAGCCCTTCTCACTCTTTCCTGCATCCGGAAAGAAGCCCCTAACGCTGAAGCTGACATCATAGGATGTTACTTGCCAGACAATGTATTGGCTACCGATTCCATCAATGTAAATTTACCTTATGAGGAATCCATAGATGCCTACCCTATCTACATCGAGGTCAAACAAGGGACAGACCGCACAGAACTTGCCCCAACTTTTACATTGACTCCGGGAGCAAGCATTATACCGGCAAGCGGGAGTGTACACGACTTCACTGCTCCGGTACGCTATACCGTTACATCTGAAGACGGGAAATGGCAACGTGTTTACTCCATAAACGTCAGAGAGGAGTCAATCACAGAAATACCTACTGAATACCACTTTGAAAATGTCAGGCTGAATGACGGCTATTATATTTTTTATGAAACAGACAATGACCACACATTAACCTGGGCCAGCGGAAATCCAGGCTTCAAACTGTCTTCAGGGAATTCGGATGCCTTGAATTACCCTACTACCATTGAAAAGAACGGATACATGGGTCAATGCGTCAAACTGGTTACAAAAACGACCGGAAGCCTGGGAGCTATGGTAAATATGCCGATTGCTTCCGGCAACCTTTTCATCGGACAATTCAATATAGCAAATGCCTTGTCCAACCCACTTACGGCCACACTATTTGGTACAACCTACTATAAAAAGCCTCTGAAAATCACCGGCTACTACAAATATCAATCCGGTCCTAAATTTTATGAAAACGGTAATTATACCGATAAAAAAGACCAGTTTGATATCTATGCCATTTTCTACGAAAACCATGACGAACAAAATAAACCGATCACTTTGGACGGAACTTTACCGACTGAGAATTTTCAACATCCACAAATGGTTGCCCTGGCACGGATCGACGATCACTCCGAACGTGATGAATGGACCTATTTCGAGATTGAATTCGATTATCAACGATATGGGAAAGAAATTGACTACGCAAAATTGTATACAGGAGGGTATAATTTCGCTTTAGTAATGGCTTCCAGCATCAATGGCGCCACTTTTGAGGGAGCTCCTGAAAGTACTCTCAGGATTGATGAAATATCTATAATCAATGAAGAATAACTGTAATTTATGAAAAAGATATTGACCACAATGCTCTTAATGCTGGCATTGACTTCCAGTATACAGGCACAACAGCAACATAGCACCTTAAAACGGACACAATCAAACGGATGGGAGTTCGCCTTAAAAGCCGGATTCAACATCGGTGGATTCTCACCAATTCCTTTGCCCGTTGAAATCCGAAGTATTGAAGGATATAACCCGACACTAGCTATCCAGCTTGGAGGAGAAATGACCAAATGGATAGGTTCATCCCCTCAATGGGGTATTACTTTAGGCCTCAGGTTCGAAAATAAGAATATGACAACCAAAGCCATGGTTAAAAACTACAGTATGGAAATCATAGGCAGCGACGGAAACCGTCTGAAAGGAAACTGGACCGGAGGAGTAAAGACAGACGTCAGAAACGATTACTTAAGTATTCCATTATTGGCCTCCTGGAAACCGTCTTCCCGATGGACCGTACAATTCGGCCCCTATGCCTCCATCCTGTTAAACGGCAATTTCACAGGAAATGTATACGAAGGCTATTTACGTGAAGGAGATCCTACCGGAGAAAAAATCAATTTTTCGGAAGGTGCTGTCGCCACATACGATTTCAGTGACAACTTACGTACCTTCCAATGGGGATTACAGGCCGGAGGCGAATGGAAAGCATTCCGACATTTAAAGGTTTACAGTTATTTGACCTGGGGATTAAATGATATTTTCAATAAAGATTTCCAAACCATTACATTTGAAATGTATCCCATTTATCTGAATTTCGGATTCGGATATTCCTTCTAAAAAAACAGATACAGGTAAGAACTATAAAACGAACTATCGACAATAAATGATAGGGCAGATACGAAAAAAGGGCGCATAAACACTTGCGCCCTTTTCCTATATTAGAAATAATCATTTAGTTTGTGTCCCTTCAAAAGAAACATTGACAGTCTGACCCAACAGAGCTGTTGCGTCCACCGTAATATCTATTGTGATATTGTCACCCTTGATAGTTCCGGATACCTTCACAGGAAGATTTCCCAACATACCTACGGCCACTTCCTGTGAACCGGCAAAAGTATAAGTACCATTACTTTCAGTTACGGCACAAGGATCCACTGTTATATCAAAAGGTGTCGGTAAAATGAATTCAAAGTTTTTCAGTTCAAGTTTCAAAGAATTATCGGCAGATGATGATTTAGACAAAATAATGCTTTGCTCCATAGAACCAAGAGACTGGCCATTGACAATGATACCCAATGTTCCGTCATAAGTACCGGCCAATTCAGTCGTTATCACTTGTTCCAGAGTCATTTCTTCCTTTGTTTCGGTTTCATCATCACTACAAGCTGTAAACAAACCCATTGAACAAATCAATGCAAACAAATAAAATAATCTTTTTTTCATACTTACTTTATATTAGTTAATACTCAGATTCACCTTCTTCCTATAGGAAATTCCACATCTCATTCCAGACATAAAATTAACCGTATTATTGAAGTGCAAAGAAACAGATTATTTCCATTAGCAGCAAGGTCTAAATATTCTCTTTTTGTCCATTTTTTCAAGTTTTTAAATGATTACGATTCCGAAACGCCTATAATTCAAAAAAAAAGAGAACAATATTTGATCGGCAAATTATCCTAAATTTCAAAATTAAGTTACCTTTGCATGACAATAAAGATAGCTCACAACCTCGCGTATGGACAGAGATAAAGAAATTCCGAAATTTGATTTGCCCGAAGAATGGATTGTAGGGACAGATATCAGTAAAGAACTGCTCAGCCTCTACACCAATTTCCCGTGCAGATTAAAATGCGAGATTTTCGTGTTGTGCATGGACGGAGAAGTCGAAGCATCTATAAATCTGAACCGCTTTACTGTCCATGCCAATGATTTTGTAACCATCATGCCCGGAAGTATCTTCCAGATACATAAAGTCAGCGGCAACCTGAAGATTTATTTTGCCGGTTTTTCATCGGGATATATAGGGAAAGCCAATCTGCGTCATTCTTCCCTGAATACACTCTATATTACAATCGGACGTCCTCTCATTACATTAAAACCCAAAGGAGCCCAGTTATTGGAACAATACCTGAATTTTCTGATCAACTTATATGACTTTTTCGACAATGTTGAAAGCCGGAAAGCCATTACACCTTATCTGTATGACAATATCCATGCCGGAATTGCAAGCATGTATCGGAACAATAAGGAACAGAGCAAAACTGCACTTCCCAAAAGTGAACAGCTCTGCAAGGATTTTACCCAATTGGTTACTCAAAGCTACAGCCAGACACGCAATGTAGCCTGGTATGCCGAAAAATTAGGAATTACACACGCCCATCTCTGCACTATTGTCAAGCAAGTGACAGGCAAAACCTGTGTAGAAATCATATCCCAAATGGTTATTATGGATGCCAAATCACAATTAAAATCAACCAACCTGTCCATTCAGGAGATATCCGACTCCCTGAATTTCGCCAACATGTCATTTTTCGGCAAATATTTTAAGCGGTATGTAGGAATGAGCCCGCTGGAATATCGGAACAAAGGCTAACTCTCTTTCCAACGGACCCTTTCATGTTTGTCATTCAGGGAGTACCACTACCCCCAATTTCTTTTTACCATCCATCTTTATAATAAGAGGTTTTTCAAACCGTACCCAACGCAAATATCGGGTTTCTTCTACCGCCGGCATTGCATTCAATATCTCTTGATTGTAAATGCCATCATTCATATAGGGGTTTATTGTAAAATAGCCGACCCCAAATGAAGTCAGATTCTGAAAGAAATGAGTTCCTTGACTCGGATCTACCCGATAGTTTGTAAGTCCGGCCTCAACAATTATACGGGCTGCCGAAATATTAGGCCACTTTACCGGAATTCCCAGCCATGTATCACTGCTCCCCCAACGTCCGGGACCTACCAATACATAATTTTTCCCCTCATCCAGAAATCTCCTGTTCAATTTTTCTATATCATAGGCTATCAACTGATTATTGGATGCCGAATACCCGTCTGTCTTTACATAGATAACATCTTGTATATCATTCATGATACCATGTCCTAAAGAATTCTCACTCTTCAACAGAATCCTCTCTGAAGGTACCAGATTCAAATCCTCACCCAAATCCGCTTTCACATCAACCATCGGACGGATCTGCAGCAAGTAAAAGACACCTGATTTTTCTTTAGAATTCAAATTGACCGCAAATTCTATCTCCACAGGACGACGCATCTCTCCCTGTCCATACTTCTGTACCAACTGGAGAATCCGTGCAAGAGGGAAAACATCATGCTGCAATATATTGGCAAATGTAATAACCTTACGCCCACCGGGATATATACCGTCACGGATAACCATATCATACGGGTCATAAGTAGAAGCAATAAACGTTAACGCCCCATCCTTTTCCGCTTCTTTGACCGGAAGTTTCAGCAGATTGAATCCGTCATCCAAAGAAAAGTTCTCTCCGGTATTCTTTAAATCCAATGCATAGAAACGCGTCTGGGTTTCCCTCAAAGCCATCTCCATTTCGCTGGTTTGCAAGACCTTATCAGGATGATACGGACAAACGCGTAAAGTCAAACCTCCATCAACAATATATTTCCCTAATCCCAATGCCAGACTGACAGTCCCTTCTTCCGCCAGCTCTTCATTGATCGGATAATAGTTGATTGAACGGGCAACTCCCGATATGGAAGGATAAAAACGGTCACCATATTGATTCCCGACAACTTCCTGCAAAATGACAGCCATCTTTTCCTCGTCTATCACATTACTTGTGGCCTGCATGTATGCCTTACTGTCTTTATAAAAGACCGAAGCATACACCCCTTTTATCGCATCACTCAACATGCGGAGCATATCGTATTTGTCTTCCAGATAGGGAATCATATATGTGGAATAAATTCCTGCAAACGGCTGATAATGGGAATCTTCCAGCAAACTTGAAGAACGTATGGCGATAGGCGACTTGACAACTTCAAAAAAAGCGAAGAAATCCTCTACCAGACGATCCGGCAACTTGGCCCGCAAAAAGGCCTTCAAAATACTTTCGTCATCTGCATCACTCAAAGCAACCTGATACAACTGATTGGTTTCCATAAACTCGTCAAAAATATCAGTACAAAGAACCACCGTCTTCGGAATGACAATCTGGGCATTCTCAAAACTTTCAAAGTCCGGATGCCGCTTCACCATGTTGTCAATAAATGCCAGACCACGTCCTTTTCCTCCCAAAGAACCGTCGCCTATACGGGCAAAATTCGAATAGCGGTCAAAGCGGTCACGTTCAAATACGGCAACCACTCCTTGGTTCTTCATTTTCCTGTACTTTACAATCGCATCAAAAATAATCTGACGATGTGCGTCGATATCCTGTAACGAATCCCATGTAACCTGTTTCAAGAACTCGGCTACAGGAAATATCGCCCGTGAATAAAGCCAACGTGATATATGGTTCCGGCTTATATGGTAATAGAAAGAATCGGAAGGAATGGAAAAGATAATGTTCTGCAATTCTTGCAGATTATGGACACGGGCAACCGGCTTCATCGTCTTCGGATCCAGAAAGACAAAATCACCGAAACCGAAGTTTTCCAATACGGCCTCCCGGAGATCGATGTTCATTTTTTTTGAATTCTTGTCTATAAACTTGGCTCCCAACTGATCTGCATACTTCCGGTTGGTCTCTTCCGCCGACTGAAGAATAAGGGGTATGAACGGATCACGTTTCCGGACTTCTTCCAAAAACTCCACTCCGGCCAAAGGCTCTATCTTCCCGCCTTTCGGGAAACGTACATCCGATATAATCCCTAACGTATTATTCTGATATTTATTGTAAAGGTCCATCGCCTCTTCGTACGAGCGGGCCAATACAATTTTAGGACGCCCCCGCATTCTCAAAGTCCGTTGATGCTCATTCAACGCTTCCGTAGCGAATTCCTTACTCTGCTCCAGCACGAATTTATACAGATTAGGAAGAATGGATGAATAGAAACGGATAGAGTCTTCTACCAAGAGAATCATCTGTACTCCAACTTCTTTGATATCATGTTCCAGATTCATCTTGTCTTCTATCAGCTTATGGATGGAAACCAGCAAGTCAGTATTTCCTAACCAACAGAAAACGTATTCAAAGATGCTCAAGTCTTCATGCTCCATGCGTTCTTTAATACCATGCGAGAAAGGTGTCAACACAACCAAGGGAACTTTCGGAAATTTCTCCTTGATCTTACGTCCTATATCAAATGTATCACTATTATCCGACCCCGGCATACAGATAACCAGTTCAAAACGTGTTTCAGACAATTTCTTCCAGGCTTCTTCTTCAGTCGACACTTGAGTAAAACGTGGAGGATAGCGAAGACTCAGATTCATGTATTCAATGAAAATCTTTTCATCGATACGCCCGTCATCTTCCAGCATAAAGGCATCATAAGGATTTGCCACCAGCAGGACATTGAAGACACGACGGGTCATCAGGTTTACAAACTGGGTATCTTTAAAATAGAGTTGGTTCAGTTTTATCTTGCTCAGCATAGCACTATTTTTAAAATCAAAACTACATTGAACAAATTAAAGCATTTATGACGACTTTTACAACAAATTCGAAAAGGAAATGGACATTTTGTAAGGGAGTCTCAGGCATTTAACATTTTATCACCATTACACAAGAAATAAACACAAAAACATTTGATAAAACGCCATAAAATTATAACTTTGCATATATAAAAATTTCATTTTGTCAGATTTTAAACAAATATGTCATGAACATTAACCAAATTATGTCATCACTGGAAGCAAAGCATCCAGGTGAAGTAGAATATCTGCAAGCAGTCAAAGAAGTATTGATTTCCATTGAAGAAATCTACAACCAACATCCGGAATTCGAAAAGGTATCTTTGATTGAACGTTTGGTTGAACCAGACCGTATCATTACATTCCGTGTACCTTGGGTAGACGACAAAGGTAAAGTACAGGTTAATCTCGGCTATCGCGTACAGTTCAACAATGCGATAGGTCCATATAAAGGCGGAATCCGTTTCCACGCATCTGTAAATCTTTCCATCCTTAAATTCCTGGGATTTGAGCAAACATTCAAAAACGCCTTGACAACCCTTCCGATGGGAGGCGCAAAAGGTGGTTCGGATTTCTCTCCAAGAGGAAAAAGTGAAGCAGAAATCATGAGATTCTGTCAGGCTTTCATGCTGGAATTATGGCATCATCTCGGCCCGGATATGGATGTTCCCGCAGGAGACATCGGTGTAGGCGGAAGAGAAGTGGGCTATATGTTCGGTATGTACAAGAAACTTACACATGAATTTACCGGAACATTTACAGGCAAAGGCCTTGAATACGGAGGTTCATTAATCCGACCGGAAGCAACCGGATTCGGCGGACTTTATTTCGTGAAACATATGCTGGACGCTAAAGGTATCGGCATAAAAGGCAAGACTGTAGCCATCTCTGGATTCGGTAACGTAGCATGGGGGGCCGCAACAAAGGCTACCCAGCTAGGGGCAAAGGTAGTGACCATTTCAGGACCAGACGGATACATCTATGATCCGGACGGCATCAGTGGTGAAAAGATCGACTATATGCTTGAACTCCGCGCTTCCGGAAATGACATCGTGGCACCGTATGCAGAAAAATTCCCGAAAGCGACCTTCATCGAAGGACGCCGTCCTTGGGAAGTGAAAGTCGATATCGCACTTCCATGTGCAACCCAGAATGAATTAAATGGCGAAGATGCCGAAAATCTGATAAAAAATTCCGTTCTTTGCGTCGGAGAAATTTCAAATATGGGCTGTACGCCTGAAGCTATCGATGCTTTCATCGAACATAAAATCATGTATGCTCCAGGTAAGGCAGTCAATGCCGGCGGCGTAGCCACATCAGGCCTGGAAATGAGCCAGAATGCTATGCACATGAGCTGGAGCGCTCAGGAAGTCGACAATAAGCTTCATGAAATCATGCACAATATCCATGAGCAGTGCGTCAAATACGGTACTGAGCCCGACGGATATGTAAATTATGTGAAAGGAGCCAATATTGCTGGATTCATGAAAGTGGCACATGCCATGATGGCCCAAGGAATTGTATAAAAAGCACTATTTGTTTAAAATATATCTCGTTTAGTTGTATTTGTATTTTGTATTGTAATGTGCGTCACCAGCCTGTGAAGGTTCAGTGACGCATTTTTTATCCCCATTCCATATAGAAATCCACAAATTTGCGTTATCATAATAAAAACAAGTAAATTCTTATATTATGAAATGCGTATTTGTATTCCTTATAATCACCGTCATATCATCCGGTTGCCAACATGAGCTTGCCTATTTAACGTCCGAACTGACATATCAAATCTCTTACTATCCGAAATTCAATACCATAAATTCAAGGTCTGTTTCCGAATGCTATTTCCAGGAAGAAGACCAGATTCTGCTTTACTCCCAAGGAGGCATCACCGCCGACAAGGCAATACTGACTTATCAAAACCAACAATGGAATTCAACTCCTGTCCTGAAATGGGAGGGGCAGACGGAAACAGCATCCATACAAGCATACTATCCTATTACCGCTGAAACAGGTACTTCCGCAGCTTTCTACCCTACAGACAACAAGCTGATAGACTTATTAGGTTGCCAAACCCATGCCACCTGTAACGAACCGATAGAACTGCTGTTCGAACATCAGTTTTCACAACTTACCATCCACCTGGATCCCGCATTAAATAAAACACTTGTAAGCATGGAAATCACCCCGTCTGTATCTGTCCACCATTTCGATTTTATAACCGGTACCCCGTCCTTCGATACCGGACAAACCTACACAACTTTTTTAGAACGTACTGACAATCCAGTCTATACCCTTATAATTCCACCTGCGGAAAACATGTCCATCCGCATCACTCTTACAACTACCAGCCAATATTATCAACTCAACATAGAAAACCGGACTTATAAAAAAGGATATTCTTATGAGTGTGCCATACGCCCCGATAAAAGAATACCCGGCATTTACAACGCAGAAGATTTCATAGCATTCACTCACCTTATCAGTGGAATTGAATACGGAAACAGAACACTTGAAGAATTTGCTGACAACACTGGCAATATAACAACCTACAACCTTTACAATGATATCACATTTACTCCAGAAGAATGTGAAAGAATCCATGAAATAGGATATTATCGGGAATTCAAAAGCCAACAATTCAATGACTGTTTCAACGGAAACGGATATACATTGTCTAATCTGATACTTCAGGCTCCCCAAAAAACATATGGTTACGGACTGTTTTCCTTCATTGGAACGTCCGGTATTGTCAAAGACCTGACCATCAAAGATTCACGACTTACGACCTCACAATACAGTGTAACGATAACCGGACTTCTATCAGGAGCAAACTACGGACTGATTGATGGCTGCCAACTGATAAATTGCACCATTACATCAGATTATCCGACAGATCTACGTGTAGGAGGCATTGCCGGAAGCAACAAAGGGATCATAGCCAACACATCCGTGACATATACATCCATCATCAATACCTCCAAACAATATGAATCAGCCTCAGGATCAATTTGCTCCAATAATTTCGGATATATCCAGAACTGTTATGCTGCCTGCAATACCTTTTCAGAAATAGCAGGAGGACTTACATACACTTGTGAAAAAGGTTCGTCAATGAGCAATTGCTACACATACGGGAATACCCCCTCGCCGAAATTCGGGAACATATCCTATAGAGCCCTTACGCCCAACATCTCTTATTGCTATTATGACGACAAGACTGAAGCCGCTATAAACACATCCGATTACACTTTCAAAAATCTATATTACTATAACCCGACCACTCTCATAACTACCGATAACCAAATACTTACCGACAAACTTAACGGATGGATTACAAGACACACTCCGGTACAATCCACCTATTCATACCATCAATGGATGCCGGCCGATAATTATCCGCTCACATTGAAACATCCATAATTACATTTTTTTAGAAGCTAAAAAGAAGCTTATACATAAAATGTTGTATTTTTGCACAAAACATAAAAGAAGCAGATGGAAAAGAGTAAAAAGTTAGTCATTGCTATCATAGCGTTAATTGTTCTTGTTGCCGGGGTTTCTTTCTTCGCCTTTACCCAATTTCATAAGAACAGACAAATGACCGAATTATTTGCTATAGAAAAGGAGGAGATGGAAAATGAATACAGTACATTCGCTACCCAATACGATGAATTACAGGTACAGATCAACAATGATTCCCTGCGTGAAAAGCTGGAAAGTGAAAAGCTGAAGACACAACGCCTGCTGGAAGAATTACGTCAGGTAAAAAGCTCCAATGCAGCCGAAATCACCCGTTTGAGAAAAGAACTGAAAACTGTACGTGCCGTATTGAGAAGCTATGTCATTCAAATAGACTCCTTAAACAGACTCAACGAAGCTTTGACTGTAGAAAACAAAGAAGTAAAGGATAAATACAATGCAGCTACCGTCCAGATCAGTAATCTTTCAGCTGAGAAAAAGAACCTTCATGAAAAGGTATCTCTGGCTGCCCAACTGGATGCCACTAATATTTATGCCAGCCCGTTGAACAAACGCGGTAAAAAGACTGACCGGGCCAAAGACGTAAAGAAAATAGCCATTTCCTTCACCATTGTAAAGAACATTACGGCAGAGACCGGAAACAAGACCTTATACATCCGTATAGCCAAACCGGGAAATGAAATTTTGTCGAAAGGGAATACTACTTTCCAATATGAAGACCGACAGATTACATATTCCATCAAGAAATACATTGAGTATACAGGAGAGGAACAGACCGTTACCGTATATTGGGATGTACAGGAATTTCTCCCTGCCGGAACATATAACGTATACATCTTTGCCGACGGGAACATGATCGGACAAAACTCGTTTGAAATGGAATAAGGAACTTATATGCAAAAATATCCTATCTATATCATAAGTCTCGTTATATCCGCAGTAGCGTTCTTATCCTGTGGTCAAGACCGTTCGGGTGAATACTATGCACTGATTGAGGCCAAATACTGGATGTATGAAACCATGCAGCAGGACTACCTGTTTTATGAAGATCTTCCAGCGGAAGACGGACTGAACTTCTTTCAGAAACCGGAAACTTTCCTGCAATCGGTCATTTCATCGAAAGACCAGAAAAATGGAGTACAATTTTCGCACGTGGATTCAATCAAAGCATCACGTGTTACAAGTGAATATCCGTCATACGGATTTCAAGGCGCCCTGGTACGGAACGCAAATGGTGACAATGTGGTACAAGTCCTGTATACCTACGAAAATTCACCGGCTTCTGAAGCTGGCATCAAGCGCGGCGACTGGATTGTCACGGTCAACAACTATGCCATCAATTCGACCAATTATGCCAACTTCATTGAACATCCTACCCAAGCTCTGACATACAAAATAGCCCGTAAAAACGAAAACGGCACACATGATACCCTCATAGTAGACATGCCTTCCCCACGCTATGTGGAAGAGCCCAGTGTCCTGCTCACAAAAACGGTTACCGTAGGAAACAGGAAAGCTTTCTACATCATGTATAATAGCTTTGAAGAAGAAGAAACCGATCTTTTAAAGGAAGCTTTCAATCAAGGAATGGCCCAGTCTCCGACCGACATTATTCTGGATTTACGTTATAATCCGGGAGGGTATGTATCCACAGCCTTATTGTTAAGCACTATTCTTGCCCCCCAGGAAGTTATGGGACAGACTTGCTTTACCATGATTCCTAATGACAAAAAAGGTGAATCACAAACCGCCATATTTGATTCCGGACTGCTGACCGGAGTCACTAAGGCCAACTTTGATTATCTCTATATAATTACTTCCAGTTCCACAGCTTCTGCTGCGGAACTGACCATCAACAGCCTACGTCCTTATCTAGGCGACAAGCTATTGCAGGTAGGAGATGCTACTTTCGGAAAAAATGTGGCACAAAGTCTCTATACAAACGAAGCATATCCGTTAATCGAATTCTGGTTGACGACACATTATCTCGCTAATTCAGAAGGTTTTTATGACTACTATACAAACGGACTGGAACCCGATTACCAACAAGCGGAAGACATGACACTGGATTTGGGCGAGCTTGGATCTGAACAGGATATCCTGATGCAACCCATCATTTATCATATGGCCAACGGCACTTTCCCAAGCACAGGTACAGATGAAACTACTAGTGAAGAAAGCCGGAGCTATCTTGGATTTTTCAATGGCCAAGCAAAAGTCCTTTATAACCCTATCAGTCACAAGCCTAAAGAAGCCAAAATATCTGGTTTATAAACAGAAACAACCATATAAGAGACCCACAGAAGAATCCGTCATTACCCATTGGAACAATGACGGATTCTTTATTTTATCTCCATTTTAGATACCCCTACGTAACATATTTTTAAGGTTTTACAAAAAAAATCAAAAACAAGTTGCATCGACAATCTTTTTCAAACTTTTCTATTGCCAGTTTGTTTATATTGTATACATTTGCATTGTTGCATAAGCAACTAAACTATTAATTAACTGAATTGGTAATGAAAAGAATTCTCGGCTTAATCTTATTGTCAGGGCTGTCATTCAGCAGCTATGCACAACGTATTCTCACGCTCGACAGCTGCCGTACGCTGGCTCTTGCCAACAACAAGGAATTACGTATCGCACAGGAAAAAATAACGGCTGCACACTACCAACAGAAAGCAGCATTCACCAATTTCCTGCCCAAAATAGATGTAATGGGTACCTACATGCGTACAGAAAAGGAAATTTCCTTATTAAGTGATATCCAGAAAGAAGCAATCGGTAATGTCGGTACACAACTGGGACAAACGATTCAGGAAATAGCCAGTGGGCTACCCGTAACCATCCCCCCACAATATCAGGCTATTTTACAACCCATCATCGGTAACCTGACCAACGGATTAAACGCTGCAGGACAAAGCATCGTAGATGCATTCCACACCGATACACGAAACTTGTATGCCGGCATCGCAACACTTACCCAACCTATTTATATGGGAGGGAAAATAATGGCTTACAACAAGATAACAAAATATGCCGAACAACTGGCAGTTTCGCAACATGCAACCGGTATGCAAGATTTGATTCTGAATACAGACCAAGCCTATTGGCAAGTCATTTCACTTGTCAACAAGAAAAAGCTGGCTGAAAGTTTTCTTGAACTTGTAAGAAGACTCGATTCGGATGTAGACAAGATGGTATCGGAAGGAGTTGCAACCAAAGCCGACGGATTAAGCGTCAAGGTGAAAGTCAACGAAGCTGAAATGACATTGACACAAGTAGAAGATGGATTAAGCCTTGCCAAAATGGTCCTTTGCCAGATCTGCGGATTACCCCTGGATACCGATATCAGTCTGGCCGATGAAACCATGGAAAACCTCACATTACCTTCTACCTACACGAAAAGCAATGTAGCTACCGCCTTTGCAAACCGTGAAGAGCTGAAAAGCCTTGAACTGGCAGAAAATATCTATCGGCAGAAAGTCAATGTGGTCCGTGCCGATTTTCTTCCTTCTATCGGCTTAACGGCCAACTATATGGTGACAAATCCTTCACTGTTCAACGGATTCGAGACAAAATTCCGTGGAACATGGGGTGTAGGTGTGGTAGTCAAGATACCGGTATTCCACTGGGGAGAAGGCATCTATAAAGTAAAGGCAGCCAAGGCTGAAGCCAATATAGCCCGTTATCAATTGGACGATACCAGAGAAAAGGTAGAATTACAAGTAACTCAAAGCACATACAAAGTAAATGAAGCTACAAAAAAACTGACCATGGCCGAAAAAAATATGGAAAAGGCAGAAGAAAATCTCCGGTACGCCAATCTCGGTTTCAAGGAAGGGGTAATACCTACCAGTAATGTACTTGAAGCACAAACGGCATGGCTATCGGCCCAATCCGGAAAGATTGATGCACAGATCGATTTGAAAATGAGTGAAATATATTTAAACAAATCAATGGGAACTTTAAAATAACGAACAGATATGGCTGAAAAATCTCAACGCAACAACATTATCCTGGCACTAGGCACACTGGTAGGTGTAGTGATTATCGTCAGTGTGATAGGATTCTTTACCTTAGGAAAAGATTCCGAAATCATTCAAGGACAAGCAGAAGCAACAGAATACCGCGTTTCAAGCAAAGTTCCGGGACGTATCCTGAAATTCCTTGTCAGCGAAGGTGATAAGGTCAAGGCCGGTGATACACTGGCTATACTTGAAGCCCCGGATGTCATGGCCAAGTTGTCACAGGCACAGGCCGCAGAAGAAGCCGCACAGGCCCTGAATGAAAAAGCGGAAAGAGGAACACGCGCCGAACTGCTCCAAACGGCATTTGAAATGTGGCAGAAAGCGAAAGCCGGACTCAATATCGCCGAGAAATCATATAACCGTGTCAACCGCCTCTATGAAGAAGGAGTCATGTCGGCCCAGAAACGTGATGAAGCAAAGGCTCAGTACGATGCGATGGTAGCTACTGAACGGGCGGCAAAAGCTCAATATACCATGGCAAAAAACGGTGCACAGCGTGAAGACAAGAAAGCAGCCGCAGCACAGGTAGAACGTGCCAAAGGCGCTGTAGCCGAAGTCAGCTCATACATAGCAGAAACCATACTGACAGCATCGGCCGACGGAGAAGTTACCGAAATATTCCCTAAAGTGGGAGAACTGGTCGGAACCGGAGCTCCTATCATGAATATAGCCGAACTGAACGACATGTGGATTACATTCAACGTCCGTGAAGACTTTCTGAAAGATTTCTCTGTAGGAGGTGAAATCACACCCTATATCCCGGCTCTTGAAAAAGAGATAACCTTGAAGGTGACCTACATGAAAGATCTTGGAACATATGCAGCCTGGAAAGCGACCAAGACGACCGGACAATTTGACTTAAAGACTTTTGAAGTAAAAGCAAAACCTATACAACCGGTTGAAAACCTCCGACCGGGAATGTCAGCCATCATCGAAAAATAAACATCCGCCATGCCTATAACTATCCATAAACGCCTGTTACTGATTTCCATACGCGAGCTTCGCCGCATAGCCGGCAAACCGATGTATGTATTCTGTATGCTGATTGCACCAATCTTCTGTTTCATTTTCTTTACAACGTTAATGAGCAAAGGATTACCCAACAATCTGCCCGCAGGTGTTGTGGATCTGGACAATACATCGACAACGCGTAATATAATCCGCAATCTGGATGCATTTCAGAATACCCGTATCATAGAACAGTTCAGCAGTTTCAATGATGCGCGTGAAGCCATGCAGAAAGGTGAAATCTATTCATTCTATTATATTCCGGAAGGCACGACAGAAGCAGCAATTGCAGGCCGGCAACCGACCGTTTCATTTTATATCAACTATTCATATCTGATTGCCGGATCTTTATTATACAAAGACCAGCGTACCATGTCCGAACTGGCTTCAGGAGCCATAGGCAGAAGTACCCTGCTGGCCAAAGGTGCAACCATGGATCAGGCCATGACTTATCTACAGCCTATCGTAATAGATACCCATGCTTTAAACAATCCATGGCTGAACTATTCCGTATATCTGTGCAATACCCTCTTCCCTGGTATCCTGATGCTTCTGATATTCCTTACCACTTCCTATGCACTGGGAGTAGAAATCAAAGACAATACAGCAGGGCAGCTACTGAAAATGGCAGATAATTCCATTACGACAGCATTGACAGGCAAACTGCTTCCGCATACTATCATATTCTTTATCGTAGCGGTATTCTATAATGTGTATCTATATGGGTTCCAACATTTCCCTTGCAATAGCGGGATTCTCCCGATGCTTCTATCCGGACTTCTGCTGGTATTGGCTTCACAAGCCTTGGGCATATTCTTTTTCGGCTTGTTCGGTTCCATGCGGCTTTCAATGAGCGCCGCTTCATTATGGGGAGTGCTTTCCTTCTCTATTTCGGGATTCACTTTCCCTGTAATGGCCATGCACCCTACACTCCAGGCGCTCAGTAATCTGTTTCCATTACGGCACTATTTCCTGCTCTACGTAAATCTGGCTCTCAACGGATACCCGCTCGTCTATGCATGGCACTCCATAGTTGCATTACTGATATTCATGATACTTCCATTCTTCGTATTGAAGAAGCTCCGGAACGAGATGTTACACTATACATACATCCCATAAAAGTTTGTACTTATGAAAGAATACTCACTACGACATATTATCAGACAAGGTCTCAACGGATTATTCCATAACTGCAAAGAAGAGCTGAAGGCTTGTGTAAAAGACCAGGGAGTATTGATCTTTTTCCTGCTTGTACCATTGGTCTATCCCTTGATCTATGCATTCATCTACACCAATGAAGTAGTCAGAGAAGTCCCGACAGCGGTTGTTGATGCCAGCAATTCATCGACGAGCCGTGAATACATCCGTCTGGTAGACGGCAGTCCCGATGTCCATATCCAGGCATATTGTTCCGATCTGGAAGAAGCCAAAGACCTTTTGAAGAAACAGAAAGTATATGGTGTCATCTATATACCGCAAAATTTCAGCAAAGACTTAGCCAGAGGTATACAGACACAGGTCAGTATCTTCTGTGACATGAGCGGAATGTTATATTATAAAGCCATCCTGATTGCCAATACAGAGGCTTCCCTTGTCATGAACAAACAGATACAGATAGAACGAGCCGGTAATACAACCGACCGCCAGGACGAAATCAGTACTGCTCCCATAAAATATGAAGCCGTATCCATGTTCAATCCCCAAGACGGATTTGCAAGTTTTCTGATTCCAGCCGTACTGATCCTAATCATACAGCAGACATTGCTGCTCGGCATCGGCCTTTCAGCCGGTACTGTACGTGAAAACAACCGGTTCAATGAACTGATTCCGGCCGGGAGAAATTACCAGGGAGTGCTCCGTATCGTATTGGGCAAATCATTTGCCTATCTGCTCATTTACGCAGCTATATCCTCCTATGTACTTTGCCTGGTACCGAAAATGTTCAGTCTGGTGCAGATTGCCCAGCCTGCCACCTTACTGGCATTCATTTTTCCATATCTGTTGGCATGCATTTTCTTTGCCATGACGTGCTCCATCTTCATCCATCACCGTGAATCCTGTATGATGATATATGTATTCACTTCAGTTCCGTTGCTGTTCATTTCCGGAATCTCCTGGCCGGGGGCAGCCATCCCTAAATTCTGGGAAATCTTCTCCTGGCTTTTCCCTTCAACCTTCGGAATCAACGGTTTCGTACGTATCAATAATATGGGAGCCACACTGAGTGACGTACTTCCCGAGTACCATGCCTTGTGGATACAGACTGGTATCTATTTCATAACCACTTGTATCGTATACCGCAATCAAATCATACTCAGTCGCAAAAACGCCCTCAGACATCTGAGCCAGTTGCGCAAGAAAAGACTGGCAAAGTCATCATCCGACACCGGCCGATAAAGGAGGAAACTATCCTTATTTAGTTTTATTAACAATGAGGTAGAACAAATCAAAGAGATTACTTGTAGTTTTGTACAGCTAAATTATATATACTGCATATTAATCCAGATGAAAAATTCATATATATTCATTCTTTTTGTCTTGTTCTACCTCATCGGTATTCCTCAAAATGCCGATGCGCAAGAAAAGAAACTGACCTTCCGTTTCAGTATCCTGAAATCGAACGGAGATCCGCAACCGGGAGTTATTTTACGTATCTCAGGAGAAACCGATGACCATACAGCCGACGAACAGGGTAATATTACTTTCGAATATACGTGGAACAGTGACAATTACGCCAGAGTATATCTCTATTTCCCCGAAGAGAAAGACCGGTCAGTCAAATCATTCATCTTGGAAGAAACAGAAACCGACAAGATCATATATCTGGACCGGCCGGAAGATATCGCAACATTCAAACAGCAGAATACGACTATACCCGTCAGCGGTATCATCAGACACAACAACGGGAAAGCAATCGAAGGAGCTACGGTAAGTATACAAGGTACCGGCCGTAAAACATCAAGTAACGCAAACGGTGAATTCCACATTGATGCCGACTATACACACAACATCACAGTCCGTGCAGACGGTATGGAAAACCAGTCATTAAGTATCAATGATTTTCTGGAGAACCGTGATGAACCTCGTGAAATCATCATGAATCCTAAAAATACCTATCAGGTATACTCCGTGGTAGAGCATATGCCCGAATTCCCGAACAATGGAATGAAAGGCTTCATGAACTACCTGAAACGGAACCTGAAATACCCGGATTGGGCCAAAAAGGCAGGAAAAGAAGGGGTTGTGGTTATACAGTTCATCGTAGAACGTGACGGTTCAATATCCTCCCCCAGTATTGTCCGCCATCTGGAAGCTTCGATGGATACAGCCGCCTTGGATGTCATCAAAGCTATGCCCGACTGGATTCCCGCAAAAGACAACGGGAAAACCGTACGATGCAAATATTCGGTTCCTGTGCAATTCAAGATCGAGAAACCTAAACCCGCTCCTGCAGCAGCGAAACCACAAAAGCCGAAAGCAAACATCAAACCCGTAGAATCAGATTCGCTTAAAACCGACAGCTTGGTTACCGACAGCCTACATTCCATCTTACCCAAGGACTCACTGCTGCAAAAGAAAGAATTGGCATTACCGGCCGACAGCCTGATAATCCCAGCGGATTCATTGCAGACAGGCGTATCTGATACCATCAGACAAGATACGATAAAAGCAACGGTAAACCACAGTGAAACGGATACACAACCACGTAAAAGGAACATATTTGTCCGCTTCTTCCGTTGGTTATTCGGAATCAAGGACAAATAACCTTGCCGTTATTAATATAACAAGAGAGAGGGGAACGTTTCAACAACACTCCCCTCTCTCTTTTACATTTATCTCTACCGTATAGGTCATCAGAACGGACGTCTACCATGACCCGGACCACCAAATCCTCCAGGCCCTCTCCTGTTAGCCGGACCGGCAGCAGTTTTTCCTCCAAACAGATTCAAGCGATAGATAAAGTGTACCATACAATAACTGTAAATGGAGTTATATTCGGTATCCTGACGCATAGCGGCACTGATGGTACGGCTCACATTACTCTGGTTTCGCAGGATATCATAGAACTGGATACTGACTGTAGCAGCATTCCCTTTCAGGAAGTTCTGGGAAATCTGTGCATTCCAGATAAGTTCGTCACGGTTCATGCTGGCATCCGAATACCCTCTACGTGAATTTTGGGAAAGGTCTGTCGCAATGGCCATATTCCATGGCAAGTAGATATTGGTACTGGCTCCATATGAAAATTCATAAGTATTCATATTGTTCTGTTCCTGGAAACTGTTACGGGTACGCATTGTATTGAACGTACCGTTCAAAGAAAATTCCCACCAGTCATTACGGAAAGTACCACGCAAACGTTCACCCAGATTCAATTGTTTGGTCTTATTCTTATCGGCCAATTCCAATAAAGCCTTGTCACTTATATAACTGATAATGTTATTGTAGCTAATGGTAGTGAACGTATTGATTGTAAACTTCTTGTTACGTAATGCAGTGTTGGTACCCAAAAGACCGAACAGATTCCAGTTTCCATTGATATTCTCAGGCATGGTAGTATATCCACCGGTCGTTTCATTGTAAGTCCGACGGTTACTGATGCTGTTCAATACATTCTGGAAACGTATATGAGTCATCAATCCCCGTTGCTTTTCAGTATTGAAAAAGTTATAGAATCCCATCAAAGAATTCGTAAACGATGGTTTCAATCCGGGGTTACCCATCTTTACATTCAGCGGATCCGTATCATCCGTTGTCGGCAACATATCAGTCATACTCGGCTGCGAACTACGTCCCCGGTAATTGATACGCAACTGACTTGTCTTTGAGAAGTTATAACGGAAATCCAGGGTCGGAGTAAAGTTGAACACGTTACGGACAACCGTTGTATCCAGGCTACCTTTCTTATAAGCAAGTTTGGTATTCTGAGGCTGGAAAGATACACCGGCATTCAGACGCATCTTTTCACGGATCCAACGTAACTGTACATCAACCTGATGATTGTAATAATCATATTCGGCACTCTTACTCAGTTCCGGATTATATACCGCCGAATTCTGCAGAAAACCGTTCCCGATAGTCCAGTCGTTCGGCATATCGTAGGTAGAATTGTCTGTAGTTGAACGTTTATACTGGAAATTATAGCTGAACATCAAGAATCCGCCTTTAAAGATCGGTTCACTATAAGATGCTCGAAGTGAATAGTTATAAGATTTGGTCGGAGTCGTAATATAACGGTTCAATATTTCCAGACGTTCTTCCGGAGACTTCTGATAATAATCCGTTTCCGAAGTGAAGAACTGTTCGCTGTCATCATTCGTATAATTATAAGTACCACGTAACGTTATGTTCCGGCCGGATTTGCCTAACCGACGGTTGAACATCAACGAACCTCCGAATGAAAGATCATCCGACTTAGACAACGAGTTACGCACAATGGTATTGATAATCTTTTCTTCCGGAACCAATGATGTAATATCTTCTGTACCTATCATATCATCAATGTTGTACCCCGGGTCATCATTGAATGTATACGATTTGGAACTGGAACCGTTATTTGTTTTACCATATGAAAAGTTAGGACGGAAAATAAGGGTCGTCATCGTATCGGGAGTCCATTCAAAACGGAAATCAGCACGTAGATTCGTATTTTTGTTCCGTTGGGCTCTCAATACATTTTCGAATGAACTCACATCACTTGAAACAAAGGTTTCAGCGTTCTGCTTACTCTGGATATCCGCATCATTGTATTTGAAATTGACACTACCGCCCGTTTCCAGTTTTTCATTTTTGGTCGCAAAGTTAAAGCCACCCATCTTGATCGCATTCAGACCGTTCTGACCGCCACGACGGAAACCACCGCCTCCACCCGGAAAACTGTTGTCGTTCACATTATTCATGGAGCCGATAGCCGTCATCTGATTTTCACCCCAAAACCGGCTTGCCATCAGCTTGCCGCTATACCGGTCTTCTGTACCCATGGCAGCATCGACATTACCTAACCAACCCTGATTCATCCCTGGCTTGACACTCAAATCAAGGACAGTTTCTTCTTCACCGTCATCAATACCTGTTACACGGGCCATATCCGACTGTTTGTCATAAGCACGGACCCTATCTATGATATTGACCGGCAAGTTCTTCATCGCGATATTCGGATCATCAGCAAAGAATTCCTTACCGTCAATCATGATTTTCTTGATCTCCTTACCGTTAATCGTAATCTTTCCGTTTTCATCCACTTCCGCTCCCGGCAATTTCTTTACAAGTTCTTCAAGGGCTGAACCTTCCGGGACACGATAAGCAGAGCTGCTATACACCAATGTATCGGCTACCGCCGTCACTTCCGGTGCTTCGGCTACCACCACCGCTCCTTCCAGCATAATGGCATCCGAATTCAATGTCAATTGCCCCATATTCAGGCTCGGCTTCGCTTTAGTAAGCGTAAACGGCTTATAAGTAGGGGTATATCCCACAAAAGAAACCTTCAATACATACTTTCCTGGACGGGTAGCAATAGAAAATTTCCCGTCATTATCCGTAACATCTCCTGTTACCATTGTACTATCCGGCAAAGAAAGGACCTGAATAGTAGCCTGCATGATCGGCGATTTGTCGTCACCATCGACAACAACTCCCGATATACGACCTCTACTGCCACTACTTTGTGCAAAAGCAGAAAAACCACAACATGAGATTAGCAGTAATCCCAAAACCCATTTTTTCATTATGTCTATCTAAATCTAAATTTAACGTCCTTTTGACATCGGATGCCTATGAAGGTTTAACCTCTAAAGATTTTTTAAGGTTTATTTTCTTTTAAACATTTTCTCCATACGATGCTTCTGCATAAAAAACTCCAGACATAAAACATTGATTACCATAAAGGCGATTCCTACCGAATTATCGGCAACCTGCAGGTTTGCATCCAAAGCCCCCTTTATCAACATCACAATATAATACACCCCCAAAATATATAAGCCGTATTTCAAGGATTTGGCACGGATCTTTTCAATCACTTCACTCTCATCCTTAGCTTTCGACAAAAAAATGGCAAACAAAGAAATCCACATCACTAATTTCATACTCAGCTTTACATACAGCAGATTTCCGTCGTCAACCCTCTGAAACATATACATTAAAATAGGCACAAATACGGCCAACACGAGCAGGGCGTAGCCAGCTATCCTACACCAAACTGGTAATAATCCTTTCATAGCACAATTATTAGTAATTTTTCAAGTTATCATTAATCTCGACCATTAGTGTCCACTAAAAAATCATAGAAGTTCCTTGAAATT
>ULQU01037373.1_pt1 | contig 44578 bp, 35 predicted proteins | sample 1954841 | NCBI WGS metagenome assembly ULQU01 (sample SAMEA4835664, study PRJEB28245) | human gut metagenome | biome: gut microbiome; material: fecal sample | place: Denmark | collected 2008
TTCCCGACAACCGAACCCTCCGTCCCCCAAAAGCCGCCACACGCCATGAAGCGGAGCCACACGGCGCTTCTGGCCGCAGGACTGCTCCTCATCGGAACAACCTCGGCCCAGGAGCCGCTCGACAACTACTATCCCTACGAACAGCCCGACTACGAGGAGGAGTCCCGCCCGATGCTCCGCCCCGACTCGACGCTGTTCTACCGTGGTGTGGCGCTTGCCGAGGACCTCTATGGTCTGAACACAGACTTCCGCCTCTCGTTCGTCCGCTACCGGCGGCGCGGTCTGGCGTGGGATACGGAGCGGAACACGCTCCACGGCATCGAGCTCGATTACGATGCGCTCTCGGCGCTGCGGAATCTGGGGGCCGAGGAGTTGCGCACGGGCGGGCTCCACATGTCGGCCACGGTGGGCGATGCCGTGAACGGCAGCCGCAAGATGCGGCTTCCGGAGGAGGAGAGCGCCCCGTGGCACCGCGCATCGGTGACCTTCACCGGGCGCAACTACCTCTTCGGTGCGAAAATCGCGGCTGGGAGGCAGCTGGGTCATGGCTGGAGCGGAGCCGCGGCGCTCCACTACCGCACGGGGCGCGACCTGAGGGCCGAAGGGGTCTTCACCGACGGGCTGTCGATTGGCGTGAGGACCGCGAAGCGATTCGGCGAGGAGCACTCGCTCACGCTGCTGCTCGTGGCGGCGCCCTCGATGCGGGGGCTGCGCTCCCCGTCGACCGAGGAGGCCTTCACCCTCACGGGCGACCCGCTCTACAACCCGGCCTGGGGCTTTCAGGACGGCAAGGTGCGCAACTCGCACGTACGGCGTCAGTTCGAACCCTTCGCCGCCGCCATCTACCGGCGCCGCCTGAGTGCGGCAACCCGCCTTGAGGCGACGCTCGGACTCCGCTACGGCTGGCAGTCCTACAGCTCGCTGGGGTGGTACAACGCCCGCACGCCGCTGCCGGACAACTACCGCTACCTGCCCTCCTATACCGGCGACCGCGCCACCGAGGAGGCCTGGCGCCGCAACGAGACGCGCTACACGCAAATCGACTGGGACGGCCTCATCGCCCGCAACCGGCTGGCCGACGGCGAGGCCGTCTATGCACTCGAGGAGCGCATGACGCGCACGGCCCGCATGCAGCTGGAGCTGCGGCTGACCACCGAGGTCGACTCCCGCCTGACGCTGCGCTACGGTCTGAGCGCGGATATCGACAACCGGCGCAACTACAAGCGGATGCGCGACCTGCTCGGCGCCCGCTATCTGACCGACATCGACCAGTATCTGGTCGACGACGACACATACAGCAACCTGCTGCAGAACGACCTGCGTCATCCCGACCGCCGAATCGGCGAGGGAGACCGCTTCGGATACGACTATGCGCTCCAGGCGCAACGCATCCGCGCCCACATCGATGCGGAGTACCGCACCGACCGGCTGACGGCACGGCTCCACGCCTCGCTGGGCTACGACCTCCACTTCCGGCAGGGATACTGCGAAAAGGAGCTCTTCGCGGGCAGCGGCTCCTACGGCCGCTCGCGCGAATGCAGCTTTACGCCCTATCTGCTCAAGGGAGCCGCGGGCTGGGCCTTCTCGCCGCGCAGCTATCTGGAGCTGGTGCTCGCCACCGGAGCCCGCTCGCCGCAGAGCGAGGCGCTCTTCCTCCAGCCGCAGTACAACAACCGCCTGGTTGACAACCCCTCGACGGAGCAGTTCCATGCCATCGAACTCAACTACCGCCGCACGGGGCGCTACCTCTCGCTGCAGGCGTCGCTCTTCGCCGTGGCGATGTTCGACGGGCTGAAGACCCGGCGCTACTACGACGACCTGGCAGCCACCTACTGCGACCTGGTCGTATCGGGCATCGGGACCCTCTCGGCCGGAGCAGAGGCGGCGCTCGAGTGGCGGATGTCCCGGCGCTGGAGCCTCTCGCTCGCGGCGGCGGCCGCACGCTACAAGTACATCCGCAATCCGCGCGTGACACTCTACTCCGACGTGGACAACAGGCTCGTCGACGACCATGCCGAGAGCCACATGGGCGGCTGCGTGCCGGGCGGAGCGCCGCAACTGAGCGGCTGCCTCCAGGTGCGCTATTTCGGGCCGCGGGGCTGGGGCTTCCGCCTTTCGGGCAGCTACATCGGCGCACGCTATGTCGAACCCTCGGAGGTGCGCCGCACGGAGCGCGTGGCACGGCAGGGGGCCCTCTCGGAGGAGCTCTACGAACGCTTCACCACACAGGAGCGGCTCGGCGACGTCTGCTCGCTCGACGCCTCGCTCTTCAAGAGTTTCTACTTCACCCGCTCGCGTCTGAGCATCTCGCTCATGCTGAACAACCTGCTGGGCGGACGCAACGCCGTATACTCGGCCTACGAATCGCTCCGCGTGCGGCGCAGCTACAGCGGCGACACGGAGGTCTTCACGCCGTTCGACACCCGTCTTCTACACATCTATCCCCGCACATTCTACCTTACGGTCTCTTACAAATTTTAAGTAAATATTAAATTTTTGCGCCGAATTTGGAGCTTTTGGCTAATTTTTTATAATTTAGAGTGACCTAAAACCCAAAACTTACTATCTACAATGATTATCGGTATTCCCAAAGAGATTAAGAACAACGAGAACCGCGTTGCTCTTACCCCCGCAGGTGCCCACGAACTGACCAAACGGGGCCACAAGGTATATATTCAGGCTACGGCCGGCGTCAACAGCGGCTTCCCCGACGAGGCCTATGTAGCTGTCGGTGCGGAGATTCTGCCCACCATCGAAGAGGTCTACGCCCGGGCCGAGATGATTATCAAGGTCAAGGAACCGATTGCTCCCGAATACAAACTCATTCGCAAGGACCAGCTGGTCTTCACCTACTTCCACTTCGCCAGCAGCGAAGCGCTCACCCGTGCGATGATTGAGAGTGGCGCCGTCTGCTGCGCCTACGAAACCGTCGAGCGTCCGGACCGTTCGCTGCCGCTGCTGATTCCCATGTCGGAGGTTGCCGGCCGCATGTCGACCCAGGAGGGATGCTACTTCCTCGAGAAGCCGCGCGGCGGCAAGGGCAAGCTGCTCGGTGGCGTTCCGGGCGTGAAGCCTGCCAAGGTCTTCGTCATCGGCGCCGGCGTGGTCGGCACGGCTGCAGCCCGTACGGCCGCCGGAATGGGTGCCGACGTGACCATCTGCGACATCTCGCTGCCGCGTCTGACCTATCTGGCCGACGTCATGCCGCAGAACGTCAAGACGCTCATGTCGTCGGAGTACAACATCCGCGAGGAACTCAAGACGGCCGACCTGGTGATTGGTTCGGTGCTGATTCCGGGCGCCAAGGCCCCGAAGCTGGTGACGCGCGACATGCTGAAGCTCATGGAGCCCGGCACGGTCATGGTCGACGTGGCCATCGACCAGGGCGGCTGCTTCGAGACGTCGCATCCCACCACGCACGAGGAGCCCGTATACTACGTCGACGGCATTCTCCACTACTGCGTGGCCAACATCCCGGGCGCCGTGCCCTACACCTCGACGCTGGCGCTGACCAATGCCACGCTGCCCTACGCCATTCAGCTGGCCGACAAGGGGTGGCGCCGCGCCTGCAAGGAGAACCACGAGCTGGAGCTGGGCCTCAACGTCGTACAGGGCAAGGTGGTCTACAAGCCCGTTGCCGAGGCCTGGGGACTTCCCTACGAGCCGCTGGAGCTGTAAAGCCTCTGCACACCAAACACAGAGAGGGCTTCCCCGACCGGGGAAGCCCTCTTTTCATGCACGGCGGCAGGCACCGCTCCCGAACGTCAGATAAAGAGGTTGACGTTCGCCTGCTCGGCCTGCTCGAGGTAGGCGGCCACGCCGCCCAGCGTGACGTTGTCGAGCAGCTCCTCGCGGCGGATGCCCATCACGTCCATGCTCATCGTGCAGGCAATCATCTCCACACCGTTATCGGCCGCCTGACGCATCATCTGCTCGAGGCTGTCGATGCGCTTCGTCCGCATGACGTGGCGCATCATCCGGCTGCCCAGTCCGAAGAAGTTCATCTTCGAGAGGCTCAGCCGACGGCTGTCCGAAGGCATCATCCATCCGAACATGCGGCCGAAGAGGTCCTTGGCCACCGAGGGCTTCTGCTGCTTCTTGATGATGTTCAGTCCCCAGAAGGTGAAAAACATCGTCACATGCTTGCCGGCCGCCGCGGCCCCGTTGGCTATCACGAAGGAGGCCAGCGCCCGGTCCAAATCGTCGCTGAAGACAATCAGCGTCTTGCCGTCAGCCGCACCGGAGGGTGAGGGGGAGGCGCCGCAGCATGCCGGAGCGGCCGCAGCCTCGCCCTTGCTCACCGTCGCCTCGACGATGCCTCCGTGCTGCTCGACCCCTTCGAGCCGGGCCCCGGTCATCCGGCACCACGAAACGACGTCGCGGGCAAAGGCCTGGTCGGTGGCGCGAATCCGCAGCCGTCCGCCGACCGACAAACCCTCGTAGCAGCGCTTGAGCTGCATGACGGGCCCGGGGCACATCAGCCCGCAGGCGTCGACCTCAACCACCTCGCCGCAGCCGCACGCTGCGGAGGTTGCCGGAGCCTCACTGCCCACCGAGCCATCCTCCGAGACCGGGGCCGCTTCGGCTGCACGCGGCGCCGACGCGCCCCGTTCACCGCAGCCGTCGGGAGGGGTGAGGGGCGCCGTGGCGGCGAGCCAGGTCCGGTAACCGCCCGAGAGGTTGCGCACGTCGTCGAATCCATGCTGCGTGAGGATGCGCGAGGCCAGATAGCCGCGCAGGCCGACGGCGCAGGTGACGACCAGAGGCCGGTTGCGGGGCAGTTCGTCGAGGTGCTCGCGCAGCTCGTCAAGCGGAATGTTGACAAAGCCCGGGATGGAGCCCAGCTCGTATTCGGCCCGCGTCCGCACGTCGATGCGCACGGTCTCTTCCGGAAGCCCGGCCACCTCGCGCCAGTGGAGCGTGCGGCACTTGCCCGTGAGGATGTTCTCGGCCACGTAGCCGGCCATGTTGATGGGGTCCTTGGCCGAGGAGTAGGGGGGTGCATAGGCGTGTTCGAGCTCGGTGAGGTCGTAGACCGTGCCGCCCCGCTGGATGACCTGGGCAGCCATCTCAATCCGCTTGTCCACACCGCCGTAACCGACAATCTGCACGCCCAGCAGCCGCCCGCTGTCGGGGGCAAAGACCACCTTGATGCTCATCGGCACGGCACCGGGGTAGTAGCCGGCGTGCGACGAGGAGTGAGTATAGGAGGAGCAGTAGGGGATGCCCTCGCGCTGCAGCTGGCGGGCATTCATGCCGGCCGTGGCCACCGTCAGGTCGAAGACCTTGGCAATCGAGGTGCCGATGGAGCCGGGGTAGGTGCTCTTGTCGCCGTAGACGATGTTGTCGGCCACGATGCGGCCCTGCTTGTTGGCCGGGCCGGCCAACGGAATCATCGTCGGACGTCCCGTCACGGGGTTGAGCACCTCGACCACGTCGCCCAGCGCATAGATATCGGGGTCGGAGCTCCGCATGCGGTCGTCGACGACGATGCCGCCGCGGGCGCCGAGCCGGAGTCCCGCCTCGCGGGCCAGCCGGTTCTCGGGCCGTACGCCGATGCTCAGCAGCACCATGTCGGCCTCGATGCGGGCACCGCTCTGAAGGTGCACCGCAACGGCGGCCCCCGCATCCTCGAAGCGGACCACCCCTTCACTCAGACGAAGGCCCACGCCCTTGTCCTGGAGGTGACGGTGGACGATGGCCGCCATCGAGAAGTCGAGCGGAGCCATCACCTGCGGCGCCATCTCGACCACATCGACATGAAGACCCACCTCGTGGAGGTTCTCGGCCATCTCAAGACCGATGAACCCGCCGCCGACCACCACCGCACGCCGGGGCCGCTCGCGAAGCAGATACTCCTTGATGGCATCCGTGTCGGGCACGCTGCGCAGCGTGAAGATGCGCCGGTCGTCGATGCCCTCGATGGGCGGACGCAGCGGTTCGGCACCGACCGAGAGCACCAGTTTGTTGTAGGGCTCCGTATAGAGTTCGCCCGTGGCCAGGCGCCGCACCTCGACCAGCCGCTTTTCACGGTCGATGCGCACCACCTCCTGCTCGGTGCGGATGTCGATGCGGAAGCGTCGGGTGAACCCCTCGACGCTCTGCACGAAGAGTTTGTTGCGGTCGGCAATCGTTCCGCCGATGTAGTAGGGCAGTCCGCAGTTGGCATAGGAGACATACTTCCCCCGCTCGAAAAGCACGATGTTCGCATGCTCGTCCATTCGGCGCAAACGGGCCGCAACGGTGGCTCCGCCCGCCACGCCCCCGACAATCAGATAATTCATGTTGGTCTTCGTTTTTTGTTGTTTATTTGACAATATACATATTTCTTACTGGAAAATATTCGGGTAAAAAAGAGCGTCTCAGGCCTGCTCCATCGAACGCCTGAGGGCATCGAAGAGCGCCTTGCAGGGGAGACCCGAGGCCATCGTCCCCTCAATCTTGGCACGCCCCTCATCGGTGAGCGAGAAGACCATCTGCCGCTTGTCGTGCGGAGCGATTTCCCGCCGCACGTAGCCCTTGTTCTCGACCGCCGTGATGACCTTCGAAACCCGCGAATTGGAGAGACCGACATACTCGCTCAGCGCACCAGCCGTGCGGGTCTCTCCCTCCCTGAGGGCGCAGAGCACCATCGCCTCGTTGATGGTGATGCCGTGCTCGTCGGCAAAATCGCGCTCGAAGCGGTACAACGCCTTATAAATATCCTTGATAACACAAATCCGTTCCATAATCCCAAATCAATTCGGAAGCAAAGGTAATAATATTTTCCTATCGAACAAATTTTCCAGTGGAAAATATTTTCATGTGGGGGAGGGACGGTTTTTTAGGGCCTTTTTTCAAAGAGGGCGGACAATCTGAGTAGAAAATACCATAAAAAATCCCGGCCGCTCGATGCAGCCGGGAGCAAATTCATCTTATCAAACATTAAACAGCGGACCGCGTCACGCAACCGCTCCGCCGCGCATCAGAGCGACGCGCCCTGAACTACCTGACGCCGGTCATAGGGGACCAGCCGCCCGTTGAGCGTAATCCGCTGCGAGCGGTAGATGGACTCGACAAGCAGCGAGGCGCGGTTCGTCCCCTCGGGCAGCGAGATGGTCACCATGGCCGAGATACCGACTCCCGTCACGGTCATCGTGAAGAGCGTCGTACCCTGCCGGTCCTTCTCGATTTTCACGCTCGAAGCCTTGCCCTCGACCGTAATGCCCCCCACACCGTTCGGACCGCCGCTGTTGAAGGGGGCAATCTGTACGACGGCCTCATCGTTGTTCGTGAGCGAGACGAAGTTCGTCGTATTAGTGACGAAGGCCGTTCCGCCCCGTTTAAAGACCAGCTGGTCGGCCGCCAGTATGAAGTTCCGGTCGTTGAGCGCCTGCACGGCTTGGGCATAGTCGACCGAATCCTGAATCGCTTCGAGCTGCTTGCGGACCTTGCGCTTCTGGGCCCGCGTCAACTCCTCCTGCTGCGGTGCCGGCGATTCGGCGCGTGCGCTCGACGTCGCGCCGAAGCTCAATGCCAGCATCAGAATCAATGCCAACAACATTTTTCTACGTTTCATTTTAAACATCATTCTACACATTTCATGCAACACCAGACGTCATGCGGCCGCCTTACGGAAAAAAGTCCCGCCGAAGGGGTAGGGCACCCCGGCCGCATCTGCTGTTATAACGGGGAAAAGCCCCCTTTTATTGCACGGCGCAAAGCGGGAAAAGGGCGACAGCATGCAGCAGAAAGGGCCCGCAGGGCAATTTTATCAGCAAACGGGCCGGCAAGAGGACCCGGCAAGAGGCAGACACTCGCCGCAAAGGTCTCGCTATGAGCCCCGAGGGGCGCAAATTAGTCAAATATTTGACCATTTGCAGGCGATTTGCTATCTTTGCAGCCGCAAACACTCTCCTCCATGAACAGGCCAGGCTCCGATTTCCGGAATCTATAACTGCTCATCGTACGTGCCCGCATGGCATTCCGCCGCTACATTCAGCGCACGTTGAAAGAGCACGGCATCGGCATCACCTTCGAGATGCTGCAGGTGCTCAGCTGCCTGTGGCGCGACCAGGGCATCGCTCAGCAGACGCTCGCCGAGCGAATCATCAAGGACAAGGCGAGTCTGAGCAATCTGCTCAGCAACCTCGAGCGCAAGGGCTACGTCTGCCGCCGCGAGGATGCGTCGGACCGCCGCAACAAGCTGGTATACCTCACCCCCGCAGGCGAGGCTCTCTGGCAGCGGCTCCTTCCGATTCTCGACGACGTCTACAACCAGGCGGAGCAAATCATCGGACCGGAACGCATCCGTACGCTCTCCGAAGAGTTGGAAGAGATACACAACAGACTGGAAAATGCGTAAAACACTCAACTCAGCAATCATCCTCGCGGCACTGCTGTCGTCAGGCCTTGCGTGCCGGGCCCAGGAGCCGTTTCCGCAGCCGGCCGCGGATGCCGCAACGGAATACGACCGCGCCGTCGCGGCGGCCATGGCGGACACTGCGGCCCTCGCGCATCGCGACTCGCTCTTTCTGAGTGTCGAGCAGCTCTTCGAGCAGGGTGTCCTCCACAGCCTTCAGCTTCAGGCCGATGCCATGGAGGAGCTGGCGGCCGGCGAGCGCGAACGCACGGCCCGCACCGAGCGCTATCCAGACCTGCAGGTGGGATTCAAGGGGGGCTTCGTCGGCCAGCCCGTCGTCTTCCGGCACGGACTCACGGGAGCCTACTGTCCCGACTCGCCCGACTGGTCGCAGAACTATGTGGTGGACTTCGCCCAGCCGCTCTACCAAGGCGGACGCATCCGCTACACCATCCGCAAGGCTGACCTTGAGAAGCGTCTTGCCGTGCTCCGCACCTCGGGGGACCGCGCCGAGGTGAAGCTGAGCCTGCTCGACCAGTATCTGCAGCTCTTCACGCTCTACCGCGAGCAGGAGGTACTCACGCGCAACATCGAGGAGTCGGAGCTCCGCCTGCGCGACATCCGCCGGATGAAGGAGGAGGGGCTCATCACCAACAACGACGTGCTGCGCAGCGAGATGCAGCTGACCAACGACCGCCTCTCGCTCCGCGAGACGCAGAACAGCATCGAGCTGGCCTCGCAGCAGCTCGACATCCTGCTCGGGCTGGAGGAGACGCTGCTGCTGCGTCCCGACTCGACGCTGCTCTACAGCCGGCTGGAGATGGAGAGCTACGAAAGCTACATCGCCGAGGCCTATGCCAACGACCCCACGATGCGTCAGCTGCGCATGCAGACCGAACTGGCGCAGAACGACGTGCGGCTGACCCGCTCGGCCTCGCTTCCGACACTCTCGCTCTACGCCTCCAACACGCTGGCCCGGCCCATCGCCCGCACACTCGAGGACCTCTACAACAACTGGAACATCGGGCTGCAGATTTCCGTGCCGCTCTTCGCGCTCTACAAGAACCGCTACAAGGTGCGCGAAAGCCGCATTGCGGTCTCGCTGCGCCGCAACGCCGAGGAGCAGGAGATGCAGCGCATCCGCGTGCGCGTGCGCACCGCCTTCCTGCGGCACCAGGAGGCGCGTCAGCAGGTCGAGGCACTCAAGCTCTCGGTCCGACAGGCCCAGGAGAACTACCGCATCATGCAGAACCGCTACCTCAACCAGCTGGCGATTCTGACCGACCTGCTCGACGCCAACAGCGTGCGGCTCAACGTCGAGCTGCAGCTCACGGCGGCCCGCACGCGCGTCATCTATACCTATTATCAACTCCAGAAGGCCTGCGGCCGGCTCTGACAACACGCAAGGAACATGAACGAATGGCATGAAAAACGACGGAAACTCCGCAAACACCGGCTCCGCAACATCGTACTGAATCTGATTTGCATCCTTCTGGCAGGCTCGGGACTCTGGTTCACGTTCAACTACTTCCGCCGCCACATCAACTACGAGATAACCAACGACGCCTTCGTCGACCAGTATGTGGCCCCCATCAACATCCGCGTGTCGGGCTACATCCAGGAGGTGCGCTTCCGCGAGCATCAATATGTCCACAAGGGGGACACGCTGCTCGTGCTCGACAACCGCGAGTACATCATCAAGGTCAAGGAGGCCGAGGCGGCGCTGCTCGACGCCCACGGCACGCAGGATGTCATCCACTCGGGGGTCGAGACCTCGCACACGAACGTCGCCGTGCAGGAGGCCAACATCGCCGAGGCCAAGGCCAAGCTCTGGCAGCTGGAGCAGGATTACCACCGCTTCGAGCGGCTCATGCGCGACGAGTCGGTACCCCGCCAGCAGTACGAGCAGGCCAAGGCGGCCTACGACGCCGCTAAGGCCCGTTACGACGCGCTGGTGGCCCAGAAGAACGCCGCCGTATCGCAATATACCGAGGCCAGCAAGCGTACCATCGGCGCCGAGGCCAACATCCTCCGCTGCGAGGCCAGCCTCGACATCGCCCGTCTGAACCTCTCCTACACGGTGCTGACGGCCCCCTACGACGGCTACATCGGTCGCCGCACGCTCGAACCGGGGCAGTATGTACAGTCGGGACAGACCATCTCCTATCTGGTCCGCAGCAAGGACAAGTGGGTGACGGCCAACTACAAGGAGACGCAAATCGCCCACATTTTCATCGGGCAGGAGGTCATCATCAAGGTCGATGCGCTGCCCGGGCGCCGTTTCCGCGGACGCGTCACGGCCATCTCGGAGGCCACCGGCTCGAAATACTCGCTCGTGCCGACCGACAACTCGGCCGGAAACTTCGTGAAGGTGCAGCAGCGTATCCCCGTGCGGATTGAATTCGAAGGGGTTACCGACGAGGAGATGGCTCTGCTGCGGGCCGGCATGATGGTTGAAACCGAAGCGCTGCGCCGATGATGACGATGGTCGAACTCGAGCTGCCCGTGCGCAAGTGGGTGCCGGACTGGCTGGGTGTGGTGAGCATGTTCGCCGTCATCCTGCCCGTCACGATGCTCAACGGCTCCTACACCGGCTCGATGCTCGAGGTCTCCAGCACGCTCGGCACCAACAGCGAGGATATCACGATGGGATTCTACGCCACGTCGGCCGGCATGGCGATGGCCTATCCGATTATCCCCAAGGTGATGAAGGTCATCTCGTCGAAGCTCATGCTGCTCGTCGACCTGACGCTCCAGTTTCTGCTCAGCTGGCTCTGCGCCCGCTCGCAGAGCGCCGACGTACTGATTGTCTGCAGCTTCTTCATCGGTTTTCTGAAGGGCTTCCTCATGATGTGGGGCATCCACCGGATGCACAAGATGTTCAGCCCCAACAACGTCCGAAGCGAATTCTACGCCTACTTCTATCCGCTGGTCTACGGCGGCGGACAACTCTCGATGATTATCACCGCCGAGCTGGCCTACCACTACGACTGGAAGTACATGTACTACTTCATGATGTCGCTGCTGCTGCTGGCCATCCTCTTCGTGGCCATCTGCTTCCGCAACGACAAGCCGCTGCGGAGCGTCCCCCTCAAGGAGCTGCACATCCGCGAGATGCTGGTCATCTCGACGGGCGTGCTGATGCTCATGTACGTGCTCAACTACGGCAAGGTGCTCGACTGGATGGCCTCGCCGCGCATCTGCCTCTACATTGCGCTGGCACCGATGCTCATCGCCTTCTTCATCTGGCTGCAGTACCACTCGCGCACGCCCTACGTCAATCTGGCGCCCCTCTACCAGCCCAAGGCCATCGTCGGCTACCTCTACATGATGCTCGTCATGTTCTTCAGCACCTCGACCACGCTGCTGACCAACTACATGACCTCGATTCTGCAGGTCGACGCCACACGCACCTACGTGCTCTACATCTACCTGCTCCCGGGCTACGCGCTCGGCGCCTTCATCTGCTTCTGGTGGTTCCGCTGGCAGCAGTGGCGCTTCCGCTTCCTCATCGCCGGGGGCATGTCCTGCTTTGCGCTCTTCTTCGGGATGCTCTACTTCGGCATCTCGCCCGACAGCACCTACGAGATGCTCTTCTTCCCGATTTTCATCCGCGGACTGGGCATGCTGACGCTCATCATCGCCTTCGCGCTCTTCGCCGTCGAGGAGCTCAACCCGAAGTACTTCCCCTCGAACGCCTTCTTCCTGATTCTGTTCCGTTCGGTGCTGGCCCCCGTCATGGCCACCTCGTTCTACAGCAACCTGCTCTACCGACTGCAGCAGCACTACGTGCATACGCTCTCGGAGAACTTCTCGCTGGTCGACCCGCTGGCCGCCGCGCGCTACAACCAGGCGCTCAGCTCCTACATGGCACAGGGACACGGCTATTCGGAGGCGGCGCAGATGGCCGTCACGTCGCTCAACTCCATCCTCCAGCAACAGGCCCTGCTGCTGGCGCTGAAGGAGATTCTGGGGTGGCTCTTCGTCGTTTCGCTGGTCATCGCCGTCATCTCGCGCTTCATTCCCTTCCACAAGACCATCCGCGTACGCTACGCCAAGGCGGGCGACGATATGGTTTAGCAGAACTTATCTGAGACCAGCAGTCTCTGCATCAACGCATTAAGCATACTCACCTCAACCGGCGCAGCTCCAGGCAAAATAGATACCCGGCCGCACGACAATTATGCCGTATGGCCGGGTATCTTTCCGATAATCACAGAAGCTCTTATTCTCCGAAAAGCCGAAACCCAGGTAACGCGCCCCGGACACAGCAGAGGCGCCGTCCGGATGCTGCGCTAACGGTAAATCAGACGCGACGGGGAGGCGAAAATCTCCTCGGCCACCTCGGTGAGCTGCGAAGCGGTGAGCGCCTCGATTTTGGCGTAGACCCGCTCCATGGTATCCACCTCGTCGTGGGTCAGGAAGCTCTTGCCGGCACCGAGCATGTAGCCCTCGTTGCTCTCCATCGAGATGGCGAGCTGGGCGACGAACTGCTTCTTGGCCATCGACAGCCGGCGGCTGCTGAGCGGCGTGCGGCGCAGCCGGTCGATTTCGGCATCGAGCAACTCGAGGCAGCGGTCGGCATTGGCATGGTCGGAGCTGAAGTAGATGGCCACGATGCCGCAGTCGCCGTAGGGGGTATAGCTCGCCTCGATGTTGTAGGAGAGGCCGTGCCGCTCGCGCAGCGAGACGTTGAGCAGCGAATTGGCGCTCGGACCACCCAGGATGTTGGTCACCAGCGCCAGCGGCAGCCGCCGGGGGTCGTCGATACCGTAGGCGCGGCTGCCGACGATGCAGTGGAGCTGGTGGGTGTGTTTGGTCACCTGCCGCTCGAAGGGGGCGCAGGGGGCGGGAACGGCCCGCGTGAAGCTGCGCGCGGTGGCCGGGAAGTCGCCGAAGTAGCGCTGCGCCAGCTTCTCGACACTCCGCTCCGAGAGGTTGCCAATCGTCGAGAAGACCATCTGGTCGGTGGTATGGGTCCGCGCGGTGAAGCGGCGAATCGCATCGCCGTTGTAGCGCGCCAGTGCGGCCTTGCGTCCCAGGATGTTGTGACCCAGCTCGGAGCCTTCGAAGAGCATGTCCTCGAAGGTGTCGTATATCAGGTCGGCGGGCGAATCCTTGTAGGTGTTGATTTCGTCGTAGATAACCTCCTTCTCGCGCTCCAGCTCGCGGTCGGGGAAGGTCGAGCGGAAGGCCACGTCGGCGAGCAGCTCGGCCGCCTTGGCGAAGTCGCCGCGCAGGGTCGTGGCGTGGATGGTGGTATCCTCCTTGGTGGTGAAGGCGTTGAGCTCGCCGCCCAGATTCTCCAGCCGGCAGTTGACCTGCCAGGCACGCCGCCGCTGCGTCCCCTTGAAGAAGGCGTGCTCGGCAAAGTGGGCCAGTCCGTATTCGTCGGAACGTTCGTCGCGGCTCCCCGCATTGACCACCAGCGCGCAGTGGGCCACGTTGCCCTTCACCTGGCGGTGGATTCCCCGAATGCCGTTGGGGAGACGGTAGGTATGAAATTCACGTTGCATGGTAGATTCTTCATCGGTGCGGAGTCGCTCCTCCGCGTTGGTTCTGCCCGCGCCGGGGTCAGAGTTTGGTGCGCAGCCGCAGGAACTCGCCCGTATGGCTTGCCGCGCACGACTCGAGCCCCCGGGGCGTGCCCTCGTAGACCAGCTCTCCGCCCCGGTCGCCTGCCTCGGGACCGAGGTCGATGACCCAGTCGGCACACTTGATGACATCCATGTTGTGCTCGACGATGACCACCGTATGGCCCCGCTCGATGAGGGCGTCGAAGGCGGCCAGGAGCTTCGAGATGTCGTGGAAATGGAGTCCCGTGGTGGGCTCGTCGAAGATGAACATCACGCCCCCCTGCGCATCGTCCTTCGTGAGGAACGAGGCCAGCTTCACGCGCTGGCTCTCGCCGCCCGAGAGGGTAGACGAGGATTGCCCCAGCTTGATGTAGCCCAGCCCCACGTCCTGCAGCGGCTGGAGCCGCTCGACGATGCGGCGGCAGGTGGCATCCCCGGACTCCTCGCCGAAGAAGGCAATCGCATCGTCGACGGTCATCTCGAGCACGTCGTAGATGGACTTGCCGCGGTACTTCACCTCGAGCACCTCATCCTTGAAGCGTTTGCCGCCGCACGACTCGCAGACCAGCTCGACGTCGGCCATGAACTGCATCGAGACCTTGATGACCCCCTCGCCCTGGCACTCCTCGCAGCGGCCGCCCGCCACGTTGAACGAGAAGTGGGCCGGCGTGAGGCCCGTATGGCGGGCATAGGGCTGGTCAGCGAAGAGCTTGCGGATTTCGTCGTAGGCCTTGATGTAGGTGACCGGATTGGAACGGGTCGACTTGCCGATGGGGTTCTGGTCAATCATCTCGACCGAGCGCAGCATCGCCACGTCGCCCTCCAGCGCGTCGAAATCGCCCGGCTTGAGCCCCGTGTCGAAGAGCCTGCGGCGCAGCGCCGGGTAGAGTATTCCCTTGACGAGCGACGACTTGCCGCTGCCGCTGACCCCCGTGATGCAGCACATCACCCCGAGCGGAATCCGCACGTCGATGTTGCGGAGGTTGTTCTCGCGGGCGCCGCGGATGAGAATCGAGTTGCGCCACGCGCGCTCCGACGCCGGTATCTCGATGCGGCGGCGTCCGGTAAGGTAGTCGGCCGTCAGGCTGCGTTTGCATTGGAGCAGCTGGTCGTAGGTTCCGCTGAAGACCACCTCGCCGCCGTTGTAACCCGCCTTGGGGCCGATGTCGACGATGTAGTCCGCCGCGCGGATGACCTCCTCCTCGTGCTCGACGACGATGACCGTATTGCCCAGGTCGCGCAGCTGGCGGAGCACCTTAATCAAGCGGTTCGTATCGCGCGGATGGAGGCCGATGGAGGGTTCGTCGAGGATGTAGAGCGACCCCGTGAGGTTGCTGCCCAGCGACGTCGAGAGGTTGATGCGCTGGCTCTCGCCGCCCGAAAGGGTCGACGAAAGGCGGTCGAGCGTCAGATAGCCCAGCCCCACGTCGGCCAGATACTGCAGACGGTTGCGGATTTCGACCAGAATCCGGGCTGCGGTCTTCGCATCGTGCTCGTCCAGCTCCAGTCCGGCGAAGAAGTCGATGAGCGCATCGACGGGCATGCGCACCAGCTCGGCGATGTTGCGGCCGCCGACCCGCACGTAGAGCGCTTCGCGGCGCAGGCGGCTGCCGCCGCACTCGGGACAGGTGGTCTTGCCCGTGTAGCGCGCCTTCATGACGCGGAACTGAATCTTGCGCCGCTCGGAGTCGATGTAGGCGAAGAAGTCGTCGAGCCCGTGGAAATACTCGTTGCCGCGCCACAGCAGCAGCTTCTGCTCGGGCGTCAGCTCGTAGTAGGGCGTATGTATCGGGAAGTCGAATTTCGAGGCGTTGGCCACCAGCTGGTCCTTCCACCGGCGCATCGTCTCGCCGCGCCAGCAGGCCACGGCATCCTCGTAGATGCTCTTGCCCTTGTCGGGGATGACCAGGTCCTCGTCGATGCCGATGACCTTGCCGTAGCCCTCGCAGCGAGGGCAGGCTCCCAGCGGGTTGTTGAAGCTGAAGAGGTGCTCGGTGGGGGGCTCGAACTCGATGCCGTCGGCCTCGAAGCGCGAGGAGTACTCCTCCACACCGGCGTCGGTGATGATGCGGCAGACCCCTCCGCCGTAGGAGAAGGCCCGCGCGATGGAGTCGCGCAGACGCGTCTGGGCATCGTCGTCGGTGGAGACCTTCAACCGGTCGATGACCACCGACAGCCCCTCGGCCGAGCTCTTCTCGTCGACCGTCGGCAGGAAATCCTCGATGAGCATTGTCCGCCCATCGACATGGAGGCGCAGCAGGCCGTCGGCCAGCAGCAGCGTCAGCTTCTCGATGAGCCCCTGCCCCTTGTCGAGCAGCAGCGGGGCGGCCACGGCCACACGGCTCCCCGCTTCGAGCTCCAGCACCCGCTCGGCCACCTCGTCGACCCCGTAGCAGCGCACCTCGCGGCCCGAGACGGGCGAGAAGGTGTGGCCCACGCGGGCGAAGAGGAGCTTCAGATAGTCGTAGATTTCGGTCGTCGTGCCGACGGTCGAGCGCGGGTTGCGCGTGTTGACCTTCTGCTCGATGGCGATGGCGGGAGCGATGCCCGAGATAAGGTCGACGTCGGGCTTGCCGATTTTGCCCAAAAACTGGCGGGCATAGGCCGAAAGGCTCTCGACGTAGCGCCGCTGCCCCTCGGCAAAGATGGTATCGAAGGCCAGCGTCGACTTGCCCGAACCCGAGAGACCCGTGATGACGACCAGCGCGTTGTGGGGGATTTCCACGTCGATGTTCTTGAGGTTGTGGACGCGCGCCCCCTTGATGATTATCGAATGTTCCTGCATTTCGTTCGTTTCGGTTTGCGGCTCTGCAGGGCGGAGCCTCCGCCCCGAAGAAACGCCCTCCTCCCGGCCGAGTCGCGTGACGCGGGAGGCGGCGGAGGTCATGCACCCCCGACGGCTCAGGGCTCGTCGACCACGCTCCCCTCGGCCTTGCGCAGCCGCTCCACGAGCCGCTCGGCGCGGCTTTCACGGATGCGCAGTTCGAGCGTGCAGAGGTTGTCGAAGCGCTGGGCGACGACGGTCGGCTGCTCCTCCTTGACCACCTTCATGATGCCGTTCATCGCCGCATAGGGGAAGTCGACGCGCAGCGTGCGGTCGACCGTCCGCTCGACGATTTCGGCCGCCGCGAGCACCTCGGCCGCCGACTCGCGGTAGGCGGCAATCAGCCCCGGCACGCCCAGCTTCGTTCCGCCGAAGTAGCGGACCACAACCACCAGGCAATCCGTCACCTCGCACGAGAGCAGCTGCCCGAGGATGGGCTTCCCGGCCGTTCCCGAGGGCTCGCCGTCGTCGTTGGCGCGGTAGCTCTCGCCGCGGGATCCCAGCCGCCAGGCATAGCAGTGGTGCGTGGCGTCGTAGTAACGCTTGCGCAGCTCATCGAGCAGCGTGCGAATCTGCTCCTCGCTTTGGACCGGATAGGCGAAGGCGAGGAACTTGCTGCTCCGCTCGCGGCTGTGGCTCTCGGCCGGCGCGGCGATGGTCCGATAGCTGTCCGAAGGTTGTTCCATCAGCGTACCTTGGTGAAGATTCGCTCCCAGCGGATGTTCGACGGGAACTTTTTGGCAGCGTCGAGCGACAGCCAGATGAACGACGCCTTGCCGACGATGTGGTCCTCGGGCACGAATCCCCAGAAGCGCGAATCGGCCGAGTTGTGGCGGTTGTCGCCCATCATCCAGTAGTAGTCCATGGCGAAGGTGTAGTGCGTCGTCTCGGCACCGTCGATGAAGATGCGGCCGTCACGCACATCCAGTTCGTGCCCCTCGTAGGTCTCGATGATGCGGCGGTAGAGGGGCAGGTTCTCGGGCGTCAGTTCGACGGTCGCCCCGCGGGCCGGCACCCACACCGGGCCGTAGTTGTCCTGGCTCCAGCGCGCATCGCCCCACTGCGGGAAGACGTCGTCGTTGGGGGCGTAGACATAGCGGCGCAGCGAGAGGACGTTGTTCAGCTTGCCCAGCTCGGCGGCCGCCTCGGCCGTGAGGGTCATGTAGTAAACCGAGCCGTTGCCGCTGTATTCGGTCACACCGAGGTTGTCGAGCGCATACTTGGTCAGCGGCGAGGAGGTCTGCACCAGATACATGTACTGCTTGCCCGGCACGTCGTCCGTCTCGCGGCCGTTGATGTACACGGCTCCGTCGACCACCGAGAGCGTATCGCCCGGCAGGGCGACGCAGCGCTTGATGTAGTTCTCACGCTTGTCGACCGGGCGCGTGATGACCGTATACTCGTCGAAGAGGCGGCGGCGTCCCTCCTCCCTGCCGTACGCCTGCTCGTAGGCGCGCAGCTCGTCGTAGTAGGTGACGTTCTGCTTCTCGAGCAGCACCGTGTCTCCGGCCGGGAAGTTGAAGACCACCACGTCGCCGCGGCGCACGCGCCCCAGCCCCTTGAGCCGGTGGTAGGGCCACTTCACCGCCTCGGAGAAGGATTTGCGCGTGGTCGAGAAGGGCATCGTGTGGTGCACGAAGGGAAACGAGAGCGGGGTATTGGGCATCTGGGGACCGTAGGCCACCTTGCTCACGTAGAGGTAGTCGCCGATGAGCAGCGACTTCTCCATCGACGAGGTGGGAATCACATACATCTGGAAGATGAAGATGTGGACCAGCGACGCCACGACCGTGGCGAAGACAATGGCGTTGACCCACTCGTAGATGGTCTTGTAGCAACGGCTCTTGCGGCAGAGCTCGGCGTTGCGGTGCCACACGTAGCGGTAGAAGAGGCGCGAGATGTAGAAGTCGTAAATCACCACGAGGCCCAGAAGCAGCCACAGGTTGCCCGTCCAGACGACGAACCAGAGCGTGTAGAGCAGCGAGGCGAGCGTGAAGCCCACCCACTTGTTGCGAAGAATCGCCTTGAGTTTTTTCATCTTGAGATTCGGTTGGCTCCCCTCCGGCGGCAGCTCCGGCAGCTCCGAAGCCATTACGGCGGAGTGCGCCGCAGGCCGCTCCGGCGGGAGGTTGCGTTATTCGTTACTTCAGAAGGTCCTCCATCGAGTAGACGCCGCGGCGCCCGCAGAGGAACTCGGCCGCCACAACGGCGCCCAGCGCCAGCGTGCGGCGGTTCTTGATGGTATGGCGCAGCTCGATGCGGTCGTCCTCCGATTCGTAGGTCACCGTATGGATGCCGGGCGTCGTTCCTTCGCGCACGGAGTGGATTTCAATCTGGTCGGCGGCGGCCGGAGCGTCGTTCACCCAGCCGTGCTTGGTCCCGAGTTCGGCGATGATGCCCTCGGCCAGCGTGATGGCCGTACCGCTGGGCGCATCCTTCTTCTGCGTGTGGTGCACCTCCTCGATGGAGACCTCGTAGCCGCCCACGCGGTTGACCAGCGCGGCGAGCTGGCGGTTGAGCCGGAACATCAGATTGACCCCCAGGCTGTAGTTCGAGGCGTAGAAAAAGGCGCCGCCACGCTCGCGGCAGAATGCCTGAAGCTCCTCCAGGCGGGAGGTCCAGCCCGTCGTGCCGCTCACCACCGCAACGCCGCATGCGATGCAGGTGCGGATGTTGTCGCAGGCCGTGGCCGGCGTGGTGAACTCCAGCGCTACGTCGACCCCCGCCAGGTGGGCCGCGTCGAGCTGCGCGGCATTCTCCGCATCGATGACGAGCGCAACCTGGTGGCCGCGCTCCAGAAGTATCTTTTCAATTTCACGGCCCATCTTGCCGTAACCGATGATTGCTGCCTTCATCTTTTTCGTGTCTATAATATATGTGCGCAAAGATAATACATCGCCGCTGTAAAAACAACGTCCGACCCGATTTTTGTCCCTCCGTCCGCAGTGCGGAAGCGCCGTGCCGCGCCGCATGAAGCCGAAAATCCGCGCAACGAGGAGCACCACCGGAGATTTTGCGCCCGGCTGCATGAAAAATGTGCGCTTTTTTTTAAAAAAACGCGGATAACACGAAAAAATTATTATCTTTCGGAAGATTTTGATTCCAATCCGGAAACTAATCAAGGCAAAAACCATAAAAACCGTTATCATGAAAACCGACGAAAAGATGACCCGCACCGAAAGCGACCTGCTCGGAAGCGTGGAGGTCCCCGAAGAGGTGCTCTACGGCGTGCAGACGATGCGCGGACTGGAGAACTTCGCCATCAGCAAATTCCACCTGTGCGACTATCCCCGTTTCATCGAGGGGCTGGCCGTCGTGAAGCTGGGCGCCGCCATGGCCAACCACGAGATGGGGCTGCTCTCCGACGAGCTCTTCGAAGCCATTGCCCAGGCCTGCCGCGAAATCCGCGCGGGCAAGTTCCACGAGTTCTTCCCCGTGGACATGATTCAGGGCGGCGCCGGCACGACGACGAACATGAACGCCAACGAGGTGATTGCCAACCGTGCGCTGGAGATTATGGGTCACCACCGCGGTGAATATCAGTACTGCTCGCCCAACGACCACGTCAACTGCTCGCAGTCGACCAACGACGCCTATCCGTCGGCCATCCATCTGGGACTCTACGCCACGCACCTCGAACTGCGGAAGCACCTCGTGGCCCTCATCGAAGCGTTCGACCGCAAGGGCGAGGAGTTCGCCGACGTGCTCAAGATGGGTCGCACGCAGCTGCAGGATGCCGTTCCCATGACCCTCGGGCAGACCTTCCACGGCTTTGCAAGCGTGCTTCAGGGCGAGGTCGACAACCTCGACCACGCAGCGCTCGAATTCCTCTCCATCAACATGGGCGCCACGGCCATCGGTACGGGCATCTGCGCCGAGCCGGGCTATGCCGAGCGCTGCACGGCCGCCATCCGCGAAATCACGGGGTGGGACGTCAAGCTGGCCGACGACCTGGTGGGTGCCACCTCCGACACGGTCTGCATGGTGGGCTACTCGTCGGCCATGAAGCGCATCGCCTCGAAGATGAACAAAATCTGCAACGACCTGCGTCTGCTCTCGTCGGGTCCCCGCTGCGGTCTGGGCGAATTCAACCTCCCGGCCCGCCAGCCCGGGTCGTCGATTATGCCCGGCAAGGTCAACCCGGTGATTCCCGAGGTGATGAACCAGATTGCCTTCAAGGTCATCGGCAACGAACTCTGCGTGACGATGGCCGACGAGGCCGCACAGATGGAGCTCAACGCCATGGAGCCGGTCATGGCCCAGTGCTGCTTCGAGTCGGCCGAGCTGCTGATGAACGGCTTCGACACGCTGCGCATCCGCTGCGTCGAGGGTATCACGGCCAACGCCGAGCGCTGCCTGCAGTATGTCCATAACAGCATCGGCGTGGTGACGGCACTCAACCCGATTATCGGCTACAAGAACTCGACGAAGATTGCCAAGGAGGCGCTCGAAACCGGCCGCGGCGTCTACGAACTGGTGCTCGAGCACGGCATTCTGACGCGCGAGGAGCTCGACGAGGTACTCAAGCCCGAGAACATGATTCGCCCCGTGAAGCTGGGCATCAAGCCCCGGCGCTGAATTCCCGCCGCATTCCTCTCTGAGTGAAGAACCCGAGCGCAGAGGCGAGGCTGAAAACTTCGGTTTCCGGCTTGCCTCTGCGCTTCGCTTTTCGTATCTTTGTCGCCGGAACGAACCGAGCAACCCATGCGTTATTTCATCGAACTCCGGTACAACGGGGGCGCCTACTGCGGATGGCAACGGCAGCCCGACATGCCCTCCGTACAGCAGACGCTCGAAAAGGCGCTGTCGACCCTGCTGCGCGAACCCGTCGAGGTGACGGGCGCCGGGAGGACAGACACGGGGGTCAACGCCTCCTACTACGTGGCGCACTTCGACGTGACGACTGCCGTGGAGGATACCGCCCAGACGCTCTACAAGCTCAACTTCCTGCTGCCGGACGACATCTCAGCCGGGGGGCTGACCCCCGTTCGGGAGCTGGCGCACGCCCGCTTCAGCGCCCGCGAACGGGAGTACCGCTACTACATCGAGCCGCAGAAGAACCCCTTCACCCGCCAGATGTCGTGGCAGTACTACGTGCCGCTCGACATCGAGCGGATGAACCGTGCGGCGGAGGTGCTGCTCACGGAGCGCGACTTCACCTCGTTCGCCAAGCTCAACTCGAACAACCGGACCAACATCTGCCGCGTGAGCGTCGCCCGCTGGGAGGTCGAGCCGTGGGGAACGCTCTGCTTCACGATTCGAGCCGACCGCTTCCTGCGCAACATGGTGCGGTCCATCGTCGGCACGCTCGTCGACGTGGGCCGCGGACGCTACACGCCCGAGGAGTTCGGCGAAATCGTCCGCAGCCGCAACCTCTCCAGGTCGAGTGGGGGAGCGCCCCCACAGGGGCTCTTCCTGAGCGACGTGCGCTATCCCGAGGAGCTGTTCCACCCGGCGATGCTCCGCCGCGACCCGCATGGCTGCCTGCTGCAGCGCCCCGACAACGACAAAACATTCACCCCAACCGAACGAGAAGAGAATGGAGCCCATTGAACAATACATCCACCAGATGAGCGATGCCGAGGAGCCGCTGCTGCACGAACTCGACCGGCGGACCAACCTGCGCGTAGTGCAGCCCCGCATGATTTCGGGCCACATCCAGGGCAAGCTGCTCGAACTGCTCGTCCGGATGACGGGGGCCCGCCGCATCCTCGAAATCGGCACCTTCACGGGCTACTCGGCGCTGGCGATGGCCGCCGGGCTGGGCGACGACGGGGTGCTGCACACCATCGAGGTAGACGACGAGCTGGAGTCGTTCACCCGCTCCTTCTTCGACCGCAGCCCCCACGGCCGCAAAATCCGGCTCCACATCGGGTCGGCGCTCGACATCGCCCCGCAGCTGGGCGAGTGCTTCGACCTGGTCTTCATCGACGGCGACAAGCGCGAATATCCGGCCTACTACCGGATGCTGATGGGCGACAGCGGAACGCCGGAGCTGGTCCACCCGGGTTCGGTGCTCATCGCCGACAACATCCTCTGGTCGGGCAAGGTGGTGCAGCCCGTGGCCCACAACGACCGTCACACGCAGGCGCTGCTCGAATTCAACCGCATGGTGGTCGAAGACCCCCGCACGGAGAACGTCATCGTCCCGCTGCGCGACGGATTGAATCTGATTCGGGTGCGGTAAACCGGAATCGGAGGCCACACATCGGATTCGGACGAGGCAAAAAGCCCTGAAAATCCATCTTCTCCGGGCCCGGTCGGTACCAAACAGCGAAAAAATCGCTATATTTGGTCTACCCAAACCAACCGCCCCATGAAAAATCGAACCCTGCTGGCCCTGCTCGCTCTTCTCGCGAGCCCGTTGCTGCTGCATGCAGCTCCCGATTACAAATTCGGAAAAGTATCGAAAGAGGAGCTCGAAATGAGCAGTTACGAGCCCGACCCCGAGGCCCGGGCCGTCATCCTCAACGAGGATACCTACCTCTGGTACGACATCTCCACGGGCATCGATTTGATATACGAATACACCGTACGCATCAAGGTGCTCCGCCCCGAAGGCACCGATGTGGCCGACGTCGAGCTGGACTACACGTCAACCCCCTCCATGAAGGAGAGCATCTCGGGGCTGAATGCGGCGGCTTACAACCTCGTCGACGGCAAGGTGGTCAAGACACCGCTCAAGAAGCAGTACATCTTCGACGAACAGGTAAGCGAAAATCACTACGTGGTCAAGTTCTCGATTCCAGAAGTCCGCGAGGGCACGGTCATCGAATACCGCTACCGACTCACGTCGGACTACGTCACCTCCATCCCCTCGCTCGTCTTCCAGCACGACATTCCCGTCATGCACTGCAGCGCGAAGGCCGCGATTCCCGAGTTCTTCCGCTTCAACCGCTCGCTGAAGGGGTATCTGAGCATCAACATCTCGGAGTCGCTCTCCTCGGCCTCGATTCCCGACACGGGCGGCATGCCCTACACGTACACCATCCGCAACATCGTCTGCACGGGAGAGAACCTGCCCGCACTGCGCCGCGAGCCCTACGTATGATGTCTGAACGACTACCGTTCTATGCTCGAATTCGAACTTTCGCAGATTGCCTTCCCCATGCAGCCCGTCCAGAGCTACTCGACCTCGTGGGCCGACGTGAACGACGCCCTGCGCAAGACCTCCTTCGACAGCCACTGCCGGATGGGCAACCCCTTCCGCAAGGAGGTCGATGAGATTGTCGCCCGACAGCTTACGAACGACGAAAAGCTGGTGGCCATCTTGCGGCTCATCCAGTCGAAAATCACGTGGGACGGCTCCTACACGCTCTTCTCGGAGCAGCCGCGTGCCGCTGCCAACAAGGGCACGGGCAGCAGCTCGGACATCAACTTCGCCCTGATGGCCGCACTGCGCGACGCAGGATTCACCGTCACCCCCATTCTGCTCAACCCGCGCTCGTTCGGACGCCTTCCCTACACCCATGCCACCATCAGCCGCATCAACTCCTTCGTGGTGAAGGTGGACTACGACGGCAAGAGCGTCGTGGTGGACGGCACCGACGACTGCTCGTATCCCAACCTGCTGCCGACGCAGCTGCTGACCGACCGCGCCCGCATCTACGGCATCAACGGCGACTCGGGGTGGTGCGACCTCACGCAGCTCACGGCCAGCTCAACAATCACCAACATGGTTCTCCGCATCGACCCCGAGCAGGGCGTCGTTACGGGCAGCATCACCGATACGGCCAACGGCCAGAAGGCCTTCGAGCTGAGCCGCTCGTGGGCCGATGAGCAGAGCGAAGAGGAGTTCATCCGCAAACTTGCGGCTGAAAACGACCTGGAAATAAGCAACTTCAAAATCGAAGGGCAGCGCTCTCCGCGCGTGACCATGCAGTACGACATGACCAGACGGATTGACGGAACGGACGACATGCTCTACCTCAACGCCACCATCATCCCCTTCATGAGCACCAACAGCCTCAACACCGAAAACCGCAAGCTGCCGGTCGAGTTCTCCTATCCGGAGACCTACAACATCCGCTGCTCGCTGGAGGTACCCGAGGGGTACACCGTCGAGGAGCTGCCGCGCAACATCGCCATGTCCTCGTGTGAAAACGGGATTCGCTGCCGCTACATCGCCCAGACGACGGGCCGGCTCATCCAGTTCAACTTCTCCTACACGCTTGCGCGCATCGTATATCCGGCCACGGAGTTCCCCGACCTGAACACCTTCATGGGCATGGTTACCGAGCTGAGCAACAGTCAAATCGTACTCAAGAAAATCTAAGCGCCTTGTTCCGACGCCACATACTGCTGCTCGTTGCGCTGACGGGCACGCTGCAACTGCTCCGGGCAGAGCCCGCAGGCGGGATTCCCGACTCGCTGCTGCGCAACAGCGACGCCGTGGTACGACGTTACGACCAGGAGTTCGTCTACCATTCACCCACGTCGGCCGACGAAAAATGCATTCAGGAAATCACGATTCTCAACAAATCGGGGGCTTCGAAGAGCTACTTCAGCTGCTACACCGACCGCACGAGAAGCCTCCGCAATTTCAGCGGCGCGGTCTACGACGAGCAGGGAAAACTCATCCGCAAGCTCAAGCGCTCGGACCTGCAGTATACCGAATACTCGAGTTCCAGCCTGGCACAGGACGGCGCCGTCTACTACCTGCAGGTCGACGTGCCGCAGAGCTGCTACACGGTACGCTTCGAGCATGAAATCGCCCACCGGAACGGAATTCTGACCTTTCCCGTCTTCCTGCCTCAAAGCAGCACGGCAACGGCGCTGCTCAGCGGAAGCTACACCATCACGCTCCCGCGCAACACCCCCTTCGGGTGGAAGAGCCTGCGTGCGGGCGAGCCCGAGCACGACTCGACGGAGGAGACCGAGACCTACCGCTGGAGGCTGGAGGGGGTGCCGGCCGTCTGCAGCGAAACCTCCTCGCCTCCGCTCATCGACCTCGTGCCCGTCGTCTACGCCGTGCCGCACCGGTTCGAATACGAGAAGACGCAGGGCAGCATGGAGAACTGGGAGAGCTACGGCCGCTGGCAATGCAGCCTGCTCGAAGGGCGCGACCTGCTGCCCGAGGAGCTGCGGGCCGAGGTGCACCGACGCACCGACGCGCTCGGCACACCCCGCGAAAAGGTCCGGGCGCTCTACGACTATCTGGGTGAAACGACCCGCTACGTAAGCATCCAGCTCGGCATCGGAGGGCTGCAGCCCATGCCGGCCGAGGAGGTCTTCCGCACGAAGTTCGGCGACTGCAAGGCGCTGAGCAACTACCTGAAGGCCATGCTTGCGGAGTGCGGCATCGCCTCCGACTACACGATGATTCACACCCAGCGGCCGCGCATGTTCCGCGACTTCACCTCGCCCGCCCAGGCCGACCACGTCATTCTGCGCGTCCCGCTCGAGGGCGACACCCTCTGGCTGGAGTGCACCAATCCCGAGATTCCGTTCGGATATGTACACAATACGATTGCCGGCCACGACGCCATCGCCTTCCACGACAACACGGCCGAGTTCGTCACGCTGCCCACCTACGCCGATTCGCTCAACCGCATGGAGCAGACCGTCGAAGTGACGCTTGACGACCGGGGCGGCGCCAGGGGACACATCGCCGAGCGCTATGAAGTGGGGCAGTACGAATCGGTGATGACGTTTGCGAAGCTCGACGCACGGCGCCGCAGCGACTTTCTGCTCAGCGACCTGCGCAAGCTGCCGCTCGTGCGGCTTGCGAACATCGCCTGCACGGAGCTGAAGGAGGCGCTGCCCGCCATCGAATTCGCCTACGATATCGACGCCCCGAAATACGGCACCCTGTCGGGCAACCGGCTCTTCGTACCGCTGACCCCCTTCGCGGATTACGGGACACTCGCCGACAGGGAGCGACAGAATCCGATTTACCGCGCCGAGGGGTACGACGACGTCACGACCATACGGCTCCGCATCCCGGAGGGGATGACCGTCGAATCCGTACCGAAGCAGAGCGCCGGAACGTCACCCTTCGGGAGCTTCTCGACGCACATCACCACGGAAGAGGGGTGCATCACCGTCGTGCTCCGCACGCGGATGCATGCGGGACTCTATCCCCCCGAAATGTTCGACGACTACCGGAAGTTCATCGACGCCCGCTCGCGCGCCTTCAACGCCCGGCTGGTGCTGAAAAAGGAGTAGTCGGGTAGGATGCACGACGTGTGCGCCGGGGCCTGACACGTGTGCCGCGGCCGGCATGAAACGGTCGCGGCACACGCATCGGCCGCATCGACATGCAAAGAGGGTAGTATCCGTCAGCGTCCGACGACGTCGGCGCCACCTCTACAGCTTCGGGTTGTTGCGGTGGCGGTCGTGGTCACGCGCAGTCTTCTTGGCGAAGTTGGCCTCCATGGCGGCCGTGAGGTCGACCCCCGTCTGGTTGGCCAGGCAGACCAGCACCCACAACACGTCGGCCATCTCGTCGGCAAGGTTGCTCTTCTCGCCCTCCTTGAAGGACTGGTCACCGTAGGTGCGGGCCATGATGCGGGCCAGTTCGCCCACCTCCTCCGTCAGAACGGCCATGTTGGTCAACTCACTGAAATAGCGCACGCCGTACTGGTGAATCCACCCGTCGACGCGCTCCTGCAACTCCTTCAATTCCATTGTTCAAGCGATTTTAAGCGTCCGAAAGATACGAAAAAAGCGCCGACGGGGCAACCTCCGCTGCCGGTTTTCCATCCCGAAGCGCTGCATCCGCGCGGCACCTTTTCCCCTCCAGCACCGCACGAAAAGCCCCGCGCGACGGCTCGCAGGAAGCCTTAACGCAGGGCATATTCGTAAGATACCGTTCTCTGTGGCCTGGCATCGCGGGGCAACCGCACCGGAAATGCCCGTGCCGGGAGCATGGACAAGCCCGGCACGGGGAAGGCTCATGGGAGAACGCCGTTTATCGGACGTCAGTGCGCGTCGGAGAGGTGCGCGACATCGGGCTGTGCATTTCTCGCATGCAAATCGGCCTCGAAAATCCGAATCGGCAGGGCACGCTGCACCGGGATGCGCTGCGCCTCGTCCAGCTCCTCGAACGGCCGGCCGAACCAACGACGGGAAAGTTCCGTGCGAAGGCCGGCATAGACCTCCGACAACGCCTGCTGCACCTCGGCATAGGCGGCATAGGGCATTTCGCGGGCGAGATGAATGCCGAAAAGGCCCCGGCTCGTCTCATAACGCTCCGTGCGGCCGTCGGGCAGGTCAATCTCCATCTGCCGGCTCTCGGAGAGGGACGGGTCGTGCGAAGGGTTGAGCACGAACTCCCGGGCCCGGGCCTTCAACTCCTCCACGCCGCACTGCTCCAAATTGCCCTGCGTTCCCGCAAGGATTGTCCCCCGGGCATTGACCTGCACCATGAAGTAGTTGCGCTCCGCCATACGCAGTCGGTACGAATCGGGGTAGTGCGAATTGCCCGGAACCCGCTCCCAAGGGGTTACCGCCTCAACACCCTCGGGCAGCGCGTCGATTCGGGGCGGAAGAAGCCGCTCGACTTCGGTCTCGCCCTCCATGGTCTTATAGCGTACACGCAGCACAGCAGCCTTGCGCAGCAAATCCTTGACATCGGTAACGGAGCCCATCGGCACCGTGCGGGCGGCGCGGATGACGACCGTCATGCCTGAACGTTCCTCCCTGGAGAGGCTGTCGCGCCATGCAATTACGGCCGTGCGCAGCTCCCCGGCCGTGACTTCCCGCCCGTTTAAGTAGATTTTGCCGTCGGAAATGCGGACTTCGCTCCGCTGCGGAGCGGATTCAGAAGAGGTGGCAGCCGAAGGGGCGTCCGGCGCCGGGGAGGATTCGCGGGTGGTAAAGCTGCAGAGCATCATCATCCCCACCACCACGGGGATGGCAGCACCAAGCCGCCACAGGGCATGGCGATGCGTTTCAGGTCGTGTCATCATAACGAATCGGTTTTGGGTGAATGAATGGTTCAGCCCGCAGGTTATATCCGGATTATAACCGAAAAGCTGACGGAAAAGCAGTTGACGATATCGGTTCAGGTCGTATCCGCGGTCGAGCACGTCGCGGTCGGCCTCCCACTCCTGCACCTCGCGCAGAGCCCGCTGAAGCAGCCAAAGGAAGGGGTTGAACCACAGCAGACAGCGCGCCAGCTCGGCAACGAGCAATTCGGCCGAATGGCGGTGACGGATGTGGCTCGCCTCGTGAGCGAGCACCGCCTCACGCTCCTCCGCATCGTATCCTGACCCCAGATAGGCCGTCCGCCAAAACGAGAAGGGGGTTTCGACCTCGTCGCTCTCGGCCACGAAGCAATCCCCACGGTCGGTCACCCTTGCACGACGCCGCAGCCGCCGGATGGCAACCATGCGCCGGAGCAGAGCCAGAAGCAGCAGAGCCGTCACCGTGCCGTAAAGTCCCCATGCCACCGCACGCATGGTCCGCGCGGGGTCCGGTTCCGCCGCTGCTGGCTTCGGAGCATCCCCACCCGTCGGCTGCAGAGACACAACCTCCGGAGAGCGCTCCGCAGCAGCTATCGGCGCAGGCTCGCCGACCAACGTAGCCGTAACGATGCGTGTGCGGGCAGGGTAGAGGGGGATGTTCAGAAGCGGAAGTGCCGCCGAGAGCAGAATGGCCATCACCAGAAAACGCCGGCAATGGACGAAAGCAACCCGTCGCACGAGCATCAGGTGGTAGAAGGCCAGCAGCAGACCGCTGCAGAAGAGCACTTCGAGCAGATAGAGCGGCAGGGGTTTCATGGCGTCCTATTGTTTCACGTCGTTTTGCGAGGTGTCGTTTTGCAGCATGCGGAGAATCGCGTCGGTCTCCTCGAGCGAGATGGCCTTCTGCTCCGAAAAGAAGGATACCAGGCGGCTGAGCGAACCGCCGAAGAAGTTCTTCAACACACCGTCCATGTAACGCCGCGCATACTCGTCCCGCGTTACGAGCGGGAAGTACTCGTAGGTCTTGCCGTAGGCCTTGTGCGAGACAAAACCCTTTTTTTCGAGAATCCGCACGATGGTCGAGACGGTGTTGTAGGCGGGTTTGGGCTCCTCCATCCCGTCGAGGATGCCGTGGACCACGGCGGCCCCCCGCGCCCAGAGCACCTGCATGATTTCCAGTTCGGCCCGCGTCAGCTCTTGCGGCCTGTTTTTAACGATTTCCGCCATAACTATACATTTTGTTGTTCTCTCTACGGCGAAGATATAACTAAATTATTAATTATACAACTAAATTCTTAGTTATTTTCATAAAAGGTCGGTCAAAGCGGGAAAGGGTAGCCCAGAGGTGGCGATATACGAACGAGGAAAGACAGGAAAAAGGCGGGCTCCTTCATGGACCCGCCAGCGGTACAAAACAGAACTTGGGGTGTCATCCGGGAGGACACGCCACGCCGGACAAAGACCGAGGTGCAGAGGAGCGTACAACCGGCGCTCACTCCGCAAGGTCGATGTAAACGGCGCCGTAGCGTCCCCGAGGCCCGTAGAGCCGAACGGCCTCGGCCGGTAAAATATAATAGTAGTACATCGGGACCTCGGCGCTCGTCGAGAAGGCATTGGCCTGACACATCGCCAGCCATGCGTCAACCGTCGTAAAATGACCGTCGAGCAGGACAAGCGGCACCCGCGCGGGGTAGGTTTCACCCACAACCACCGCGCGCCGTGCAGCAGCGGACGGCGGCACAACCCCTTTCAACGAATCGAGCAGGGCGGAGGCCCTTGCCGCAGCCTCCACGCCGTCGGCCGGATTCCAGACATCGAGACGCCGCAGAGTCAGCCCCTCGATAAAGCGGAGCACGGCCCCCGGAACGAACTTGCCGTCGAGCAGGTAAACCGCATCTTTCGGCAGGCCGCGCCAGATGCCCTCCGGCTCCCACGACACCTGCACATAGCCCACCCGCCGCCGCAGCGAGTCGTAATCGACACGCAGCGAATAGGTATTCATCCGCACCGGTTCGTAACGCCGCCTGCCGGTACGCCGGTCGGTCGCTTCGCCGCCCGTCCATGTATACCCGGCCACGTTGCCGACCAGATGGGGAGCAACGGCTTTACGGCGGTTGCGTTCGGTCAGGAACTTCAGCAACCGGACCTGCTCGCGGCCCGTCGAGTCGGAGAGTCGCATGCACCGCCTCTTGACCTTCACGCGCCGCACATTCCAGAGTGTCACGGCATCGTAAGCATCCGAAAAGGGGACCCGCCGGCGGTTGAGCTTGCAGGCAACACGACTTGTGGTGTCCGCCAGCACCGGCAGGGCGGCCGGAGCATCGGCCACCGTATCGCGCTGCGCCTGGTCGAAGCGCAGCACCGCCTCCACTTGCCCGGGCTCCTGCGCCGAAGCGCTCCACAGACCCGGCACGAGGGCGGCCAGCAGAAGAATAATTCGGGTCAAAGTCGATTTTCGAATCACGTTCTAAATTTTTCGTAAATGTACTACTAAAAATTTAGAAATGCAATAATTCTCACGCCGGACAGAGAAAAAGGGACAGGAAGGGAAGACAGGGGGGAGAAGCAGAGGCAGGGGCGCGCGAGGAGCGGGAGCAAGGGCAGAGGCAGGGAAAGGCGCAGGGGAAGAGGCAGGGTAGAGACAAGGGTAGAGACAAGGGTAAGGCGAGCGCGGAGACAAAAGTGGGGACAGGCGTGGGACGAAGACAAGTGTGGGGCGTGGAGACAGGAGGAGAGGCAGGAGCAGGGCAGAGGCATGACAAGGGCAAACAAGGGGTAAGGAGCGAGGTTGAAAAGCAGGGACGGGGACTGAAAAGCAGGGGCGGGAACTGAAAAGCAGGGGCGGGAACTGGAGCGAACAGAAAGAACAACGTACAGCGATAACCGGACAAAGCAGAGGCGAGGAGAGCTGAGGAGAGCTGAGGAGAGCCGGGGAGAGCCGGGCTGCAAAACGGACGGAAGAAGCCCGGAAGCCCAGTACTCAGGTGCGTGAGATGAAGAAGCCCACGAGACGACTCGGCAAAAAAAGCCCCGGAACCTCCCTGCGGGAAGTTCCGGGGCTGAGCCGAAAGCCGTAGAGCAGATGACTACTCCAGCTTGAGGTCCTTCTTGATGCCCTCGATTTTGGCGTCGAGCTCGGCAAGCACCTTGTCGTACTCCTCAACCGAGTGCAGCGGAGCCTTCACACCGAAGTAGAACTTGATTTTGGGCTCCGTACCCGACGGACGTACCGAAACAATCGTGCCGTCCTCGGTGAACCACTGCAGCACGTTGCTGCTGTCCTGCACGATGGGGGTCTTCACGCCGCTCTTCACGTCGAGCGTCTCGAGCGTCTTGAAGTCGTTGATGCGCACCACGGGCGAGCCCAGAATCGTCTTGGGCGGGTTCTCGCGGAAGTCGACCATCATCTTCTGAATCAGCTCGGCGCCCTCCTTGCCCTTGCGGACCACCGAAACGAGCCCCTCGCGGTAGAAACCGTACTTCACGTAGAGCTGCTGCAACCACTCGAAGAGCGTCAGGCCCATCGTATCCATGGCCCATGCGGCAGCCTCGGCCGCCATCGAGCAGGCCGATACGGCGTCCTTGTCGCGTACGTAGTCGCCGGCCAGATAGCCGAACGACTCCTCGCCGCCGCCGATGTACTGCGCTTTGCCCTCGTTCTCGCGGATAATCTTGGCAATGTACTTGAAGCCCGTCAGGCAGTCGTAGCACTTCACGTTGAAGAACTTGGCCACGGCATTGGCCATCTGCGACGTCACGATGGTCTTCACCACATACTGCTTGCCGTCGAGCTTGCCCAGCTCGGCCCAGCGCGTGAGCTGGTAGCTGAGCAGCAGCACGAGGGTCTGGTTGCCGTTCAGCAGCACGTATTCGCCCTTCTTGTTGCGCAGCGCCACACCGATGCGGTCCGAGTCGGGGTCCGTGGCCAGTACCAGGTCGGCACCTTCGCGGGCCGCCAAGTCGATGGCCATCGACATCGTCTTGCGCTCCTCGGGGTTGGGCGACTCGACCGTCGGGAAGTTGCCGTCGACAACCGCCTGCTCGGGAACCAGCTTGACGTTCGTGAAGCCGAACTTGCGGAGCGAGGCGGGAACCAGACGCACGCCAGAGCCGTGGAGCGGCGTATAGATAATCTTCATGTCGTGGTGGTGCTTGATGCACTCGGGCGAAAGCGAGAGGGCATGCACGCGGTTCAGGTAGATTTCATCGAAGTCCTGACCCAGGATGTGGATGTTCTCGGGGTGGGCGCCCGTCTGAATCATGTTGATGTCGGTAATCTTCTCCACCTCGGCGATGATGTTCGTATCGTGCGGCGGCGTCACCTGCGCACCGTCGGTCCAGTAGGCCTTGTAGCCGTTGTACTCCTTGGGGTTGTGCGAGGCCGTCACCACAACGCCCGAGTGGCATTTCAGCTCGCGGATGGCGAAGCTCAGCTCGGGCGTCGGACGCAGCGCGTCGAAGAGGTAGACCGTGAAGCCGTTCGAGGCGAAGATGTCGGCCACACGCTCGGCGAACATGCGCGAATTGTTGCGGCTGTCGTGCCCCACGGCCACGCGAATCTGCTCGCCCGCGAAGTTCTTCTTCAGGTAGTTGGAAAGCCCCTGCGTGGCGGCACCCACCGTATAGACGTTCATGCGGTTCGTACCCACGCCCATGATGCCGCGCAGGCCGCCCGTACCGAACTCAAGGTCCTTGTAGAAGCTTTCGACAAGCTCCTTCATATCGTTGTTCATCAGGTATTTGACCTGTTTTTTGGTCTCTTCGTCGTAGGGACCGTCGAGCCATGCCTGCGCCTTGCGCAGTACCATTTGTTCCAGTTCGTTTGCCATAGTTGCTTATCTGTTTTATTTATAGTTTGATTCGTAAAACATCCAAAAATTTTATACGCAAATATAAGAAAAATTATTCGACAATTCAATATCAGCGAGTTAAAATTCGCACCCCGCCGACGTCTATTTTCGTATATATAAAAAAAGGAAATATGCAACCAAAATCCGGGAATCTTTTTACAAAATTATTCACAACTTTGTCTCGTCAAAATGTCACAAACCCGTACCATGTTAAACAACGCGCAGGCATATAGCGATATATGGCAGAACTGTCTTGACCGCATCAAAAAGCAGACGACCGAGGAGGAGTTTGCCAAGTGGTTTCTGCCCATCGTCCCGCTCGAGTTCGACGGCACGACGCTGCGTTTGCGCGTACCCAATGCGAGCTATGTGGACCAAATCGAGAAGAACTACATCCCCTTCCTGCGTCCCATCATCTCGCAGCTCTACGGGCAGCAGACCCGTCTGCACTACGCCGTGCCGAAATCCAACAAGCCCTCGATGCCGCTTCCGCCCGAAGCCGACACGACGGCCATTTCGCACTTCAGCACGCAGACCAACACCGCAAATATAAAGAATCCCTTCGTCATTCCGGGACTCAAGAAGATAATCATCGACCCGCAGCTCAGCCCGGCGCTCACCTTCGAGACCTTCATCGAGGGGGAATGTAACCGGCTGGCCCGTTCGGCGGGCATGTCCGTGGCGCTCAATCCGGGCAACAACCCCTTCAACCCGCTGTATATATACGGTAACTCGGGGCTGGGCAAGACCCACATCGTCCAGGCCATCGGCCACGAGGTGCGCCAGCGCCATCCCGAACTGCAGGTGCTCTACGTCTCGATGAACAAGTTCCAGGCGCAGTTCCAGACGGCCTACAAGAATGGTGAAATCCCCGATTTCATCCACTTCTACCAGATGATTGACGTGCTGCTCATCGACGACATCCAGGAGCTGACCGGAAAGACCGGTACGCAGAACGCCTTCTTCAACATCTTCAACCACCTGCAGCTGGCCGGCAAGCAGCTCGTCCTCACCTCAGACAAGCCGCCCGTCGAGCTGAAGGACATCGAGCAGCGGCTGCTGACGCGCTTCAAGTGGGGTCTTTCGGCCCAGATTGACACGCCCGACCGCGAGACGAAGGTGAAAATCATCCGCGCCAAGGCGCAGAAGCTCGGCACGGAGGTTTCGGAGGAGGTGATTGCCTACCTGGCCGACAACATCTCGGCCAACGTCCGCGAAATCGAGGGGGCCCTCTCGTCGCTTGCGGCCAATACCACCTTCCTGGGCCGCAAGATGACCGTGGCGCTGGCCAAGGAGATTCTGAAGGCCTACGTGAAGCTCTACCAGAAGGAGGTGACCATCGAGCACATCATCGAGGTGGTCTGCCAGTACCTCAACCTCGACTTCGAGCGCTTCAACTCCACGGAGCGGACGCGCGAGATTGCCCAGGCGCGACAGATTGCGATGTACCTCTCGAAGCAGCACACCAAGGCCCCGCTGACGGCTATCGGTGCAGCCATCGGCGGCCGCAACCACGCCACGGTGCTCCACTCGTGCAAGGCGGTAACCAATCTGATGGAGACGGACAAGAACTTCCGCCGCCAGGTCGAGGAGATTGAGAAGCTGGTGCTGGCCCAGTAGCCCGGAAGCCGGGGGGGGCAGAAGAAGAACAGAAGAAGGGCAAAAGAAGGTCAGAAAAAAGAGCCGGAAAGAGGGACAGAGAAAAGAGCCGGAAGGCAGAGATGAAAGAGAAACCGGAGGGAGGGATGCATGAATCGCATCCCTCCCTCCGGTTTTCACATGAAAAGCGGCAAAGCCTCACGTCGCGATTTTTTTATATCTTTGTATACACCCAACTCCATACGCCGTGAATCCGAAATACGAAACCTGCCTTTTTCACCTCAGCCTCCGCAAAATCCTGCCCCTGCTGGCAGGAAGCATCGCCTTTGTCGGCGCGGGGGCATGGATGATTCTCCACGCCCAGAGTGACCCGTCATGGGCAGCCCGCTACGTCATCCCCGCCATAGGGTGGCTGTCAATCCTCTTTTTCGGCACCTGCGGCGTCGGGCTGTTCATTCTGCTTGTACTCCGCAGGCGCTGCCCGCTGGTGGTCGTATCACCCGAAGGGCTCCGGGTCAACACGATTTTCAGACCGACAAAGGGTTATTTCTTTCCCTGGAAGTCGATTGAGGGGTTCCGCCGGGAACGGATTGCCGGGAATGAACTCCTTGCCATCCATGTCCGCGACCTCGCACAGCGATACGACAGTTCCGGAATGCTGGAGAAGGCCAACATCGCTCTAACGCTGCGCATCTGCGACACGCCGTACACAATCAACGACCGCCTGCTCGATGCAGAACCCGGACAGTTGGAACACGTGCTCGAAGAGTACCTCGCAGCAAGGGGAGAGGCACGGCAGCAATAGACCAGCGCCGACCGCCATCCACCAACGGAGACAAAACTTGACCGTGACAGCTCATGTCACGGCTTTTTCGTATCTTTGCCGGGCAAAAACGACCTCCGCACATGGACCAACCCAAGCTCGAACGGCTGCTGCGCCTCATGAAGCTGCTCACGGCCAACACCACCTACAACGTCGACCAGCTGGCCGAACGGCTCCAGATGTCGCGCCGCACCATCTACCGCTACATCGACACCTTCCGCGAGGCGGGCTTCGTCATCAAGAAGACGGGCGACTGCATCCGGCTCGACAAGGCGTCGCCCCATTTCCGCGACATCTCGCAGCTGGTCCACTTCACCGAGGAGGAGGCCCATATCCTGAAGAGCGCCATCGAGAACATCGACGACACGAACCTGCTGAAACAGAACCTCAAACGCAAGCTCTACTCGGTCTACGACAACCGCACGCTGGCCGACACGGTCGTGCGCGGCAAGAACGCCCCCAACATCCGCCAACTGGTCGAGGCCATCGAGGAGGAGCAGCAGGTGACGCTGCGCGACTACCAGTCGGGCCACGGAGGAGGCGTCCGCGACCGGCAGGTCGAGCCCTTTGCCTTCACGACCAACTACGTGCAGGTGTGGTGCTACGACCTCGAGGACGGGCGGTGCAAGCTCTTCAAGACGGCGCGCATCGGTTCGGTCATTCCGACCGGCCGGCCGTGGCAGCATGCCGACGACCACGCCGAGGGCTTCATCGACCCCTTCCGCATGCACGGCGAGGAGCGGCACCGCGTACGGCTCGAGCTGGGCATGCTGGCCCGAAACCTCCTCTGCGAGGAGTATCCGCTCGCCGAACGCGACATCCGCCCGGCAGGCGAGGGGCGCTGGCTGCTCGACACCGAGGTGGCCAACTACGCCGGCGTGGGCCGCTTCGTGGTGGGGCTGCTCGACGACATCCGCATCGTCGACACCCCGGAGCTGAGCGAATACATAAGACGATATATTACTGAAAATCTGGATAAAACACACGACGAAAAATGATTGACGAAATTCTGGCATTCAACCGCCGCTTCGTGGCCGAAAAGGGTTACGAGCGGTATATTACGGACAAATACCCCAACAAGCGCATCGCGATTGTCACCTGCATGGACACGCGTCTGGTGGAGCTGCTGCCGGCAGCCCTCGGCCTGCGCAACGGCGACGTGAAAATCATCAAGAACGCCGGCGGCACCATCACCAACCCCTTCGACAGCACGGTACGCAGCCTGCTGGTGGCCATCTACGAGCTGGGGGTCACCGAGGTGATGATTATCGGACACACCAACTGCGGCGTGCAGGGGATGGACAGCGCCGAGATGCTGCACCTGATGAAGCAGCGGGGGATTCCCGAGCAGCACATCACGCTCATGAAGCACTGCGGCATCGACCTCGACGCCTGGCTCCACGGCTTCGACGATACCGAGGCGGCCGTTCTGGAGACCGTCGACCTGGTCCGCAACCATCCGCTCATCCCCGACGACGTGGTGGTCAAGGGGTACATCATGGACTCGACCACCGGCGAACTGCGGCCGATTCAGTAGCGGAGTCCCCGGCGGCAGGATTTTTTTTGCGCACTTTCGGGTTGTGTCACAAGTTGTCACTCGGAGGTTGTTCCTTTGCATCGTGAACCTAAAAGAAAACGACCATGGGAACAGCCTACAAAATCCGCTGCAAACACTGCGGCGCACAGTTCGAACACTCGATGCAACCCTATTTCGGCATGCTGCCCTCCTGCATCGGCTGCGGTGACGGAAGCTATGTCGAGACCGAGACGGCCATCCGCTGCCCGGCCTGCCGCCGCCGGCTGAACACCTCGCCCGAAGAGTTCAACGAGCAGGTGGAGGTGACCTACACGTGGGACTGAGGCGCAAAAAAAGTGGGGGCCCATGCATGGAAATCCGCGGAATTATATTAATTTTGAAAGGTAATTTCATCCGTTGAGAAACCTATGATTGCATTACGACCCGGGGATATGGCTCCCGACTTCAAATCGACCACGCAAGAGGGTGAACCTCTGTCGCTTGCGGACCTTCGCGGCCAGCGCGTCATCCTCTACTTTTACCCCAAGGACAACACATCGGGGTGTACGCTCGAGGCCAAGAGCCTGCGCGACGGGCGCGACGAACTGGCCCGTCGGGGGTTTCGGATTATCGGCGTGAGCCCCGACAGCGAGCAGTCGCACCGCAACTTCTGCGCAAAGCACGATTTGAACTTCACGCTGCTGGCCGACACCGACCACTCGGTCTGCGAAGCCTACGGCGTCTGGGCCGAAAAGTCGATGTACGGGCGCAAGTACATGGGCGTTCTGCGCACGACCTTCATCATCGACGCCGAGGGGCGCATCGAGAAAATTTTCGAGAAGGTGCGCACGAAGGACCACTACCAGCAGATTCTGGAGGCCTACGACAAGTGACCCGCAGCCGCCCGGAGACGGCTGACGGAGACATCCGGAGGCGAACATCCGGACGGAGGGAGAACCAGAGGGAGTAGGGAACACCCCGGAATGGCAGAAATACTCGGTAACGGGAACCCTTGAGCTCAAGGGAGATAAACGGAGACAAAGCAAAAGGAGGAGACATGAAGACGAGACTGCTTACCATCGGCATGAGCCTGCTTTGCGGCATCGGGGTGCCTGGCGCCCAGACTCCGCAGCCGGCGCCGGCGCCACAGCCTCTTGCTGCACAGGAAGAGCTCCGGGCACAGGGAGAACATCCCGCTCGGGAAGCCCTCCCGGCGCAGGGCGAGCCTCCGCAGTGGGGCGGCGCACAGCACGGCGGGGATGAAATTCGGCCGCTCGACGACTCGCTGGCGCTCATGGAGCTGCTCTACGGCGAGCCGCTGACCCTTCCGGGCGACTGGCTCGGCCAAAGCGGCAATCCCTTTGCGCGGAAGGAGCGCGAGCAGAAGCAGCTGCAGCAGATGCGCGAACGGGCCCGAGCTTCGGTGCTCTCCATACCGCGCCTGTCGAACGACCTGGTCAACCGCAACGGGTTCCGGTGGCGGATGACGGTAGGGTATCTCCCGATGAACAACTGGAGTCCCTACGAGGACCGCTGGCTCGACGCCCGCATCATCCGCATGCCGCTGCCGCGCAACATGCGTCCCGACAAGCGGCCGCTGGCTGAGCAGCGTCGCGACGCGCTCCGCAAATCGCGGCGGTAGACTCCGGGGGGGGGCGGGAACGGCCCAAAAACGGAAACGACCCGAAGACCCGAGGAAAAGCGCAGAAACGCGAAGACCCGAAGGTGGGCGGAAACGGTCCGAAAGCGGGAAACGTCCAAAGGAGGCCCCGATAACGGAGTTGTGCCGAAGGTGGGCGCCCCCGCAAGCCGGCACAGCTCCAAACAGCGGCAAAGACCAGGGCAAACGCAGCCGCGAAAGCAAAAGCAGGGGAGCGCGCTCCCCGAAACGGCACCCCGAAACGGGGCGCACAACAACAAAAAGAACGAACAATTTATTCAGATAACGAACTACACACAATGGCAGAAAAAGCTCAGGTGAACGCGGACAAGCTCAAAGTGCTCAACGCGGTTATGGAAAAGATAGAGAAGGACTTCGGCAAGGGCTCCATCATGCGGATGAACAGCACGGAGATTGCCGACATCCCCGTCATCCCTACGGGCTCCATCACGCTCGACATGGCGTTGGGCGTGGGCGGATACCCCAAGGGACGTGTCATCGAAATTTTCGGTCCCGAATCGTCGGGTAAGACGACGCTGGCCATCCACGCCATCGCCGAGGCGCAGAAGGCGGGCGGTATTGCCGCATTCATCGACGCCGAGCACGCCTTCGACAGCGCCTATGCCCAGAAGCTGGGCGTCGATGTCGACAACCTGCTCATCTCGCAACCCGACAACGGCGAGCAGGCGCTCGAAATCGCCGACTCGCTGATTCGCTCGAGCGCCATCGACATCATCGTCATCGACTCGGTGGCGGCCCTCACGCCCAAGGCCGAGATCGAGGGCGAGATGGGCGACGCAAAGATGGGTCTCCAGGCCCGCCTCATGTCGCAGGCCCTGCGCAAGCTCACCTCGAGCATCTCGAAGACCAAGACCGTCTGCATCTTCATCAACCAGCTGCGCGACAAGATCGGCATCGTCTACGGCAACCCCGAGACGACGACCGGCGGTAACGCCCTGAAGTTCTACGCCTCGGTGCGTATCGACATCCGACGCGTTTCGGTCATCAAGGACGGCGACGAGCAGCTGGGAACCCGCACCCGCGTCAAGGTCGTGAAAAACAAGGTGGCACCTCCGTTCAAACGGGCGGAATTCGATATCATGTTCGGCGAAGGCATCTCGAAGATCGGCGAGATCATCGACCTGGGCGTCGATTACGGCATCATCAAGAAGGCCGGATCGTGGTTCTCCTACGGAGACCGCAAGATCGGCCAAGGCCGCGACGCCGTCAAGGAGCTGCTCAAGTCGGACGAGGCACTCGCCGCGGAGATCGAGGCAAAGGTGCGCGAAGCGATGAAAAACAAAAAGGAGTAACTCATGGGATACACCGCCGAGGATGAGGCCCTGATCAAGGAAAAATGGGACGACCTGCTGTACTCGTGCACGAAGATCTGCAAGAACGACGAGGACTGGAACTTCATCAAACGGGCATTTTTCCTGGCCAAAGAGGCTCATGAGGGGGTACGGCGCCGCTCCGGCGAACCGTATCTCCTGCATCCCATTGCCGTGGCCAAGATCGTCATCGAGGAGATCGGACTCGGCGTGAAATCCGTCGTGGCGGCACTGCTGCACGACGTGGTCGAAGACACGGAGTACACCGTGGAGGACATGGAACGCATCTTCGGCCCCAAGATCGCCTCGATGGTTGACGGACTGACAAAGATGTCCGGCGTGTTCAACGCCGACACCTCCGAGCAGGCCGAATACTTCCGCAAGGTGCTCCTCACGCTCTCGGACGACGTGCGGGTGATCCTCATCAAGATCGCCGACCGTCTGCACAACATGCGCACACTGGGCTCCATGCCCCTCAACAAGCAGATCAAGATCACCGGAGAGACCATCTATCTCTTTGCACCGCTGGCATACCGGCTCGGACTCTATGCGATCAAGAGCGAGCTGGAGGACCTCTGCATGAAGTACCGCTTCCCGCAGCAGTATGCCGAGATCACCCGGAAGCTCCAGGAGAGCGAGGCCTCCCGCAAGGAGTTCATCGACAAGTTCAACGCTCCGATCATCGCCGCACTCAACCGCGACAACATCAACTACGAGATCTCGGGCCGCGTGAAGAGCGTCTACTCGATCTGGTCGAAGATGCAGCGCAAGCAGATCTCCTTCGAGGAGATCTATGACCTGTTTGCCATCCGCATCGTCTTCAAGCCGCTGCCGTTCCCCTCGGAAAAGACCCAGTGCTGGCAGATATACTCGACAATCACCGACATCTATACCCCCAAACCCGACCGGCTGCGCGACTGGATCTCGATGCCCAAGGCCAACGGATACGAAGCCCTGCATTCGACCGTCATGGGCCCCGACGGCGTATGGGTCGAGGTGCAGATCCGCACGCAGCGCATGGAGGATATCGCCGAAAGGGGATTTGCCGCACACTGGAAGTACAAACACGCGACCATCTCGCAGGACGAGGATGAATTCGACAAGTGGCTCAAGCAGATCCGCGCGGCGCTGAACAGCCCGACGGAGAATGCCGTGGACTTCCTGGACAACTTCAAGTTGTCGCTATACACATCTGAAATAGTAGTATTTACACCGAAAGGTGAGGCACGGAAGATGCCCTTCGGCGCAACGGCCCTGGACTTCGCCTACGACATTCACTCGAAGATCGGAAACAGCGCCATCAGCGCCAAGATCAACCACAAGCTCGAACCGATCACCACGCAGATCAACAGCGGCGACCAGATCGAGATCATCACGGCCGACACGGCACGGCCAAAGCCCGAATGGCTTGACATCGTAACGACGGCCAAGGCGAAATCCGCCATCAAGAGTTTCCTCAAGCGCGAACGCCAGAACAACATCGAGCGGGGCATGCAGATGCTCGAAGAGCGGATGAAGTCGCTCAATATCCAGCTGAGCGGCAGGGTATTGCGCAAGATCATTCCGATCTACGAAAGCAACAACAAGGAGGAGCTGTACAGCAAGATCGGCGCCGGGATCGTCTCGCTGGACGACCTGGAGAAGGTGCTCAAGGTCAATTCGAAGAGCAAGATCCTCAAGTTCTGGACCCTGTTCATTCCCCAGAAAAAGGAGGAGGAGGGCGACGAATCGGGAGAGACCACCGCAGAAACGACCCCGAAAGAGGCCGGAGATGAGCCGGTCTTCGAAATCGCCGCCTGCTGCAAACCCATTCCGGGCGACAAGGTCGTGGGATACCGCGATCCCGCCACGGGCAAGATCATCGTCCACAAGGCCACCTGCGACGAGCTGAACCGCCTGGCAGCCCAGTATGGCAGGAACATCGTCAAGGAGGAGATCAAATGGTCGCAGCACAAGGCCATGTCCTACCTGGTTACGACCGAGCTGCGCGGTATCGACCGGCAGGGGCTGCTGCTCGACCTGGCAAAGGTCGTGAGCGACGATTTCAACATCAACATCCGCGAGGTGAACATCCACAGCCATGACGGCATCTTCGAGGGCAATGTAAGTCTCTACGTGAAAGATGCAGAGAGCCTCAATGCCGTAATGGACAAGCTTCGGGAAATCAAAGGAATAGATACAATCAAAAGAACTATCAGTTAAGCTGCATGGAAGATTTCGCGACCATCATCTGGCTCCTTGTGGTCATCGGCGCCGCCATCGCCTCGCGAAGCAGGAAGGCCCGCTCCCGTTCCATGGAGCCCGAACCGTCCGGGACGGAGCGTACACGCCCCGCAGATATCGTGTCGCATCCAACCCCTGCGAAAGAGACCGCATGGCCGCAAATCCCCGGATTTCCCGATCTTTCACCCCGCAGGGCGCCCGCACCGCAAAAGAGCGCCCAAAGCGTCGGCCCTGCGGCCAAGAGCGTCAATCCTGCGGCAAAGGCCGAAAAACACAGGCCGGCAGGACAAAAACTGGGGTCTGCCTTCCGCAAAAGGGAGGGGGATTCCCGCACGACACAGCCGGGGAATGCCATTCCGGCCGGAAATACGACGCAGAGAGGGCCAAACGCCCCAAGCCCCGTGCGCGCGGCGACGGCGATACAGGGGTCCCCGCAGCATGAGGCCTCCGCGGCCGAAATCGCCGCAGATTTCGACCTCCGCAGGGCCGTTATATATGCAGAGATCCTGAAGCCCAAATTCGACGAATAACACGCCATGACCGGCGCCGGAGGACGGTCGGATTACCATATCGGGACCGGAAACTTCAACAACAGCCGCATAAGCACCGGCGAAAAGCCGTTTTAGGCCCGAAGATAGACAAGGAGGGGCGAGCCAACGCCCAAACAGAAAGAAGATACAAGCACATTTAAACATAGAAAACATCATGGCAACGATTTTTTCACGCATCATCGCAGGGGAGATTCCCTCGTACAAGGTCGCTGAAGACGACAGGTACTACGCATTTCTCGATATCAACCCGCTTACGAAAGGGCACACGCTTGTCGTTCCGAAACAGGAGGTCGATTACCTGTTCGACCTTGACGACGAGACGCTGGCCGGCATGATGGTCTTCGCCAAAAAGGTGGCTGCACGCATCAAACGCGAAATAGCGTGCGCAAGGGTAGCGGTGGTCGTTTTAGGCATGGAGGTGCCTCATGCGCATATCCATCTGATCCCGATCCAGAGCGAAAACGACGTCGATTTCCACCGCGAAAAACTCCATCTTTCGCCGGAAGAGTTCCAGGAAATAGCCGATAAACTGGCCCGATAGAGGGGAGTTTACAACATTAAAACGCCTAGTAAATCAGGCGTATGGTGAGTTATGAACACCATGCGCCTGTTTATTTTTTAACATAATATAAGCCGAAAAGGAACAACAGGCAAAATCAAACGCCTACCTGTACGGAAAATTGAAAAATCGTTCTAAAAGTTAAAGAAAAGGGTAGGGGATTTACATTTGTAAATACACACTTAGACTTCAGCAAAGGGGATAATTTATATATGTAACAACAAATAGAGGATATCGCCTTGTCAACAATTACTTTTGTAAATAAGCAACCAATGGCAGTTAAAACGGAAAACAGGCCCAAAATACGGAAGTTAAACAAATTGATTTGATAGTATAACTCACAATATATCAGTAGTTATACGGTTTATATAAAGTGATCTGAAGCTAAAAAGCCAGCGTGGAGCATAGTTTGCACGCAGTAACGCCAAACAGGGTTATAACATGGAATAAAATACAATAAACCAGTAAAATACATAATTTCATATAATGTAAATGAGCAAGTAAATACATCGGCCCGTATTTAACCATATTAAAAGATTGACATTTGTAAACATTATCCACACTTATTAACATTTTACGAATGGATATTTTTTCTTGTTTTACAAAAGAAAAATGTTTATTTTTGTAAAAAATACGGCCGATGAAGGAAAAATTGCTCGCTTTGATGCAAAACGAAGGATTGCGATCGAGTCAGCTCGCGGAGATGCTCGAAATCAATCCGGCCGGAATATCCCATATTCTCGCCGGACGCAACAAACCCGGATTCGATCTGCTGCAAAAGATCCTCCGCCGCTTTCCCCGGATCAATCCCGACTG
>ULQU01010098.1_pt1 | contig 44470 bp, 25 predicted proteins | sample 1954841 | NCBI WGS metagenome assembly ULQU01 (sample SAMEA4835664, study PRJEB28245) | human gut metagenome | biome: gut microbiome; material: fecal sample | place: Denmark | collected 2008
AACGGCACCCGAAGATTTCGGAGCTTTTGATGCTTTCGGAGCTTTTACTTTCTCCGTCTTGGTCTCTTTTACTTTGGTTTCTTTTGCCTTGGCTTTCTTTCCTTTTTGGCTAGCCTCCAGTTCTTTCAACAACGTTGTATCCGGCTTCATCCATAATGAATCCTTGAATGAAACTAGCTGCTTTTCGATCCGATCCTGTTCTTTCTTTAATGAATCAGGAGTTGGACAATAGGCCTGCAATGGCTGGTTCATCAGGTTTTGTGTCTTGATGATGTCACCATCGAACATCCGGCGACGGAAATAGTCGTCGATGGTGAATGTCATTGCATTGTTGAGGTTGGATGTCATGATATAAGCCGTATGCAAATAAGGACGGAGATTTTCATAAGGCAACCAGAACATCGGACTGGTGGTCTGACCAAAATCATTGTCGGACGATAACAACGGGCAAATGGCCAGCGTCTTGACATCGAACAAAGAATTGTTCTGGTCGAAGTACCACATTTCTTTTACGTAATATGATTTCACCTGTTCGGAAGGAATATCACTTTCGTTGATGACTAATGATGGTTCGCCTCCGTTCTTCTGTTCCACTTCTTCATAAAAGACATGGAAACGGTCCAGCATTTCCTTGAAGTTTACCAAGTGTTCATCATCGAATACTTCATAGCCATCCAAATATTCATATACCTTCAACTTATTCTCACTGAGTAGCTGGAAGATCAAGGTGAATAAGTTCATCTGTCCGTTCATCGGACGAATCGGATAATATAAAGGAGTATTCTTTTCTTTAGTCAGATCGACCTGGCGATATACCACGCGCATCCAGCGAGCATTTCCTACCTGTTGGGTCAGACGTTCATTCAGATCTTGCGCACGGACCGACAACTCCGGCAGTCCGCTCTCTTCTTTTGCTGCTGCCCGTTCTCCCCGACTGGCACGCGGTCCTTTGCGCTGTTGCTGCGATGTTTGCGTTCCTTCATTCTCATCCTGAGCCTGAGCCGGAAGAATGGTCATCAAGGAAAGCAAGCAAGCCACTATATAATAGATACGTTTCATAAGACGTTATATATTTATTTCTTTCGTAGTTGATCTTCTGAAGTAGATTAATTGACAATTACTTCGATCGTTGATATTTTACGTTCAATACCGTCCGGACCTTTGGCGATCACATTGGTGATATAGAACCGTTTTCCCCTTGACAGACGGCGGATGTAATCTTTTTGCCGTTGAGAGAAGTTGGTTCCTTGTGCTACTTCCGGAATTGCATTACCCATCGAATCGAAGAATGTTAATTCAAAGCTCAACACCGTATATTTTACATTTAACAGATCATCGTCAATGGCTGCCAGGATTCCGTTCGCTTCCACCAAGCTACGTTTGGAAATCTTTCCGCCCCGGAATTTCCGGACATTTCCGTTTTCGTCCTTATATTCGATGTAAGGCATCGGATCGGGTAAAGCACGTACGCGGAACGATGTTTTGGCCATTTCGACATTTCGGCCGTCTGTCATGCGGGCATTGACCGTAACGATGGCTTCTGTTCCTACTTTCGACGGACGAGCTTCCCATAAATCTCCTTTTCGTGTTAATGTTCCGTTCGTCATCGTTGCGGTTACGTTTCCACTCGGAACACCCGGAACAGCAATACGGATTGGGTTGGCAATACCGGCATATAAGACATTCATTAACGTAGGAGCTACCGTAGCACTGGGTTCGGTTACGAAATATTCGCTTTCGAACGGATAACGATTTGTACTTCCATCGCTATTGGGCATTTCGATATATCCTTTTACCGGGAATGTACCGGTTGATCCTGTTCCTACGGTGAATACACCTTCTTTTTCTGCCGGAAGCTCTTTCCCATTTACAAAGATGGTAGGACGCTTGGTCGAATCGACTGCCGACAAGACAATGTTAGCCTGATACTGGCTTCCTCGCATTACGATCTGACTTTGTGGAATAACCTGTGCTGTGATCTGGTTGACACGATAGTCTCCTACATCCACGTTCTTCAATAGAATGGAAAGGACTTCTCCTTCTGCATAACGTACATCACTTTGTATCTTTGTCAACAAGGTAATAGCTGCAGCTACCGGCATATTCTCAAACAAGGCTGTTTCCCATGTCCGGATATTAATACCCGGCTGATAAGGAGGCTCTGTACTCAGCGCATTTTCGATGATACGTGTTTTAGCTGAGTCCTGTACAAGCGTACCCAACCATGTCCGATAAGCATCGATCGATTCACGCAACTTTTTTCCTTCACCTTTCATCGGGGCAAGCATAACACGTGCTGCCGCTTCCAGGTCATCTTTATGTTCAATGTTATCCACATTCGCTTCTTTACCATCAGCGATGACGGCTATCTTCTGCTTCAGATCCTGTATATAGTTATACAAAGAGTCTGACTTCTGCTTTACCTCCCGACCTTTCTGGTACCATTCCTTCACCTTTTCGGGGTTTGTCTGGTAATAGGCTTCCAGTTCGTTGGAAACAATGTCATTGCGTTGCTTCGTATTGTCGATGGAGGTTCGCAAACTGTCTTGAACCAGCTCAAAGCCATCCAAAACTTCTGATGATACATTCAATGCCATCATGGCGATAAACACCAGATACATCAGGTTGATCATCTTTTGGCGTGGCGAATTCGGATTGTTTGCTACTCCTGCCATTGTTTATCTGTTTTCCTACAAAATCGTTCTATATAACTTTATTCTTTATTTCACTCATCCTTGTTTCGGAGCATTGTATGGTTGTTGGTATCCATACGGCTGCTGATACATCGGTTGCTGATACGGCTGCTGTTGATACATCGGCTGTTGAGGGGCCATATTAACAGTCATGGCCTGCAACAAACGGCTATATACCTGATTCAGCTGAGCCAGCTGTTGTGTCATCTTTTCCGTTTCGCTACGGAATACGGAACTATCCACAACCGAACCGTTGTACATATCTTTGATACGGGACAAACCGGCATTGATCTGTTCGATGTTTTCGATCTGCATGCTGATGCTTCTCAACTGTGCTTCATAAACGGCATTCAGGCCACTGATATTTTGGTTCAATGCCTCCATCTGTTGTACATAGCCTTTTGAATTCTGGCTGATACCGTCCGAATTATCGGAAATATGCTGGTAGGCATTTAATAACGTATCGGATGCACTTGTCAATGAGTTGGTCACTTGTGAGAACTTTTCCATCTGCTCGGACATCGACGACAATTGTTCCAGGTATTTCTGAGTAGCTTCGGTCAGTTCTGCCATCTTTGAGATTTGTTCGGCTGCACCACTCAGTTTCTTGATACTGTCAGACAAGTTGCGGGTATCTTCTTCCGTTACATTCAAACCTAAAGAGGCAGCAGCGGCTGCACCACTGACTGCACTGGTATTGGAAGACATGTCGTTACCCATGTTCATGACAACGCCTCCTACTTGGATACCATTACCGCCGTTGGCTTCGCTTCCTTTACTGAAGTCCGGACGGTCCAGCGGATTCTTTGATTTAAGAACCGGGAATACATCTTCCCAATGATATTCGTCGTTCGGACGTTCGAAGGCAGAAATAAAGAATACGGCAGCTTCCGTAATCATTGCCACAAACAAGATCTGGTTGGCATACGGTAAATGCAACAACTTGAATAAGGCTCCGATGATAACGACTGAAGCACCCCAGCTGTAACAGAAGTTCAATACACGTTTTCCTTTCTCACTGGAAAGGAACATTTCTATGATATTCTTATATCTTCTATATTTTCCCATGGAATTATATCTTTATTCGTTTGTAATATTCTTCTTATTTCTTTTTCCCTTTTGCTTTGGAAAATCCGATTTGTGTGCGGACGCAACGGAAACCAATGTATGAACGGGTTTCGTTCTGGTATTCGAAACTGCGCATATCCGAGCGGATAAACTGGGATACATCTTTCCAGGAACCTCCTCTCACCACTTTCTTCTTCAGGGCATACGGATCTTCTTTAGCTGCATTGTACCGAAGTTCCGGATTGATGTCGCTCATCTGATTCGGACCTGATTCTGTATAAGCGGTAGAAGTCCATTCGGATACGTTACCAGCCATATCAAACAGGCCAAATTCATTCGGTGCAAAAGAACCTACGCGGGAAGTGATCAGGTGACCGTCTTCCGTGTAATTGCCTTTTCCGGGCTTGAAGTTACCCAAGAAGCAACCTTTACCACTACCACCAACTAAGTTATCGCCTGCCCAGGGATATTTATTCTCGTTCTTTCCGCAACGGGCTGCATATTCCCATTCTCCTTCCGTTGGTAAACGGAAAGGCTCTACAACTTGTCCGGCCGGTAAAGCCAATGATTGTTTGAACAAGTTGGTACGCCAGATACAAAAGGCTGTGGCTTGTTCCCAAGATACACCGACAACAGGATAATCATCATATCCCGGATGATTGAAATACATACGGGTATAAGGTTCGTTGTAAGCATTGTTGAAGTCGTTTACCCAGCAGTTTTCGTCCGGATAAATATTGACAATCCGTGTATGCAGGAAATCCCAAGGACCACTTCTGGGGCGTGTGATGGTTTCGTTGACGATGTTTCCTTCTTCGTCAATATAAGCCGTATCTTTCGAGATCATGATTACTTCGTTCGGATCAACTTTGATGTCGGTATTGCGGACGCGATCTGTCGGATCCATCTGGTTTTTCCGGAGAGCGGCTGCTGTATAATCATACCATTCGTATTTGAATACCATTTGTTTGGCATCCAATTTCTTTTCTCCTGTTACCGGATTGGTATAATAGACACTCTCAATAGCTCGGATTTCGTCTTCGTTTGCCTTTTTCCAGGGAATCGGACGGCTCCAGTCCAAATGAGGTGTTACCGGATCACCATATTTGTCTTCGGTGATCTTGAACAAGTCATTACCACCATAAGCCGGATCGGCCAGACGTTCACGGATGATGGAGTCGCGCACCCAATATACGAACTGACGATATTCAGCATTCGTCGTTTCTGTTTCATCCATCCAGAAGGCATCTACCGAAATACCTTTCTTATCCGGCATGATTCCCCAAATCGAATCCTTTTCAGCCGGTCCCATCTCGAAGGAACCCCGGTTGATTAGCACCATTCCGTAAGGAGCCGGTTCGTTGATAGCCATTGAACGTGCTCCCGTGACTTCTCCTCCAGCATTCGAAAGCGATCTGCCACAAGAGGTCAGCAGCGAAACTACTGCCAGAAGTATTACCCCTATTCTTTTCATATACTTATAATATACGTACGCTTTTATGTTTTGTATTTCCTGTCTTTGTCTTTTTCAGTTTTAACCGGAACTGAACCACCACTTCATGGTTTCCCCATGATACATTCCGTATGGCCGTTGTCGGATAACCGAAAGAATATCCGATGTTGAATTTTCCGATGTTTGCTCCCAGCAAGATACCGACCGATTCGTTCATCTTCCAGGAGATACCACCGTTAAACATCTTATTATATTCCATCCGTGCTGTTACATCCAGATGATAATTTTTCGTATCTGTTAACAAAAATACGGAAGGCTTTAATACTATCAACGGATTATTCAGCTGAATATTGTATCCGCCCATAAAATTAAGCATTCCTCCGATATATGTGTACACGGTTTCCTCTAATTGTATCTCTGGAGAGGTAACATGGGTATAACCGATGCCGGCATAAAAGTTTTTATGGGTGTAAAAGAGTCCGACATTCAGGTCAAGTCCCATTCCGCTGACCGTTCCTTTCGGGAAGGCTTCGTCTTCTTGCTGGTGAAAAGGGCTTTGAGGAATATAGATACTGTCGGCTTTGAATGATTCCGTTACGAAGCCGATTTGCAATCCTCCGCTTAATACACCTCCGAATAGTTTCTGCTTATAGGCATATTGGGCACCGACGAATGTATTCTGAAACAGACCGATACTTTCTGTATAAGCCGCTATACCGATACCATGATTGGTCTTTCCTATCTTCAGTGGCATATCGGCTGTTACAAAGAATGATTGTTGAGCGTTGGGAAATCCTACCCATTGTCGGTTAAACAAAGCCAGCATTTTTAAATCTTCTGTTGATCCGGCAGCCGCAGGATTATAATACGCCGTCGCCATAAAATAATGGCTTAATGCCGCATCCGTCTGCGCTTTCAGTCCTTGGAGAACTGTCCATCCTAATATGATCAGAAAAAGTATTCGCTTCATGCTGTTTTTATAAATACCGGTAACCTCCTTTCTTGCCTTCCGTACGAGATATTCCGAAACCACTAAACTTATAACGGAACAATCGGCTTTCTATTGTTTTCTTTATTGAAGAAATTGTTTCATATGAATAGCAATCAGTTGTCTAATTTATCTCGTGGTTAAGCAAGTTCACCACAAACAAGAACAAAGATAATAGTTTTTAGATAAACATGAAGAATTTTAATTTCTGTTCTCATACTTTTGTCTTGGATGATTAGGTGTACCTGGATCAAGTATTTCTAAAGTTATCTAAATTGCATTGTTGCTTAGACAAACTAAAATGGTCAAAGACGATTATAGAAATAAACAGACAAACAAAAAACAGAATGTAATAAACCTCTTATTACATTACTTTTATCTATATGATTAAAGTAATTTCTCCAATTCCTCAACTGGGGGAAGTAATTTTTTTAGCCGTTCATCCATGTCTGCTGAAGTCTTATAGGTCGCTACACCCATAGGCTTATCGTAATCTTGGATAACATACTCAACAAATTTCTTATTTGCACTTTTACAAAGAATAATACCAATGGAAGGATTCTCGTTAGGTTTACGAACATCATCATCAAGAATGCGAAGATAAGCAGCTAACTGACCAACATATCCAGGTTTAAATGGACCATCCTTCAATTCCACACAAACTAGAGCTGCAAGTTCCCTATTGAAAAACAGCAAATCAGGAAATTCCTCAACTCCATATTTTTCTAAATGATATTGATTCCCCACAAATGTGAAATCTTTACCAAATGTCATAATGAATTCTTTCACATTCTGTATGATACCTTGCTCTATCAATCGCTCATCTCTATCTTTATCACGTACAAACAACTCTTCCACATTAATAAAATCGAGTAAATACTCATCCTTAAACATTGAAATAGCTCGATATGCTTGAAGTTTATCCGGAATATTCTTCTTAAAATTATTAGGTAATTGGCCCTGATGATTATATAAGTCATCATTTATCATTCTCTCCAATTCATCAACTTTAGCTTTGGTTTCAAACGCAAACTGAATATAAAACTTTCTTTGTTCCATATCCTTTACTTTGCTTACTATGGCATAATGATGGGTAAATCCTATGCCCATAAATGCAGATATAGGGAAATCAGAAGCTACTTTAAAATGAACAATAGGTAATTCATTCGTTTCAACGAACGAATTTGATATATTGGTTGCTAATTTGTTCGTTTCAACGAACGAAATATCAGAAAGACTTTTCCATTCTTCGTAAAATGTACGCATTTTGCGTAAGCTTGGGGCAGAAAAGCCTCTCAATCCAGGTAATTCTTTACGCAACTGTTCACTAAGAGCCTCTATAAATCCTTTACCCCAATTCTTATTTCTGGTATTAGCAGATATAAATCTTCCAATACCATAGTATAATGCCAATTGTTCCTGATTTACTAAGCCCAAGGCACGTTCCTGACTATTAAGAATTGCATTCTTTATGATATGAACTGCATTATTAAGCTCACTCAATTGATTTAAACCATTATTTTCACCCATAAGCTTAATCTTCTTTATTAAAGAATTACACAATGACCAATTACACAATCTGGAACGGTCAGGAACAAAGATAACAATTTTATAGACAATAAATACATCTATATCAAACTCTATAATTCCTAGCTTTTCTACAATGGTCTTAATAAATTATTTTTTCAATAGAAGAAATACCGTGGTTTGGATAAACCGCACCTTAAAAGGCCTTAAAACACCAGCGCGACAAACAATGAATATTTGTTTGTCGCGCTGATATTTAATTGTTTAACCTATTTGAAGGCTATTAATATTCTTCCTCGTTGAAGAAGAAATCTTCCTTGCTTGGATAATCAGGCCAGATATCTTCCATACATTCATAAATCTCGCCTTCGTCTTCCATTTCTTGCAGGTTCTCTATTACCTCTAATGGTGCACCCGAACGCTGAGCATAATCAATCAATTCATCTTTGGTTGCAGGCCATGGTGCATCTTCCAATTTTGAAGCTAACTCTAATGTCCAATACATAGTTTCTATAGTATTAAAGAGGAGATGCCAAGATGTAATTGAGTTTTACAAAACACATCGGTTTTTTCTGTATGACGATGATTACGTTTTGGCACTGCCTCGGTTCCAAATTTTCCGCAAATGTATAACAATATTTTTTAGATGCAAGTATAATCCCAAATAATTTCTTTTCCGTTATGCTTCAGGCATTCTTTTCGTGCCAATACGAATAAATAATCGGAAAGACGGTTGATAAATATCAGCACCGGATCTTCTACTTCGGCCTGTTCTGCCAGGCTGTAGATGCGGCGTTCTGCCCGTCGGCATACGGTGCGGCATACGTGTGCCAGCGAAGCCGAACGGCAACCACCCGGCAATACGAAATTCTTCATCTTGGGAAGTTTCTCGTCGATGCGGTCAATCTCATGTTCGATCTTTTCAATGCTTTCCTGAGTGACTTGACTTTCGATTTTCAATTCGGTAGTCGATTGGTCGGTGGCCAGATAGGAACCGATGGTAAACAGTTTATGCTGGATAAACAGCAGAAACTGCTCGTCTTCTGCGTCATCGATAGCTGTCATCAGCAGACCGATGAAAGAATTCAATTCATCAATGGTGCCATAACTCTCTATGCGGCGGTCGGCTTTCGATACGCGTTGTCCGCCCACCAGCGATGTTGTGCCTTTATCTCCCGTACGGGTATATATCAAACTTTTTGCCATATCTTCTTTTCGTTATCGATTTGTTTTCAACTCAAGGCTGTAAAGATAATCATTATTATTCAAGTTGCTGCTTGCCTGCTTTCTTTTTTCAGAGTGGTTGATGGATGATTGATATGAAGCTGTCTGGTATTCGTGTTTAATAGCTTGTAAACTAATGTTTTTACGTTATTAATTCATACAAAGATAAGCCTGTTTATATTGAGTCACCAAGGTGAATTAGTTAAATCATATTGGTGAATCAATTAATTCACCTGGGTGATTCAATCTTTTCACCTAAGTGAAAAGATTAGTTTATAACGAGGAAAGTATTACTTGATAACTGGCGGACAAGCACTTTCCGAAGGCTCTTGCTTATTTACGTAAGGCCATCCGTCTTCATCCCACAGGATCTGGTCGAGCAAGACTTGGCGTTGTGCTCCGAGGTTGCTCAGTTCGAAGGCATGATATAGCATCCAGGTATTGCCTTCGTCGTCTAATTGCAGGATGGCATTGTGGCCTGTCCCAACGAAACGGCTGTTTTTGTGTAATACGGTTTCGTGAGCATTGTCGAGCATCTTTTCTCCTTTCTTGTTGACATAAGGGCCGAATAGATTTTCCGAGCGGGCTACCACGGTTGTGTAAGTACTCTTTTCTCCTTCACAGCAAGAACCGACTGAAGCGAACAGGTAATAATAACCGTTGCGTTTCCACAGATTGATGGCTTCGTAGGCATTTCCGGCCAGTTGCTGCTTGGTTTCTACTTTCGGTGTGATATCCAGATTGTCTGTTACATTCAGCTCCATGATATAAATATTCCGGAAACTGCCCCAAAGCATGTAATATTTGCCGTCTTCTTCATAAAAGAACTGGTCGATGGAGTTTTCTACATCAACATCGCGGCTGTTGAATACCTTTCCTTTCGGTGTAAACGGACCTTCGGGCGAATCGGAAACGGCATAACCGATGGTACTGATCCAATGATTGCCCCATTCGGCCAACGAATAGAACAGCACATATTTCCCTTTGATATACCGGATCTCAGGAGCCCAGAGAGCAGCTTTCTTTCCTTCGGGATTGTTATCGACGAAATTCGGACGCGTCTCTTCCGTGAAAGCCGTACCTATTTCTTCCCAATGCACCAGGTCTTTGGATTTGAAGATAGGCAGATTATGGATATCTTCGGTGGCATAGAGATAATAAGTGCCGTCTTTCACCCGGATGGCTGTCGGATCGGGAGCCGAGATGCGGATCACCGGATTCTGATATTCAGCAACGGTTGTTGTTGAGTCGGAAGGTGCTGCTCCCTGGTTGGCTGATGATTCATTGCCTCCGCAAGCGAGAAGCAAAAACGAACTGAATAGACTAAGAATGTATTTCATGTTGTTATAAATTGGTGACAATCGAAATTGAGAATTGAGTGAAACCGGATTGCCCGGCATCGGGCAGCAAGTTTCGTCAGGCAAAGATAGTAATTTCCGGTAAACCCTAGGCAAAACGAATCGGCCCTTCTCTATTCCCAATTGATTGCACCAACCTTCAGCATGCTTATTGCTCTGATTCGCGAATCATCTTCCCTACTTCCTGCAAGGTCTTGACATCGATGTCTCTGATTTTTCCCTGATAATCCGGTCCGACATTCAGCGAGAAGATATTGCCATACTTCACGGCTTCCTGATAATCGTGGAAGATCTTCGAAGCCGGATAGCAGAGCTGGTCGTGTTTGGGCAAGGAATAGAACCACATTGCGCCGCCTTCGTGCGGAGGAAGAATCGGATAGGTGAATTCGGCTACCAGATATCCTTTATGGCTACTCTCCTGTTCCTTGTTGTATTGGGATGCGTTGGCATCGCCCAGCTGACCGGGTTTTCCCATTTCCCGCAAGCAGAGACGTCCGGAAGGTTCTCCGTGGTTATAGCCGACGAAGCAATTGGGTTGGAACTGATGTACCCACTCTGTGGTTTCCTTGTGCGATAATCCGCCGTCGCCTACAGCATGGTCAAACCAGATTAATTCAATGGGTCCGTATTGCGTCAGGAGTTCTTTTAACTGGGCTTTCTTGACTTCCGGATTACTGCCGCCGGCATCACGGTTGTTGCCGCCTTTTCCTCTTGTCGCTCCCGGCCAGTTCCAGTCGCCTTCCGAGAAATAAAGTCCTAACTTGATACCGTATTTATCGCATGATTTACGAAGCATGGCCAGCACATCTTTGCCCAACGGTGCATTGGTGACTTTCAGATCGGTGGTTTTTGTATCCCACAGGCAGAAGCCGTCATGATGTTTCGCCAGGAAATAGATATATTTCATACCGGCTTCTTTAGCTGTCTTGGCCCATTGGTCGGTATGACATTCGGTGGCCCGGAAAAATTCCGGTGGAAGTTCCTGTCCGGTCCATTCGGTGCCGGAGAAAGTACTGAACGACCAGCAGATAAACATACCAAACCGCAGGTCTTTCATTTCCTGGGCTCTTATTTCATCGGGGATTTTTTCCTTGATGATTTCTGGACGATTGTTGCTGCATCCGCTGAGCAACAGAAAAGATACTAATAAAGTGACATACGTACTAAGTTTCTTGTGTATCATGTTATATATAAGATTAAGTTGATGAATCAAATATACAGAAATGCTTTTCTTTGCTTCTTTCTGAAGCAAAAATAACGGATCTGATCGGATATCGATTGTATATTCGCAGATTATCGTTGTAAAATATTCTTCCCGAAGGCTTATGTCCCGAGTACGCCCGGATGTTTCTGCAGCTGCTGATAGTATTCGCTGGGCGTTTTTCCCATGATGGCCTTGAACTGCCGGTTAAAGTGCGATAAGTTGTTATAACCGCAGTCATAGGCAATCTGTCCGATAGAGATATTCTTGTTCATGAGTAGTTTGGTGGCGTATGAGATACGCAGTTCGGCCAGATATTGGAAAAGCGTTTCGCCGGTGTGTTTCTTATAATATCGGCACAAGGCGCTTGGATTCATGCCGGCATAAGCTGCGATTTGTTCGAGGGTGATGTTTTCCTGATAGTTCCGGTTCATGAACAGGTGAGCACGCTGGATGATCGGGTCTTCTTTTCCTTGTTCATACGTATTGATATAATGGGCACTGGTCAGGAACGTATAAGGACAGGCCGACAGATCTTGCAGGATCTGATAAAGCGAGAGCAGGCGGGAAAAGCCGGACAAGGCGGGCAGTTCGCGAAACTGTTGTTTGATGCGTTCGAGTCCGTCACCCGAAAAGCGCAATCCTTTCTGGGAATCAGACAGCAGGCGATAGATCGATGAAAACTCTTCGACGGCTGATTCCTGGGCCGGGAAAATATCGGTCTTGAACTGGGAATAGACCGAAGCCGACCGCAATGAAGTCCCTTTGATATAATATTCGTGTGAACTAAGCCAGAGATGAGGCAGATCGTGCCCGATCAGCATAAAGTCTCCGGCTGCCAGCTTATAGGTCATATCACCGACAAAAGTATAGCCTTCTCCTTGTTCGATCAGGATCAGTTCATATTCCGGATGAATATGCAAAGGTGCCTCAAAATAAGAATGTTCATAACAGACTGCCGAAAACGAAGAATGAACAGGCTTAATGACTTTCTCGACGGATATCTGGTCCATTATTGGTGAATTTTAGGATGATTGCAAAAATAGTATCAATCAACGCAAATATATTTCAAAAGAATGGGATTTGCAAGTCCTACATTTGCAAAAACGGATAAATATAAATCTATCAATTATCATGACACATAAAGAACGGGTTATTAGAGCCTTAAATCACGAAGAGACAGATCGCCCTCCTTTTCAGGCGACATTTACTCCGGAGTTTGCAGATCGCCTTCGTGCTGAATTTCATTTGCCGCCTATGTTTACGGAACCGCACCATCGTACCTGGTATGGATATGATTTGGAAATACTGACCGGTCAGGATGCTTTGCAGGCAGGCGCGGGTTGGGTAACCAATTATTACCTGAAGCCGGAAGCTTATACCGATGAATGGGGCGTTGAGTGGAAGATTGATCCTTATACAACGCCTTTTGGTGTGGGGCATTATACGAATATTGCCCATAACCCTTTGCGGGATAATGATGAGGCGGCGATGGCTTATAAGGCTCCCGATCCGACTCGTCCGGAATTGTATGCGCATCTGGAGCGCCTGGTGCGGGAATATGGACAGGAATATTATATCATCGGACGTGTGCATGGTACTATCTTCGAAACAGCCTGGGCTTTGCGTGGTCTGGATACGTTGATGACCGACTTTTATCTGAATCCGGAACTGACCAATCACTTGCTGGATGAAACTTATCTGTATCATAAGGAAGTAGTTTGCCAGATGGTGCGTCGGGGCGTCGATATGATCTGGTTGGGAGATGATATGGGTGCGCAGGCTTCTTTATTGATCGACCCGGATTTATGGAGGGAATACTTCAAGCCGCGGATGGCAGATATTATCCGTACGGCAAAGGCCATGAATCCGCAGGTGAAGATTGCCTATCATACCGATGGTTGTAATTATGATATCATACCGGAACTGATCGAAATCGGTCTGGATGTGTTGAATCCGATACAGACCGAATGTATGGATCCGGAGATCTTGCAGGAGAAATACGGTGATCAGCTCTGTTTCTTCGGCGGAGTGGCAGTGCAGTCCACCTTGCCTCAAGGCACGGCAGAAGAGATTCGTCGGGAATATCAGTGGCTGAAGAACTCGATCGGCAAGAACGGCGGATGGATTTGTGCGCCGACACATCATGTCCAGCTGGATACGCCGATGGAAAACTTCTTTACGTTATTGGAAACAATCGGTATCGAAGACAAGCGGAAGAAATAAGGAAGAAAACAGAATAAACGAATAAGTTAACCGCCATGCAAACATTTTCAACACTCGATTTGGTGATTTTCATCGCTTATGCTTGCCTGATCCTGTTTACAGGCTTGTTTGTGAGCCGGACACGCCGGGGTGCAGACAAAGATTCCCAGGACTATTTCTTGGCGGGAAAGTCTTTGAGCTGGTGGGCGATTGGTGCGTCGATCATCGCGTCCAACATCTCGGCCGAGCAGTTTATCGGCATGTCTGGTTCGGGTTTTGCGATCGGTCTGGGCATTGCCTCGTATGAGTTTATCGCGGCAGCAACCCTGATTGTTGTCGCCGTCTTCTTCCTGCCGATTTATCTGCGGTCGAATATTTATACGATGCCTCAGTTTCTGGAGATGCGTTATGACAAGCGGGTGAAAACGATTATGGCTTTCTTCTGGCTGCTGGTCTTTATCTTCGTGAACCTCACGTCTATTCTTTACCTGGGCTCGCTGGCCATTAACAAGATTATGGGAATAGATATGTTCTGGAGTATCGTCGGACTGGCTTTGTTTGCCGGCATCTATTCTATCTATGGCGGATTGAAAGCGGTGGCCTTGACTGATTTCATTCAGGTGGTCTTCCTGATTGGTGGTGGTCTGCTGACGACGTATGTAGCACTCGACTATTATTCCGGCGGCGAAGGCGCTTTGGCCGGATTCAGCCAACTGTTGCAGCAGGTGCCGGAGAAGTTCGACCTGATCTTGGATAAAGACGATCCGAATTATATCTATTTGCCGGGTGTGGGCGTGATTTTGGGCGGATTATGGGTTTCTTCACTTTATTACTTCGGTTGTAACCAATACATCATCCAGCGGGCTTTGGCGGCGAAGAGTTTGCCGGAAGCACAGCTGGGACTGGTTTTTGCCGGCTTGCTGAAGATTATCCTGCCGTTGATTGTGGTGATTCCGGGAATTGTGGCTTTTGCCATGGATGCACCGATCGATAAACCGGACCAGGCTTATCCTTGGCTGATGCATAACTTTATTCCGACGGGTATCAAGGGCATTGCCTTTGCGGCTTTGGTCGCGGCTGTGGTCAGTTCGCTGGCTTCGATGATCAACAGTATTTCTACGATATTTACGATGGATATCTATAAAGAGTATCTGGCCAAGGCACCGTCGGAGAAGACGCTGGTCCGTGTCGGACGCTTGTTCGGAGTATTGAGTCTGGTGGTTGCCGTCGTCATTGCTCCTATGTTGGGAAACCTGGATCAGGCATTCCAGTTTATCCAGGAATTCACGGGCTTTGTCAGTCCGGGTGCTCTTTGTATCTTTCTGATGGGTTTCTTTTGGAAGCGGTCGAATGCGGAAGGAGCCATTGCCGCGGCGATAGGCACATTTGTCTTCTCGCTGCTGATGCGTGTCTTCCTGCCGGAAGTCTCGTTTATTGACCGGATGGGATATGTGTTCTTGTTGTGTGCGGCAACCATGTTCCTGCTGGGCTGGCTGAAGAAGCCGGCTGATGCCTCGAAAGCGATCGTTATTGATCCGGCTTTGTTCCGTACCACCCGTTTGTTCAAAGGACTCAGTATTTTGATTATGGTTATATTAAGCACGATTTATTATATATTTTGGTAATTATGGAAGATTTGTTTGAAAGAATTGCAGCATGTGTGGAGTTTGGGAAGATTAATCAGGTTTCACCTTATCCTCCTGCCATGAAAGGACAACCCGGAGCCGAGGAACTCACGGTTCAGGCTTTGGAAGAAAACGTTAGCCCTTCGGATATCCTGACGAAAGGCTTGATTCTGGGAATGGAAAGAATCGGTCTCAAGTTTAAGGAAAACAAGGTGTTTGTTCCTCAGGTACTGATGAGTGCCAAGGCTATGGGAACAGCCATGAAACACCTGAAGCCTTTCTTCAATGACGGAACCGTACAACGGAAAGGTCAGTTTATCATCGGCACGGTCGAAGGCGACTTGCATGACATCGGAAAGAATCTGGTGGCCATGATGATCGAAGGCAATGGATACGAGGTGATCGACCTGGGTGTGGATGTGAAGGTGGATCAGTATCTGGAAGCGATCCGTCAGCATCCGAATGCTTATGTAGGCATGTCGGCTTTGTTGACCACCACGATGATGAACATGGAAGTGATCAACGCGGCGATCAAGAAAGAATTCCCGAATGTAATCACGTTTGTGGGCGGTGCTCCGGTGACAGCCGACTTCGCGAAACGGATCGGTGTAGATTATTATACCGACGGTCCGCAGGAACTGGTAGATATATTGAATAAGATTAGCGCATAAAGGGAGAAGATGATGGCAGCTTGGATAGATCAGATTATGAAGAATCCGCGTCGGGTGGCAATGCCAATCATGACGCATCCGGGAATTGAATACATCGGCAAGCATGTGGTCGATGCAGTGACGAATGGGGAAGTCCACTTCGAGGCGATTAAGGCTGTGGTGGAGAAATACGATATGGCGGCTTGTACGGTGATCATGGATCTGACCGTCGAGGCCGAAGCTTTCGGTTGCCAGATCGAGTTTCCCGAAGATGATATGCCGCATGTCGTGAACCGCCTGGTTTGCGATGAGGCTTCCGTGCAGGCTTTGCAGGTGCCGGATCTGACACAGGGACGTGTTCCGGAATATCTGAAGGCCAATCAGCTGGCGGTTGCTTACTTTAAGGATCGTCCGGTCATCGCCGGCTGTATCGGTCCGTACTCACTGGCAGGCCGTTTATACGATATGTCGGAAATTATGATGGCGATCTACATCGAGCCCGACACGATCCGTCAGTTGCTGGAAAAGTGCACCGCCTTTATCCTGGCGTATTGCCGAGAGCTGAAACGGATCGGTGTGACAGGCGTGATGATTGCCGAACCGGCTGCCGGCCTATTGTCGGATGAAGATTGCCAGGCTTATTCGTCGGTGTATGTCAAGCAAATCGTGGATGCGCTGCAAGACGATGACTTCACGATCATTCTGCATAACTGTGGCAATAGCGGACAATGCACGCAAGCGATGATTCAGACGGATGCTGCCGCCTTGCATTTCGGCAATGCGATCGATATGAAATCAGTCCTGGAAGTTTGTCCGGCTGATCGTCTGGTGATGGGAAATCTGGATCCGGTAGGCGTACTGAAACAGGCTACTCCTGAAGTGGTCTATGAAAAGACACTGGAACTGCTTCAGCAGACGGCTTCTCACCGGAATTATGTACTTTCTTCCGGCTGTGATATGCCTCCTGGCATTCCGGAAGCCAATATCCGCGCTTTCTACAAAGCATTACAGGCTTTTAATCAGGAATAATGATACCGGCGGACAGGGAGATGAGGCGACTACCCGTTTCCTTGTCTGCTTCAAAACGTATGGCTTATGGATAAAATTTCAGCATCCCGATTTTTCTGTTTGCTGGAAGACTTGAGGAACAACTTGAAACACGAGCGTCTGGCAGAAGTATTTCGGGTGATTTCTTTCCAGGCGAACGAGGCCTATGGTCCGCATACGCATTTACGACTGGAAATCAACTATGTGAAGAAAGGCTCTTGTATCCTGAGTTTGCCGGAAGAATGCTTCTATTTTCAGGAAGGCGAGATCATGATCATCGACTCGAACGTGGAGCATCTGTTTGAAGCCGGCAAGGCGGGAACGACATTGCTCCAGCTGGAATTTCTTCCGGAGATTTTCTATGCTTTCCTGCAGGAAGAGGCCGAAGGGAAGACGGCTGCTTCTTTCCCGGTCTTTTCGCATCAGAACCGCCTGATCAAGATCGGCAATAACGTCCGGATCATGCGGGTCATCCAGCGCATCATCAACGAACTGGATGCCCAAAAACTCTATTATGAATCGTTGGTGATTCTTTATTACGCCGAACTGCTGATGCTGATTTACCGTTATCTCGAAGAAGTGTTTGTACCCATAGGCGCCAATGAGAATCTGAAATACGCCATTGATTATCTGCGGAAACATTATCGCGAAAATATCAAGATGGCTGAGGTAGCCCAGGTTTCGGAAGTTGGTGAACGTTATCTGCGCAAACTCTTCATGCAGACACTCCAGCTTTCTCCGCTGGATTACCTGAACCAGCTCCGGGTGAATAAGGCAATCGAGCTGATGAAGAATACCGAATTGAGCCTGAAAGAGATCGGTTTTGCCTGTGGCTTCAATTCTTCCCAGCATTTTTGCCGGGTATTTAAACAACAGGTTGGCATCAATCCGCGGGATTTCCGGGAATGATCTGACGATCTAATATCAATTATTAATTCTGGATAAATATGAACAGTAGAACATTTGTATGGGGTCTGTGTGCCTGCTGTCTGCCTCTTTTCTGGCAACCGGCATCGGCGCGTGCTGCCGAGCAGACCTCCGAAACGACTTACCTGATTCCGGAATATCAGTCCGGAATACAGCGTCCCAGCCTGCTGCTGAATGGTACATGGGACTTTAAATATACCGAAAAAGACCGTTGGGAACCGATCTTAGTGCCCGGCGAACCGGCGATGCAGGGCTATGCCATCCGCCACGACCAGCCTTTCTTTTACCGGAAGACGTTCACCGTGCCGGCCGACTTCAAGGGACAGACGGTCATCTTGCGCTTCGACGGTGTCTATAGCCATGCCCGGCTGTTTGTCAACGGGAAGTTTGTGCGCGAACACTTTGGCGGCTTTTCGCGGTGGGAAACCGATGTGACCGACTTCGTGAAGGCTGGTCGGAAGAACGAGATCCGCCTGGAAGTGACCGATCGCCTCGATGAGATCTCGTATGCTTCGGGCTATGCGCATCATCCCATCGGTGGCATCTTGCGGGATGTCACCCTCTTTGCCTTGCCTGAGAATCATCCGGCCGATTTCCACCTCGAGACGGATTTGGATGCACAGTACCAGGATGCCGTGTTGTGGGTGCGTTATCAGATGAACCAGGTGGCGGGCGAAGAGGTTGTTTATACCTTGCTGGCTCCCGATGGCAGGGAGGTGAAGTTGCCAAAGGCGCGCTTTGCCCTGAAGCCGGGCATGAACAGCCAGGATCTGCAAGTCACGGCTCCGCTGAAGTGGGATGCCGAGCATCCGAATCTTTATACCTTGCATGTGCAGGTCGTGCGCGACGGACAGGAAGTCTGCCGTTTCAGCAAACGGGTGGGTTTCCGCGAGGTGGAGATCCGCAAAGACCAGATGTTTGTGAACGGTATGCCGGTGAAGCTGCGCGGCGCCTGCCGCCATGATATTCACCCGAAGCTGGGACGAACCACGACGGCTGAATTGGACAGCCTAGATGTGTTGCTCTTCAAGCGTTCGAACATGAACTTTGTCCGGACCTCGCATTATCCGCCTTCCGAGCATTTCCTGGATTATTGCGACCGCTTCGGGGTGTATGTGGAGTGCGAGTCAGCGGTTTGTTTCGTTGATACGCACCGGCAGAAGAACTATGCGCCGGGCAAGACACAAGACAGCACGGCGTTCACGCACCGCTATCTGTCTCAGCTGCGCGAGATGGTGAAGTCGTTCCGTTCGCATGCCTCTATCCTATTCTGGTCGATCGGTAACGAGAGTGTCTATGGGAAGAATTTCCAGCAGTCGTGGGACTGGGTGAAGGCAACCGATACGACGCGCCCCGTGATCTTCAGTTATCCGGGCTCGTTGGGTGACCGCCAGCCGATCTACGACCTGCTGAGTATGCATTATCAGGATGTGCACGGAAACCTGAACCAGTGGAACCGCTCGACGCGAGGCTTCGAGGGCGAAGGCATTCCGGCGATCTTCGACGAATGGGCGCATCCGGCTTGTTATACGTATGAGACCTTGCAGACCGATCCGAACATCCGCGAGTTCTGGGGCCAGTCGCTGGAGATGATGTGGAGCGGCTTGTTTGATGCCCGTGGCGGACTGGGCGGCGCTATCTGGGGCTATATCGACGAGACGTTCCAGCTGCCCGAGCCGAAGAAGGGAACGCCTTTCTGGAAAGAGTTTGCCCATACGGCGAAACCCGAAGGATTCCGGGGTAACTGCGTGGGCTATGGCGAATGGGGCATCGTGGATGTATGGCGGCGTGAAAAGCCGGAGTTCTGGTCCACCAAGAAAGCCTATTCGCCGGTGCGCCTGCTGGAACGCGAGGTCGCCTCTGTCCTGCCGGGCGAACGGCTCATCCTGCCGGTCTATAACCGCTTTGATCACACCAGCCTGCAGGAAATCAAGATGGTTTATTCGTATGCCGGGAAAGAAGGAAACATCCTGTCTCCGGCAGTTGCTCCGCATCAGAAGGGTGTGCTGGTCGTGCCGGGCGAGGACTGGAAAGAAGGAACAGCGGTGGAAATCGCTTTCTATACCGCACAGGGCGAACTGATCGATAAGGAACAGGTCGCACTGGGCAAACCGGTTGTTACGCTGCCCCGGGCTTCCCGCAAGGGTGCCTTGACGGTGGAAGAGTCGGACGGCTTTATCCGGGTCAAGGGGCAGGGCTTTGAGATTCCTTTCTCCCGCCAGAGCGGACTGATCGAAAAGGCGGTGGCAGACGGACAGGTGGTGATCGAGAAAGGGCCTTTCCTGCATCTCTTTATCAACCTGAACCATCTGTCGGGAGCCGAGGTGCGCAAGACGGCAACCCGCTTTGTGACCGACGAACGCGACTGGAAGAAAGAGAGCCTGACTTATACCCAGCGCAACGGCATGGTGGAAGTGACGCTGACCGGAACCTATCAAGACGTGCAGGCAACGGTTTATTTTACCATCGCTCCTACCGGCAAGATGCACGTCCGCTATCAGACCAGCGGCGAGCCGAACGGTTATCTGCGCGAGACGGGACTGGCATTCCATCTGCCGGACAGCTACCGCCAGTTGGAGTGGCAGCGCAAAGGACTCTGGAGCTGCTATCCGGAAGATGCTCTCTCGGGCAATGCCGGCAGGGCTTCTCTCTACAATCCCAACCGGGTGGCGTATGGCGAAGAGCCCAAACAACCTTGGGCTGACGATACCCACAACTACTATTATTGGGCAGACGCCGGAGCCAATGCTGACCAGCCGCTGACGAACCGGGCAAAAGCGATGAAAGAGAACATCTATTTCTATACCCTCCGGCCAGACAATCCGGCAGGCAGCCTGTCGGTCTGCTCGGCAGATGCCACCTTGTCGTGCCGCCTTTACAAGCGCGACAACAACCAGCTGGTACTCTATGTAGACGATCGTTGGGACTATCCGGAAATAGCCTGGGGTAATTATTGCAAGACTTTAGAGGCCGTTCCGTGCCAAGGATTTATGGAGTTTGTATTCTAATCAAAAGAGCCTCCACCCCTTGAAGCTGCTACTTCTTGAGGTGAAGGCTCTTTCATTTACACGCCACCGCCAGTATCTGCGCCCTCGTCTTTATCGACGGTGAAGCGGGCGAACACATAAATATAACTTGTTGATATGGTAAAGATAATATGTATTATTTCCTTAAACCTCCTATTTCCCCATATCTCAAATTCCAAACAGGGGTTCACACACCCCACTATATAAATAGTATTCAGTGAATTCCTGTGAAGGGTGTGAAACCACCCGATATAAACTGCCATAATGAGTATGGATGCGTTCAATACCGATAACTGATAAGGTTTGTGCCGGACGTTGGACAGATACGTTGTGCATCGACTCCGGACTATTCTGTTTCAGTCGCCGGTAGATTTCTGCTACGGAATACGTCTTGACGGATTCGTTGGGAAGAGGTTTGTGGTAATAGCGGTTGAAGACATATTCTTCGGTAGAGATCCGATAAAAAGATTGGTCAGTTTTTCTATTATGCAGCCCAATTAGTATGTATATAATTACTATTATAATCTATTGAAAAACAGATTATAAATTAATTTTAGTTTCGTATAGAACTCTTGAAAAAACAGTTATATATTATTTGATTCACCAATGTGATGCAATTAATTTATATTGGTAAATTAATCAAATCATAGTTGTGAATTAATTAATTCACATTGGTGAATCAATTAATAAATAAGATATAAATAAGAAATATTAGTTAGAAGAGCAGAAGTTTTCCTGATGTTCACCATTAAATAATAATTTGAAAATAAAGACCAATACCTGTTTCACTTCTATATGATTTATGAGCCTTGTGAGAATAACAAACAGAATAATGAAACACCATATATTTTATACGTATCATGAAAAATAGTATACCGATTGCTACTGTGCATCGGGTCCGGAATACCTGTTGCAAGTCTTACTCGACAGCGGCTTGCCTTTTGATCAGGCGATTGTTTATAAGCGGAAACGCTTTCTGCATCTTTCGTATCGACAAGGACGATGCCGCAAGATGGTACTATATAAGTAAAATTTGTTTTTGTACTCATCTTTCCTTAGTTAAAATCAGTGTTTAAAATACGAATAATAACTTGTTTTGCCTATTTTCTTTGTGGTAGTTCCTTTTTTGTTCACTTTTCTTAAAAACCGTTCCTTTTTTGAATAATAAGTTGTGCTTAAAATTTTCAAAAGAAAATATATAATTAGCAATTTTGGGCTATAGAAATATTAGAATGTTTAATCTATTGATTATGGAAAACATGTATTTACAAAAAGGAAAAATCAGGTTGTTAACCATCGCAATTTTAGGCTCTTCCTCATTAACATCGTTAGCGGAAGATCTTGTACCTATAAAACAGATGGATGTGGTCTCTGAAACCACAGAGAGTGTACTTCAAGAAAAGAAGATGGTGAATGGAGTTGTAGTAGATGCCACTGGTATGCCGGTAATCGGTGCCAACGTGATGGAAAAGGGTACTACCAATGGAACAATTACCGATATGGATGGTAAATTCTCATTGGAGGTTGATAAAGATGCGACATTAATTTTCTCTTACATTGGTTTTGCCGATCAGGAAATCAAAGTAGGTAATCAAACAAGATTATCTATTACCTTGAAAGAAGATGCTGAAGCTTTGGATGAAGTAGTTGTTGTGGGATTTGGTACGCAGAAAAAAGTGAATTTGACGGGGGCTGTTTCTTCTGTAACTTCTGAAGCTTTTGAAAATAGATCTGTTTCAAATGTTTCTCAAGCGTTACAAGGGTCTATGCCAGGATTGAACATTACGCAATCTCATGGATATTTAGATTCAGCGCCAGATATTAATATTCGTGGAGTTGGAACAATTGGAGAAGGATCGTCGGGAGCACCTTTGATCTTGATTGATGGAATGGAAGGAGACATGAATCGTTTAAATCCTCAGGATATAGAATCGGTGTCTGTTTTGAAAGATGCTGCAGCGTCTTCTATTTATGGTTCACGTGCTCCGTTTGGAGTTATTTTGATTACAACGAAAAAAGGTAAAAGTGGTAAGCTATCTGTGAATTATAATAATTCTTTTCGTTGGAACCATTCTATCAATATGCCAAGACAGGCGGATTCCTATTCTTTTGCTACCTATTTCAATGATGCAGCGACTAATGCCGGTACAAACGGGCATTTCTCGCCGGAACATTTGCAGAAGATCAAAGACTTTATGGATGGTAAACTTCCTGGTACAGGTATGGATCCAGATCCAAATAATCCGACTCGTTGGGCTGATACCTATAATACCGGATATGCTAATACCGACTGGATTGATTTGATATTTGACAAAACGACTTTCGCCCATGAGCACAATTTAAGTGTACAAGGCGGTAGCGAAAAAGTACAAATGTATGCTTCTGTCAATTATTTGGGGCAAGACGGATTTATCAAACTGAATCCAGAAACCAACCAACGTGTTTCAACCAATCTGAAAGTGACTTCCCAGTTGAACGATTATATCAGTGTCAACTACAATATGCGCTTTAACCAGATTGATTACGAGAAACCAACCCATTTGACGGATGGTCTGTTCTCGAACCTTTCGCGTCAGAGCTGGCCGACATTGCCTGCTTATGATCCTAATGGATATATGTATGAATATGCAACCCATGCTTTAAGGCTTCGAGACGGAGGACGTACGACGAAAAAAACGAATGAGACGGTTCAACAATTGAATTTGGTGATCGAGCCTATCAAAGGCTGGAAGATTATTGGGGACGTCAACTACAAATTATATCATGAACGGAACCATGCAGAGAACTTAAAAGTATATAATCACGATGTAAACGGTGAGCCCTACCAAGAAACATTAGGTGGTGCCAATTCCAGCATATCGGAGACTTATAAACAAGAAAAGTATCTCAACATGAATGCCTATACGGAATATTCGCATAGTTTTGATTCTGGTCATAACTTTAAGATCATGGCTGGTGTACAATCCGAACAGTTATGGCAAGATAATACGTCGGGCAGCCGTTTAGGCATCATTGTGCAAGGAACGAATGTAATCGATGCAACCAACGGTATGGATTCCAACGGTCAAATTGTACCTCCAACCGTAGGCGGTTCTTATAATAAATGGGCTACTGCTGGTTATTTCGGACGTATCAACTATGATTATAAAGGACGCTATTTGGTAGAAGGAAATATTCGCTACGACGGAACTTCCCGTTATCGTTCCGACCAACGTTGGCGTTGGTTTCCCTCTTTCTCTTTAGGATGGAACATGGCAAACGAAGAATTTTGGGAAGGATTGTCTGAATACATCTCTACCTTTAAGTTAAGAGGTTCTTACGGTTGGTTAGGAAACCAGAATACGGAAGTGTGGTATCCGACTTACCTGACAATGCCTATCGGGGCAGCCAATAGTAGTTGGTTAATTAACGGCAACCAGATGAATACCGCTTCGGCTCCTGGTTTGATATCAACCACGATGGGATGGGAAACCGTTAAAACAGCCAACGTGGGTTTTGATGCCAATGCCTTGCAGAATCGTTTGAATTTAAGTTTGGAATGGTTTACCCGTAAGACAGAAGATATGATTGGTCCGGCGGAAGAAATGCCGGCGATCTTAGGAACAGCCGTACCTAAAACCAATAACACCAGCTTGCGGACAAATGGATGGGAATTAAACGTATCTTGGCGTGATCGTTTAGAAAATGGTTTAGGTTATAGCGTAGCCTTCAATCTATCTGATGCACACACTACGATTCTGAATTATCCCAATCATACGGGAACTGTTACGGGATATTACTCTGGCAAAGACATGGGTGAAATCTGGGGATTTGAAGTAATCGGCATTGCCAAGACCAAAGAAGAAATGGATGCTCATTTAGCTTCTTTGCCCAATGGCGGACAAAATACGATGGGTACAAACTGGGATGCCGGTGATTTGATGTATCGTGATTTGAACGGAGACGGGAAAATAGACTGGGGTAATTCGACTTATGCAGACTTAGGCGATATGAAAGTTATCGGAAATGATACGCCTCGCTATATGTTCGGTTTAAATTTAGGCGCAGATTGGAAAGGCTTCGACTTCAGCATCTTCTTCCAAGGGGTGATGAAACGTGATTACTTCATTAGTGCTTCCGATTTCTGGGGAGCAAGTGGAATTTGGAGTTCGACATTCTTCGAACAGCACATGGATTATTTCCGTAACGATCCAGATCATCCTTTAGGTTTGAATGTTGATAGCTACTATCCGCGTCCGGTATTCGATTCAGGTAAGAACAAACATGCTTCAGACCGTTATATCCAGAAAGCCTCTTATATCCGTTTAAAGAACCTGAGTTTGGGTTACACGTTTCCGAAGTCGTTAGTAAGTAAATGGAAACTTCAGAACTTACGCGTGTACTTCACAGGTGAAAACCTTTGGACGGGTACTGGCTTGACAGATTTGTTCGATCCGGAAACTCTTACAGAAGATCCAGCAGGTATGATGAAATATCCGTTGTCTGCCGTTTATTCATTTGGTTTAAGTGTAACATATTAAAAAGAATCACATCATGAAAAAGATAAATATAATCGTAAGTACTTTCCTTTTAGGATGTACATTTGTGGCTTGTAATGACAATCTGGAGATTACACCACCTTCGTCCATCATTCCAGAAGATTATTTGACTGAAGAATCGCAATTGGATTCTTATGTCATCAACCTTTATCCTAACTTGCCAAATGCAGGTGGTGGACTTGGCTTGGATAATGCCACTGACGATGAAGCCGGTATGAGCTACTCCAACCGATACACTGAAGGCGATTGGAAAGTTGGTGAAACCGGTGGAGACTGGAACTTCGAAGACATTTACCAAGTCAACTATTTCTTGGAACGTGTATTGCCGATGTATCGGAATGGTGAAATACAAGGAAACCAAGAGAATATTGACCATTATATTGGCGAAGCTTACTTCTTTCGTGCTTTAGCTTATTATAATAACTTAGTGGCATTGGGTGATTTCCCAATCGTGCGCCGTACATTTGTGGATAATAAAGAAGAATTGACGGAAGCTTCTAAGCGTATGCCGCGCAATGAAGTGGCTCGTTTCATCATTGCTGATTTGGACTCAGCGGCTATGTTGATGAAAGAGACGGCTCTAGACGGACGCAGGAATCGTATGTATAAAGATATTGCGTATTTGATGAAATCCCGTGTGGCTTTGTTTGAAGGCACTTGGTTGAAGTATTTTAAAGGAACGGCTTTCGTCCCGAACGGAGAAGGTTGGCCGGGTGCAACTCGAGCATACAATCAAGGATATGAATTCCCTTCTGGAAACATTGATAATGAAATCCAATGGTTCTTAGACCAAGCGATTGAAGCCTCAGCCCTTGTAGCTGATAAACATACATTGACTGAGAATACGGGTGTCATTATGCAAGGCGAAGGAGATAGTAATCCATATACAGAGCAATTCAGCGTATTGGACATGTCTGGCTATGATGAAATCTTACTTTGGAGAGATTTCGATTATGGTAAGGGTATTGTGCACAACCGTCCGACGGATGCAAGTACGAACTGCGCTGGTGTGGGTTTAACACGTAGTTTGATCCAAAGTTACCTGATGAATGACGGTCTGCCATATTACGCTTCTTCACTTTATCAAGGCGATAACTCTTCGCAAGATATTGTGGCGAACCGAGACGATCGTATCCGTCTGTTCTTGAAACAACCTGGTATGATTAATATTTGGTTGAACGTAGGACAAGGTACGCACGGTGTGCCGGTAGAACCCCAATTACCCGATATCATCAACGGTTCTTATACCTTGCGCTACAACACAGGTTATCAAAGCCGCAAGTATTGGTATTGGGATCATGCATATTGTAACAACTGGCAGGGCGAGACAGGTGTGCCTATCTTCCGTGCTGCTGAGGCTTACTTGAATTATATCGAGGCTTACTACGAACGCTACGGGCGGTTGGATAGTAAAGCGGATCAATACTGGAGAACTTTGCGTCGCCGTGCCCGCATTGACGAAGATTACAACAAGACGATCCAAGCTACCGACATGGCAAAAGAGGCTGAATTGGATTGGGCAGCTTACTCTGGCGGAAAGATATTGAGCGATGTTACTTTGTTTAATATCCGTCGGGAAAGAAGAAATGAGTTCTTGGAAGAAGGGTTCCGCTATACGGATTTATGCCGCTGGCGTTCGATGGATCAGATGCTGACGAAGAAATACCACATCGAAGGAATGAGACTTTGGAATACAGACCTACCTGAACGGTATGCCGCAGCAGGTTATAACCTGATTTACAATCAGGATCCTGAATCAAATGTTTCATCTCCGGCCTTGAGTGATTATCTACGTCCATATGAAATATTAAAGAATAATCGGGCTTATGAAGGGTATGGATGGCATATGGCACATTATTTAAGTCCGATTGCGATGCAACATTTTATGATTACCTCAACAAGTGATCCTGATAATTACTCAGATTCACCAATCTATCAGAATCCATATTGGCCAGTAAAGGCTAATTATTCTGCAGAAAAATAATTTAGATTAGTAAAGAGAATAATATTATACTTATCTTTATGTCTAGGAGGTTGGCTATAAGATAGTCAATCTCCTAATATAATGATATAAATGAAAGAATTATGCGCAAACAGATTTTGGGTTTATTCCTCCTGCTGCTGGCAGGAGTGTTGTATGCCGGGGAAGTGGAAGTGCCCCGGCTCTCTCCTTTGCCGGAACGGGTGATGGAGGAACGAGTACCGCTGTCCGGGCAGTGGTGGTTTAACCCGGCTCCGGAAGCGGAGTTCTGGGAAAAGGAAACGGTGAAGCACTGGAAGCCGATAGAGGTACCGGGCGAATGGGTGATGCAGGGATTTGAAGTGGAAAAGGGAAAGGCTGCCGGGTATTTCCGGACCTTTACGGTTCCTGCCTCGTGGCAGGGGAAACGGATCAAGCTGCGCTGTAATGCCATTTACAGTGATGCCCGGGTCTATATCAACGGACAAAAGGCGGGCTCTCATCTGGGCGGTTTTACGGCTTTCGAACTGGATGTGACGGACTGGGTGCGCTGTGGTGCCGAGAACAGGATGGCGGTGGCGGTTACTTCGGAGACGGTGGCCGACTCGACGTCGAACGCCTCGCGGTATGCCGTTCATCCGCTGGGCGGTATCTCGCGCGATCTGTATTTGTTTGCCTTGCCCGAAACCAACCTGTCGCTGTTTCATGTGAGCACGGCGTTCGATTCGACTTATACGGATGCTACGCTGGTGGCTGAAGTGGATATCACCCATGAGGGAAAGACGGCTTCGGGCAAGTATCAGCTGGCGTTTGAACTGAAGGATGCGGAGGGCCGCCCGGTACGGCTGAAAGACGACCGGCTGAAGCTGCGCGAGCTGGCTGCCGGCGAGACGGAAAAGCTGACGGTGCGCTTCCCGGTAACGGCTCCCCGGAAATGGGACCCCGAGCATCCGTATCTGTATCGCCTGACTTGCCGCCTGATGGATGGGAACCGCGTGATGCAGACCAGCGTGCGCCGGGTGGGATTCCGGCAGATCGAAGTGCGCGGAAACCAGGTGTTTGTGAATAACCACCCGATCAAGCTGCGGGGCGCCTGCCACCATGAGGTCATGCCCCTGCGCGGCCGTTCGGTGAATAACGATATGTGGCGCCGGGATGTGGAGCTTTTCCGCGAAGGAAACGTCAATTATCTGCGTACCTCGCATTATCCGCCTGATGAGGCGTTGCTGGAAGCCTGCGACGAGCTGGGTATGTTTGTCGAGGTGGAAGCTCCTTTCTGCTGGGCACACGAGGCGAAGGTGCCGGATGCGTTGCGGCAGGATATCCTGGTGAACCAGCATCTGGCGATGGTGAACCTGAACCGCAGCCATCCGTCGGTCCTGATGTGGTCGATGGGCAACGAGTCGAACCTGTATGCCGAATATTTCAAGGAAGCGGCCGGGCTGGTGAAACAGATAGACCCGACGCGTCCCCGCATCTTCAGCCAGTGGGGACCGGATGCCGACCAGGGTGAGCTGGAAGTGACCAACCACCATTATCCCGGACCGGAAGGACCGGACAAGTACCGGAATTACAGCCGGCCGGTGGTCTTCGACGAGTTCTGTCATCTGAATGCCTATAACCGCCTGGAGCTGGCCGCCGATCCCGGCTTGCGCAATATGTGGGGCGTTTTGCTGGACCGGATGTGGAACGCGATGTATCACAGCCAGGGCGTGCTGGGTGGTGCCATCTGGGCAGGCATTGACGATACCTTCTTCTTGCCCGGCGAGCGTGCCGTGGGATATGGAACCTGGGGACCGATCGACGGATGGCGCCGGCCGAAACCCGAATATTGGGGTATGAAGAAGGCCTTCAGTCCGGTGAAGATCCGCTTGAAGGGAAACCAGGATGCCGACGGGAAGCTCTGCTTTGAGGTGGAGAACCGGCATCTCTTCTCGAACCTGAAAGAGACCCGCCTGGAATGGACCGTAGGAAATCAGCATGGCGTGGTGACGCCGGATGTCGCTCCGGGTGAGACGGGCGAGTTTACCGTGCAGCTGCCCGAAGAGGTCCGCTCGGCCGGAACGATCGACTGGAAGGTGATCGGGGTGCGGGGCTTTGAGATCGAAGCCTATCATTTCCAGACCTTGCCCGAACCGTTGGCACAGCCGGCTCTGCTGAGTGCCGGACGTATCCAGACCGAAGAGACGGATGAGGCGTATGTGATCCGGACCATCAGCGGTGACTTCCGGATCGACAAGCGCAACGGCTTGCTGACCTCGTCGAAAAACAACGGGGCGGTGCTGGTAAAGGCGCCCGAGCTGATGATCTTGCCGCTGAATGCCGAAGGCGAAGGCATCCAGATGGTGGGGAAAGACCAGAAGTTCGAGCCTTATACACCGGTGTGCAGCCGCTGGGTAGCCCGGAAGATCGGAAAGACGGGTGCGGACGACGACTGGTGTATCCGGGTGGAAGGCACGTATGCCGAAGCCGAGGGCTATTTTGAATATCGTTTCCGGGCCACAGGCGAAGTGGAGGTGACATATCATTTCACCCTGCTTGAAGCCGTTTCGCCCCGCCAGGTAGGACTGGTCTTTTCATTGCCGAAGACATACGACCATATCGAGTGGCGCCGCCGGGGCTATTGGAGTGTTTATCCGGAAAATCACCTGGGCTCGTTGAGCGGCGAAGCGGTGGCTTATGATCCGTCGCTACCGGTTTCGGGTCTGGCAGGACCGTCCAAGCAGCCGGCGAAAGCCTGGTCGTTCGATCAGACGGCGGCTGGTTCCAACCTCTTCCGGGCCACGAAGGAAAATATCTACGAGGCAACCTTGTCGGGCGCTGCTGCCAGCCGGGTGAAAGTCCTTTCCGACGGCACGCAGCATATCCGCGCCTGGAGAGCCGGCGAAGAGATCCGTTTCCTGGTGGCCGACTATAACAATGCCGGAAACGACACCTTCCTTACTTCCCATTCCAGCCTGGATTTCCGTCCGCTGAAACGGGGAGACCAGATCTCGGGTACAGTCACCCTGCGGATTCTGTAAGGAAACGAGTATACAAGTATCTGATTTTACGAGGCTGTGTCGAAATTGATTTAAACACAGAGACACCGAGATACAGAGTTTTTTTATTTCATTTATATTCAATAAATATTCTCTGTGACTTTGTGCCTCTGTGTTTCATTTCCTGCATTTAGATACATCTTCATGTTTTTTCAGGCAGCCGGCTTACTTGTTCTCTTTCGCGTATTTGGAAGGACTGACACCGAACTGGCTGATGAAATTCGTACTGAAATACGATTGTGAGCGGAAGCCGACAGCCTCGGCGATCTCGTAAATCTTCATGTCGCTTTGCAACAGGAGCTCGGCAGCCCGTTTGAGGCGGGTGATGCGGATGAGATCGTTGGGTGTCATGGCGGAGATCTCCCGAATCTTGCGGTACAAGGTGGGCCGGCTGAGGTGCATGTGTTCGGCGATCTGGTTGACATCCAGATCCGGATCGCTGATATGCTCGAGGATGATGCGGTTCAGCTTCTCGAGGAACTGCTCGTCCGTCTTGGAATAGGCAATCGACTTCATGTTGGCCACCGGCGATTTGAAGTAGAACTGGCGGATATGCTCGCGATTGGTCAGCAGGTTGGAGATCTGGGCCAGGAGCAGGCTGGACGAGAACGGCTTGTCGATATAGGCATCGGCACCCGATTCCAGTCCTTCCATATGCGACTGGATGGTGGTCTTGGCCGTCAGCAGGATGACGGGAATATGGCTGAACTCCACGTCCGTCTTGATCTTCTTGAGTAGTTCCAGTCCGTCCATGACCGGCATCATCACATCGCTGACCACCAGCTGGATGCTTTGCCGGTGCATCCATTCGATGGCTTGGGCGCCATTCTCGGCGGTACATACATTGTAATCCTTATTCAGTTCTTCTGCAATGAAGGTACGCATTTCCGGATGATCTTCCACCACGAGGATGGTGGGGCGTCCTTCCAGGAAGGAGAAGCGGACCGCCTCAGTCTTTGTCTCGAGCACTTCCTCTTGTGGCGGCTGGATGGACTCCGGCTGTTGCAACGGCAGAAGCAGGCGGAAACAAGTCTGCGCCCCGTCGGTTCCCGGTTTGTCGAGCACAAGCGTCCCGTGGTGCATTTCCGCCAGCGAGCGTGCCAGCGGCAATCCCAGTCCGGTGCCCGTCTTTCCTTCCGTGTTCGGAATCCGGTAGAACGGTTCGAAGATTTTCTCCCGCAGTTCTTCCGGTATGGGCTTTCCGTCGTTGATAAAGTCCATCTCGATCTGTTCCCGGTCGTTGAGGCGGAGATGAATCCGGATGCTGCTCCGGGCATATTTGATGGCATTGGCCAGCAGGTTACTGAAGATCTTCGTCACAGCCTCACGGTCCACATAAGCATAAAGCTCTGCCGCGGAAGATGTCCAGTTGAGCAGCAGCCCTTGCGAGGCGGCAGACTCCTGGAAGCGGTCGGTTGTCTCTTGCAGCAGTTCCACCAGGTTGGTGCGGACAAAATTCAGGCGGAAACCTTCGATCTCGGTCCGCCGGAAGTCGAGCAGCTGATTCACCAGCGACAATAGCCGGGATACATTCTTGTCCATCAGGCGGAGCGACTCTTCCACCTTGTCCGGCAAATGCCCATCCTGCAACACCCGTTCCAGCGGATTCTTGATCAGCGTGAGCGGTGTGCGGATCTCGTGGGCGATGTTGATGAAGAATTCGATCTTGGCCTGATAGAGCTCTTTCTCTTTCTGGTCTTCAAACAGGCGCATGTTGTAGGCCATTTCCTGCCGGGTCTTGTTGCGCCACCAGTAAAGAGCCGATCCGACGAGGGCGAGGACGACCAGCGCATACACGACCTTGGCCGGGAACGAAGCCCACCAGGCGGGCAATACTTCGATCTCCAGCTGCGTCACCAGCGGACTCCAGCGGTTGGACAAGTTGGTGGCTTTCACCTCGAACAGATAATTCCCCGGCAGCAGGTTGGTGAAATAGACCACATTGCGCTCGTCGATATCGATCCATTTGGGATCACTTCCTTCCAGGCGATACGCATATTGGACAGACGCCGGCGCCATGAAGCTGAGGGTCGAGAAACTCAGGCTGAAAGTCGATTCATCGTCGTTCAGCCGGATCTTCCGGAGCGGAGAATCCGGCGATATGTTCAGGACCTGTTCGCGGTTGCCCAGTTCCAGCGTATGCAGATAGACCCGCGACGGCGCATTGTCCTCTCCTACTGCGTCCGGCCGGAAATGAATGAACCCTTTGATCGAACCGAAGTAGAAATTCCCTTCGGTATCCGTAAAAGCCGAATTCTCGTTGAACTGACGGGAGATCAGTCCATGGCTTTCAGTATAGGTCGTGATCAGTCCGCTTTTCGTCTCGAGCCGCACCAGTCCGTTTGCCGAGCTGATCCACAGGCAGCCTTCCTGGTCGGGCAGAATCTTGAACACCACGTTGCTGGGCATTCCGTTCTTCACCGTGTAATGGACGGACTCGCCGGTCTGGAAGTCGTATTTGATGACACCCTCGAGCGTGGCAAACCACATGTTCCCGTCCGGATCCTCACAAATATCGTTGACGAAGTTATGCCGCTGGGTATTCAGCTTGTCGTACGGAAGATACATCCCGGTGTTGCTGATCGGGTTGTAATAGAAACTGCGGTTGAACATGCCCGTCCAGATGCGGCCCAGGCGGTCTTCGTAGATACAGCGGACCGAATAAGCCGGAAACTGGGGCGCATAGCGGAAGCAGTCGTTCAGATAATCGTATTTGAACACGCCATCGTCGGTGCCCACATAAATCTGCCCTTCGCGCAAGACCTTGATACAACGCACCGAGCTGTTCTTCGTGCTGGTGGAATCTTTGAGCAGGCTGTATCGCTTGACCACTTTCCGGCTTTGGATATCCATCTTGTCGATCCCGTGGATGACATGTCCGATCCACAGATAATCGTCGGAAGCCGCCAGACTGCGGATATTGGTATGGGAAATCCCCGAATTGTCCGGTCGCGGCTGATAGTTCGTGAAGAGCGAAGTCTTCTTGTCCAGGCAGTTGATGCCGGCATCTTCGGTGCCGACCCAGATATTTCCCAGCTTGTCTGTACAAATATCGCGGATCACTTCCCCTTTCATGGAGTTGGGTCCGTCGTCAGGATAATAGATACGGAAAGGCTGGAACGGCGAGCAGTAATTGATTCCGTTCTGGTGGAAACCGATCCAGATGCCCTGTTCACGATCCCGGTAAAAGGCCGAGATATACTGGCTCGACAAGGCATACGGATCGCGCGGATCCTGTTGTACCCGATGACATTCTCCGGTATTGACCTGATAGATGATGAGGCCTGAATCCGTTCCGATCCAAAGCTCATTCTCTTCTTTCTCCATCAGGGCATTGATCAGGAAAGTAAGCCGATTGGCTTCCTGGATATGCAGGTCCTGGAACAGGTGCGAATCCGTATCGAATATCTTGACATCATCGTGCTCATAAGCCACATAAATCCGATGGGCGAAAGGCGACGGATAAAGCATCAGGATCTTGCGGGCCGGCTCATTGGGAAAGAGCGGGAACGTCTCGATCCGGTCTTCTTCCTCCACGATGCGCGAAAGAGAACCGTTGCTGTCGCTCACCCAGATTCCTTGGTTGGATGTGATGCAGAATGAGGTGTAAGACAAATGCTCCGGATGGGCGAAGATGCGGCAGGTCGTGTCGGTCTGGTCATAGCGGATCAGGTTTCCGTCCATCAGCAGCCACAGCCGGTTTTGCTGATCGAACTGGAACAAAGAGATACGCTTATTGGCCGTCAGGGATAAATGGTGGAACGATTCGTGCTCCTTGTCGTACCGGAAAAGTCCGGCCAGCGTTCCGACCCACAGATTCCCGGTCTGGTCACAGTTCAACGAAGTAATCCAGTTGCTGCCCAGGGTGGAACTGACTTCCGGATCGTGGCGGAACACCTTGAAGGAATAGCCGTCGAAGCGATTCAGGCCGTCGCGTGTGCCGATCCAGACAAATCCGTCGTTGTCCTGGATGCAGGCAGTAACCATATTATCGCTCAGGCCATGTTCCACCTGATAATGACGGAAGATATAATTCGTCTCTTGGGCCGCCCGTGCAAACAGCGGAAGAAGACAAGATAAGCAGACGATCCACCAAGTGTTTCTCATACGATTGATTCAAAGATTGACAGCCGAAAGATACATAAAAATATTCCAATCCAAGCGGTCCGCCGGGGAAAAGAAGGCATGCCGGGCTTTAGATATCGTATCAAAAGTATGCAATATTGTATCAGCCTTGAGCTCCCATGCCGTAAATGAGACAAATATGAAAAAGAAAGGCATGATTTCAGGCTGGCATCCAAGCGCCTCCGGACTACATTTGTGATACAAAACCGCGAGATATTAAGCACTAATTTTTATAAGTATTATGATTAACACAAGCAACAACGCGACGAGTATGGGCACGAAGATTCAGCTTTGCGTCATGATGTTTCTTCAGTACATGCTGAGCGCCGTATGGTGGGTTCCCTTAGCAGCCTATCTGTCGCATACCCTGAAACTCGAAGTTTACCAGATTTCTCTGGTACTAAGTTCGATGGCCATTGGCGCCATGGCCTCATCTTTTATCGGAGCGATAGCCGACCGCTATTTCGCCGCCGAGAAAATCCTGGCAGTCCTGAATGTGCTGACAGGCATCTTCCTGCTGATCGCTGCCCGGCAAGACGCCTTTCCGGGACTGATGGTGAGTGTGGTGCTGGCTATGCTTTGCCACATGCCTACACAGAGCCTCACGAGTACGATTGCCATGCAGCACGCGCCTGCCGAGCAGTTCCCGCGTATCCGGATGTTTGGTTCGGTGGGCTGGGTCGCATCGGGCATCTTCAGTATTGTCGCCCTGTATTGCCTGCATCTGCCGGCTTTCGATGATACCAATCTCCCGATGTATTGCGGAGCGGCAGTCTGCTTTGTAGCTGCCCTGATGAATCTGCGTCTGCCACATACGCCTCCGGCCACTTCGAAGGCGACTTCTCTTTCCTGGATGGACATAACTGGCTTCAGCGCTTTCTCGCTGATGAAAGACAAGAACTACCGGATCTTCATGATACTGACTTTCCTGTCGATCATCCCGTTCACGCTGTATCACGTGTATGGCTCGATGATTCTGGCCGACGAGCATGTGCAGCATATCACCGTCACCCTGAATCTGGGCCAGCTGGCGGAGATGTTCTTCCTGGTCATTACTACTTCTATTCTGGTGAAGTCGGGTATCAAGAAGACGCTGATATATGGTCTGGTGGCCCTGTTTGTGCGCTATTTCGCCTTCTTCTTGGGAGCCGAGACCGACGCGCAGTGGTTTTATTACATCGGAATTATCGTACATGGGCTGATCTTCGGCTTGTTCTATGTAGGCGGACAAGTGTACACTGACCAAGTAGCACCGAAAGAGATGAAAGCCCGTGCGCAAGGACTTTTATTTTTCCTGGTATGGGGAATCGGATTCCTGATTGGTACGTTATGGAACGGCTGGCTGATTGATTTATTCCGGGATGGCGACAAATGCGATTGGCCCGTGCTGTTCCTGATCTCATCGGGTGGATCCTTGATCTTGCTGTTATTATTTGTGTTTGCTTTTAAACCCGTCGAGTTGAAACGGGAAGAAGAATGAGTAACCTCATACGGGGGAGTGAATGGGCGGGAAAGAACAGGCGTGTTTTTCCCGCCTTTATTGTCTGTCGCTTCAGCCTGGAATTATTCCGGTATCGGTGGCATAAAGAACAGGTTGTTGCAATAATAATCCTGGAAATCGGGCGAAGCTTCTAGGGCAAAATGCCGGGTGACGGAAAGAATATCGGCAATGTCCGGTCGGGTTTCCCGATAGAGGAAGAGTTTGCAACCGGCCAGCGCACTGTTGCCAGCCTTCCGGATTTGTTCGGGTGATGAGGCCTGCAGTAATCCGACAGCCAAAGCGTGTTTTACATCCAGATACGTTCCTAATCCGCCCGACACATAGATATGTTCCAAGTCGTCGGTCGTGATGCCCAGCTCTTTCAGCAGCAGTTGGAATCCCGTCGCTATGGCCGCTTTCGCCAGCTGGAATTCCCGGACATCTTTTTCCCACAGTGATACTTTCGGTGTGAGTGGCAGTTCGCCGTGGCGGGATTCGTCGGCAATCGAGCCCGACATGTCAATAGCTTCCTGCTGGCAGAAATAATGAATGGCATCGATCAGTCCGCTTCCGCAAAGACCGGAAGCCTCTCCGCCGCCGATCACTTCTACGTGGCCGTCCGATTCATTCACCGAGCAGATGGCTCCTGTCACAGCCCGCATTCCTTGTGTGATATTGATTCCCTCGAATGCCGGACCGGCAGCCGTGGAAGTACACAGAATCTCTCCTCTTCGTCCGACGACAATCTCACCATTCGTGCCGAGGTCGATCAGCGCCTGCCATTTCTCCTGCTTGTGGATCTGGATGCTTTCCATGCCTGCCAGGATATCGCTGCCTACGAAATGACTGATGTTTGGCAAGAAGACCACTTCGCACGAGGCCGGAAGCGCCCAATGTAATTCGTCGGTCGAGAAACGGCGGGCAGCATTGTTCGGCGAGTGGAAGGGATAGGCGGATAAAGGCGTGACATCGAGATCGCAGAACAGATGGTGCATCACGCTATTGCCCACCAAGACCACGCGTCGGACTTCAGCCCGGATTTCCGGCTGCACCAGCGAGGCTATCTGTTCCCCGATTTGCTCCCGGATCAGTTCGGAGAGCTGTTTCCGTTCGGCTTCTCCTTGGATGGCATACGATATGCGCGAGATGATATCAGCTCCATGGCGGCTTTGCCGATTCAGTTCGGCCGACGAACCCAGGATTTTCCCTGTACTCAGATCAACGAGTTGTACTACGACTGTGGTCGAACCCAGATCGACAGCCAAGGCATAGCCTGTCTCCTCTCCCAGCCGGATTTCCGTCTCGTCGGTCAGAATTTGCTGTTCGCCTTGCGGAATACGGATGGTCAGATCGTCCGTTACCACGCTGAGGCACGCCAGCCGCCAAGACGCGGGCGATAATCCTTGCCGTTCCAGCAGTGTGCGATGCCATTCGGTCAGTTCCACTTCTCCTTTCAGCAGTTCCACCCGGCACTTGCCGCAGACACCTCGTCCGCCGCAGGCAAAGTCCACGCCCTGCTCGCCGACAATTTGCCCCAATGATGTTCCATGTGGAACTCTCCGTTCGATACCCGCCGGTTCCAACCGCACGGTATGTTCTTGGTTGTTTTGCATGATTTTCCTTTGATTTTGAAGTCTCAAAGATACCGAATTTCCTCTACTCTGCCCGCCCCTCTTCCCTAAAGAATGATAAATGGGGCGGCGGAGGGGAGAATTTTGTGGGTTCTATTATTTTTACCGATTTAATATTTAAGAACCTAATGGAAATAAATACACTTCATCAGTTGTCTCGTTTTTACCATATAAAAGATGATTGGCTAGATCTAGACGGATTTGGTCTATTTCTTGGGCTAAGATCAATCGTTTGATGGGATTACCCGACCAATCAAATATTAGGATTTCTTTTGAAGAAGGAAGCTGTGAATTCGTTAAGTCAATAGGTTTATTGACAAGTAAGGTGTAAATGTAATTGTTGTCTACACACATGCTTTTATAATAAAGACGTGAATCTTTGAAACTTTTCTGTAATACGTCGGAAGTTTTGGGGGTTCCTTTTGCCCGGATTGATTGTACAGTTCCTGATTCCAAATCAAGGATATTGATTTGATGCAGAAAAGCCATGACGTTAGCTACTTTCTTGGTATCGGGTTTGATTTGGTCGTTAGACAGATAAAAAAAGGTTGGTTCTGGTTCTTTTCCCACTACTTTCTGGAGAGACGGTTTATATAAGTTGATTTGTCGTATGATTTCCCCGTTTTCTGGCTGGATAATTTGATAAGAAGGTTGTATAAGTTGTCTGCCTTTCTCTTGGCGGATTTCAGGATAGGTTTTTACTAGCATTCGTGTACTGTCTAATCGAAAAAGATAGTAAAAAGGAAGGTTATATCCTTTGGGTGGGTTAATGGGTATAACAGTGTCGATTATATTTTGAGGATTTTTGCTGAGTTGCTCATAACTAATTTGAATGATTTTGTTTTCTGTATAAGCATATAACCAATATTTGGGAGAACGATCTGAATCTATGATGATTTGTGGCATCAAATTAATCCCCATAAATTCGTCCTTCCCATTCCCTTTTGAGATTCCATTCATTAGATGCTTGCCATCCGTTATCCGAAAGACTGATAACAAATAATCTGGGTATTTATGAGAGGTGAAGGTGATCAGACTGTCATACACAAACATATTTCCGGTGTAGATGTCATCAAAATGGATTGGCTGGCCTTTTATGGTATCTGTTTTTACTTCGGTTATATCGAAATAGGTGATATTGTCGAAATAAACATCTTGTTGTTGACAGGAAACAAACAGAAATATGGCAAGAAAAGTGTAGAGAAAGCAACGTATATTCATAACATTTAAATTTTATGGTTTATTCTTGTAGGGATACAGGCACAAGATACATAAAAAAGTAATATCGGGAGAAGTTTATAGATTAAAAAGTTGTGGCTTGCCTCTTTTCTTCCAAGGAGAGTCTTGCCCCACTTCTTTGATAGGAGGAATCTTGGCAGATTCATGCCGACAAAGTGCTTTTTCAGGAGGAATCTTCAAGGATTTGCCTTGAAAAAGTACTTGGACGGTCAAAATCTTGGCGGATTGGGACTGAAAAAGTGCTTGGATGATCAAAATCCTGGAAGAATGATACTAGAAAAGCTTTTTCTAATGAAAATCTTTGCGGATTCTTCTTGAAAAAGTACTTTTTGGATAGAAATCTTGACAGAATGTTACTTTCTGATCTTTTTGTCATTTTAGCTTCTCTCGTTTTGGTTTTTCTTGCTGAAAAACATAGTCCTTTTCCGAACGTAAAATTTGCAATCTTCTTTAGGATGGATTATTTTTAACGGTGATAAAAGCTTGTTTAATCTTTAAATTCATGTTTTATTATGAAGGAAATTCAGAATTTGAGCATCAGTCAGTTGCAAAACGAAGAAGCCTTTGGTTTTTTCACGTTGGTGAAGGAAGAAATGGACAATCTGCCGGCCGACCCGGGTGAAGGTGTGGCTCCGCTGAAGGACGTGAAGGCGGCTTATATCGAAAAGTTGGGTGCGTATGACGAAGCGTTGGAGACTTCCAACAAGTTGGATTCGGTACAAACTGTCGAGGCGGCGGATGCGGCAGCCGACGAGGCGTGGGGCGCGTCTTACGCGTATTCGAAGGCGATGGCACGCCATCCGAATTCGATGATACGCAACGCGGCGTTGCCGTATGTGGCGGTGTATGAGAAATATGGGAATCCGACGAAGTTGGCTCAGGTGAAGGAATTGGGTGTGTTGCAGAACTTGCTCACGGACCTGGAGGCTCTTGAGGATGACGAGACGGTCGGCTTCACGGCGTGGCGCGAATACATTGCCGAGACTACGGCTTTATTGATGGATGCCATGAACAGCCGTACCGACGAGCAGAGCCGCGTACAGGTGGGCCTTGTGAAGGAAACCCGCTTGGCAACCGAGGCTGCTTATCGGGATTTGGTGGGCAAAGTAAATGTGGTGGCAGCCTATGAGGGCGATGCGGCGTACGCCACGTTTATCGATCACATGAATGCGTTGATCGACCGCCAGAAAGCAATCTTGAAAGGGCGGACTACCCGTAATAAGAAGAAGGCGCAATGATTTCAGAGGAATAACTTGATAATGAACGAGGCAGAAACCGTCCGGCTTCTGCCTCGTTTGTGTATGCTTGGGTTGCTTTTATTCGTGAGTTGTATTGGATTCACCTACAACAAGCTTCACAGTACCACCAATGGAATCTCCTGTTTTCAAGGGTTTGCGGTAAGGTGCGTAATAACTGCTGAGGAACATCTCGTCGCCCGGAGTGACAAAGTCGGCTACTAGGAAGCGGATCCGGTCTTGCTGTAACCACGAGCGCCAGTGCTGATGACCTTCTGATACGGCAGTAACGGTGTTTCCATCCTCGTTTTTCAGTCCGGCATACCAGATATTCCGGCGGGTAGAACGGAAATCGTTACTTCCCAACTCGTTGAAGTCACGGCTCCAGGCCCATGAAGGTTTTACCCGCGGATGAATGGTTTCCGGCAGACCTGTATAGAACAACGCCGCCTCTCCTACCGGACGACTGATATGATCTTCGGGATAAACCGTCCATAAACCATCGCGCCGCCAGAAAGTACGGTCGAACGATGCCGGAGCTTCGAATACCAAACCCCATTGACGCGGATTCACGTCCTGCAGTGCTTCGAATGTGTAGCTGACCGCTATCTCTCCACTGGCATTGATACGCAGTGTATAGTTTCCTTTGAATTCTTTGTATGAACCTTGTACGGTGATGCAGACATCTTCCCCTTCGGTACGGGCTTCGGTTGAAGGAACCGTCCATTCAGTACACAGATCGTTGAAGATAGGTGTATTCGCATTATGATTCGGATAGCAGCCTCCGCCTGTCAAAGGCAGCGCCATCAGCCACGGACCACCGACGAGACATTCCTTGCCGTCTTTCTTCAACGAGAGAATCTGTCCGTTTGTCCGGCTTACTTCGCAGGTGAAATGCGGTCCTGATACAAGATACCGGTCTTTCTTCTCCTTCAGGCGAGTTGGCAGTGCTGAAGGAATTGCCCATACATTTTGGGATTGTTCTCCTACGGGAATCCGGTATTCATCGGCGACGAATCCACGCGGATCGACAAACGAAAGATATAATCCGTTGGCTTGTTCCGGATGTTGCACGTCAATGGTAAACTGTCCGTTCTGTCCGGCCGGGCAATCCACGAAAGCCACTCCTTTCTCATCGCCGAACTGCCAGTTGATCCGCAGTTCATTCAGGTTGGTATACGTATAACGGTTTTCCACTTCAACGGTGAATGTGGAGGCTGGTGATAACGTTGTCGTCTTCACCCGGATCGGACTGTAAATCTTCTTCATGTCCCAGTATTCCGGCTTCGGGCGACGCCAACCGTCAATCGGTCCCCACGGTCCGTATCCCACGGCATCTCCGTTCGGCATTTGGAAAATATCATCAATTCCCGACCAGATAGAACCACCCAACACGCCCGGAGTCTGATACATATTCTCCCAAGTCGGAGCCAAGGCCAAAGCCCAGTCGCTTCGGATACCCGGATCAGTAACCAGTTCGCTTCGGTTATAAACATTCAGGTGACAATATTCGCCATAGATCATGGGGCGTTCGCTTTTTGCTGCCACCTTATATCCGTCCGGTCCCGGATAATGGATATTCGCAATCGGAGCCGTGCTTCCCTGATTATTGAAACCTCCATACGCCTGATCGTGGAAGGTATGCGGACGCGACGGATCAGCCTTCTTTACATAGACTTCTACTTGGGCAAACTCCTTGTTCCAATACGATTCGTTGGCCATCGACCAGAATAGAATGGACGGATGATTCCGGTAGAAATGAATGGTTTCCATGTTGGCCTGCAAGACATACGCATAGTATTTCGGATCACGGTAGTTCAGGCGTTTCCAATTCTCGTTGGCATGATGTCCGATCCAGCAGACTGGCGATTCCACTTCGACAAACATACCCAACTCATCACATACTTCCAATAATTCTTCACAAGGTGGATAATGCGATGTGCGGATGAAGTTACAGTTTCCGCTCCGATACAGTTCCACATCTTTCCGTATTAAATCCGGATTCATCACGCGTCCTGTCAGCGGATGAACCTCGTGCCGACAGACGCCCCGGAGCTTGACCGGAACACCGTTTACCAGTAATCGGTTTCCTTTCAGTTCCACTTCCCGGAAACCAAACCGTTTCTCAGTGATTTCCAGAGTCTCGTCTCCCTGATGCAAAGAAGTCTGCAAAGTATATAAATGCGGATGCTCATTATCCCATTTCTGCGGGTTTGATACTTTTCCGCTGATCCAACCACTCCATGAACCACCGGCAGCTATTTCCGGAACAGGCGCATGCAGATCCACTGGCAGTCCGTCGATGGTTAACTGAAGATGAATATCTTTCTGAGGCTGGTCACTCTGATTCGTAACAGTTGTATAGACTTTCAACTCGGCATCCTGATAATCCGCATCCAGATCTGTCAGAATCCGCATATCGGATAGATGTACTTTCGGAACAGCCATCAAGGTAACCTTTCGGGTGATACCACCCAACTGATGCGCTGCGTATTGGGTCAGACTGCCTAACATATCTGCCAACGACTCACTTCGTACCCGAAGAGACAAGATATTATCGCCCGGTTGCAAAGCCTGAGTGATATCCAGCTCGAAGGCTGTCATACCGCCCATGTGCGAACCTATTTCTTTTCCGTTCAGATATACAATTGATTCGCTGGAAACTCCGTCGAAACGAAGCTTGATTTGTTTTCCTTTCCAGTCGGCCGGCAATGAGAATCGGGTTTGATATCCGGCAAAAGTAGCCGAGTCCACCTGGAATCCTTGCATGGACCATTCACCCGGGACAGTAATTGGTTTCCATCCTTTGTCTGTCTGGAATGACTGATAAAAGTCTGGAGCCGGTTTCTCATGGAATTGCCAGGTTCCGTTCAACGACATCAACGGTTGATAGACTCCCGTTACTTGTGAAGGCTTGACCGAATAAACCGGAAGGACCTTTTCGGCACAAACTGTCGTGTCAACTACGTAACTTTGTGTATGAACCAAGTCCGCTTTCTTATCTCCTTCGAATGGAACAGTCTTCAGGGAACTGTTCGTATATAGATTCACTTCCGAAACCAAGGCATTCGGTCCTTTCAAGGCTTCGAATACGAGGACCAGCTGTCCGTAAGCATACGCTTTCTTCGGTAAGTCGATCCGATATCTTTGTTCCTTCCCTGCCTGGAGAACAACAGGAGCCTGAACTTCATTTCCGTCGGCAACGATTCGCTGTTCCCGTTCGCTGTCTGCCAGGTAAACGACTTCCAGCTGATATGCTGCGTTAATGTCCATCTGGTTGAAGGCATAAATAACGGTCCCTCCGAAGTTACAGGTAAGGGCCTCTTTACTACCTGTAAACTTCTCCGGGAGCGTGTAGTTCTCTCCTTTGATCAAATAGGGCTGGGCGCCTTCTACACCACAATCATTCCGGGCAACGCACGACATCTGTTGTGCCTGGCTGATAGAGAACCATCCGCATGCAGCGGTCAATAAAATACATTTGCGTGTTATGTTTATCCGTTTCTTCATGTTATTTCGATTTACTGATTCAAAGATACGATATTCTGCAAAAGAAAACCAGGCATTTGAGACAGAGAAAATAAACGAAAAAGGAACGGAATGGACCAATCAGGCTTGAAAAACGGAACAAACGCTTTCGGTCTGGCTTTCTCCGCCTGATTGAATCTCTTTATGTCAGTATTGGATTGACAAACGTCTGAGACTGTTTTTCCCCGTTGGCGCTACAATCAGATAACCGGATGAGCTTTCCGGTGAGATAGATTGGAACTGGTAATCTGAAGCGGGTTCTATCTTGAGTTGACCTTGTTGGGCTCGCTTCAAATCCGGAATGAACCAGATACTCGCTTTGTCTTCGGAAGGATTTTCTCTCCATTGACAAGAAAATCCTTGTGCTGTATTGGAGTAAGAATCCAATATGCCGCCAATTGCCATGGGATAAGTTCTGGATAAGAACGGAAAGAAGTCTTGGGTTTCAATCTGTGGCCACCAGGAATCGTAATCTAACGATAAGTAGCTGAATATCTTTGATGTATATCTTAGCTAAAGAAGTAATCTCCCGCTATTGCTCCACCTTTGGATTGCTTTGTTTTGCACAAGGTCTCGTGGAGGTTTCCTGTTGCAGGGATAGTTTTCTATTCTGAGAGTCCCGCATTTCGTATAGATTTTCTTCATTTATCTTTTCAAGTTCATCTTGAAAGTGTTCCCATGCCCTTAAATCTTCATGCCAA